>Ga0193743_1002251_pt1 | contig 13783 bp, 6 predicted proteins | sample L2c2metaG_FD_143038 | JGI IMG/M metagenome (GOLD analysis project Ga0193743, IMG submission 143038) | Soil microbial communities from a riparian zone of the East river system, Colorado, United States - L2c2 | ecosystem: Environmental > Terrestrial > Soil > Riparian zone | place: USA: East River... | reverse complement strand
TTCGACGCACGTCACCGCCGCGTGGTATCGGGGCACGGAATCCTGCAGCCGCGCGTGGGCATCAGCCTGCCCAACATTGCCCGCTCGCGTTATGCCCGCCTGCATGGAAGCGATGCAGGCATCGATCCTTATACGCGCAACGTGTCGGACGTCTACCAGGATCTCTTCGACGAAGGCTCGTTCATCGGCAAGGGCATCTACGACATCGACGTGTTCGAGGCTTCGCTGGCCGATCGCCTGCCGCCCGAGCGCATCCTCAGCCACGACCTCATCGAAGGCTGCTTTGCCCGCGCGGGCCTGGTCAGCGACGTCGAGCTATACGAGGAATATCCCGCCCGCTACGTGGACGATGCGCGGCGCCGCCACCGCTGGATACGTGGCGACTGGCAACTACTGCCATGGCTGTTGCCCTGGGCGCCCACCGCGTCGCGCGGCTGGCGAGTGAACCCACTGTCGGTATTGTCGCGCTGGAAGATCCTGGACAACCTGCGTCGAAGCCTGGTGCCGCCGGCGTTGCTGGCGATGTTGCTGGTGGGCTGGCTGGCGCTCGTGCCCTTCGGCGAGTGGACCGCCGTAGCCATGGCCATGCTGCTGTTGCCGGCGGCGTTGTCGTCGCTGCTCGACCTCGTCCAGAAGCAGGCAGGCGTGGGCATGCGCCAGCACCTGTATGCCGCCCTGGGGAATATCGGCCAGCATGGCATGCGTGCCGTATTGGCGGTGGCGATGTTGCCGCACGAGGCGGCGTATAGCCTGGATGCCATCGGGCGCACCCTCTGGCGCATGGCCGTATCGAAGAAGGCTTTACTGGAATGGCAACCGTCCGAAGATGTCGCCCGGCGCAGTAACCAGGGAACCTTGGCGCTGTGGCGCCGGATGGCGGTGGGGCCGGTGGTGGCGGTGGCGACGTTCGCGTTCGTGATGCTCGACCGCCCCCTCGCGTTGCTGGTGGCCGCGCCCTTCCTGGTCGCATGGTTCGTCTCGCCCGCGCTGGCCCGATGGATCAGCCTGCCGCAGCGGCCACCCTCGGTAGCGCCAACGACGGAGCAACATGCCTACCTGCGCGCCGTGGCGCGCAAGACATGGGCCTTCTTTGACGTGCACGTGGGACCGGAAGACCACTGGCTACCCCCGGACAACGTGCAGTTGGACCCTGCCCCGGCAGTGGCGCACCGCACGTCGCCCACCAACATGGGCCTTGCCTTGCTGGCCAACCTGGCGGCACGGGACTTCGGCTACCTGGGCGTGTCCCGCCTGCTGGAGCGCACCGGCCAGGGCCTGGCCACGATGACCCTGCTCGAACGGCATCGTGGGCACTTCTACAACTGGTACGACACACTCTCACTGCAGCCCTTGCGACCGCTGTACGTATCATCCGTGGATAGTGGCAACCTTGCCGGTCACCTTCTGGCCTTGCGCATGGGCCTGCTGGAACTCATCGACCAGCCCACCTTCGACAACGCCTGCCTGGATGGGCTACGGGACACGCTGCTGTTGTTCAAGGGCGCGGCCGATGGCAGCACGCAGGACATCGATGACTTGCTGCACGGCCTGGCCACGGCCTTGCCCGTCACCGGCAGTCACGTGATCGACCTGCTACAGGCACAACATGACGGTGCCGCGGCGTTGGCGGCAACCCATGCGGGCAGCGGCGATGGAGACGCTGCTTTCTGGTCGAAACAATTCCTCGACCAGTGCACGGACCTGCTTGCCGAGGCGCGTTGGCTGCACCTGGATCCCTCGCTGGGCGACGTGCACAGCTTCATCGGGGTACCCACCTTGCGGGAACTGTCGCGTGTCGAGCCGTTGTGCTGGACCGCCCAGGCCGATGCCGAGCTCGTTCGCAGCCGGGCGCAAAAGCGCATCGCCTGGATCGAGCAATTGGCGGCGCAGGCTGGCGACATGGCCGTGATGGACTTCCAGTTCCTCTACGAGGGAAACCGGCGGCTTTTGTCGATCGGCTACGACGTGGAACAGCGGCGCCTGGATGTCAGCTACTACGATCTGCTTGCATCCGAAGCCAGGCTCGCCAGTTACGTGGCCATCGCCCAGGGCCAGTTGCCGCAGGAACATTGGTTCTCGATGGGACGCCTGTTGACCACCACGGGCGGTTCGCCCGTGCTGCTGTCGTGGACGGGCTCCATGTTCGAGTACCTGATGCCGATGCTGGTGATGCCCAGCTTCGAAGGCACACTGCTGGACCAGACCTGCCGCGCCGCGGTGGAGCGCCAACTGCAATACGCCGGGCAACTGGGACGCCCGTGGGGCGTTTCCGAATCAGGGTACAACGCGATGGACGTGCACCTGACCTACCAGTACCGCGCCTTTGGCGTGCCCGGGCTAGGCCTGAAGCGCGGGCTGGCCGAGGACATCGTGATGGCGCCTTACGCCTGTGTGCTGGCGGCCATGGTAAGGCCGGCCCAGGCTGCCACCAACCTGCAACGCCTGGCCGGCATGGGCATGGAGGCAAGGCTCGGTTTCTACGAGGCCATCGATTTCACGCCGTCGCGGCTCCCGTTGGGACAGGACGAGGCGATAGTGAAGTCGCACATGGTCCATCACCAGGGCATGTCGCTGCTGGCATTGGCGCACACGCTGCTGGGCAAACCCATGCAGCGGCGCTTCATGGCCGATGCTCAGCTTCGCGCCACCTCGTTGTTGCTGCAGGAACGCGTGCCACGCACAGCCGCCGAATACCTTCACGTCACCGGCTTCCCTGAATCCGAAGGCACCACGTCGATCGTGGAACCGCGCCTTCGCCTGTTCACCGATCCCGACCGCGCCCGCCCGGCCGTGCAGCTGCTTTCCAACGGCCGCTACCACGTGATGGTAAGTAGCGCCGGGGGCGGCTACAGCAGGCACCGCGATCTTGCCGTCACCCGTTGGCGCGAAGACATCACCCGCGACCATTGGGGCATGCACGGTTATGTGCGCGACGTGGCCTCGGGCGATACGTGGTCGACCGCGCACCAGCCCACGCTTGCCAAGACCGACCGCTTCGAAGCTATCTTCTCCGAATCGCGCGCGGAATTCCGCGTGCGCCGGAACGATGTGGACACCCACACCCAGATCGTCGTATCGCCCGAGGACGACATTGAGCTGCGCCGCGTGCGCGTGACCAATCTTGGCCGCACCCGGCGCACCATCGAGCTCACCAGCTATGGTGAGGTCGTGCTGGCGCCACCGATGGCGGACCTGTTGCACCCGGCCTTCAGCAAGCTGTTCGTGCAGACCGAAGTGGTGCATGAACTGCAGGCCATCCTTTGCACGCGTCGACCCCGCTCGCACGACGAAGCCACGCCGTGGATGTGTCACTTGCTGGCAGTACACGATGCGCACGTACAGGAAGTGTCCTACGAAACCGACCGGGCCCGTTTTCTCGGGCGCGGGCGCGATGCATCACGGCCGCGCGCGCTCGATGGCGACGTCTCCACGCTGTCCGGATGCGCCGGATCCGTGCTCGACCCGATCGTCGCCATCCGCTGCCGGATCGTGTTGGAACCCGAACAGTCGGCCACGCTGGATTTTGTCACCGGCATCGCCGACACCCGCGAAGGTTGCATCGGCCTGATCGGGAAATACCGCGACCGGCATCTGGCCGATCGTGTATTCGACCTGGCCTGGACCCATGCCCAGGTGCTGCTGCGCCAGCTCAATGCCACGCTGGCGCAAGCTCAGCTGTACGAGCACATGGCAACCTCGATCATCTATCCCAACGCCACGCTTCGCGCGGATCCCGCGATCATCGCCAGCAACCGGCGCGGGCAATCCGGACTGTGGGGGCAGGCCATCTCGGGCGACCTGCCCATCGTGCTGTTGCAGATCTCCGAACCATTGCGGATCGATCTGGCGCGGCAACTGGTGCAGGCCCATGCCTACTGGCGCCTGAAGGGACTGGCCGTGGACCTGGTGATCTGGAACGAGGATCGTGCCGGTTACCGGCAGGAGTTGCAGGACCTGATCATGGGCCTGATCACCTCCGGCAGCGAGGCGAGCCTGCTTGATCGTCCCGGCGGCATCTTCGTGCGTGGCACGCAACAACTCTCGCCGGAGGATCGCCAGGTCACCATGGCCAGCGCGCGCATCATCGTCAACGATGCGCGCGGTAGCCTGGCTGAGCAGATCGACCGCCACGTAGCCGATTCGCGGGCGACCGGCGACAGCGCCCCACGTCCGACGCGCCTGTCCAGGGTATCGGCTCCCGGCCTGGAATCCACCGAGCCGCCTGCCCCGTTGGACCTTCGGCAGCCCAATCCCTTTGGCGGATTCAGCGCCGACGGCCGGGAATACGTCGTGGTGCTCGATGAAGGCACGCCGACGCCGGCACCGTGGTGCAACGTGATCGCCAACGACCAGTTCGGCACCGTGGTGTCTGAAAGCGGCAGTGCCTATACGTGGGCCGAAAACGCCCATGAGCTCCGTCTTACGCCGTGGGGCAACGACCCGGTGGAGGACCTGTGCGGCGAAGCGATGTACCTGCGCGACGACGAGATCGACCATGTATGGTCGCCGACGCCGATGCCGCGCCGGGGCGAGGGACGCTACATCACCCGCCACGGCGCGGGCTACAGCGTGTTCGAGCATGTCGAGCGAGGCATCCGCAGCGAACTGTGGACCTACGTGGCCACCGATGCAGCGATAAAATTCCTGGTGCTGAAGCTGCACAACCAGTCCACCCGGGCGCGCCGCCTGTCGGCCACCGGCTACGTGGAGTGGGTGCTTGGTGACGTGCGCGAGAAAACCGCCATGCAAGTGGTCACGTCCACCGACCCAGCCAGCGGGGCGATCTTCGCCCGCAATGCCTACAACACGGAATTCCCCGGCCGCGTGGCCTTCTTCGACGTAGAGGATCCCAGGCGCCGGATCGGCGGCGACCGTGCCGAATTCCTGGGGCGCAACGGCAGCATGGCGGCACCCGCGGCGCTCAGCCGGGCGCAATGGTCATCGCGGGTGGGTGCGGGCCTGGATCCGTGCGCTGCGATCCAGCTCGACATCGCCCTGGAGCCGGGCGAGAAGCGTGAGGTGGTGTTCCGCATGGGGCTGGGCCGCGACGAAGCAGCCGCTTCCGCGCTGGTCCATCGCTTCCGCCGCAATGGCGCGGCCGCCGACGAACTGCTGCGGGTGCACGCGCAGTGGGATGCCCTGCTCGGCGCGGTGCAGGTACGAACACCCGAGGCCGGCGTGGACCTGCTTGCCAACCGCTGGCTGATGTACCAGGCCATTGCCTGCCGCTTGTGGGCGCGCAGTGGCTATTACCAATCGGGCGGCGCCATGGGCTACCGCGACCAGTTGCAGGACGCCATGGCCATGGTGCATGCAGCGCCATCCCTGTTGCGCGCGCAGCTGCTGCTGTGCGCTGCCCATCAGTTCCCCGAAGGCGACGTGCAACATTGGTGGCATCCGCCGCTGGACCGCGGTGTGCGCACACAATGTTCGGATGACTACCTCTGGCTTCCCCTGGCCACCGCACGCTACGTGCTGGCTACCGGCGACCTGGCCGTGCTGGAGGAGCAGGTGGGCTATATCGAAGGACGCGCGCTATTGCCGGGCGAGGAGTCCTATTACGACCTGCCGCAAGCCTCGAACCTGCGCGAGCCACTTTACCGGCACTGCGTGCGCGCCATCGAACACGGCCTGGCGCGCGGCGTGCACGGGCTGCCGCTGATAGGCAGCGGCGACTGGAACGACGGCATGAACCGCGTGGGCGAGAAGGGCCGGGGCGAAAGCGTGTGGCTGGGCTTTTTTGCCGGTTTCGTCATGAAGGAATTCGCCAAGATCGCCCACCGCCGCGGCGACGATGCCTTCGCCCAGGCATGCGCGGTGCACGTGGCGAACCTCGGCGAGGCGGTTGAGCGCGAGGCGTGGGATGGGGCCTGGTACCGCCGCGCCTGGTTCGACGATGGCACGCCGCTTGGTTCATCGGCCAACGAGGAATGCCGCATCGATTCCATCGCACAAAGCTGGTCGGTATTGTCCGGCATGGCCGGGGACGGACGCCGGCAGCAGGCCATGGCATCGCTCGACGAGCACCTGGTGCGTGCCGATGCGGGCCTGATACAGCTGCTCGATCCCCCCTTCGACCGTACCCCCATGGATCCTGGCTATATTCGCGGGTACGTCCCTGGCGTGCGCGAGAACGGCGGCCAATACACCCATGCTGCGATCTGGGCGGTGATGGCTTTCGCCGAACTGGGCGACGCCGAGCGGGCGTGGGAGCTGCTGCGGATGATCCAGCCTGGCAGCCACGTTGGCGATGCCGCAAGCACCGACATCTACAAGGTGGAACCCTACGTAGTGACGGCCGATATTTACGCCGTGCCGCCCCACGTCGGCCGCGGCGGCTGGAGCTGGTACACAGGCTCCGCTGGCTGGATGTATCGCCTGGTGGTGGAGTCGCTGCTGGGCGTGCACCTGGTGGATGGAGCGCTTCAATTCCACCCGGTGGTGCCGGCCTCCTGGCCGGGCTTCGAGGTCACGTATCGCCAGCACGAGGCCGTTTACCAGGTGACCTTGCGCAAGGCGGCTCCGGGTGAAGCGCCCAGCGTGATGCGCGATGGGCAGGAGCTACCGGGCGGACGCATCGTGCTTGGTGATCCCGCCGGCACCTATGGCGTGGAGGTGGTCTACGCGGGGAGCGCCGCCGTACGGCCGTAGCATCTCATGGACACGGCGACAACACGCCGACGCGCAATCTTGACCCGCACCCTGGCAATCGCGCCATCCCTGGCCGCACGAAATGAGCAAGCCCGTCGAGCCACCCACCACCGGAAAACCAACCTCGCGTCGGGAATGCACCGAGGCATACAACGTGGCGGCAGCGCATAACCCCCATGTGGCGCCGGATAAGTCGGTGGTGGTGAAGCACAACCCAGCCACCAAGGCGAAGAAGCTCCCGGCCAAGCACTAGCGAAGCGCTTCAGCCAGAGGGAGTCCGCCATCGTGCGTGGCTCCATGGCCGGACTCCCAAGACCAGGCGATGAGTTAGCCGGCCTAGCGCGACCGACCGACGACCAACGGCACATGCCTTGGCGAGCCCAAGGTCGAACAATGGACCGTACCCAAAGCATCAGGAGGATGCCGCCGCCATGAAGAATCACGACAAGGAATTTGCCGGGCATGCGGTGTACTCGCCACTCACCCTGAGCGTGTACGACGCGCTCGTGCTGGGCGTGTCCAATCCACTGCTGTGGAAATGCCCAACCCAGAAGATCCTGGACTTCTACAACCAGAACATCTCGGCCAACCACCTGGACGTGGGCGTGGGGACGGGCTGGTATCTGGACCATTGCCGCTTTCCCGATCCGGCGCCACGGCTGGCCCTGATGGATGCGAACGGCAATTCCCTGGACAAGGCCGCCGGCCGGGTGGCCCGCTATGGCCCGGAAACTTACCTGACCGATGTGTTGCAGCCGGTACCCGGGCACATCGAGCCTTTCGATTCGATCGCACTCACCTACCTGCTGCACTGCCTTCCCGGCTCCCTGGCCCAGAAATGCGTGGTGTTCGACCATCTGCGCCCGCTGCTGTCCGACGGCGGCGTGATGTTCGGCGCCACCATCCTTGGCGCCAACGTCGCCTGTGGCGGCATCGCGCGCAAGCTGATGGCCTTCTACAACGCGCGGCAGGTCTTCTCCAATACCCAGGACAGCCTTGCCGGTCTTGAATACGAACTGCACCCCCGCTTCGATGACGTACAGCTTCGCGTCGTCGGCTGCGTGGCGCTGTTCCGCGTGCGGGTACCCGGACCCTCCCGTTAGCGGGCGACGGCTAGAATGGCCGTTCGCATGAATGGAGCTTTTCGATGCCGACTGTCCGCCCGACGATGATCCGCCTGGTGATGGCGCTGGCCCTGGGCGGTGCCTCGTGCGCCGCCATTGCCGACGGGGTGACCCGGGATGGCGCCGCCTTCCAGGGTCGACAGGCTCGCATCAGCGCCAACGCCGATGGCTCATTCCGCCTGGCCTACGATGGCGGCACGCGCGACATCGCCGCGCAGCCATGGAAAACCACCACCGCCAGCCCATTGTTCGATGGCCTGTTCGCCATGGCCCAGGCCGATCTTGCCGCCGATTCCGTGAAGGCGATTAGCGACCCGGGCTTCGACCACGGCCAGCCAATTGCCTGCGACTGCTTCGTCACGGGCGAGAAATGGCCCTTCGTATGGACACGCGATCTTTCCTTCTCGGTGGACCTGGGCCTCTGGCAGTTCGATCCACAGCGGGCGCGCAACTCCTTTGCCTTCAAGGTATCGGGTGTGCGCCAGCCTGGTGCGGGCGACGGTACGTACGTGATGCAGGACACCGGCTCCGGCGGCAGCTGGCCGATAAGCACCGATCGCGTGGTGTGGTTCGTCGGTGCGCAGCACCTGTTAAGCGACAAGGCCTTCGCCACGCGCTACGACAAGGCCCTGGCCGATACGCTGGCGCAGGACCGCATCTACGCCTTCGACAGCCACCTGGGGCTGTACCGCGGCGAAACCTCGTTCCTGGACTGGCGGGAGCAGACCTACCCTGCATGGACGAAGGAAGACGTCACCTTCATTGCCCAATCGTTCGCCTTGTCGACCAATGTGCTGCATTACCAGGCGCTGCGCATTGCCGCGAACCGCCTGCACGATGGCAATGACTACGCGGGGCAGGCAGCGGCGCTGAAGGCTGCGATCAACCGCCGCTTCTGGCGCGAGGACCGTGGCATGTACATGAGCTACATCGGCGGCGACGTTACACCTGCGCCTTTCGATACCTACGACATGCTGGGGCTGGCGCTGGCCATCGACAGCGGCGTGACGGACCTGGCCCGTGCGAAGAAGATCCTGGCCAACTACCCGGTGTGGCCGGCCGGTACCCCGGTGACCTGGCCCGAGCGCCGCGACCAGCCGATCTACCACAACCGCTCGATCTGGCCCTTTGTCAGCGCCTATGCCTTGCGCGCCGCGCGCCGGGCGGATGCGCCGGCGCACATCGAGCACGAGATACGCTCGCTGATGCAGGGCGCGGCCCTGGCAGGTTCGAACATGGAGAACTTCGAGCTCGTCTCGCACAAGATCCACGTCGACGAAGGCCCGCTCAGTGGACCGGTGGTGGATTCACCACGCCAGCTGTGGTCGGTGGGTGCGTACCTGGGCATGGTGGTGGACGGCGTATTCGGCCTTGAGGCGGACAACACCATCGTGCCGAAGCTTCCCGTCGGGCTCGCCCGCGAGCTCTTCGGCGACAACGACTTCATCACGCTCGACACCGGCACGCGGCGGATCGTGCTGCACAAGCCGGCCGGGATGGAAGGCAACCTGCTCGTCGCAGGTTCCCGCAAGACATCGGGCAGTACCACGGATATCTGGCTGAAGGCGACGACCGTGGCCGACGTGCCGCTGCGCAAGGATGCCCCGCTTTATGCGCCGATCGCCCCCGATGCACCCGCGATCACCGACAAGGGCGACAGCGACAGTGTTTCGCTTCCACCCGGTGGCGTGTTGTACGTCAACGGCCTGCGCACCCAGGCCACTACCCTGCCCCACCGCGACACGGCGCAGTGCGTGAGCGTCACCGTCGAAGAGCACGGGCTCGAATCGCTGCACAGCCCCACGCGCTGCCTGGGGACGGTGCAGTCCCTGCCAGGCGAAGGCCCATGGACCTTCACCCCGTCGCACAAGGGACAGGTGCAGCTGCGGGTGTCGTACGAAAACGACAATGGACCGGTGAACACCGGCGTCACCGCGGCGGTGCGCCGCGCACAGCTGCAGTGCGAAGGCGCCGCGTTGCAAACCCAGGTGATCGTGATGGCGCACGGTATCCGCCGGCAGGTATCGACCCCTGCGCGTTTCGACGTGCCGGCCCATGGTTCGTGCACCATCAGCCTGAAGCCGGGTTTCAACATGTCGTATCTGGCGCAGTTCGCGCACTACACGCAAGCGAAGGGCGGTGCGTCCGGCCCGCTCGACACGGCGCGTGTGTTCGGTGCGTCGGTGATGCCGCTGCCTTGAACTGATGATGGCGGGGTCAGAGTTATAACTCTGACCCCGTGTCAGCTGCAGAGTTGCTCGATCAGGTTCTCCAGCAGCGCCCCTTCAGGGGTGGGCTGGTATTTGTCGTCGAAACCGATGCGGGTGAGGAGGTCTTCACAGGCGTCGCGGAAATCGTCGCGGATTTCCTGTTCGCCACCCACCACCAAGCCGCCGGGGCCGTGCAGGATGAGTTCGGCCAGTTCACTGGTTTCACGGTGCGCTAGCAACAGGTTGCGCACTTCTTCCGAGATGCGGATCTTCATCGGTCAGCCTGGTCGTCCGGCCGTGTTGAGTGGCTCGAGCTGGCCCGATTGTGCTGGCAGCAAAGGCATTTGACCAGCCCCCGCTTTTCACTACGATCCAAGCTCCGACACCAACGCCGACATGGCTGCGTTGATGTCGTCGACATCCACCCCGGCATAGCCGAACATCAGGCCCCCCGGCCCTTGCCCGCTTGCGTGGAATGAGGCGATGCCATAAAGCCCGATGCCAAGCCTGGCCGCGCGAGCGACCATCACCGCTTCGCTGGTGTCACGAAGCAGGGCGGTGAGATGGATGCCCGACGACGAGGGAACCGCTTCCATCCATGGGGCAAGCGGCCCCCGTATCCAGCCCAGCAAGGCTTCGCGACGACGGGCGTAGATGCGTTGGGCGCGGCGCAGGTGGCGGGCGAAATCACCCTCAAGCATGAAGCGCCCCAATGCCAGTTGCGTCAGCGTGCATCCATGCCAGTCGTCCAGTTGCCGCGCCTTGAGCAAAACCGGCATCAATGAAGGTGGTGCGATGGCGTAGCCGACACGAAGGTCGGGGAACATGGTCTTGGAGAACGTTCCCACGTAGATCACCACGCCGGCGTGATCGAGGCTCTTGAGCGACTCCACCGGCCGCCCGTCGAAGCGGAACTCACCGTCGTAATCGTCCTCGATCACCACCGCACCCCGGCGGGCGGCCGCCTCCACCAGCGCCACTCGCCGCTCCAGGGTCATCGGCATACCCAGCGGGAATTGATGCGACGGCGTGACGTAGATCACCCGCGCATCGGCGGGAATGGCGTCCACGATCATGCCCTGCCCGTCGACGGGCACCGGCACGACACGAGCGCCCAGCGTGCGCATGGCCTGGCGGGCAGGCGGGTAGCCGGGATCTTCCACCGCGACGATATCGCCCGGCTCCACCATGACGCGGGCAATGAGGTTGATCGCATGCTGCGCGCCCGCTGTCACCAGCACGTCACTCCATTGGCAAGCCACCGCGCGTTGCATGCCCACGTAACGCGAAATGGCCAGGCGCAGTTCCTGTTCACCGGCCGGGTCACGGTAGGTGCCGGGCATCCGCGCCTGCAGACGCACCGCATGGGCCAGGGCGCGGCGCCACGCGGCAAAGTCGATGATGCGCCGGTCCACTACGCCGCCACGGAAATCCAGCCGCAGGTCCGCGCCGGCCCGCGGCATGGCCAGGGCTTCGGGAACCGAACGCCAGACGGACGCGGGCACGATATCGATCGACACCGGGCGCCGCCCGGCGGATGACGCCAGGCCCTGGCCAACGAAACTACCCCTGGCACCGTGGCCGACGAGAAACCCCTCGGCTTCCAGTTGTTCGTACACCTCGAGCGTGGTTTTCCGGCTGACCGCCAACTGCGATGCAAGATCGCGCGTGGAGGGCAGGCGTTGGCCAGCGGCCAGGCGTCCTTCCACGATGGCCGCGCGCAGTTGCCGGTAAAGCTGGACGGTAAGCCCCTGACGCTCGTCGATGGTGAGCTGGAGGTCCAACCTTGGTTACCTCAAAATATCGAAAAATGGCCATTCAATGAAGCCATGGCGAAGCATAGCCTGTGTCCATCACACACGGGAGTCACCCATGAAGCAGCGCCTGGATTTCTACAAAGCAAGCCCCGAAGCGATCAAAGCGATGATGGGCCTGGAGCACCGGGTCAGCAAAAGCGGGCTGGAGAAGCCGCTGGTGGACCTGGTGCGCCTGCGGGCCTCGCAGATCAACGGCTGCGCCTTCTGCATGGACATGCATACGGCCGATGCCCGCAAAGGGGGCGAGAACGAACGCCGCCTGGCAACGCTCGGGGCCTGGCGGGAAACACCTTTCTTCACCGATCGCGAGAGCGCGGCACTGGCCTGGACCGAAGCACTCACCCTGGTGGCGGACGGGCGCGTTCCGGATGAAGTCTGGAACGAAGTGCACCCGCATTTTTCGGAAAGCGAACTGGCCGACCTCACCTTGTTGGTGGTGGCCATCAACGGCTGGAACCGTTTCTCGATCGGCTTTCGCAAGACGCTCGACTAACGGCGAGCAACACAAGAACCCTGCCGCGCGGCTGCGCGGCAGGGTCATGAAAGCCGGCGCGCCTACCTGCAAACCAGGCGCGCGCCGTTACGACCTCTTAGTGCGCGGTGGAGCCGGAAGCCGGAGCGGTACCGGAGGCAGCCGGAGCGGCCGTGGCGGAGGTCGCCGGGGTCATGGCCGTAGCCGGAGCAGCCGGAGCCGGGGCAGCGGCCGGAGCCGTCGACGCGGCGGCGGGGGCCGGCGGGGTGTCGCTGTTGTTGGAGCTGCAAGCAGCAACCAGGGCGATGGAGGCAAGGGCGAGCAGGCGGAGCGAGGTAGTGGCTTTCATGTCTTTTTCCATGGCTTAAAAGGGCAAAGTGCCGGCGCGATGCCAACCAGCGAACCGGTTGATTCTTCCACGGCATTGGAACACCGCGCCTGCGTTCGGATAGTGCAACTGCTTTTGTCAGCTGACAGGGATCGGTTGATGAAACCGATTTAACGACCCAGTTGCCGGTCCCCCGCCCAGGTCACTGCCATTGGCAATGTCCCAGGCGTCTATTCTGCACCGGATTGGGTCGAATCATTCAACCAGTCGCTAATTCCCTCACGCCGGCATACCTCGACGAAGGAGTTCATCGAGCGCTGGCGCTTCACATAGCCTGCCATGTTTGGCCAGTTTGTGGCAGGGCACGGCATGTTACAGGTTCAGCGTAGCAGCCGGGACAACGCCCGCATGGTGTCGGCCCCCGATGGATCGCCATCGACGCCTGCGCAGAGCCCGTCCCGCGGGGAGCGTGTAGCCCAAGGCCGATCCCCTGCCTCCCCTGATCGCGAATTCCAGGCCAGCCCCCAACCGTAACCCTCATTGACGCTGCGCAACATAGGAAAGATTCGCATAGCACAAGACCTCTACATTTCCGTTACATTCGAATTGCCGCATTGCAACATGCGAGTCGCACCGCCTGGCCAAACCGGCGAGTACAGACCGGTGGCCAGGGATCTTCCAGCACTTCTTTCCATGAGGGGCAGCATGCGAATCCAGCCAGGCAATCGTCGTCATCCGCTATACCTTGCGCTTGGGATCATCCTCGCGCTCCCGGCATCCAACGCCTTCGCCCAGGATCTCGCCCAGGCCGGTACAGGAGCGTCCGAACAGGATGCCCGGCAGCTGCAACAGGTGATCGTGACCGGCACCCGTACCACTAACCGCACAGAGGCTGAATCCCTTTCGCCGATCGACGTGCTAACCCCGGCCGACCTCTCCGCCAGCGGCAGCACGGACCTGGCCTCGGCTCTTTCCTCGCTGCTGCCGTCGCTGGATTTCCCGCGCCCGGCGATCAATGACGGCAACGATGCGATCCGGCCGGCGAGTCTGCGCGGCCTGTCTCCCGACGATGTGCTGGTACTGGTGGATGGCAAGCGTTACCACACCACCAGCCTGATCAATTACAACTCCGCCATCGGCCGCGGCTCGGCACCGGTGGATTTGAACTCCATCCCGGTCTC
>Ga0193743_1002250_pt1 | contig 13785 bp, 13 predicted proteins | sample L2c2metaG_FD_143038 | JGI IMG/M metagenome (GOLD analysis project Ga0193743, IMG submission 143038) | Soil microbial communities from a riparian zone of the East river system, Colorado, United States - L2c2 | ecosystem: Environmental > Terrestrial > Soil > Riparian zone | place: USA: East River... | reverse complement strand
CGTACAACGTTTGATCCCAGTTCAACATCTGTTGGTCTAGCAAAAGAGCCCTTATGAGCAAAAATACCACTTCCCCGACTGCTTCTGACTCCTCAGAACTTCCATTGTCTCCGCAAGACCTCATGTCGGGCAATGGATCCAACGGACATAGAAATATTCATGTGGATGGCGAGGCCGCCGAATCCTTCATCGCCGAAAAGCGCATTGGCGAACGCATCAAACACCTGCGGTTGAAGAAGTCTATGGGACTAGTGGAGCTTGGACGTCATACCGGTCTCTCCGCCAGTTTTCTCTCCCAGCTGGAGACGGGGCGGGTCGTGCCCACGCTACGGAATCTGGCACGCATCGCCATGGTGTTCTCCAAAGACCTGAGCTACTTTTTTGACCCGGAACCGCGAACGCTCTTCCGAGTGCATCGGCGCGATGAGCGGGTTCGCCTGCCGCAGACTGGTGCCGACGACCCTTCGTACTTCTTTGAGAGCCTGGGGTATCACGTTCCCGACCGGCAACTCGATCCCTACTTCGCAGAGTTTCTGCCACTGAAGGAGGGCCGTGTGCCCCGAGCGCATCAGCACACGGGCTGCGAATTTCTTTATCTGCTGTCGGGAACGCTTGATGTCCGGCATGGCGACGTCACGCATCGCGTTGAAGCGGGCGACGCCATCTACTTTGACGCGAACACGGTTCACAGCTATTTCTGCACCGGAAAGACGCCGGCCACGGCCGTGATTGTCACGCTGCAACATCCTCCGCTGCTGCAGCTCGGGAACAGTTCACGATCGATCCATCTTGGCAATGCCAAGGTTCGAGCTGTGCCTGCAGGAGTATTACCTGCGACGGCGGCTGCGAGAAAGAACTCTGAGCGAATGCAGTAACTAAACTGCCAATTTGTCGCTCGACCTTTCTTAAGGCATGAGCGGATCGATGTCTGGATCTCCGCCTGACTGCGAAGATGCCTGCCTGAACCGCGAATAAAACATTCGACTTAATCTGCAATCGAAGCGGGGAGCCTGGGAAGATTCACCGCCATCACATCCAGACGCTGCATCGCCTTGCGCGCCAACCCCGTTAGCGGCAGCGAGCCGAGGCGGCTGGTCAGGACCCAGTGCAGATCGCTCTTCGAAGCAGGAACGGCGCGGCGCAACCCACCGTCTTCCGGGCCATGCGCGGCAAAGACCTGCACGTAGTAGTTCGTGTTCGTAATCGCATGACGCAGCCGAAGCAGAGGCTCGCGCCCCTGTACGGCATCCAGCGGCAACGGAGGAAGCTCGTACATTCCGGGCATCAGGCTGGCTTCGTCGGCGCGAAGCTCCAGTAGCACCTCGGTAGCCGTGCCGCGTTTGCGCAAGCTCAAAAGATACGCCGCAGGCCGGCTGAGCTGCGCCGCGCGTGGCGGCGTGATGTGTTCCCCCCGCGTCTTGCACATCGAGTAGACCGGGCAATGCAGGCAGAGAGGATTTCGCGGCAGGCAAAGCGTCGCGCCCAGCTCCATCATTGCCTGGTTGTGATCGCCGGCAGCGTTAGTTCCTTCGCCGATACGTCGCTTCGGCACCAGGGCGCTCGCCTTTCGTTGCACGAAGGCGCGTCCTGCCGCTGTCTTGATCTCGGGCCTGCCCGTCAGCCGCAACAGCACCCGCTCCACGTTGCCGTCCACCACGGCGATGCTCTCTCCGAAGGCAATGCTGGCGATAGCTGCGCTGGTATATTCGCCTATTCCCGGCAGGGTGCGAAGCTCCGCCGATGTGCCCGGCAGCACGCCTCCGCGCTCGCGGGTAAGGAACTGGGCGGACTTGTGCATCATGCGCGCCCGCCTGTAGTAGCCCAGACCGGACCAGGTCGCCAGCACCTCCGGCTCCAGCGCAAGTGCTAGCGCGAGTACGGTCGGAAACTTCCGCAGAAAATTTTCATAATGCTCGACGACGGCCCCGACGCGTGTCTGCTGCAGCATCACCTCGGACACCCACGTCCGGTAAGGATCCGTTACTCCACGCCAGGGCAGCTCGCGCGCATGGCTCCTGTACCAGGTCATCAGCTTGCGCCGGAAGAGAGCGGCGTCCAGTTTCGCGTCCGCCAAGGGAATCCGCCCTATCGGATCCTCGTTTGTATTTCCGGATTTGAGGGTAGCAACCATCGCTGCAAGTCTATCGCCTCCGAGCCTCGGTACTACACTGATCTCGATGATGCAGGGGAAAACAAAATCCGCCTCGCGCGCTAAGGAGAGCCTCTGAAGACACAGAACAGAAGGGATTTTCTGAAGCTCACAACGCTCGCCACGGGTGCAGCGTTATTGCCGTTGCGCGCTTATGCTAAGTCCGGCGCAGCAGCACGTCCGGGGTTTCCCGGAAGCGATCCTCGCTGGCAGAGGACGTGGGACGCAGCGCTCGCGGTACTCGCCGGAAACGTAAAAACCGTCCCTCGCTACGAGCATCCTGTCCTGGTGGAAGGCAGCGTCTACCCAGGCATCTGGCAGGAGTGCGGCCCGCATGAAGGTCTGGTCTACGGGACGCTTGCGCCATACATCGCCGCGCTGGAGGGCGCACCCACGCCGCTGCAGATCGCCCGCGACAATCACATGGCCTTCTTCGCCGTGCAGAGGCCCATCGGTCATGATTCAGCCGGCCAGCTCCCTGCAGCCATCAAGATGTCCGACGTTGGCTATGGCCAGATCCAGATGGTGGTCCCCATAGCTGCCACGGCGTGGGAGCTTTCGCAGCTTACCGGCGACGACGAACTGCTTGTCACGGCCTACACCGCCTGCAGCCGCTGGGACGCCTGGTTGCGGGAGTATCGCGACACCCGCAAGACCGGCCTGGTAGAAGGCTTCTGTACCTACGACACTGGCCACGACAACAGCCCCCGCTGGGCCGGCATCCCCAACCGGTGCCCCGACGCCGACGCGCGAAAATGCCCGCCGATCGCGACCATGCCGCGTCTGTGCCCCGATCTCTCCGCCACCGCCTACGGCGCGCGCGCGGCCCTGGCTCACATGGCTACCGCCCTCGGTAAAGGCGACGATGCCAGCCGCTGGCATGACGACGCAGAGACGATCCGCCAGCTGATCATCGAAAAACTCTACGATCCCAAAGATGCTGCTTTCTACGACCTCGACGCACAGAACAACTTCGTCCGCGTCCGCTCCGACGTGATCAGCCGCGTGCTCGGCGAACATGTCCTGAAGCGCTACGACGCGAAAGACAAAGCAATCTTCGATGCTATCTGGACGCGCCAGATCCACAACCCCAAGGCGTTTTGGGCACCTTATCCTCTGACGTCGATCGCGATGGACGATCCTACGTTTGTGCGGCCCATCCCGCGCAACAGCTGGGGCGGAGCGAGCCAGGCTCTCACTGCGCTTCGGGCTCCGCGATGGATGCCCTACTACGGCAAGCAGGCAGAGTTGAATCACATGATGCAGCAATGGTGCGAGGCTATCAGCCGTCACACCGAGTTCCGTCAGCAAATGGACCCGCTGACCGGGGACTTCACCCAGGCCGACCCCAGCGGTTACTCACCCACGGCGCTGGTGTTTTTGGAGTTTGCGCGGCAGCTCAATAAATCCGCGGCGCCTGGCGCTCCCACGAAACCAGTCGCAACCCCTCAGCAGTTTTGATACTTCCAGTTGCGCTGCTTTCCTTCGGCGATCCACTCTACCGCTTGCGCCACGCGCTTTTCCTTCGTCTCCGCTCGCTTTGCCTCGACGATCCAGTCGACATACTCGCGTTGGCAGGAGGCACTGAAGCCCGCAAAGACCTTCGCCGCGGCTTTGTTCTTTTTGAGCGCTGCGGCCAACTCTGTCGGAACCTCGGGAGCGGGCTTCGTCGACTTCGCGGTCCGTTCAAGTGACTTGGTTCGTTGTCCACTAAGAATCAGTTCCGCCGCCTGCCGATAATAGCCGAGCATCTTCTTGTCTGCGGGAAGATCCTTGAGGCTGGTGATCTTTCCTAGCGATCCCATGCCGTTCTCAGAATGAAGCCCGGCCTCGTTCAGGATGGCATTCATCTCCGGCCCCCACAAGCCGATAGCGCAGTGCTGTTTGAAAGCCGCCATGTGGCCGAGGATGACGCCACGAAGCGTAAAGAACGGCATACTCCACTTGATCTGCTCTTCAACCTCAGGACAGGCCTTGTGGGCAAGCTCGCGGATGTGCGTCAGGATTGGTTGCGCGAAGGGCTGCGACTTCGCGATGTAGGCGTCGACCTTCGGATTGAATTCCTGTTTTTTCACGACAGCAGTGTACCTCCGCTCCTCAGGCCGTGTCTCCAGGTTTGGTTTTGGGCACAACCGGCTCCGGCTTAATCGGATACGGCGGCCCCTTGGCGAAGACCTTCTGCATCTCGGAGTCGTAGCCGTAGATGTCATCGAAGAAATGAGTGTGCCCATCTTCGGAGACGATCGCGGTCAGATAAAAGATCACAATCGGCAGCGGTGTCTTCAGGCTGACGGTCTTGTTATCCGGCCCGTCGTTCATGGCCTCCTGCACCTTGTCCTCGTCCCAGTCGCCCTGGCCCTGCAGCACCCATACGGCAAGATCGACCGGCTTCTGCACACGAATGCAGCCATGGCTGAAATCGCGGCGCGACCGCTCGAACAATGACACCGCGGGCGTCGAGTGCAGATAGATGTCGTACTGATTGGGAAAGATAAACTTCACCAGGCCCAGGGAGTTCTTCGGCCCGGGCTTCTCCCGTACCATCACGGCACCCTGCGCCACCTGCTTCGTGGTGTAGTCGGTCTGCACGACGCCTTTGTTATTGGTCACCTCGAAGTTCTTGCTCGCAAGATAGCCATGGCTCGCCGCCATATGCGGGACCAGCTCCTTGCGGGCAATATCGGCCGGCACGTTCCAGAAGGGACGGAAGACCAGGTACTTCATCATGTGCGTAAACACCGGCGTCTCATGCTGTCCCATCACCTGCCCGACCACAACGCGCATGGTAAAGTCCAGATTGTGGTCTGGATCGTAGCCGCGCAGGACAAACTCCGGCAGGTTCACCATCAATCGTGCGTGGAGGTACGGATCGGGAAGCCAGCGCCAGCGCTCGAGTGAGTCCTGCAACTCCGCCACTCGATTCGTCATGGAAACATTCAGCGACTTGACGGTCTGCGGCGTCAGCCTGCCATCTTCTGCAATGCCGTGCCGATGCTGATAGCTCTTCACCGCGTCGGATAGAGTGGAGTTGAAGACTAAGCTGGTCGGGTTAAGCGTGACGTCCTCAGCAGCATCGCCTTCCAGTTGCAGTCGCGTCAGCAGAGCACCTGCTGCCGGATAAGTTTCACCCACCGATACGCCCTTCGTCACCGCTGGAAGCGGCTCCGCACCTTCTTCCTCCTGCTGTTTTGCGAGGTCGAGATAGTGCGCCAGCGCCTGTTCCGTCTTCCTGTAGTCCTCCGAGTCCGGCTCGACACCGGTGATCAGCTTCGGCACATCGGTCGCATCCACCGCATGGTCGGAGACGAACTCCGCCAGATCGTATTTCTTTTCCTGCACGGGAACTTCGAAGTTGAAGTGGGACGGATTTACGCGCCCAATACGCAGGTCCGAGATGTAGCGCATCACATTCACTGTCATTGCCACGTCGAAGAGCGAAATGGCATCCGGGGACTTGCTGTTGAGCGCTTGCACGCGCTCGGCCCAGCGCGAGGCGTCATAGTCTTCGGGAATTAGCCCCTTCTCTGCGGCGTTGCTGAACTGCTGCATGAACGCGTTCGCTGAGGCCGTCGGTGCGCCGTCACGGGTCCAGGCCACCTCGTAGTTGCGATCGTCGTAAAAGGTTGCGACGTAGGATTCGTAGTCGGAAAAATTCGGCCAGCGCAGATTGGGGACCTTCGTGGTATCGACCCTTTCCGGCGGCAGTGCCTTCTTCTCGACCAATTGGTGCAGGTTGTCGGAGTACGCGTCCGTGTTGGGCGCGGATTTCGACTTGCGGTGCCGGTGACACCCACTCAAAAGCAGAAGAACAGTAAGAACGCATGCAGTGCACGCAGAGCGGAGGGAAACTTTCATCATTACGGAGGGACCATCCTTCGAGGCAAGCTCGCTTTCACAGGGGTGACGACTTATTATGCAGGAATTCACTGCAAATTCCAGAGAAACCGCGAAGTGCCCGGTGCCGACCCGTATACGGCGCGTCGCCTCTGCTATCGAGCGATCTCCGGCAGCAGCGCCAGGCAGAGCATTGCCTGCGTCAGGAGGATCGCACCGGATAAACCGAGAAACAACTTGCGCTGCCGCGTCTCTAGCGCATCCGCAAACACTCCTCCCACGAATGTAAACAGAAACGGCAGCGCCCACAGCCACGGCTTTGAGATCGTCTGCGTCGTCACCAGCGGGAACAGAAGCAGCACCATCACGAGCGGCGCGGTATTGCCGAAGTAGCGGGAGCGCCGCACCGTGACATAAAGCAGCACCGCCACCACCGTCGCCACTGCGATTGGCCCGTTCGCCATGTTCAGGAAGAAGTGGCGTGCTCCATTCAGCGCAAACCAGAGCCGTGCGCCGCCACCCGTAAACACGTAACTGAACGGTGCTAGCCGAAACGCATAGAACCCAAACAGAATAGCCAGCGCACCGACTGCGGAGAAGACCAGGATCTGCATCACGTAGCTGCGCCGGCGCTCGGCCAGATACATCATCCACACCACCGCCCACACAAAACCAATCATCGCGGCCAGCAGATGCGCCGCCGCCGTCAACCCCAACGCTATCGTCATCAGCACGATGCGCGGCTTCCATTTGCTTCGCGGGCCCTGCATCGCGTGGGCCACACCCATCGCCGCGTAGACCAACCCGTAGAGTCCCCACATCGCCAGCAAATCGTTATTCGGCGTAACTGCTGACCGCACAACCGCCGGACAGAAGCAGTACAACCCGAGCGCAAAGAACCCGCCCTCATTGCCGAACAGACGCCGCGAAACCCACCACAGCCCGCCTCCCAGCCAGAGGGCAAAGAAGACGAACGGCAGATGCAGAAGGTACTTCACGCTGAACAGCTCGTGGCGCGCCTCCCAAATCGAACCATGGAGCGTGCCCGCGGCATATACTCTGTTCTCCGGCTTGCGTAGTTTATCCGCACCGAGCATCGCCAGTCGCTGCACGGTCAGAGGGAGCCCCGCGACCCGGTAGGCAAAGGTGCCGTCGCCGTTCAGGTTGCCGCAGGTCGTAAAGTAGCCGGCCAGGGGCGAAGGCCGCTCCCACATCTCGCGCCCACACTCGGCGTAGCGGTAGTCCTGTTGTGAAAGCTGCTGCCGGTTCACCACCCACAGGCACTCTGCCAGAAAAAACAGCAGAAGCAAACCAGCCATTCGCTGGGGCCGACCGATCTTGATGCGGGGAAGCTTCATGCGCTGAATTGCCGGCCTTTATGTGTCATTTGTTCTTTTCCCGCATTCAGTGTTCCTCTCGCGACATGCTCGCAACTCATCATGAAAACGCACTATCTACAGACGTGCGGCAGCCACATCTTCGAGTGTATCGTGAGAGATATGCAGTCGCTTTCCTTTACCCCAGGCCGCGCTTTTCTCTCCTCCAACTCCACGGCTGTTCCCTGGACTGTCGTCTTCGAAGATGAAGGCGTCGCCGGCTACTTCTACGCTTGCGACCGTTCGCAGGAGGTCCACGAACACAGCATCTTGGACGCAATGCTTATCTACAACGTCGCCGCGCTTGCCAAGAGCGACGCCGAACACAACCGCCCCGAGCCGCAACGCATCGCCTCCGTCGAATGGTCACGCGACGGACTACAAGCGATGCTGTATCTTGACGGGACCGCCCAGGCCCTCTTCGACTTTCAGGCGCGCTGCGGCTACTGCCGAATGGACTTCCCCAACTTCCGCGAAGAGCCGGGAGATACCTGGCGCAAGACGACCCACGCATGGTCAGAGGCAGCGTTGCTGCGCTTTGAATCAGCCCTGTACGCCTGAAATCTCCTCGTCCGGAGACAGGTGCAGCTCCATAAAGACGTTCGCGCGAGCATAAGGAGACGGCTCCACCCGCTCCGGAGGCAGATGACGAAAGCCTACCGATTCATACAGGTGAACCGCGTTGGCCAGCTTCGTATTGCTGGCAAGCTCTAGCGTATGAGCCCCCAGCGCCTTCGCCTGCGTGATGGTGTACTCGAGCAATTTGCGGCCTATTCCATGGCCACGATAGCACTCTGAGACAGCCATCTTCCCCACTTCGAACACTCCCCGCTTTACAAAGATCAGAGCGCAGCAGCCGATCCTCTCCTCGCCCGCTACCGCCATCACAATCTGTCCACCGGCCCGGAGAATGTTGTGCTCCGGATCTCGAAGCTGGATATGATCTTGTTCTTCCAGGCGGAAGTACCGCGCGATCCAAGCTTCGTTTAACTCGCGAAAGGCGTCAGCGTCGCCGTGTTGAAACAGCCGAAATGCAATCTCTGACGTCACGATAGCCTCTCGAGACAAAGGTATCTGGAGCAGGGTCCCAGTCATGGCAAATTCACCTCTGATAAAAATCTAAGCGTCCGGAGCCGATACGTCCAATATCTTATTCATCCCAATTATGATGTTTTAGATATGGATAGAGACATTGAGCTTCGCCACCTACGCTACTTCGTCGCAGTGGCAGAGGAGCTGCACTTCGGACGCGCTGCGTTGCGTCTTCACCTCGCCCAGCCTCCACTCTCTCAACAGATCCGCAAACTCGAAGAGATCCTCGGCTATCCACTCTTCCTCAGGACGTCTCGTGCTGTAAAACTACCAGCGCCGGAGAGGTGTTTCTGGAGCGAGCAAGCGAACTCTCCGAAACGTGCAGGAGGACATGGAAGAGGCGCGCAGCGTCGGCCGAGGCGAAGGGGGCTTCCTGAGAGTGGGGTTCATTGGATCCGCGATGCTGACTCCACTGTCGGCCCATGCTCGGACGTTATCGCAGACTTTACCCAAAGGTGAACCTGCAACTGCACGAGTCCTACACATCCCTTGTCGTGCACAAGCTGCTCAAGGGCGAACTTGACGCAGGCTTTCTGCGCGATGGCGGACAAGCGTCCGGTCTGGAAATAGAGCCCCTCTTCTCTGAACCATTCATCGCTGTTGTTCCGAAGAAGCATCCTCTCGCCAGATACAAGATCATCTCCGCGAAAGAGCTTCGCGATGAACCTTTCGTCTTCTTCTCGCCATCAGCGGGAACCCTTGCCTATGAGAAGCCGGTCTCGCTGTGCGAAGAACACGGCTTTCGCCCTCTTGTCGTGCAGGAAGCACCACAATGGCTGACAATCATGCGTCTCATTGGCGCCGGACTGGGTGTGACCATCGCGCCAGCTTGCGTAAAACAGGTAGCTGCACCGAATGTTGCGTGTCTAAGTCTCCGCCGCGCCGTCGTTCAAAGTGACATCGAGCTCGCCTATCGCACCAGCGAAGACCGTGCCATCGTGGAGGCCATTGCGACCGTCGCGAGACAGAGCTTCCCGCAAAGAAGACAGCGACCGCGAACCCGCGCCTCGTGATCTGTTAGCCCAGAAACATCTGTTCCACTTCGAGCCAGTCATTGACTCGTTTGTATCCTTTCACACCCATGTTATGCGGCGAGCTGTACAGGATGCCCTCGCCCTTAAAGCGCTTCAACTGTCGCGGATTGTCGTCGATCAGGTAGTCCGCACGCAGAATGCTCTTATCGCCGCAATAGACAATGTGCGATGCGGGAATAAACGAAAAATGCTTCGCCAGCCAGCGGTACTTCGCCTGAAACGAGGTCGGGACCTCCATCGCCGCGGTCGCGATAAACACCTCGTAGTTCATCTGCAGCCGCCGCAATACGCGCTGCGACTCCGGCATCACCGCCAGCACATCGAAGAAATCCTCCGACCGCAGATAGGCTTCGAGCACCGCGTGCCGATCCGACGAGACGACCTCCCACAGCCACTTCCCGTGCAGGTCTTCCAGCGTGACCTGCTCTCCGAAGTGCTGGTTGTAACGCAGCAGATGCTCGCCGAGCGCATCTGCCATCACCTCATCCATGTCTACACAAATCCTTTTCAACGTTCTCCTAAACGAACTTCAAAGTGATCGGATGATGGATGCTGCGATACTCTCTACCGGCACCGTCTTTCGCTGCGGTGAGTCCCGCGCCGGATCGTAGTACAGCAGCCGACCGCAGCTCTCACACGTCATCATGGTTTCATCGTTGCTCCGGTCGCGCAGGTCGTTCCAGCGTTGCGGCCTCAGCATCATCTGGCAAGCCATGCATTGCTGATTGAGCGCCTCCGCCACCGCGGTTCCCTTGGCTTTCGCAATTCGGTCGTAGATCGAGAGTGCGGCTTCGCCGATCTCCGCGCGTTCCGCCTTGCGCTTTTCTTCAACATCAGCCAGCAGGGTTTTGTCTTGTGCGATGGTCTCCATCGCTCGCCCCCTTTCGCGTTTAAGGGTCGCGGTCGCATCTTCTACTGCTTCATCCGCCCTCGACCTCTGCGACTCTAAACCTTCGCTGCGCTCCATGCTTTCAATCTCTGCGTCTTCAAGTTTGCTTATTTCTGCCTGGGCGAAGGCAATCTCATGCTCGAAAGCGGTGACCTGCACGGTAGTCGTCGCCAGATCCATCTGCTTGCGTATACGTGCGATTTTCGCCTGGTGGTCTTTGACGTCGGACTCCTGCCTTCGCCTCAGCGCTTCCTCTTTGGCGATCAGGTCGACGATCACGGCCCGCTGCCCTTCGGTCGCCTTCGCCTTGGTCTCGAGCGACGCCACGTGCTTCGGCAGCGCAATCATCTCATCCCGCAGCTGCTTGGCTTCCACGTCATGGGCCTGCAACATAATCAACTTCTCAAGATCCGGATGCATCTCGCGTCTCTCCTTCCACTCCGCCACCATTGCCGCATAAGTCAACCACAGCGGAAAACCCGAAGTCTAGCACCACTGAGGTGCCTTGTGTTAAGTATGCGCCCTACGTCTTGCTCACGTCGATGTAGTAGAGATCCGTCGCCACATCGAACTGCTCCTTCGTCAGCGACGTCTTCATCGTCTGCCACTCTGTCGTGGGATGAATCGTCTCCCAGTGCTCCTTCAACCCTACGCGCACGGGCATCGCAAACGCCTTCTCATTGGCGACCCATCGATATTGAACCGTGCCCGGCTCGTCGAACTTCAACTCCAGCGTCGGAATCGCGGTATGCCGCAGGTACTGGTCGAAGACTGGCGTTAGATTTATCTCCGTCTGCTGGTTGAAGTAACTGATGGTGTCCTCGGTCATGATGTTTTGATATTTGTACTTCTGGTAATAGCCGCGAAGCATCTGCCACCATTTCGCATCATCATTCACAATGCTGCGCAGCGTGTTGATGAAGAGGGCGCCTTTGAAGTATTGATCCTGCGACGGCTCCGTATTCGTTCCGCGTGCGGTGATGATGGGCCGATCGTTCTTCACCTTTTTCTTGTAGGCGTTGATGTACTTCAGCGCATCATCGTACCCGTAGTTGTACTCGACGTAGAGGCTTTCGAGATAGGTCGTCCAGCCCTCATGGATCCACATATCGGACTTGTCCGCGGCTGTAATTGCGTTGCCGAACCACTCATGTCCGCTCTCGTGGATGATGATGAAGTCGAACCGCGGACTAATGCCAACGCCAGTCCAGTCGCGGTTCAGGTAGCCATTGGCGAAGTGGTTTCCGTAGGCCACTGCGCTCTGATGCTCCATGCCCGAGTATGGCACTTGGACAAGCTTGTAGCCATCTTTCTTGAAGGGATATTCGCCGAGGTAGTGGTAGTAGGCCTTCATCATGCCCGGCACCTGCGCGAACTGCCGCTTCGCTCCTTCCATATCCTCTGGCAGCACATAGTAGTCGAGGGCCAAGCCTTCGAACTTATCGCCGAAGTGAACGTAGTTGCCGATGTTCAGCGCGACGTCGTAGTTGTTGATGGGGTAATGCACCATCCAGTCCCAGCGCGTGTAGCCATCGCCGAGGTCCTTCTTCCCCATGAACTTTCCGTTCGAAACATCCATAAGGCCGTTCGGCACAGCGACAGTGATGAGCATGCCCTCTTGAGGCTCGTCGCGCCACTGTTCTTTGTTGGGCCACCAGACGTAAGCGCCGTCCCCTTCGCAGGCGGTGTTGATCCAGGGATGGCTCGCGGTGTCCTGCTTGAAGGTGAAGCAGCCGAATCGCCCGGTCTCTGTGGGATTTCCCGAGTAGTGAACGTCTATCGAATAGGTGCGGCCAGTACGCAGTGTCTTCGGAAAGTCCACAAAAAAAGTGCCGCCATCGCGCTCGTATTTCAATGTCGTCGAACCCATCACGATTTTGTCGATCTCGAGCGTCGGATAAAGCTCAAGCTGGATTCGCGTGCCGTCCAGCAGCATCTTGAAGCGGATCGTGTTCGTTCCGCTGATGAATTTTTTGTCGGCATCGATCCGGAGGTCGAGGTGGTAGAAGAGCAGATCGTTGTTCGCTCGATACGGTCCGTACGCCCCACGCAGGAGATCCTCGTGCGTCGGCTCCTTGACCGTAGTGGGAGTAGCCGCGGGTTTACCGGTGTGAGACGTCTGCGCCGAACAGATCGCAGCACACGCCAACAAAACAACAATGCTGAGGGGCCGATTGCAAAGACCGTATTTATGCATTGAAGCTAGCCTACGCGATTCTTCTGGAGTTGCGTTGCGGGGCAATCCCGCTTCTGGACGAGAGCTTTCATCGCCAGACTTTCTGTCGTGTTCAACTCCGCCAAACCCATCGCTACTCCGCTGCGATCCTGCTCGGAACGATTCTGGCTGACCTTCCACTTGCCTTCGAGGCGTTTGACGGTCAGCTCCAGGCCGACAATGCCCTTCACCTGCGATGCGACGTAGTCCCTCGGTGCGTCCCCGATCTTCCAGGGGACGGGCGACTCGGCTTCGTGAATACTGGTCAGGCTCGCAAGATGGGTCATCAACCACTCGCCATCCTCGATAATCTTCAGGTACCCATAGGCGTGGACAACCACATAGTTCCACGTCGGCACAACCTTACCGGTCTCCTGTTTTTCCGGGTACCAGTTCGGCGTGATGTAGTGCTGCGGACCGGAGAAAATCGCAAGCGCTTCGATCGACGGAGTGTAGTCCCGCCATTGCGAATTGGCTCGCGAGATATGGCCTCTCAATTGCCCCATGGAGCCGTTCTGTTCCAGCACCATGGGAATATGCGAGGCGAACAAGCCAGATGATCCCATGGTGATGAGAGAGGCAAACGGCTGATCTTCCATTAACTTGTGAAGTACGGAGATGCGATTCTCTTGATTCGCCCGGGGAATGTACATGCAGACTCCTCGAAATGCCCAGCGATGAAACTATCACCCGTCAAAATGGGATTTAAGTCATTCTAAATTGCTGGCTTGTCGTAAAAAATCTCTGAATCCCGCCTTCCGTCGCTACAATCAAATGGACCGACCCATGGCGGCCACCACACTCGAACTCCCCAGCGCGCAGCTTCCCGACGCGCCCTCTCACGATCCGCACCATGCGGTAGAGAAACCGTGGCGTCCGCGCATCAATCCGTGGATCATCGCCATGACGGTCACGCTCGCCACCTTCATGGAGGTGCTCGACTCCTCCATCGCCAACGTGGCTCTGCCGCACATTGCCGGCGGCCTCGGCGCCACGCAGGACGAGGCCACCTGGGTCCTAACCGCCTATCTCGTTGCCAACGCCATCATCCTTCCGGCCGGCGCGTACATGACCACCTTCATTGGGCGCAAGAAGTTCTACATGATCTGCGTCGCGCTCTTCGGCATCAGCTCCGCGCTCTGCGGTTTCGCGCCATCGCTGCCTATCCTTATCTTCTGCCGCGTGTTGACGGGCGT
>Ga0193743_1002249_pt1 | contig 13788 bp, 13 predicted proteins | sample L2c2metaG_FD_143038 | JGI IMG/M metagenome (GOLD analysis project Ga0193743, IMG submission 143038) | Soil microbial communities from a riparian zone of the East river system, Colorado, United States - L2c2 | ecosystem: Environmental > Terrestrial > Soil > Riparian zone | place: USA: East River... | reverse complement strand
GCCCGGCAAACTCTCGCGGAGGGGATACCTGCTTTTATGTGCTGTGATCGCACCTAAATGCGTGCGTGGACGAGCTAACGTGGCCATGATCAAGGGTACGCCATGCAAGATTGTGTAAATGTTCAGTCTATAATTCTGACCCATTCGTCGTTCGGACAGGTATTCTCGGTGGAATGCAAGATCTTCGTTCGCGTCTCCGCGGCGTACGACAGGTCTGGAAGACGATGAACTTTATCCCTCTTGGCGCTTCGGATGCACGGCTTATCGAGCTCGTGGTGCATGCCGATGCGCGCGGCGATTTCGCTCGAACCTGGTGTGCGAAAAGTTTTGCAGAACAGGGGATCGATTTTCACCCTGTTCAGGCCAATACGTCGGTCACGCGTCTACGAGGCACGGTGCGCGGAATGCATTTTCAGCGAGCGCCGAAGGCTGACGCAAAGATCGTGCGCTGCACGCTGGGTCGCATCCATGACGTCATCGTCGATTTGCGCGAACAGTCGTCGACGCGGGGCCAGATTTATGTGAACGAGCTAGCCGCTGATATCAGGACGATGCTCTATGTTCCTGCCGGTTTTGCCCACGGTTTTCAAACACGTTCCGACCACGCAGTGGTCGAATATCTGATGGGCGTCGAATATGTTTCCGAGCTCTATGACGGCTTTCGTCATGATGATCCTTCAATTGGTATTGTCTGGCCGGAGCCAGTTGCGGCGTTGTCCGCCACCGACGCCGGCTGGCCTGCGCTCGTGAGCCGAATGCCCTGGCTGAGCGAATGAGGCGTCTGATGTCGAATAGCGGCGAAAGCATACTTCTCAGTGGAGAATCTGCGCCAATAAACCTTCACGACCTGGTTCGGACATTATTTCCGATTCCACGCAGTATCACCGGGGCAGGCATTCGAAAAACGCTGGACATTCTAAGGCAGCATATTCCTCTTTCGATAGAAGAGGTTGCAAGCGGCACCCCGGTGCTGGACTGGGAAGTGCCGCTTGAATGGAATATTCGCAGCGCTACACTATGCACGCTCGACGGCCGTTGCCTGGTAGACTTCGGAACGAACAACCTTCATGTCGTTGGCTACAGCCGTCCGATCCACGAAGTGGTCAGCCGTGAGGAGCTAGCCCGGCATGTGCATACCTTGCCTGATCAGCCCGATCTAATACCTTACCGCACGGGATATTTCTCCGGCGACTGGGGCTTCTGCCTTTCGCACAATCTTTGGCTGACAATGGAAGACGATTTTTATCGCATCGACATCGACAGCGATCTTCAGGCCGGATCGCTAACCTATGGAGAGCTGTTCCTGCCCGGACAAGCCGAGCAAGAGGTGGTGATCACCGCCCATATCTGCCATCCGAGTCTGGCAAACGACAATCTTTCCGGGATCGCTGTCGCGACCGCACTGGCGATCCGTCAGGCTGAACAGCAACGGAGGCTGGGCTATCGCTTCCTGTTCATCCCGGCAACGATAGGCGCTATTACTTGGCTCGCGCGCAATGAGACGCTGCTTGAACGGATCAAGTACGGACTGGTGCTGACCTGCATCGGCGACTCCGGCCCGTTCCACTACAAGCAAAGCCGCAGCGGCGCAGCCATCGACCGCGCTGTCGCGCATGTGCTGCGCTATTCGGGCCATGACCACGCAATCATTCCGTTCAATCCTTACGGATATGACGAGCGGCAATTTTGTTCGCCGTCCTTCGATCTACCGGTCGGGTGTCTGATGCGCGCCGTCCACGGTACCTTTTCGGAGTATCACACGTCGGCGGACAATCTTGATTTTGTCAAACCTGAGGCGCTGGATCAATCATTCGCGCTGTTGGCCGCTTTGCTTGATCAGCTCGACAACAACCTCACCTATGCCAGAACGGACGGCCGCGGCGAGCCGCAACTCGGCCGTCGCGGTCTCTACCGTGCTATCGCCGGACAGAAGGAGGCTGGCGGGGCGAGCCAATTGGATCTGCTTTGGTTTCTCAATCTTGCCGATGGTAAGCACAGCCTGCTTGATATGGCGGACCGCGCGGATGTGCCTTTTGCTCGTCTTCAGGCCGCCGCTAAATTGGCACTGAATGCAGAGCTTGTTCGAGAAGTAAGAGCTTAAATTGGACGCTGCGCTGTCTGATATTTGCTGAAGGATTACGTTATGAAAGACAAAGGCTTTGCAATTCTTGGAAGCGGGATGGCTGGCTTCGGCGCAGCCAACTTTCTATACGGCCAAGGCATCCGTCCCAGGCTCTATGACCAACGTTCGCGACCCGGCGGACTCACGTCCAGTTACGACTTTGGCGACGGCTTCGTTTTCGACGAAGGAGTGCACATATCATTTTCGAAGAACGATAGTATAAAAAAGTTGTTCGCGGAATCGACCGCACAAAAGTATGAAACCGGAAACGTCTACTGCAACAATTACTGGAAGGGACATTGGATCAAGCATCCGGCGCAAGTAAATTTGCACGGCTTACCGATCAATCTTGTCGTCGACTGCATCCGTGACTTCGTCGAGGCTAGCAAGGTCGAGGCTCCGACCATCAACAATTACCAGGATTGGTTGATAGCGGCTTTCGGCAAGACTTTTGCCGAGACCTTTCCCATGGTCTACGCTCGCAAGTATCATACTACGGAAGCAGCCAATATGACCACGGACTGGCTTGGTCCAAGGCTTTATCGTCCAAACCTCGAAGAGGTACTGCGCGGAGCGCTTGAGCACGAGCCACTCGATGTTTTCTATGTGAATGAGTTCCGCTATCCGACCGAAGGCGGCTTTGAATCTTTCATCAAAGGATTTTACTCTAAAGCGGATATTCATTGCGACCACGAGGTCGTGCAAGTCGACATGCGTGAAAAGACGCTGCTCTTCAAACACGGCCAATCGACCTCATTCGAAAGGCTGATCTCGTCGATACCGCTCCCGAAACTCATTCCCTTGATCGCCGACGTTCCAGCCGATGTCCGCGAGGCAGCTAGCAGACTGGCTTGTTCGCAATTCGTCGTCGTCAATATCGGCATCAACCGGCCGATCGATGTCAAGCCGCAATGGTCATATTTCTACGACGAGGATATTCCGTTTGCGCGAGTGAGTTATCGCGGCAATCTTTCTCCCCGCAACGTTCCACCCGGCTGCGGGGCGCTGCAGGCGGAAGTCTATTTCAGCGAAAAATATCGTCCGCTGCGGGGGCATCCAGACGATTGGATTGAACCAACGATCGACGCGCTCATCAAGTGCGGCGTCCTGGCCAATCGCAGCGAGGTCATCCATAAGAGCACGATCTGGAGTCCCTTCGGCAATATTATATTCGATCTTGATCGGACCGAGGCCGTGAAGACGGTTCATGGTTTTCTGCGTGACATTGGAATAAACTATTGCGGCCGCTTCGGTGAATGGGGCTATATCTGGACCGATCATGCATTCATGAGTGGCGAAAACGCAGCCAAGGCTTCATTGCGTGCATCTAGCCGTGAAACGACATCGGAAGATATTGCGTTGGGAGATCTTCGTGAAAATGCAGTGGATAATCATTCATCTGTCAAGGCGCGCAATAAGCATGGACCTATAACTCAAAGCGCAGTCCGTACGAAGCAAGCTTAAAATATAACATTCAGATCCCCAATTTTTAAATGACAAGCGGAGGCTCGACGACAACCAATTGTACAAAAGCGAATGAAGAACTCGTGCTGTCCGCCTACCGGATAGAGCAGTGCGAGGACGGGTGCCGGGACGGCAATTTTGAGCAATCGAGCGACGGATAGGCGACGTCCCAACAGACTTTACTGCAACGCCTGCTAAGATCCTCGATCGCGCGTTGGCAAGATTTGTGATTTCTGGCGCGTTGACGATATTTTTGCGCTTCAGCCGCTCGCGGCGCTAGTAATATCCGTTACATGGGCATTGGTTGGAATGGCAGAGCTCGCCCGAACCAAACGAGAAAATTTGATCGTTGTGCGCGCAGGCGACAGCTCATTGCACGCAACGTTTTTTGCGGGTTCGGATTCGCCTCGATCCTGGGACCTTCATGTCAGCTACTTTGGATCGGCCGGAGCGCCCGCGGCGGTCGAGGGAGAAGATTTTACCTGGAGTGCGGATGGCGGAAGTTCAAAATTTCCCGGGCTTTACACCTGCTTTGAAAAAACGCCGTCATTCTTCGAGGATTACCAGTACATCGCTATTCCGGACGACGATATTATTTGCACAAGAGATGATTGGAACACGGCATTCGCGCTCGCCCGAGAATACAGCGTGGCAGCGTGCCAACTCAGTTTAAATGCGCGATCTTTTTACTCACATGATATCACGTTACAGCGGAAGGGCCTTCGGTTGCGCTGGGCAACGATGATTGAGCCGTTAGCGCCAATTATCCGAGCTGACATCCTGCAGAAACTGATGCCAATTTTTGCGCTTCGGGGTAACATGTGGGCAATTGATGATGCCTTGTGTGAGCTGGTCATCGATACCCCGAACTCACTCGCAATACTCGATGCCGTTAGCGTGGTGCATACACGCGAAGTGATGAGCAGTTCGGTGTACGACCGGGTTCTGGCGAACGGCAAGACGCCAGCACAAGTACAGGCGGAATTTATGCAGCGTCATGGAATTAAGCGTCATGAGCGAAAATTAGTTGGCGCGGTTGATGCTCGGGGTCGGGAGGTTGTTAATCTACGGCCGATATCGAGAAAACGAATCATTCCAAAACTGCTTCAGCGCTATCGTCGAATGCGCGGCACTGTAACCGTTGCCCGTCGCGAGCTTATCATGTTTCGTATGATGAACGCTGTCTGTAATTTTTGGACGAAGCTCTTGCCGTATTCGCGATCATAGCCCTCGAGTTGGAAGCGCAAAAAACGGGGATTTGCGAGGTAGTGTGCTGATTGTCGATTTTGGCCTCAGCGAATTGATGAATAGTTTTATCTTTTCAGCGGATTTGGTAAACCTCGCAGGCGCAAGGTCGCACGTTGATGCGTGCGACAATCACGAAGGGTTGCTAAGATCCTGGGGGGCGGCGCCTGGTCAGACTCTGCGCTTATAGTTGCCCAGCAAGTTTGCGATTTTAGATTCAAAACCTTCTGGGCAACCCGCCATGCGCCACAGCATAAAGATCGAGCTTACATAGACGACGGCGGCAACGAATACCACAGCTGTCAGTCCAAGTATTAGCGGTAGCAACCCGCGAACGTTCGCAAGCCAATCTGCCATTGGCATGATCGCCAATGCCATGGCGAGGCCGCTTAACATAGGCCGCCATGGGCCGAAGACCTGAGTGCGGAGCGGCAGCCCAATCAGTTCCCGCACAGCTAACGCCGAGAATCCGGCGACGAAGAGCGCTGTTGCTAAACGCGCTACGACGATGCCGGCTACCCCGTAGTAAACTGCGCCCACAAAAACAATCGGAAGCTTGAAAACGAGTTCTATGAGAGTGAGGCGGAGAAATACTTGTGTCCTATTCAGCGCCATGAATAGCGGCGCCAGCGGAGCGACAAAAAACGCAGGTATTGCGGCGAGGGAAAGCCAACGCAAAATGGGAGCGGCTTCGGCCCATTGTCCGCCCAGAATAAGCCGGATTAACGGCTCCGAAATCGCGCTTAGCCCAATCATTATCGGAACACCCGCGGCCACTATGGTGGTCGCGCTGTTTTGATAGGCTAACATCAACCTGCGACTGTCTTCCCTGATGAGGGAAAAAGTCACCATCAGTGGGCTCAGCACCTGGGAGATAAATACTTGCGAGGGCAGAGCTGCGAGGTTCGCGGCCATAGAGAATCGGCCGAGTTCAGTTCGGTTCACAAAGCGACCGAGCATCAGCTGGTCCATCTGCCAATTGAGCGCATTTACGGCCTGTGACGCGCTTGACCAGCCAAGAAAGCTTGCAAACGCTCGCCATTTCCGGAGTGTCAATCTGGGCCAATAAGGAGCGAGCACGTAGGAAACGACCACCATGGTGATTGGTGCGGCGATCGTGCCAACTACTAGCGACCAATAGCTCCGGGTCCACCATGCCAGGCTGACTGAAACGATGAAAGCGACGATCTTCCCGGTAAATTCCAATACAAAATCGCGGCGATAATCGAGTTTCTTGACGTACTCGATCATACGCGCGCTGCCGAGCCCCCGCGACGCCGGCGCGAAGGCGAGCGCACAAACCAGTGGGATCAACCGGTCTTCGCCATATATTCGCGCGACGGGCCAAGCTATCGCGAATAAAATTAACACTACCGCCAGGGAGCGTAATAGGGCGAGCGTAAAGGCCGTATCAAAATGAGTTCTCGTCATGGGCAGTCGGACTAGCGCCTGCCACACCGGCAGTTCGAACACAGCTTCCGTGACCATGATGACGGACATCGCGATTGCAACGAGACCAAAATCCGCGGGTGATAGAAGGCGTGCCAAGACCAGGAGGGTTGCGAGATCGATGCAGCGCGCGATCAAGCGGGAGGCGATCAGCACCATTGCTCCGGCGGTGATACGATGGCTCATCCCACTTGGTGAGTCGTTGCTCAATTAGAGGTTCCTCGCGTTCCCAAGTTTACAAGATCGTCATGCCGTGGTGACGCGTTTGCGCATATAGCCACGAAGCAGCGCTGAACGAATTGTCAAGGCACTGAATTCCCTGGAAATTCTTAGGCCGGATCAGTCAAATTCCCAATGGCTTCACGCATTTCTTGGGCAAATATCTTAATTTTGGAAAGAGATTTAGACGACACGAGGACTGATTCGACTTCACGCCGCTTCCGCTGATGAGCTTAGTGCAAACCTTCTGCCCTTGAACGATAAGCAGGGTGCGATTGCGAATTCCCCGGCAGGGTGAGCGTGCGCTCAGTCATCCCCTGGCTGATGCCCCTGACGGGCGACTCGATTGGCACCAACAACATTAGATTCAGGGGTGATCGGACCCGTATCACTATCCAAGGTCATGCCCTGTACGACAAACGAAACGGCAGCGTTCGACTGCAACATCACGAACTCAGGCTTCTTTTTACCCAAGTACGTAATCCAAAAATAATAGAACGGTATCTGCTGTGATCCCACCGTTTGAAATGCGAGAACGATCTGCGCATCTGCCACATTGTTCGCGCTATAGATCGCGGCTACGACGGAAAACCTGCAGGTGCCGTCCGAAATACTATTAGGGCAGGTGTAATGCCACTTGTAAACGGCCGTTCCCGGCGGAGATGGATTCGGTTGCGGTATAGGACGCAGACTATCAGTCTGGGCGGCAAGTGGTCCGTTGACTACAAGCGCACCAAGCAAGCACAACGCACTGAAAGAGCGAAGCATGGATGCTTTAGCAGTAGTTGCTCCGCGCGAACGACGCAAAGATCTCGCAATCTCTGGAATCGGCATTTTACTCCCCATCATTTTTAACTTTCCGATCTCGGCCTCAGTCCATAGGCGATGTTTCGGCCTTCATCGTTGATGATCCCGATCGCACTGGATATCCAAAATCGCGCGTATTCTTTTGAGATTCAGCAAGTCGGGCGCCCGTCGATACTCGCGTTCGACGAGCGTTTCTTGAATGTCTAGATGGAGAATTACAGCTTCAGTGGGCTGTGGATGGAATAAGGGCGCCTACGAATTGTGACGTTCAGATTTGGCGTAAGGAGAGAACCTAACTCCAGCGCAACCTGGCCATGAGAGTGCGCGCGAAAGCGCACATCGACTATTCCAGTGGCGCTTTGCGCACAAAACTTCCAGCAAATGATAAAATTTTCGGCGTTAAAAATCATGATGTCGACACAACTATCGTCACAACTAGGGGCAAGAATAACCATCGGGCGATAACGGGACGAATGCTATGCTTCCTATCCTGATCTTGTTGTCGATATTTTTCGCTGGGTTCAGTCTTGGATACGCGATGCGTGCCTGGCAATCGCACAAGCGTCGCGAGCGATACTTGATGTACTCGCCCTACAACGGCGGATCGCACGCTACTACGTTCGGGCATGCCCGCCGGGCATTTTGAATTGTCCTGCCCGGCTCTTTCTGCCCAAAGGTGCAACGTGGCCGAAGTGTGCGCGGTTGATGGTTGTCGGCGTCCCAGGCTCCGCTCGCCGCGGCCTCTCTCGTACGGTTCAATTAATAGACGAAGGAGCCTGCATCGGCGGGCGTTAGAAGCCCATCGGGGTCGCAAATTTATCTCGGTCTTGATCCGAGCCTGTCCCAAGACCCACTACCTGCGGTGCCTCCCGGCGTTGGCACACATTGTGCCTGCGGAGAGGTTGCGCATACGGATATAGCCTCCGGGATTGTCTCCGTATTGCCGCAAAGTTGCGTGAATATCCCTCCATTCAGAATTAAGTGAGATCAGAAGATGGGATTACAATTAGCTTTTAGCGATGAAGAGCTTTTTTACACCCGCGCTCAGATTGCGGATGAAATCCACCAACATGATTTGTCGCTTCGCGAGATCGATGAAAAGCGTCTGCAGCTTGCGGCGGGACTTGCGGAAAACGACTCTTTGCAGCAATTGATCATGCGCCGACATCGTGAATCGTGCTTGAGGGTTGTCAGGACCACCAAGTCACGCAGTCGTGCATCCAGGCTCATAAGGGGTCTGCGTCAGCGCAGTGTGACTAACTAGAGACTTTGTTTTAGAGTTTCGGATCGAATTTCTCCAAACTCGTTGCGGTAATCCTTAGAAGCGGCCGTGATTTTGAAGCCGCGTTGTGAGGCAGATTAGGGCTGTTCTGCGAATCAGGTTGCTCAATTTTTAGCGGGCAAGCCGCAGCCTCGTCTGCTTGATGAAATTCATTGGAGTCATTCCTCGCAAAGCGAAATATTTATGAATGCTTCGCGTGCTTGGATTGAACTCTGCTGCGATAACAGCGATCGAGATCTCGACTGTATCGCCCAATTCCAGATTGCCAATCCGGCTGAGCAACGGCTAGCTGAAGTTGAAGATCTCTTCTCGGAGACATCTTCAATACCGGATGTGGTCCAGCGCGCCTTTCCCTTGCTGTCCTTGATCGCCGTCACCGTGACATGGGCCGATAGGATGGATCCATCCTTGCGGCGACATCGCTTGTCTGGGCTGATAGTCCGAAGTGAAAATGCGAGTCACAACCTCTGTAGCTAAATGAAAAAAATACTATCTAAAGGTGCATTATTTATGGGATTTTGTAACGGGAAATTTAGCTAAAGAGACTTAGAAAAAGGTCTATAACGACAATGTAAAGTATTGAAGACGGAAGGTTTAACGGTGTAAGAGGAGACTGAACTGCCGATTTATTGCCGGCATAATTCGAGGGCAGGAAATGAAGTTTAGTAAGTACCATCTCACGTCATTGTCCATGGACAAATTGTGGGCTCTACACGAGGAGGTCGGCGCAATCCTGTCCGAAAGAATCACTTCGGAAAAGCGCGCGCTAGAAGAGCGTCTTGCCAAGCTGAACGGCGGTCTGATTTTCAATAGAGCGAAGATCAAAGAGGGAGGTTCGCAGGCGAGTGAACGCCGTGCGGTCCGCCAGAAGAAATATCCTCCTGTCCTTCCTAAGTTCCGAAACCCCTCCGATCCGTCAGAGACTTGGGCCGGTCGCGGCAAGCAGCCCCGGTGGGTGGTGACGCAACTTAAGGCAGGCAAGAAAATGGATGATTTCTTAATCGATCGTTCGAAGCGGCGGAAGGTAGGATGACGAATCTTTGAGCGTGCTCGGTGCAGAAGAGAACGCACTGGGAAGAAAAACGAATGGTTCGCTCAATGAAGCAGAACCGTTTCATTTACCCTCTTTGACCAGGCGCAACGGTCGGCACAAAGTCATTCACGGCGCGATTTTCGCGCGGCTGCCAAGGTTTCTGGGCTTTAATCCGCCAATATCGAGCGATTTATCGCCACGCGGCCAATTTGTTTCATCTCCACACGATCCGATTTCGCTGGAAATCAAATATCGTCGTGAGCTTCCGCACTGAAAGTGCTTCCAGACTCCGATAAATCCATCAAAACTCATCGTTCCATTCAATCAAGAAATTGATTCATCAGGAATATATGGGGCGAATGTGAAAGCGGCCGCGAACAAAAAGGAAGCGGAGGCGAGATAAATTGCGGACATCGGCTTTTCCTCCGGCCCACGCGGTCAGGGCTATCTCAGCGCCGCTTAACCGACACTTAATCGCCACAATTCGCCATCATTGCGCCTTCTGAGCTATCCTTGGAATGATGCGCGACGGCCATTCGAGAATGCGACCAGGCGGACGCATCAAAAACCGATTTCACACTTCTGATTCGGTGGGGGCGTCGGGACAGGGCGGGTCCTGAGATCGATATTGAACCCTTAGCGAACGATAGGGGTTGTGCTGGTTCGCTTGGCCTGGCCAAAATCCTTATCCCAAGGTCGATCGGCGGACTCTTTGGCAAGACGATCCACCTCACGCGCTCGATCGGCCTTAATTTGCTCTCTGACCGTAAGTTTGGTGTCTGGGTTACAATCCTTGCATGATGCGGACTCTGCGGCCGCGGAAAGATTTACCCAAGCAAATGCTGCCAAACCCAGGAAAAGTGATGTCAACGCTCTGACCATGGAGATGTACTTAGCCGAACGAGCCCAGCCGCGCCAGCCTATATCGCGCTAGCCTATATAAGGCCCATCACAATACGGGCTATTGAACGTAGGCATACCTGCCGAAACGGGCGTAAGTTCTTACCGGGCCGTAGAAATAGTCCGGTTCATAATCCCTTGTCCGGGGATCAAAGCTCGAAGGATATCCCGCTCTCAGCTCGCGATGGCGCACGAACGTCACAGCGGGGCACCCGCAGCGGGGGCCACAGTAAGGCGTAGCCTGCCGAGACACATGTGCGTGCCGTACGCGAGCAACAGAGTAGTCAGCAGCAACAGCAGGGGCGGAGAAAATAATCCCGCCCAGGGCGGCGACAACAAATCCCATGCGCAACATCGACTTTTTCCTCGATGGATATCGCAAGACCTTAAACTGTCCGGTGCAGGCGAGCAATACGTTGAAGGGCTGGGTTTTATGCTGATTTTGCCGGCAGCTCGGTGCAGGAATATTCTCGATTAATTCATTTGCGGAGCACTGAAACAAATTCCGGATCGATTGATTGCACAGCATCCTCAAGAAACGCCTTACCGAGGCTCGACCCTGCTCGATAAGCAGATAATACCGAAGCTTTCAAATTCGATTGCCGTATCAGCATCAGCCGAACGTCTCCGCGAGCCAGCTCCTTTAGATCCGCATCAGCAAGGGCGTCCAACTTGGCTGCCGTATATAATCGCAACGGCATCAATTGTGCGTCGTTCGGCGCCGTGAAGTAGGACATCTTCAACGCCTCAATAATCTGCCGGCCTCCGGACTTATGTTGAGTCTGAAGCAGCGCCAAGACCAGCCAGAGCTGCGAATTGTAAGGCGCAGCTTTCAGCGCCCGCACGACGTCCACCTGGGAATCGGCATTTCTTTGAGCATCCGCAGCAGAAAGAGCCGCCTTGTCGGGTCGCAGGGCCATGAGCGCCAAAGCCAGCGCGTAGTTACTTTCCAGATCCGCACGGAACGGCGAAATGGCGGCCGCCCATTGCCCGATCGGTTCAGTCGTCTGCGTTGCGATTTTAGAGGTATCAGAAGGCAGGGCCGGCGGGCGCGGTGAGAAAATCTCCGCAAAAAATGCAGCGAATGTGTATACGGCCGTAAGTACGGCTACAACGATTGCAGCGACGCGGAATTTGTTCGCTGAGTTCATCGGTTTTGGTCCAACTCCAAGGCTCTACCAAGGCTCTACCAAGGCTCTACCAAGGCTCTACCAAGGCTCTACCAAGGCTCTACAATGCCAGGACGCTGTCGCCCTGGATAGTTAGCAGCGTAAGATTGCCCGTCGCGTAGGCCCCCGTATCGATATTAATTCTATTGGGGCGAATATCTGGTGCACGAACCGGCGTGTGTCCGTGAACAATATATTTGGAAAACCGTTCCTCGCTATCGAGGAATTCATCCCGTATCCAAAGCAGATCTTCCTCCTTTTGCTGCGCCAAGGGTACGCCGGGTCGGATGCCGGCATGCACGAAAAAGAAGTCGCCACATACGAAGCGCAGCCGGAGACTATTAAAAAATTGGCGCTGGTGAAGCGGGATTTTGTGAGCGAATTCCTTGATTAGTTCTGCCTGCTCCGCTCCATCGGCGTTTAGAGCAGGCCGCACTCCGTAGGAGGCTAATGTCTGCAGGCCTCCCAATTGTTTCCAACCTTGGAGTTGGGACGGAGACTTCAGGACGTCGAACAGGATTGCTTCATGGTTACCCTTGAGGAAAATAGTTTCGTGCTTTCGACTTCGATTGACTAGAAGGTCAATCGTCTGGCAGGATTCAGGTCCACGATCGATATAATCGCCGAGAAAGACATGAATTGCGCGCATGCCTCTCGCATTGGCGAGGTCTCTGTCGATCACAACGAACATTTTCCGAAGCAAATCGGCGCAGCCGTGAATATCGCTGATTGCGTAGATTCGAATTCCGTTCGGCAATCGGGGCCTTCGAACTCCGCCGTGTGCTCGCGACAATCCCAACATCTGCTTGACTTCTAACGCCTTTCAATTTTTTCGACGACGAGCTTTGCATCCCGCACCGTATGCTGCGGCAAACCTCCCGTCCGCTTGCGCCTATGGCATACACCCAATTTTGCCTGCGCTATGAGGAAGAATGCCGGCCATACCCGACTTTGGCGATGATCTCAGACCGTGGAGTGTGAAGATTTCATGGTCATAGGCCCACTGGTGCGGCCTATGGTTTGCGAGAGACCTAGTCCCATGATGACGGCGACGATTATCTGGCTTGTGGGATGGATCAAACTGGAGTCGCAGAAAGCTTCACCAAACAGCACGGCGATGCAGGCGGAAGCTGCCGCTGAAAAAAACCAGTCGCGCCCGCGCCGCAGAGCACCCCCAAACATTACCACAAACAGTTGAATTGTTATCAATACAAGAACGATTGAAGCTGCCCGACCCCATTCAATCACAACTTTGGCAATCGTTGATGCCGCTTCAACAACTGGCTTGCCCCCAAAATCTCGATAAACCGGAACCAGCGTATCAAACGTTCCAACTCCGCTGCCGACCCATCTGGCGTCAGATAGCGCACGTTGCGTAACCGATACGGCATCAGCGGAGGCGTTGGTCGTGAAGCGCAGGATCGCAATCACGGCGGGGTTGTTGTCAACGCGCACCGCAATGGTACCCGCTACCGCCAGCGCAAAAAACGCCAAAACCAACGCACCAATCGCCCAGGGACGCAGCACGAATAGCCGACTAATGCCGACAAGCAAAATGACTGCGATTCCGAATCCCGCCAGGATCAAGATATTGCTTCTCTCGGCGATCATGATCGCACCCAGACAGCTCGCAGATCCAGCTAAAGCCAGACAAAACATCAGGGCAGATGCCATGCTACGCGCTTTTTCCCGCCGGCCAAAGCGCCGCTCGATGACTCGGACGGCCGCGGCAGCGTTTACGACCGCACCCAATGCGCCAATTGCAACGAACGCAGGTTGCGCAGCCGCGGGGACAATTCCGGTCAGAGGTGCAAATTGTCCCAACATCATTTCAACCGACATGAAGGCCGTCACGGCGCAAGTCACGAACAGGGTCGTCTCGGCCCTCTCGCGATCTCGGGTGAAGACCATCGTAGCGACCATCAGCGAGACCGCCGTTAGATATGCGAAAAGGGAGTGTATCGTCGCACCTGGGTCGATACTGATATAACCCCACAGGGGCTCGTTTAGTGCGATCGAAGCTGTCGGCCAAATTGAATTCGCGAGTGGATTGAACGGTGCGATTTGAAAAACCATCCAGGCAACAGGAAACAGGATT
>Ga0193743_1002248_pt1 | contig 13791 bp, 10 predicted proteins | sample L2c2metaG_FD_143038 | JGI IMG/M metagenome (GOLD analysis project Ga0193743, IMG submission 143038) | Soil microbial communities from a riparian zone of the East river system, Colorado, United States - L2c2 | ecosystem: Environmental > Terrestrial > Soil > Riparian zone | place: USA: East River... | reverse complement strand
GGTAGGTAAAAGTAATTAGCCACCCTCAAGACTTCCAGCTGATCGACTAGTAGGAGCAACGGCAGGATCTACGTTCCAAAAGCCGGTCCAAGGCCTTCCAGAACCGGATAGCATTGACCGCTTCGAAATAGTTGGCTGCAAAGATTTTTTTCACGATGATCTCGAACTGGATGCTTATCTATCTCATATATTTAAATGGTGGCGAGGCGAACGAAAGCCTGAGGGGGTACCTTTGGAACACGCGTCGCGGTGCTTGTAAGTTTGTCTTTGAATGTTGAAGCCTTGTTTGCGGCTCAATAATCGTCGTCAGCACTTGTGAATACGCGAATGATTGCGAATGGCGAGCTCAAAAAGCCTCAGAACCTGGCAGGTGATATGATTCAAGAAACAGTGCAGCCCGAGAATGTCTCTATTTATTTTTCATCGGATATCAGGTTCTGTTAAGGGGACTGACTATATATAGTGCTTGTGTATATATCATGTGTTGTGTACTTTAACAACTAAATCTGGACTTTTTGGACTTTGAAACGTTGAAGTCTTGAAGATTCTAATAATAGTCTCGGTGGTTGGCTCAGGTTTCGTTTCCGAGCCGCCCGAATCCCACTGGCGCTGCCTTCCTCCGATTCAAATCTGGTCTTTCCATACGTTGACAATGACAGTCTGTCAGTGACAAAGCACCGTCACCGGTTCCGCCACTCATTGCCCTACCAGGCCATTCCTTTTTGTAACGCCATGACCTCTGAGTCTTCTCTCCACTGGTCCTTCAGTGACCAGCACATCCTCTTCTCATCAATCGTTCTACAATCTACATTGAGCCTTTTATTAGCATGTCTCCTAGTTACTTTGATTTGTTTGCTGGAGAGGTTAGTTTTCTCAACTTGTTATTTTCAGACCTGCTACATTTATCATGACCGAACTTTGCTGCTACACAAAGGTTTTTGACCTTCTCCCTTGATAAGCAATGGGCGCCTCAAGCATTGAAGCTTTCATCTACGTATCTTGCTCTCTGGAGAACAGGATTATATTCAGTTGTAACGTCCCTGCGATTGTAAGAACTCTTTCAAGTTATTACTTGGGAAGCAATCGAGCATATCGCTTCCCAGATGCTATATGCTTGTTGCGATGACCTTCCATGTAGGGTGAGTTTATTATTATCTCCATAAACTAGTCTTTTTTCGGACCGGTTAACAAAAAAAGCTTCAATAGGCTAGTTCTTGTTATCGTGAGTTCTGATCAACAAAAAAGAATGAAAGAGATACGTGTACAGATTAATTACTACAGGTTGGGTCACTGTCAGCGGGGCAGTTGGTAATTGAACTCCATAACCTTCGAAAGCCTCAATCTTTATCTCGGCACGTTTTTTTTTCTCTACCTATCGGGTCAATAATCACCACTGACAGGGACGCTATTTCAGAGAGGGAGGTGATATACTATCGCGACCGCTTTTGTCGACACGACCCCGATCTAGATCAAAACCAGACAACATCTTCATACACCCGACCCAATCTAACATTGCACGAGCTGATGCTGCCGCCTTGGGGAGGGATTTAGCACGAGAGATGCTGTTAGGATTTAGGAAGTCTCCTTCGTTGCAGGAGTCCTTTCGAGTCGAGGATCCCACCGATTCTGATCCTGATTCTAATTGAGTACGTATACAGCGTTAAATAATAGTTCATAATCGATTCGTCGTTGTATATTTCTTAAATAGAATGATACCATCAAATGGATCTGTGAAGCTTTGATATAATCATACCTATTGACCTTGTCCGTCATCTCCATGCACAATCCCGACTCGTTTAGGTACAAAAGCACCTCGCTTGCCAGCAAAATTAGGTTGGGAATCTGCTTCAGCCGATTTCTTCTGCCACTGATCAATAAGCTTGCCGACGCCTTGGTATGGGCGCTCGGGAGATGGCGAACGATCTTCAGATATTGAGGAGGGCAAGTCAGTGCCGAATAACGTGGACTTCCGGGCAGGATTGATAGGCGTAGATGTCTCTGCTTCAAATGACGCTTTCACTGACTGAGGTACCATAGGCTCGAATGGTTCAGCTTTACGGGATATTCTTCGAGGCCGTGGTGTGCTATCGTCTATTGCCTGGGTATGTATCGGTTCGCCTTTTTCAAGAGCCAAGCTTTTGCGTGGTTTAGTCGGAGTTCGCGAGGAGCCCACAGCTTGTCGAACCGGTTCCTTTGCTGAATGAGATCTAGAAGGGTCACAACCCATACTTGAATGAGAAGAATCGCTCGACGCCTTTGATAAATGGACCTTGTTAGAACTAGTCGATATTGAAGGTTTCTGGATACGTCGGGGTTCAGCAGGAATCGACGTGGTCCTGGTAGTCACTGGTCTAGGAAGTGGAGACGGTGGTCCAGCCAACTTTGCCGTCCCTCCTATAGCTTCATATCGTTCGACGATATCGGATATGGAAGTTCGGCGGACAGCACGCGGTCTTGATCCCTCTGGAGGAACTAAACCAGGAGAGGGCATTGACGAGCTGTCGGTAGATTTCGACGGGAAGATAAACATCGATTGAGGACGGGATCGTGCAGAAGTAGGAGACTTGTTGGCTTTCAGAGGGAGCTGCGACTTAGTAGCTTGCGAAGAGGATTGCGGTGATCGAGTGATGGGCGATGCAAGAGGTTTGGTTATTGGAGATGCTGTCTTCCGATCCGTATGTGGTTTAGTAGGAATGGCTAACCCTGAAGGTCGCACTTTTGGCTGCTGGGGTAGGTAGTCACCGGGACCCTGTTGTAGGACTCGTTCTCGTTCGGGTTCTTTCTCTTTTTGAACAACCCCGCCTCCATATTGGTAGACGAGGTCATGGACGGAGCTTTGTCTGCCTTTCGCTCGAGAGGTCTTCTTAAAAGTAGCAGATCTAAGACTTCTTGGATCCTCGGGTCCCTCATCAGCACTCGAGGAATCTTGGTCAGCGTCTTTTGTCGCCGTTGAACTCCAGTTGTCAACAGGATCTGACGCATCACTTAGATTCAAGTCTTGAGTGTTGATTATTTCAAGAGCTGGGAAGGCGCGCTTGAACTTGGAGACCGTTGGTGACAAACCCGCAGACAGAGGTTCTCGAGAAGGTTGATCATGAACAATTACTTGCTGAGGGGTCGCACTGGCCGCAAGGTCCAACTTGTCCAGTTCGATGTAAGAAGCTCGTTTACTCGGAGAACCACGCAGTACAGGCACTTCGGAAGAAGTACTCACGGTAAGAATTTTGATGTCTCCATGATCATCGTCACCGGTCAACCAATCTCGAGGCGTGGCTGAATGAGAAGGACGCGGCGGTAATTTGGGGGGTTCCAGGTCAATAACCTTATAAGAAGTGTTTTCAATACTTTCTGCACTTTTACTGGAGTCCGAGCTCGGCTTCATCGACGTTGACGTTCGATGATTCTTGACAGGTACAGGCCGTGATGAAATTTTACCATCCACCGGTGGCGATAGCAAACTATACGCAGGATCACTTGGTGAGATTTTACTGCCTGAATGCTCGGGTTCAGGCTTCCGACTTTGCTTAGGCTCTCGCATCGCGACACCCGTAACTTGCTCTGAGCGCACGCCATTGATGCTATGAGAAGTATTTGGGGCGATTGATGGTTTCAAAAAGTTTCCGCCGGTCCCAATATAATTGACACGTGAAAGAAGTTGAGATTGACTTTCGGTATTTTTTGTCAATTGGGAGAGGTTCCGACTGGCGTCAATGACAGAAGAGGGATAAAGTAGGTTCACAGACGGAATGAATCGAGTATCTAACTCCTCCAGAGAAGGAAACCTAGATTCGATTGCAAGACCATTGGTGATTCTGGAGGCGGGGGCAATGGATCCAGACGTCGGAAGCGAGGATATCTTCGGTGATGACGAAGCATTTGATGTACCTGGGGTGGGGGTTGGAGATATAGATTTAGGATGAGAAGGCGTTGTTGACAGATAACTCGGGCGAGGTGAAAGGGATGGCTGGCTTGGTATTGAGGGCACTTTGCTAGTATCCTGACGCCGGTAGTCGCTTGGAATGATTGGTGCATTGACCATGGCCAAACCCGTACGCAATTTCCGAGCTTCTCCCATGGTTGGAGTTGGTTTGGAAGTTGCTGTCATGAGTCCTAAGCCTTCGAATGCATCCTTGGTTGGAGGGGCGCTTTGGTTTGTCCTTGAATGACCACCAGTGTGTGCAAGAGGGCGAATTGGAACAGTACTAGGTTTCACAGGCCTAGGACTGAGCCTTGGAGGAGCGGCGGCAGAAATGTTGGGATCCGACGAATTCCATAGCTTCTGGGTAAAGTTATCACCAAAACCGGTAGATCGTTCTTTCTGTGGCTTTTGTTCATCATCAATAGTCCAACCAAGGTCTGTAGATTTGTTCGAACTAGCAAGGCTGTGCTCCGTCGCAGTCTTCCAAACTCTATCCTGTTCAGGTCCAAAATCAATATCCAACCAGTTCTTAGATTTGCCTCCATCTATTTGCTTCGGAACAGAAGTCTTCTGGGGACTTGAAGGTCTCGAAGACGATGCACTCTTGGACTCTCTCAGGTTATTTGGTCTCCCCCGTCGCATGGGCGCGATTGCTTCCAGAACCTTATCGCGAGCCTGGATGCCTTGATTAATGGGAGGTTGGTTTTGCCGAGAGTGAGGGTCGTATAGAGAAAGAGCGGACTTCGCCGAAGGAGAGGTATAGGTAACCAGGTTATTCAAGGAGTTTGGAGAAGGGGATGGCTTGAACTCGGGTTGAGTACGCGGTGAAAGCGGGGAAGGGACAGGAATAGTGTATGAGAACTTAGACTTTGTTCCACGAAGACGATGCACGTGTGCGAGCAAGTCAAATACAGTTGGTCTCTGTGCACCATGATCGCGTAACATGGAAGCTGATAAAATTTCGATTAGGGAACCCAGTCCCAAAGCCAAGGAAAAAACACACCAATCAACATGTTCATATCTTGCGAATATGAGGGATATGATGGAGTGCGGTACTGAACATTGATGATGGCTAGCGGACCATGCTCTTCGAATGGCGTTGTGTAATAGCAGAGCTTGTATAGAAGCACACCCAGGGCCCACACGTCGCTCTTTTCATTGATGGGTCGTTTCGAATAAACATCCACCATTTCAGGGGCTCTGTATTGCAGGGTAGTATGCCTGTTCAAATCTGCTTCGAGAGTCCGAATTTCCTGCGTGTTCGCTGGTGGGTTCCCAACATTAGTAGCTGATCCAAAATCACAAAGCTTGAAGGATGTGGGTGATGATTGTAGGATGTTCTCGACCTTGAGATCGCGATGAAGAAGAGGTGGCCGCGAATTGTGCATGTAGGCTACTCCTTCACAAACATCCACAAAAATTTGAAGAATTTCTGCTTCAGTGAGGCGCTCGCGCAATCGTCGATTCATCATGTCGATTATGCCCCCCCCTTAGATATATGAGTTTAAACACTGAATTTCCAGCGCACCCAGCTTACCAGGGCAGTATTCCATGAGAATGAAAACTTCAAACATCCCATTGGGCATCTTATGCCATGCCGCATCGATGAGATGAACAATGTTCGGATGTCCTTTCAGCAGCCTCTATATCTATGAATTTAGACCATCAAACTACTCGGAACGGTTCTGGTCGTACCATGATATCAACTTCTTTCCTCACTTCAGTAAGCATTGATTCATCGGAGACTTGAATGCGTTTCAGGACGTGATGCGTCGTGTTGTACACTGGTGTAGGTGTTCGAACAAGGTATACATGAGCAAATCCACCTGAAAGAATAATTTGAATTTTTGAGCAGGTAGATAAGTCTAGATGACCACTTGCCTTGGGATAGATATCGCTCAACCTGCACTGTGTGGTTATTGACCGAAATGGTCTGACCGGGGGTAAGGGTGCCTTTGTTCTGCGGATAGGCCTGAAACGCCTGTTGGTTTGCCATCGAGTTCGTACGATGTTATGAAGGTATTATGAGTGAGCAGGTAGCAACCTCAGACGTGGTCCAGGAACTGCAGACCCTGGACAAGCACTAATAGTTTCCACATCACGATCGTCGCGAATTGGAAACTAGTCACGTGACCCAAATGTTTTTTCCTTCCATGAGGGGACAAGTGTTCAAGCTCGCTGATACTTTCAAGTCATTAGGTCCCAGCCAAAGTATATTCTGAATTGGGCTCGGATAGATGCAAATGAACCATACTACAACTTAAATTCATGGCAAGGTTCACTAGAATCGATGCGAAGTTGCGGGGTCACGGATGGTCGCCCCGAAATCATATTTCTGCAATGCACTCAATTTCCACGGCAGCTCCTATGGGAAGACATGCTACTCCTACACATGTACGCGCAGGCATTTGACCTTTGTCAAAAAACTAGAAAAACAATTTTTAAATCTCAGACGACACTTACATAGGGATCAATCACACACACCTCTGCATAGGCTTCATTCATGGGTTTAAAATCATTAACCATGTCGGTTAGATAAACGTTGGCTTTGACTATGCGATCAAGGCCTGATCCTGCTGCTTTCAAGACGGTCGACAGATTGCGCAGCAGTACGCGCTTCATGATTGTTCAGGGCAAATACTCTTGATTGCGGTTGTGAGTGCTTACTGTCTGCTCTTGCACTCCGCCGTCTACAAGTTTGAAGTTTTTGTCGCAACCGATGTTCCCAGATACATAGACATGCCCTTTAGATATAACTGCTTGTGCTATGTAAATAGGTAATAAATCATCAGTGTTTTTGTATTAACGAGCTCCTTAGAGAACAAGTGTACGTACAGAAGACCGGCAATGGAGGAACAGCCTCTGGTGTGAACACGAAAGTTCTATTATCTGTCGTCATATCGATCTTGCTGCAACCTGTTCTGAAAATAGTGGATAAAGCAGTCACCTCTATTTTTAGAAAGAAATACTACCTGCCTTTCACTAAGGCCTCTTCACAGTACTTACCACCCTCGTGAATTCGTGAAAGGTTAAACTACCTTTAGGATCATGCAGACATCAGCCCCCTAATATTTCAATCCAAAAAAAAACAAAACGTTTTGAATCCACTTCCGATTCAAAGTCGCAAATCTTTGCGATACTGGATAAAATCTACCAAATTCTCTCGTACTTCATCTCCTCTCCGTCTCAACTCCTTCCCGCCTTCTTTCCGTCTATCAATGGCTTTAACAGCCTTTTTTATGCCGTCTACGCTGACTACAAGTCGATCGAGGTATTTTCCTTGTCGGAAGTTGATATCATAAGGCAAAGATTCGTCTGAATAAATGTCGATGAGGGCTGATGCGGCTTGGATTGATGGTTCAGTGCCTGCAGCCGATGGGGTATCAGATGTGGGAAGAATAGATAGAAGATAGTTGGCAATGATCTGTTATTAAAGCTTAAAGTACAGTTAAATGATATTAGCTGAAGTGAACGAACTTGATTATTGTCAATGGCATTAGGATCTTGGGCAAGACATTCAAGCGTGCCTATGCATTTTACTCGGAGACGTAGGTCAGATGTTGTGTTACAAAGCTGTATTAACATATTAATTTGTTCGGTGTTTGACATCTAACGATCGGGGAAGGCAATCAATTGAACTAATACCGACAATCAAAGATAAGAAACTTACTATAGATCCTTTCCAAATCCTGCCAATACCCCAGAGTACTCCAACTGCGACATTCCAAGCTTCTTGTCTCCGTTCTTGACCTAAACCTGTCTGTGTTCCAATCAAACCCAAAGCAGACCAAACACCGTCCCATACAGTGCGACCGCCACTCGCATCTGAGGAAATGCTCGGGTTGCGTGATGTCGTTAAAGATAGAAATACATTATTTAGACACTCGAGCGCGCTTATATGTAGTGCACTTAACGCAGATGTTGTCGGTGGATGTGGCGATGGAGCGGCAAGGGGAGGAAAAGATAGAGAAGTCGGTTGTATTAGGATAAGAAGTGGCCCGACTAGTGTTGTAAGGAAGGTTGTACTCGAATTTTGAAGCGAATCGGTGTCCATTTGAGCGTTCATGTCGACGTCGACATCATCTTGGATATCAAACTCAAGGTCTAGTCGGAGAATCGAATCAAACCAGAGATAAGGATGAAATATAGTTCTCTCGTACCTTCATCCTTATTATCTTCGTCATTTTCAAGAGTGTCTGGTTCAGGATCTGGTAACGTTGCACATGCCCCCGTCAAAATCTCCAAAGCTAACTGCACAGTCCGTAACTTCGATTCCAAAAGTGCCAATTCAACTTCTATTGGTGACTTGTGATCAGATTTTGGAGTACTTTTCAATGATAGATTTTCAAGCGAGGGTTCTGAAGCCTATTAACAAAATCAAGAATTTTTTTTTGATAGGACAATTTGGTCGTACCTCTCTGTGCAAAAGCTCTTGAACTGCATTTGTAGTAGCGACGATCGACACTGACGAGATAATAGGCAATAATAGGGGTAAAACAAGATCCTTGTCGATATCGAGGGATGAGATCTCAGACGGTGGGGGTATAGGAATGATATTGCGCAATGTTCCTGCAAGCTGATGTTTAAGATTTTAATAACATTAGCAGCCTGGATTAGCTCACCAGCAGCAAGCACTGACAAAGTGACGGTACGTGGGTCGGTGTTGGTGCTCACTTGACGGGCAATCGAAAGCAGACATGAGATGTAGCTTGCGTCGGTTTTGACATCCGAAATGGCAGGGTAATTATCGTCTGTCAAGACATAAAGGCATTGCGCTTCAGAATAGATATATTGATCAATTGAGTAAACATTTTCAGGGCCTCTGAACACAAGTACCTGCGGAGGTTACCGGGGACATTGGAAGTCGATGGCGAGCAGCAAGAAACGACATCAAGAATGGGACGAGGTGAAGTTCGTTGATGGCATTCAAGGCTTTGTTTGAGGTCTCTCTACGGATGTTAAGAAGGATCGGCGGTATAAAGTAGAAAAAAACCCACGAAAGACACCAAATAGTTGTGATAACATTATCAGCAAATTCATAAATAATTTTTTGAACGCTTTCAGCTGCTTTTTGGGATTCCGAGAGGTATTGGGAAAGGGTAGCTGATATCTTGGAAAAAAATAATGTGAGTTACGGTCTGAATGGGAATGTATATTGGAATAACTTTGGGGATAAAAGTTTTGAGAGGAACTAGTATATTTTTGTTGTACATCTCGGCGCATATGTCATAGCCGCCATCGATGCATAGATTTCTGTCAAAATACCGATCCATCATTTTGAAAAATTGTAAGCAAGCCAGAGAACATACCTCAAAGCACCAACCGCCTCAACCACTACCTCTTCCTCACTATCCGTTAGTCGAGTAATCAAGGCTCCAACAACGTTTTTTCCTTGAAGTAATCGGCGAGTAGATGGATCATTTTGAATCAAGTTCGACACGGCTACACAGGCCCATTTTCGTTCTGCCACATCCGTGCTTTCCATCTGGCAAACATTATCAGCTGAGGGGAATGGATGATAGTTGGAGAAAGTACCTTTTGGATTATTGGAAGGATCTCATTTGATTTGGACGAAGACTGGGATGCTGATGCTAGGCCATGGGGTAGGTGAGAATCTGGGACACGGACAGGATTGTGCCTGCGCATAGACTTTTTTTTCTGAGACTTGCCCATGAGGAGAGAGAAATGCCAGATTCCTTGCACTGGCAGATTGGAGGAGAGAGTGGGCTTATGTAATGTATTTATATCCATGTCTTTCGATAACCTTCCCACTGAGCTCTACGACTCTATCCTCAGCCATGTCCCTTCTTCACATCTTCAGCAGACTGTCTTATCAGTGACAAGAGCTATTCCATTATCCCCAGTCTCACATTCGTACCTCTTTCACAGTATTCGCATCACATATCCCGCACAAGCTATCTTTCTATACCGTCGTCTTAGGCAAAAAAGATCCTTTAGAGCTGACACGGCAAGAAAGGAAACTGCTGCTTGGGTGAAAGAATTTTCAATCGAAAGTTGGTCGGTGGATGCGGATGTTATTCTTAACCTCGTTCCCCTGTTACCTAACCTTCAATCGCTGAATATATGGATTGGACCGGACAATTTTACGCCTGAACATCTCGAAGGGCTATTTGTCAAACCTTTTTTGGAATTGAAGCATTTATCTCTTAGGTTTAGACCTTAGTGAGTTATCTTTCCTGTTACACAGAACTTGCTCCTGATTCTACGTAATTTATAAGTGTACAGAAGGCAAACTATTACCAGTTTTTAAAGGTAAATCGAATGAATAATGACCTCATTTCAATTTGCTCACTTTTCAGGGTGCTTATTTCGATTCTACACTGCTCGCTATCTCCCGTTGGCCTACAGTTACACTTCCTACGCTTTCCATTATCCAAGATCCACTGGAACCTCAGAATGTGCAGAAACAAGCATTCGCTCAACCATTTGTATTCTTCAGACTCGATCCATGTCTATCCGTCCTTGTCCATTCAGCCGCATTATCTCCTTCTCTTACCTCTTTGCGCATCCGAATCCCCGCCAGACAAGTTGCTCGAGCTTTATGCACACCAGCGGCTTACAACACATCCGATGATCCCTCAATATCTCTGATTCCCCCAAACCTTGTATTTCTGGACTTGTCTACGTGTGGTGTTCTCGAGAACGAACTGGATATGCTCCTGGTTTATTTCACATCACTTCAACATTTTTTATTGGATGGATGTCCTATTCTGAGGGGAGATTTGCACGATGGAGAGTATCATGCACTAGGCAAACGTTGTGCTCTTGTTGGTGTTAGAAGGGCTAAGGAGAGAGAGAAGTCGTTGAAGACTTGGTTGGAATCAAGAAAGATTCCAGTCGCAACAGACGGATCTGCTGTAGGTACCGGTCTAACCGGTCCACAGAGCAAGGCCAAGCGAGGACGTAAAGGGCTAGCGACATCTACTATCTCCTTGCGTACCTCGAGCACCAACCCAACATCGTCGTCGTCATCGACATCATCGTCAACATTGTCGCTTCCCCAAGATACCGCGAGCACCAACCCAACAACTTCGTCACTCCCGCAAGGTAGGGTTGCTAAACCTTCCAAAAAGGAGGTCATTCCAAAGATACGGATACTCCCACCACTGCCATGTCTGCTGTCCTTATCAGTAACAGTACAGGCTGCGATCAAAACAGATAATTATCCTATTATCCGTGTCGAATTCGAAGCCGGTTGGGGGGAAGGAATTGCTCAATTGGCGGTCACACGAGCTAGAATGAGGACCAGCGCAGGCAATGGAGTTCGAGTGATGCAACTAGTTGGCAAGGGTGACTCCGAATGGCATGAAGAGGAGTTCAGGGAAGGATTAGACGGACTTGTAGACATTGATCCCGATGATGTTGATGCCTTTGGAATGTGTGAAGCTAATGCCAGTTTGCAAGCGCCTGTGCTGTGTTTTGCTGGTGCTGATCGTGACGGAGATCACGAAAGTAATTGTGGGCATGTGATTGGCTGGGATAATGTCTGATCGTAGACTCGACTTACTTACAACAACAATGACTACTGTACCAAAGCAAAAACAAAAACCATCAGCATTTACTTATCTCAAATCATTCGGCAAGTCAATCGTTGATTCATATACAGGTCCTAGGCCACCCCCCGTAGTCTTTCCACCACCCTCTTGGGAAATAGATGATGAAACCTATGGTATAGGATCATCTAAGAAATCCCAAACAGTAACATCTCCTCCTCCAGAACAACTAGAAGTGCCAACAGAACCTCCTATATCTTTCGCAAGACGAATAGGCGCACTCATCGATTCCCTTCCTGCCGTAGTCACGGCCCCATCCAGCAGCAGTCAACTACCATCAATAGAAGATGAAGGGAAGCAAGGTTCTCCTGTCCCCATCGAAATGGATAAAACTCTTATCCATATGCTTTCTTCTGAAGAAATCATGAATGGCCAGCCTGCGAACGGTGTGAATAGTGATCCAAACGAGAAGAATAGATCGCGTCATAGCATATGGAATATTCTGGCTAGCTTGAAGTCTAATACTGGCTGGAAAGACTCGGAAGGATCCATAAACCCACCTCCAAGCGCTGTCGAGGAGGCACATGGGAGTTTTATGATGTATGCCCCGTTGGAACCTACCAATGACTCTCAATTGGAGTTTGCAGAGTCGGAAATACTTTTAGAGGATGTGGACAGTGATCCCGTGCCATCAGCTTCGGCATCTACGACCAACCATCCTGAGTCTGAAGAAAAGGTTGAAGAATCAACAAGTGCTTCTTCTACCTCTAACTCGACCCCAACCCCAACTCGAAAAGGCAATGAAAAACACACCTGGGTCCCATCTACGACCCAACTCTCCTTCTTAGCAGCATGGTGGGGGTACCGGCTCTACCTACCTCCACCTGTCATGGCGAAACTCAACGGAACATCCCTCAAAGCAACCGCCAGAGCAGCAATGTTAACGACCGCATTGCAATGGTTGCTTGCCAAAATCCCTTTGATGCTAATACCAGTTCAGTTTAGACCGGCGGTTAAGATGTTGAAGACACTTAGTCCGGTTGTTGGTTATGTTGGTGTATTTATTGCTTGGAGTTGGGAGAGAGTGAAGTCTCTTGATAAAGGTGTGTCTTATATATCAGGACTTGGACCTGTGTATGTTGAACTAAGTGTTTTTTTTTTGGCTGAATATAGGGAATGGTGTTGTGATGACTGCTACTTGGCTTCTCCCTGTTGCCCTGTTGCCCACGTCATGGAATGCTGGTGACATTTATGGACCACGGCTTGCATCTGAGCAAGACACGGATCAGATAATAACACTGCTGGAGAAGTGAGGTCCTCCAAGAAGCAAGCAACAAAGAAATCCCTTTTTCCCTGGGAGTTTGACAGGTATCTGGTGGTGTTACACTCTTCCACAATCTAAGGCCTCACATTTGAACTTTTTCTTTCTTTCCAGGGTCAATAATGTTGTATCAGTATGTAAGTACTTTTTTTTGGTTGTGAATGTGAATGTATCATACACAGGACTGTCCAAATTCTGGACACTGTGTCCCAGAGAATATCCCAGTGCATGGCTAGCTACTTATGTACCATCTTTCCTGGACCTCATATGGACACTCCAACAAGCTATTTTCAAATGTAGAACATCTATTGACTATTGAACATGTCACCTCAAAGGCAGAGGAGAGATGACAATTCTACCTCAAAATTACCATGACAAACAGTGTTAGGATTATTTAGTGTGTATAACATCGGTCATTTTGGTATTGGGACTGCCTGGTTATTTTAATGTTACAAAATCAGAATCAAGCAGTGCTTCACCATATACTGTATGTGGGTGTTAAGCTACTGCAACTTGCAGAGAATTAATCATCTCTTGAACTTCAGAGGTACCAGTCCAGTGTTTAGGGATTGTCAAGGGTTTTGAACCCCCAGCAGGTTACAGGTAGGGTACACTGGGGTATGGGTACAGGTACAGATTCCCATACCCATCAGCTTTAAAACAAGCCCAAAAAACACCTTAAATGGTGGAGAACTGAGTGAGATATGATTAAAACATTCACAGAATATTGTTTTACACATATCTCAGTCATTTCTTCACAGTTTGGCCTTCCCTACACTGCTGGCACTGGGTGGTGTTTCCCCCAGAAAAACCCATTAAGAGACACATTTTGTGATTTCCAAAGGGTTTTTCCCACAGAAACACAAAAAGTGTTTCTGAAAGAAAAATCTGAGAAACACATTATGTGTTTCTTTCAGGTTTCCCATAGATAATTTTTTTGTTTTTCTCAAAATTTATCTTTTTGAAACATGATAAGTGTTTCTTTCTTTGTTTGAAACAAAGAAAGCATGTTTCCCATAGATAAATCTTGAGAAAAA
>Ga0193743_1002247_pt1 | contig 13793 bp, 13 predicted proteins | sample L2c2metaG_FD_143038 | JGI IMG/M metagenome (GOLD analysis project Ga0193743, IMG submission 143038) | Soil microbial communities from a riparian zone of the East river system, Colorado, United States - L2c2 | ecosystem: Environmental > Terrestrial > Soil > Riparian zone | place: USA: East River... | reverse complement strand
TTCTTCGAGCAGGGCCTGATCCAGCAGGATGGCAAAGTCGCGGCTCTTGTGATCGACCGAGAGCTTGAGGGCGTCCAATTCCTTCTCGGCTGTGCGTAGGCGGTCCGCCAAATGAAAACAAGCCAGGACGGCGGTGCGCGTGGAATCGAGATTGCCCGCGCGCCTCGCTATGGAGGACATTAACTCGTCTATTTCCTGGGCAAGCGATTCGGTGTCGCCAGGATCGCCGGAGGTTGTGACGGTGTAAGTCTGGTTGAGGATGGAGATCCGCACCATATTTTTGGCCCCGTCCGGCGTGTCCATGCGTCTCCTCTGAGTGGCGCTTTAACTTTATTCGTTGACGCTCAATAGGTCAAGCTGGTTGAGCAGTTTTTCTACCCGGGTTCTCACCTGCTTGCGTTCTCCGCGCAATTCGTCCAATTCGTCGGAGAGGCCTTTGGCTTTGTGCGTCAGTTCGTCGTGTTCCTTCTGGAGCAGTTCGGCTAACGCCTCGGTTTCCGCGTTCGAGGCAGCCAGGGCCTTCAATTCCTCCCGCGAGGCGTTGAGGCCTTCCTGCAGTTGTAAATTCTCAGCGCGCAACGCGGCTATGATCTGGACCGCGCGGGTGATCCGCTCTTCGAGACCGGCGAGCGAATCCACGCTTTGTTCCTGAGCTGCTTCTGGAGTTGCCATACCCTCTTACTAGACCCTACTGGCTTACTGGACGCTTGCTTGATGCGCAGCCTTGGCTCTGGCGACGAGGGAAACGAAACCACCCGCGTCATTGATCGCGATATCGGCCAGAACTTTGCGGTTCAATTCTATGCCGGCGCGCTTGAGGCCGCTGACAAACTTGCTGTAGGAAATGTCCGACACGCGGCAGGCGGCGTTGATGCGCACAATCCAAAGCGAACGGAAATTGCGCTTCTTGAGGCGGCGTCCCACATAGCCGTAGGACAGCGCTTTCTCTACTGCCTCTTGCGCAGCGCGGTTCAGCTTTGATTTGGTGAGGAAAAATCCCTTCGCGCGGCGTAGGGTCTTCTTGCGGTAATCCCGGCGGTGGGTACCTCTTTTTACTCTTGGCACGTTTGCTCCTTAGGTTGAATTTCGCCTTTGAGAAGGCTTGTTTGGAGGGTGGGCAGGCACGTGCGGCGCGCTGCTCCCGCTCCGGGGAATTTCTTTCCAGCTTATAACTAATAGGGCAGCATGGTTCGCAGCGCTGGTTGGTTCGTCTCGTCGGCGACGACGCTACGACCCAGTTTGCGCTTGCGGCTGCGCGTTTTAGACGTCAAGATGTGACGGGCCATGGCGTGACGGCGGACGATTTTACCCGTACCCGTCTTCTTGAAGCGTTTGGCCGCACCCTTGTGCGTTTTCATTTTGGGCATGATTCTGTCCTGAACGTTCTGTCGTGAATTAATGTTTCGGCGGGGCCGTTTTAGAGAACCGCGCAGGGCCGGTTAAGGCGCAGGAGTGATAGCGGAACTACTTCTGGCAGTGTAGCATGTCCCCGGCCAGATGACGGCGGCGTGGGCGGCGCGCGAAGCTGGACTGATTAACATGCTTATTCTGGCATCGGCTTCACCCCGGCGGCATGAGTTATTACTGGCTGCGGGCATGGAACATATAGTGCGCCCAGTGGACATCCGGGAAGACCGGCTGCCGGATGAAACCCCCACCGCGTATGTACAGCGTCTGGCCGAAGAGAAAGCGAGCGCGCTGCAGTGTGGGCCGGGCGATGTGGTTCTGGGAGCCGATACGGTGGTGTGTCTGGACGAATTGGTTTTCGGTAAACCAGCGGACGCCGAAGACGCGCGCCGGATGCTGCGGCTTCTTTCGGCAAGGGACCATTGGGTGCGGACAGGAATCTGTCTCTTGACCCCCGCGAAACGCATTATTGACTTTGCAGAAACCAAAGTTTCGTTTGAGAGACTAACAGAGAGCGAAATTGAGGAGTACACTCGAAGCGGGGAGCCACGCGATAAAGCCGGAGCCTATGCTATTCAGGGACTGGCAGCCAAATTTGTGCGGTCAATAGAAGGTTGCTATTACAACGTGGTAGGATTACCGATTTCGCTCATTTACCGGCGCCTCAAAGAGTTATGAATCGCCGCTGGGACAGGGCTAAAATGGCGGCTTCGTGCGGACTGGCGCTGGGCGCAGTGGTTCTTCTGATACGGGGCCTGGCGGCACAAGACCAGGCAGGACCATCCCGAGACTGGCAAAGCCAGGGCGTGCTGTACCTGGACCATTCCCTGAACGCCCGCCAACACACCGTGCCGGTACAGGCCGTGAAGCTGGGGGACGGGTTCTGGAGCGCGCGGCGAAAGGTGACGACCGAGCGAAGCATGCCAACCATGCTCGAACTCCTGGAGGAGCACGGAGTGGTGGACAATTTCCGCCGTCTCGCGGGGCGGGGGGATCTGCCTCGCAAGGGACCTCTCTATACCGACTCGGACCTCTATAAGTGGATAGAAGGCGCGGCTTGGGCGCTGGCTTCTAACGAAACGTCCGATGCCGACAAGCAAAGACTGCGCGGTGAAATCGAATCGCTAACAACGCACATTCTAGGAGCGCAGGAGGCGAGCGGCTACCTGAACACTTATTACGTGGGAGATAAGGCGCATTTGCGGTTTACCGAGATGACGCGCTCGCACGAAGACTACTGTTTGGGACATTTGCTGCAGGCGGGTATCGCGTACTACCGGGCCACTGGAAACCGGCGCTTGCTGGATGGGGGTATCCGGTTTGCAGATTACGTGACGGATAACTTTGGGCCGGCCAAGCGGCCGTTTTTGACAGGTCATCCTGAACTTGAGATGGCCATGGTCGAGTTGTACCGCACCACGGGTCAGACCAAGTATCTCGATTTTGCCCGTTACCTACTGAGCGGAGTGGAGAAAGACCGCTTGAAATTGAAGGATTCCGATCTCAAGTACATGTTCAGCGGAAAGCCCTTTATCTCCCGAACGGAGCTGGAGGGACATGCTGTGCGGGCGCTGTATGCAGCGTCGGGCGCGACCGATTTCTTCACCGAAGCCGGCGAGCCATCCTATAAGAAGACGCTGGACTTGCTGTGGACCGACCTGACCATGCGCAAGATGTATATCACGGGCGGCGTCGGGTCGCGTTCCGGGGGAGAGAGTTTCGGGGACGCTTATGAGTTGCCCAGTGAGCAGGCCTATGCCGAGACGTGCGCGGCCATAGCCAATGTCATGTGGAACTTTCGCATGCTGACGCTGAGCGGGGATGCGCGCTATGCGGATGTTTTGGAGCGCGCCTTATACAACGGGGTCAATTCCGGGATGTCACTTTCGGGGAATCTATACTGCTACCGAAATCCACTGGCATCGAATGGCGAAAAGTTGCGCAGCCCGTGGTTTGACACGACCTGCTGCCCGCCTAATATGGAACGTTTGTTCGAGTCCCTTCCCGGGTATTTTTACGGAATGAGCCGGGATGGCGTGTACGTGAACCTGTATCATAATTCCGAATTAAACTGGCATTTGGAGGACGGCACGGCGTTGCGGGTCGCGCAATCGACCAGCTATCCGTGGAATGGCGACGTGAAGCTGACTGTCACCCCGGCCCATCCGGCGGAGTTTACTGTCTACGTGCGATGGCCGGCTTGGGCGCCCGCCGCGGACATTCAGGTGAACGGACAGGGATTTCAGACGGCAAATTCGAAGCGGGGGACGTATATCGCACTAGAGAGGAAGTGGAATCCGGGCGATACGGTTACTGTTAACTTGACTATGCAGGCGACGGTTATGGCCGCCAATCCCCGGGTGACCGATGACTATGGACGCGTAGCCATGCAGCGTGGACCGCTGGTATACGCGTTGGAACAAATTGACCAGCCAGGTGTTGTGCTGGGTGATGCGTTTGTCAAATCGGGTGGTCCGATTACCACCGAGGTGAGGAAAGATTTGTTGGGTGGCATCACGGTGCTAAAGGTTCCCGGGCAGTCTGCCGAAAGATCAGTCAGTGAGGAGCCCCTGTATCAGCCCCTGGCGGCCGCAGTCAGCCGGGCTAAACGAGTAGCTATGCTGACCTTTATTCCGTACTATGCGGTTGGAAATCGGGAACTCACGCCCATGGAAGTATGGGTGCCTCTGGTGCGGCAGGAAACACGAGATCAGAATGGCGATAATAAGACGGCAAAGATAGACACGCCACCAGTTGCGCCAGCGGCTTCACCGATCATGAATCAGCATTCCGTCACTAAGTAGGAATCGCGAATGACTTTAAGTCGTAAAGTTTGTAAAATCAGGGATGTTGGCCGTCATTTCACATAATCAACGCAAGATAATGAGTACACTTCTTTTTGTCCGGAAATCTTCTGCTGTCATAGCCGGGATGTTTCTGTGCCTTCCTCTCCTGTGCGGCCAGCAGGCTCCCATGACGCCCCCACCCGCAGTCAATCCGGGTGCGCAAAAGCCCGGCCCGGACAAAAAAGGTTCAACCGACACGGAATCCAAATCGGCGGCCGGATCGTCAGTCGATTCCAATAGCTATAAGGTTGGGCCGGCGGATGTTCTGAGCGTCAAGGTTTGGAATGAGGAGAAATTCTCCGGTCCGGTCGTCGTACACCAGGACGGTATGATCACGCTTCCGCTGGTGGGCGACCTGACGGCTGGCGGGACTACTCCGAAGGACATCGAAAAGGTAATCGCTGCCGCGCTCGCCAAATACGTAATGAAGCCTCTGGTGACTGTGACCGTGCAAGAGGTGGTCAGTAAGAGGTACTACCTGGACGGGATGGCTAGTCACCCAGGTGAGTACCAGTTGGCGGTTCCCACGACTATTTTGGAGGCGATAAGCAAAGCAGGAGGCCTGCAGGATTTTGCCAATGCCAAAAAAATCTTTGTGCTTAGGGGTGACAAGCGTATCTCTTTCAATTACAAGGACGTTCTGCACGGTAAACGCATGGAGCAGAACATCCAGGTGGAACCAGGCGATCACATTGTCATCCCCTAGCCGATGCTGCGCCATAGGAAAATAGGGTTTACAAAATCATGCTAGACAGGCTTTCCATTCCCCGCCGGGCTTTAGATTTCGAAGATTACATCGACATCGTGCGCCGCAACATACGTTGGATTATCGGGCCCGCTTTTGCGGGTCTTGTGATCTCAACGCTGGTTGCCTACTTGATGGAAGACACTTACGTTTCACAAGCCCTGATCCGCATCGTGCCGCAGCAAATTTCGGTTGACATGGTTAGTGCCGTGACTACGCAGGATGTTTCGGACCGGATCAACGGGATGGCGCAACAGATTCTGAGCCGCGGCACCTTGACCACGCTCATCACCAATTACGGTCTGTACAAGAGCGAGTTGAAGCATGAGCCGATGGAAGATGTCCTCAACGAAATGAAGGAGGCGATCCAAATCCGGCCGATCCTGGGCGTCACAAACCTACAGCGGAACAGCAGCCTGCCCGCCATGCAGGTGCAGTTTTCCTATCGCGACCGCTTTATCGCCAATAAAGTTTGCAGCGACATCATTTCACGCTTTATGAATGCGAGCTCCGAGGATTCGATGAGTTCGCAAACGGCCACTAATGTGTTTGTAAAGGATGAATTGGAGCGCCTGCAACGAACTCTCAACGACGCCGAGAAAAGGCTGCAGGAGTACAAGTTGAAAAATGCGGGCCATTTGCCGGAAGAAATGACAACAAACATCCAGCAGATGAATGCATTGCAACAGAGGATGTCTTCCCTGGGGGAAGCAGCGACCCGTAATAGTGAGCGGCGCATGATGCTGGACGTGAACCTGCACATCGCCAAAGACCGCTTGGCGTCCGTAAGAAACACCAGTGCGGCAACCGCGAGTCACAACGAGCGGGTGAGCGATTTGGACAAACAGATCCAGGAGTTGGACTCAAACGTCACGGGTATGAAGGATCGCTACACGGACGATTATCCGGATCTACAGGCTGCGCGTGACCGCCTCGCGACGTTAAAGCGGCAGCGGGACGAAGCTGCAAAAAACGCAGCGAGCAGCAAGTCGGAAACAGCAACCGAGACGCCGCTGGTCACGCGTGAACGAATGGAAGGCCAAGCCACTGTCGACGCGATCCAGGCCCAAATCAAAGCTGCGGGATTCGAAGAGGAGCAAACCACTCGGGAACTAGCTTCCGTGAATGCATCGCTGCGTAATTACCAGGCAAAGGTGCAGGCGGCTCCCGCTGGTGAAATGGAGTATGCCTCGCTCATACGTGACGCGCAGTTAGCCCGGCAGAAATATGAAGACATGGAGGGAAAAGTCCATAAGTCCTCGCTCTCCATGGACTTGGAGCGGCGCAAACAGGGTGAGACATTGGAGCTACTCGATTCTGCCTCTCTACCGATGGAGCCTACCAAACCGCAGCGCGCCATGATCATTCCGGTTGGCTTGGTGGGCGGATTGATGCTCGGGGTTTTTCTGGTGGCTCTCCGGGAAGTACGGGATACGTCATTGAAGAATCTGAAAGATGCCCGTTTGTACACGCAGCTCTCGATTTTGGGTAGCATTCCGCTGCTTGAAAACGACGTTGTGGTGCAGCGCCGCAAGCAGGTTATGTGGGTTGGATGGGCGACCGCTACAATTTTCGGACTCGCGATTATCGCCGGGTCGGTAGCGCATTACTACTTGAGTAAGGCATAAAAAAATGAGCCGTGTTCATGATGCGCTGCGAAAAGCGGCACAAGAAAATCCGCAAGCGGAGAGAGTAAATCCTACGCGGTCTACCCGTTACCCAATCGGAGAGACCTTCGACCCGAACCCTGGCCAGCCTGGGCGCGCGGCCGGTACGCTTGATGGAACTGCGCCGGTGGCTGCCGCCTCTCCCGAGGCGATGACAAGCACGGAGGCCTGCATCCAAAATGCGCGCCGCGTGGAGTTTCATCCGTTGAGTGACGCGCTGCTGGTGAATCCCGCCAAGCCTCGCCAAGCCCCGGCCGAGGAATTCCGGACCTTGCGTACCCGGCTCAATCACTTACAAAGCATCCAACCTCTGAGAACCTTGGTAGTTACGAGCGCCTCGCCCGCCGAAGGTAAGTCATTCACCGCTGCCAACCTGGCGATTACTCAGGCTCAGCTGGCCGACAAGCGCGTATTGCTGGCTGACTTTGATTTCAGACGCCCGACGGTCGACAAAACGTTTCAAGTTCCGGTTAGCCCTGGAATGACCAACTATTTGCAAGGTACAGCCTCGCTCTCGGACGTCATGACCCGTGTAGGCGATTCAAACCTGTATCTGATCACCGCGGGTGATCCGGTTCCGAATCCTTTGGAACTGCTCAATCTGAAAGAGTGCGGCACGCTGATTGAAGACCTCCGATCCCACTTCGACTGGGTTATTCTCGACAGTCCGCCGCTGTTGTTCGCCGCCGACGGTAATTTGCTGGCTACGATGTGCGACGGGACCGTTCTTGTGGTGCGAATCGGCACTACTACCTTCGATTCCGTGACCCGCGCTTTGCAGTCACTTTGCGAGAACAACGTGCTTGGGATTGTCGTTAATGGCGCACGGCGCGGCGAACTGTACAGCAAGTACAGCTATTATCACGATTACTACGAGTACGGCTCCGACGAGCGCCCGGAGGATCAGCGCGTCCACGAGGAAGAAGAAGCCGATCATGCCCTCGCCGACTGATGCTGCTTGCGTTTAGGGGCATCCCAAATGATGGTTGCCGCATCCACCAGGAGTGACCACAAATGCAACTAATCCGGTGAAATTGGATGGACCTGCCGGGAAACAGGCAGACACTCTGCCAAGCGTCCATGACCTCATCCGCGTGCGTTGGAGCCCGCGCTCCTTTTCCGCGCGCGAAGTCTCGAATGAAGATTTGAAAACGGTGTTAGACGCTGCCCGGTGGGCCGCTTCCTCGTACAACGAACAGCCATGGCGCTTTCTGGTTGCCCGAAAATCCGATGGCGAAGCATACGAGAAGATGCTCAGCGTGCTGGTGCCATTCAACCAAAGCTGGGCGAAGAGCGCGCCGGTGTTGATCGTCATGGCCGCGAAACGAACGTTCTCCCATAATCAGCAGCCGAACCGCTTCGCCCTGCACGATGCCGGGGCGGCCTTGGCCTATCTCTTTCTGCAGGCGACTGCCTCAGGTTTGCACGCCCACGGAATGGCTGGCCTGGATTTTGACAAGGCCCGCACGGAGTTGGGAATTCCAGACGACTACGAGGTGAGCGCTGCTGTCGCGCTAGGTTATTTAGGCGCAGCGGAAGAACTTCCTGAGTCCATGCGCGCCGGGGAGTTGGCCAAGCGTACCCGCAAGCCCCTCAGCGAAGTTGCGTTCGGCGCGCATTGGGGTCGGCCGTTGGACGTGTGAGCGTTACCAGCGTGGCGCCCCAGCCACCAGCCTCGGCGGGCGCGTCTGTGAAACGCAGAACGTACTCCGTGCGATTGAGAATGGCATGTACGGCTTCACGCTGCACGCCGATACCCCGGCCGTGAATGATCCGCAGTGCCGTCAATCCGAGTCGGTGAGCCTCTTCCAGGTAAGCTTCCACGGCATCCTTCACATCGCGGGGCGCGAAAGCGTGCAGGTCCAGCGTTCCTGTTATGGGGATCTGAATTGGTTCGTCGCCGCTCAAATTGGACTGCTCAAAATGGCGTTCGCCAGCCGGTATTCTTCGTTGCGGCTCGCGGTGTGCCATCGGGCAACGCGGCGGAAGGCGGCGCTCCCGTTGAATCCAAGTCGGCGCGGCTGAACGAAAGTGGACGGTCCAATACCATCTCGACTGTTGAACCCCGATCAAGCGTGGCGTCGGGACCACGGGCGGCCAGGACGCCAATCAGCCCGGCGGCGGCGCCCGCTCCCAGGCCGATTACGCTTCCTCCGCCAAGGTGCCCGCTGGCGGCTCCCACCGCAGTACCGATAGCGGCGCCTCCGGCAGTGGTTGTGACCACTCGGCCAACATCGCCCTTCTTATCTCCGGGCCCGTTGACCTTACTCTCTTCTCGCTTGAGGGCGCCATCATTGCGCCCGTCGAGCGCGCCCAAATCCGCGCGAAAACTGCGGCTCACGCCATTGGGCAGCACCAGCGAATCGAAGCGTACCTGCAGTTCTCCGCGGCCTTTGACACGGCCCGGACGTTTGACTTCAGTGATGGTGCCCGTGACCCAGCTTCCTTGCGGGATGACGATGCGGCCGTTCGACAGAATCGGAAAGGCGGTCTGGAGATAGATGCGATCACCCACGGATGCCTGTTTGGTGCTGACGCTGTTGACCATGCTGAGCAGCACGTGTGTACCGGAATCCACCTGAAACTCGCCGGGCGGCGGTTCCTCCCGCTGCTTGAGGCCGTCGGCTTGCGGCGCCTGCGCCGGCGGTGTGGGTGCAGGTTGAAATTGCCAGGCAATGGCGGCGGGGCCACCGAAGAGGCAGAAGAGCGCAAGGGGTTTCAGCATGCTGGTGATCCTCGTATATTTAGTTTAGCCGGATGAAACGGCGGCGGCACGGGCCTGCTTTTGCCGCAGTTCAACCACTCTCCCTGCTTTCTTCAAAACGGTGCTTACCGGCGCGCCAGCGAGCGCACGGAGCGGCATCCACCGGCACTGCGCCAGATCGGGCGGAGGCTGTGCCGACCAAACCTCAAAGCGGTAATCGTGAAAGGTGATGGCGTGCCGGAACGAACCTAATTTCTGAGACGGAACTGCCAGGGGGAGTTGTGCCGCTTCCGGTAATTCCCAAAAGCCTGGCATGAGCCGCGAATCCGGCGGCCGCTGCCACACCAGCACGCTGCCGCCATGTTCCATCCAAAACACGGACCTGTGTTCGGGCGCGCTTTTAGTCTTGAGGCTTTTGACAGGTAGCGAGCTTTGCGATCCGATGGCGCGCGCCTGGCAAAGACCGGCGACGGGGCAAAGCAGGCATTGCGGATTCTTGGGCGCGCAGATGGTTGCGCCCAGTTCCATCATGGCCTGGTTGAATGCGCCGGGATTTTCCCGGTCGAGGAGTAGCGACGCTAGCGCACTGAAATGTTTGCGCCCGGCACTGGAAGCGATGTTGGTGGAATCGGCAAACAGCCGGCTCAGCACGCGCATCACATTCCCATCCAGCACGGCATGCGGCCTGTCGAACGCGATACTCAGAACGGCCGCGGCGGTATAGTCGCCGATGCCGGGCAGATTAAGGATACCTTCATGCGTGGACGGAAACACCCCGGATTCGCACATGAGCTGTCCCGCCTTTTGCATATTGCGCGCGCGGTAATAATAACCGAGCCCTGCCCAGTGGGTGAGGAGATCCTGCTCACTCGAGGCGGCCAGTGCCTCGAAGTTGGGGAAGCGGGCGAGGAAGCGTTCGTAGTAAGGGATCACGGCGGCGACGCGGGTTTGCTGGAGCATGATTTCGGAGACCCATATGCAATAGGGGTCGCGCGTGCGGCGCCACGGCAGATCACGCTGGTGGGTGCTGAACCATGCCAGTAGATCGCTCCGAAATCGCTCGAGGTCAGCAGGCTGAAAAACCGGGCAAGGCATTCTATTAGTAGTGAAGAAATCATCCCCAGCACGGTCTAAGGCGTCACTGCGTCCGGAACCGGGGCCAGAAGATACCAGCTTAGCTGCAGACACCAGCGCCACGTCAGCTTCCTCGGTATGGGCGAGTCCGGCGCTGGCCGTTCGGGGTGCGCGCGTCCATAACCTGAAAAATATCAGCGTGGATATCCCGCACAATCAGCTGACGGTGGTGACGGGAGTTTCGGGTTCGGGAAAATCGTCCCTGGTGTTCGACACGATCTACGCGGAAGGCCAGCGGCGCTATGTCGAATCATTGTCTGCTTACGCGCGGCAGTTTCTGGAGCGGATGGAAAAGCCGGATGTGGATGAGATTCTTGGCATCTCGCCGCCAATAGCGATCAAGCAGAAGAACCAAACGAGAAATCCGCGCTCCACGGTTGCGACCGCGACCGAGTTGTACGACTTTATGCGCCTGCTGTGGGCGCGCGCGGGCCGGACGTATTGTCCGAACGATGGCACGCGCATTCAGAGCGATACGGTGGACCAGGTTGCCGAAGAATTGCTGGCACTGGCGCCGGGATCGCGCTGGTACGCGCTGTTTCCAGTGAAAGCGGCGGCCCATGCGGAGGAAGCCGCGGCGCTGCGCGACCGCTTGTTCGAACTGCGCAGGAAGGGATTCAATCGCTTATTTCAGGGTGGCCGGACGTTTGAGTTTTCGACGCCGGAGTCATTGCTCGAAATTGACTTTGCCAAGCCGCTGTTTGTACTCGCCGACCGCATTGTGATGGATCCGGATTCGCATCAGCGCCTGGTGGACACAGTCGAGATCTGTTATCGCGAGAGCGGCGAAGTGTTCTTTGAGCAAGCGGGCGTGGCTGATCCGCGGATGCTGCATTTCAGTGAGAAGTTCGCGTGCAAGGTGTGCGGCCAGGTAGCGGCGGTTCCGGAGCCGACGTTGTTTAGCTTTAACAATCCGATGGGCGCGTGTCCGAGTTGCCAGGGCTTCGGCAACACCGTGGACTACGATTTCGATTTGATCATTCCCGATCCCACGCTCTCGATTGAGTCCGGGGCCGTCGATCCGTGGACGAAGCCGCAGTATGAATGGTATTACCTGGAGGATTTCAAACCCAAGGTTAAGAATAAGGTTCGCCTGCATGTTCCGTATGAAGAACTGAAAGCGGACGAGAAGGAATTCATTCGCGGGCATATTTTGCGCTTCTTCAAAGAAGTAGAACGCAAGAAATATAGGGTGCACGTGCGTGTGTTCATGAGCCGGTACCGGGCGTACACGGAGTGCCAGGCCTGCCGGGGCGCGCGGCTCCGGCCGGAAGCGCTGTGGGTGCGAGTGGGCGAGAACAACATTGCGCAAGTGTCGCGGATGAATATCGGGCGGGCCCAGGAGTATTTCAATACGCTGCAGCTAAGTCCGGAAGAGCAGGAAATTGCCGAGCGGATTTTGGATGAGATCCGGCAGCGCTGCAAATTTCTGAACGATGTGGGGCTGGAGTATTTGACGCTGGACCGGTTGGCCGCAACATTATCGGGTGGCGAAGCGCAGCGGATTCAGCTAGCGACATGCTTAGGATCGCGGCTGGTGGGCGCAACCTACGTCCTGGATGAACCCTCCATTGGACTGCACAGCCGGGACACCGCCAGGCTGATCCATATCTTGAAAGACTTGCGGGGACTGGGGAATACGATTCTGGTGGTGGAGCATGATCCGGAGATCATGGCGGAAGCGGACTGGATTTTGGACATGGGTCCAGGCGCCGGCGAGTCTGGAGGGCGGGTTACCTTCGCGGGAACATACGAAGATCTGCTGCGGCCGCCCGCCACACGTGACCGCGATGAAAAACAAACGTTGACCGGACGGTACTTGCGTGGAGAACTGGCTGTGTTCCGCTTAGTGGAGCGCCGCAAAGTCAACCCCAAACGGACGATCGGCATCGTTGGCGCGCGCGCGAATAACTTGAAAAATGTGGACGTGGAAATCCCGCTGGGCGTAATGGTTGCGGTGACCGGCGTCTCGGGTTCGGGCAAATCGAGCCTGGTGCATGAAGTCATTTACAAAGCGCTGGACGCGCAGGTCAACAAGGAGCGGCTGGCGCCGAAAGAGCAAGACGGCGAAGAGGCTGGCGGACGCAAATTGCCCGTGAAACGCGTGGACCGGGCGAACCTGCTGACGAGCGCGGTGATGGTGGATCAATCGCCGATTGGACGGACGCCCAGGTCGAATCCCGTGACCTACGTGAAGGCATTCGATTTCATTCGCGAACTGTTCGCAAGCACGCCCGAGGCGCAACGGCATGGTTATACGGCTGGACATTTTTCGTTCAATATCCCGGGAGGCCGCTGCGAAATGTGCCAGGGCGACGGAACGGTCACGGTGGAGATGCAGTTTCTGGCTGACGTGGATTTGATCTGCGAGGAGTGCAAGGGCACGCGCTACAAGCAGAGCATCCTGGACGTGGCGTACAAGGGACTCAATGTTCACCAGGTACTCCAGTTGACTGTGCGGGAGGCGCTTACGTTTTTTGCGGACACGCCGAAATTAGCAGCGCGCCTGAAGGTCCTGAACGATGTCGGTCTGGGTTATCTGCGGTTGGGGCAGTCAGCGACCACGTTGAGCGGCGGGGAAGCGCAACGCGTGAAATTGGCGGCGCACCTCTCGCAATCGAGTTGCAAGGGAACCTTGTTTCTTTTCGACGAGCCGACCACAGGTTTGCATTTCGATGACATTGCGAAGCTGCTGCAAGCCTTCGACAAACTCATAGCGAATGGCGGCAGCGTTTTGCTCATTGAGCACAATCTGGACCTGATCCAGGCGGCGGATTGGGTGATCGATCTGGGGCCAGGCGGCGGGGATGCGGGCGGACGGATCGTGGCGCAAGGGACGCCGGAAACGGTAGCGGCGGTTGCGGAATCGTACACCGGTCAATATTTAAGAAACATTCTGGCCCAACGAGCGACCGCCTAAGCGGCGCGCCAGACGAACTTTCCGGCGACGATTGTGGCGATCGGGCCACCCTTGAACGTGCGGCCGTTAAAAGGCGTGTTGCTGCTCTTCGATGGCGAAAGACCCACGTCGTAGGTCCAGGTGTTTTCCAGGCTGAAGACGGTAATATCGGCGGGCGCGCCGACGCATAAGGTCCCGCGGTCGAGCGAGAGAATATTGGCTGGATTCGTTGTGAACAGTTTCACGAGTTGAGGCACCGTCACGAAGCCGGGGTGATACAGCTGTTCGAGCGACAGTCCGATCGCGGTTTCGAGGCCGATGATGCCGAACGGGCAGCGCTCGAACTCTTGCATCTTTTCGGCGCCTGCGTGCGGCGCATGATCGGTCGCGA
>Ga0193743_1002246_pt1 | contig 13804 bp, 13 predicted proteins | sample L2c2metaG_FD_143038 | JGI IMG/M metagenome (GOLD analysis project Ga0193743, IMG submission 143038) | Soil microbial communities from a riparian zone of the East river system, Colorado, United States - L2c2 | ecosystem: Environmental > Terrestrial > Soil > Riparian zone | place: USA: East River... | reverse complement strand
CCTCCTTGTCGAGATCAACGATGGTGAGGTCCGCGTCTGCTCCGATGCTTAGCGAACCCTTGTTCGGGTACTGGCCGAAAATCTGGGCCGGCTTTTCTGCGCATAGTCGGACAGCGTCGTGGAGACTGAAGCGCCCCTGGTTCACGGCGTTCATCACCATGGCAACGAATTCCTGAACGCCGGTGCCGCCGAGCGGGACCGAGAACATATCCTGCCAACCCGGCTCCACTTCTTCCGCGGTGTGCGGAGCGTGTTCGAGGACGAGCACATCCGAGACGCCATTCTTGATACTGTTCCAGCTTTCCTCGGGGAAAGACGGCACGAAGCAAGTGCGCGGGCCCATCTTGGCGACTTGCTCGGGCGTGTTGATCATGGTGGCAAAGTCGAGCTCGGCCGTAACGGCTTGGCCGAGGTCGAACTTCGCGTGGCGAACCATCTCGAACGCCCCGAGGGGCATCAAGCCCATGTGCAGCACATGCAGCTTAACGCCGCAGATCCCGGCGTAGTAGAGAGAGGAAGCAAGGCCGGCCACCATGCCATGACCGTACATGTACCCCTTTACATGACTATCGACGAAGTCGGCGGCGGTGGTGCGTCCCTTGTCGATATAGTCGCGGAACGTCAACCGCTTCACCCATTCAGGATCGTCATGATGCACGGCTGCCACCAGGCCAACATCGCGGGTCGCTTCGTAGAGTTCATAGAGAATGCCATGATCGAGGACACCCAGTTCGGAGATGTAGGGGTAAACTTCCTTGATGTGGCGGGTGTTGAAGACCTTGATGCCCAGCGCTCCGGCCTTGGCGAGATCGGCCACGGTCCGCGGATATAGGCCGCCACCATAGAGCCCGTAATCGACATAGGCCTTGGACGCGACGGTCTCCTTCTTCTGTTCGAACGTCTCGAGTGTCGTCGGATGAGGATCGTTATTCGTCATGTCGACGCAAAACGTCACGCCGCCGGCTGCAGCAGCGCGCGTTCCGCTGGCGAAGTCCTCTTTGTAGGTGTGACCCGGATCCCGAAAGTGGCAGTGCACATGCCAGAAGCCAGGCAACACGTGCAGACCCTTCGCGTCGATCCGGGCCTTCGCCTTGAACGGCCCTCCGATTGCAGCAATCTTACCGCCTGAAAGCGCCAGGTCGGCACGCCGCGAATCTGACGACGAAACGAGGGTCCCGTTCTCAATAACGAGGTCATATATGACATCCTGCATAGAATACCTTTTTTGTGTTGTACCTCACAAAATCGCTGTAATATCAGGCGATGTTTTGATACATTTCTCCGACATATATTATATTATGAATATATCGAGTAAAGATCAAAAATGCCGCGCCTGAGAGCAAAACAACAGCAACCTGCCCAATCGAAGGTCAAAAAGCCGGTTAAGCCTGCGGGCAACGCGGCCGAGCGTGCGTACAAGATGATCCGCGAGGAGATCATCTTGAGACTGCCCCCCGGCGCCGAGCTCGACGATTCCGACGTGTTGCGTAAGCTGGGGCTGTCACGCACTCCGGTTCGAGAGGCGCTGGCGCGGCTTGCCGGCGAACGGCTGGTACAACTGCTCCCGAATAAAGGTGCGCGCGTCGCGCCCGCCGGGTGGGCTGAGATCCGCGAGCACGTGGAGTCGCTCGACGTCATGCAGCGCCTCGTCACGCGCTGGGCCGCCGTCCGCCGTACGTCCAGCGATCTGCAGCTGATCATCAAGGAACAGATGTCATTCGAAGCTGCGGCCGCCAGAAAAGACGGTGTCGGCCTGACCGAAGCCAACTGGCGCTTTCATACGGCTATCGGCGGCAGTTGCCGCAATTCGGTTTTCGACCGTTGCTACAAGCAGGTTCTGACCGAGGGACTTCGTATCGACCGGCACGCGATGTTCAGGGATTCATTCGACTCTGATGCCAGCCGGGATGCGCACATCGATCTCATCATCCGGGATCGCGCCGAACTGGCCGCCAAACGACACGCCGATCTGGCGCGCAAACGTATCGGCGAAGCGCTCACCGGCCCTCTCGGACATTCACTCATGATCAAGCTCGATATTGAACCGGAAGGGAGGCTCTAGCATGTGCGAGGTTTGCGCAATCTTTGGAGCGGGCGAGCACTGGAGCGACTTCGCGCGGTCGCGCAACGAGCGATTTCCGTTCGCCGAAATTCAAAACTACCGTGAGGACCGAAAGAAACGGATCGCGGTGCTCAATCAATTGCTGGCGCCGCTCTCATTGTCTTGCGAGGACTGGGACGGAGAAGCGCTCAACCTCGTCGATCGTCAGGGCCGTTCGCGGCTGGCCGCCACCCTCACCGACGTTTGGCCCGCCATCAAACTGCTGAGCGGCAAGACCATCGACCCGCTCGATCGGTAAGGAACCAGATCATGACGGAGCTTGTCCCACTCGTTATCGTTACCGGATTTCTGGGAAGCGGGAAAACCACGCTTCTGCAGCGCTACCTCGCAACCCCGTCCGGAGCCCGTACTGGCGTCGTCGTCAATGAGTTTGGCGAAGTAGGCCTGGACCATCGCCTTCTCGTTCATTCCCGGGAGCAGATCGAACTGATCGACGGTGGATGCATGTGCTGCGCCCGGCGATCTGATATCGGTCGCGCGCTGCATGAACTCGTAAGACGGGCGAAAAGCGGCAAAGGTCAGATGGTGGATCGGATCATCATCGAGACAACGGGATTGGCCGACCCGTCCCCGATCGTTTCATCAATCGGACGCGACGCCTGGATGAAGGCCAATATCCGGCTCGAACAGACGATATGTGTTCTGGACTCCGTCAACGGACAGGCCAACGCCGCGATCTATCCCGAGGCCCGCCGTCAGATCGCCATCGCCGACGCGATCGTCATAACGAAGCAGGACCTGCGTAACGCGCAGACACCCGCGGATATATCCGCGTTCGTCCGCGGCATTACGCCGGACGCGATGATCGTCGATTCGCAATCGCCTGCCTTCGACATGGCCGCTATCGTCGAAAGGGACGTCAGGTCATCGGTGGCTCCGCCGCGCAGCACATTCCTGGCGGAGGATTCGTCACACCGCAGCGCATGGACATCGTTTACGATACCCATCCCATCCAGATTGGACTGGCCGGTGTTCACTCTGTGGCTCTCGTCGCTCCTGTATTCGCACGGCAACAATATTCTGCGTGTAAAGGGCCTGATACGAACGACGTCTTCAGACGGTCCGCTCATTGTTCACGGCGTTCAACACGTCATGCATCCTCCAACACACCTGCGCGCTGACGAGGATGCCAGCCAGCAAGGCTTTCTTGTCTTCATCACCGACGGACTGGAGCGTTCAGCCATCGAAGAGAGCATGTATCGATTTCAGAGTTATGCGTCGCCCGCCGAGCTAGTCGGCGCACTCCCCTAAAGCTACGCAATCGCTTTTCCCACTTTCAGTCCCAGGCAAGGATCCGCGATCCGCGGGATGCGCTCGCAAGTATTGGCTGTCGACGCTACCAGCCGATATCGGCTTTCGCGAACTCGTCGACTTCGCCAAGCTGCGCTGGCGTATCGAGCGGGACTATCTGGAACTCAAGCAGGAGGTCGGGCTTGGGCACTTCGAAGGGCGCGGGTGGCGCGGCTTCCATCACCATGCCACGATGTGCATCGCGGCCTACGGATTCCTAATCTCCGAGCGGGAAACGATTCCCCCTCAGCACCTCGTCGCGCCGCGCCATTCCAGACGCCTGCTCTACCCGACGGTTATCGACCCAGAGGATCTCCCCTTGCGGCCTGAACGCCACATCGCAAACTCGATCGCAACCATGCGCGTGCGCCTGATCAACGCGCTCATCAAAACCCTGCCGCGATGTCCCTGTTGCGGCAGCAACGCCGCAACATACAGACGACAAAAAATTATGACGCAGCAGGATTAGCCCAACGGGTCCGCGCAAAGCGCGGCCCGATGACAGGCTCCGGCATAACCCGCCTCTTTAGCCGCTGAGCGGCGGATTACGCTTCGCTAATCCGCCCTACGGGCTGCGGGCTATCTCGCCGCTGCCGTCATCAATTCCAGATCAATCTCAACAGACCCTAGGCCAGAATAATTCTCCAACGCGCGGCCGGCGCGTTGCGCAGATCGCTACCTTGCCACAACGGGTTCAGGTGGACTCTCCGGACTGTTCTTCTCCGAACGTGACCGCTACTGCCGCGTTCGCCGACAGGCGCACTTTCTGCCCTTCGACATCCGCGACCAGTCCCAAATCGATAAAATGATGATGGCCCTTGTGGTGTCCTTGGCCGCTGTCGGCCTTCGTGAGCTTGATCCTGCCTTTTTCAACGCGATCCACAGTTCCGATATGAACGCCATCGGCTCCGATCACTTCCATATTCTTCTTCACGCGATTGTCGCTCATCTGACTTATCCTTGCTTTGGTTGTCGAAGCTATGAAGGTTGTGACGCGCGGTCACGACTTTTTTGTTTGAACCAGTTCGTCGCGCCGCTTCGTCAGGAGTTCGAGCCGCGCTTCCTGTTCGGCGATGCGCCGCGACGTCAATTCCTCATCCGCAGCGCCGGAATATGCAGCAGCCTGCTCGACCAGCTCACGAAGGTTTTCCCTTAAAGCCGCTATCCGTTCGTCGATCTCCGTGAGGTTCGGTGGAATGTCAGGCATCGGTCAATCCTCAGCACGCTTCCCGCAGCAGGCAGGTTGTTCGATCCGCACGGAAGGCGACAATGGCTGCCTCCTCGATCGACTGTGGCTCTTCGATGTGGTGACGGTCTTCCGTTTTGGCAACATGGAACAATGCCAGGCGGGTGACGGTAGCCTCAGCGAGGTGATATTGCTTAATTCCTGGACGGAATAACTTGGCCCAGAATGGCAGCCTTATTCACGTCGTCGAGGTCTACGATTGCAATAACGGAGCGGCGGAGGCGGCCACGCAGCGCGACAATACGCTGGATAGTTCCGCAGACGTCAGCGGGTGACGGACGACGTCGAATATTCCGGAAGCTGCCAGCATTGGAGCGCCCAAGTCTCGCGCCGAGGGCGTCGCCAGAATGATTGGCAGGGTCGGTGCAATACGATGCAACGCGGTCGCGAAATCGAGGGCCGAAGAGGTCCCGGGCTGGTGGCATATCAATGCGGCATCGAATCGCGCCCGCGCCGTGTTGCAGGCCTCGGCAGCCTCCCTCGACGTGGTGAAGCCTACTGGTTCATAGCCCAGTGCTGCCAGGACTTCCTCGTGTCGCAGCAGACGCTCGCGATCCGTTTCAAGCACCAGCACCGTTTCGCCAACACCTCGACTGGCCATACTGGACCCATTGTGAACCGATATCGGCTCATTTTGCGAGACATATGGAAGCCAAATGTCGAAACGCGTTCCGGCGCCAACAGCGCTCCGCACAGCCACGGCTCCGTCATGCTCCTGCACAATTTCACGAACCGTCGCGAGTCCCAGACCGTTGCCCTCGAGCCGCGTCGTGAAAAACGGCTCAAAAATCCGTTCCAATGTTGCGTCGTCCATGCCGCGTCCCGGGTCAGAAATCGAAATGACAATGAAGCGACCGGGGCCGATCTCACTCTGCCCGACCCGCTGCGCGTGAATTATTTCACGCACCTCAGTCTGGATCTCGATAACACCGGCTTGGTCCATCGCCTGTGCCGCGTTGTTGCAGACATTCAGCAGGACCTGCTGCAACTGCGCCGGCTCCGCCGATACCACCATATGTTCGGGTGTCTCGCGGACCACGACCCCGATATGGGAAGGCAATGAAGCCGCGAGCAACGATTTCGTTTCCTCAACCAATGCCTTGACGCAGACACGCTCCCGCCTGCCCTCGCCACGGTTTCCGAATGTAAGAATCTGATCGACGAGTTCGCGTGCGCGCTCGCCTGCGCGACGAATTTCGGCGAGATTGCTGGCCGGCCGGCTTCCTGCGCTGACCTGCGTATCAGCCATCTCCGTGTATCCCAGGATCGCAGCGACAATATTGTTGAAGTTGTGTGCTATTCCGCTGGCAAAGGCACCAAGCGTTTCCATTCGGCGAGCTTGTTGCAAACTCGCTTCCAGCCGCTCTTTCTCCTGTTCGAGATTGATTCTACCGACGGCATTGGCGATGGCGTCAAACGCCATGCGAAAGAGAGAAAATTCAGCCCATTGAGTAAGCGTTCCCTGACGCAGAGCATCGAAGCCAAGGATCGCATCCGCCCTCTTCCCACCTGCACTTGCGATGCACAGCCAGCCTTGAAGGCCGACATCAACCAGCAGATTCATGGTGTCATAGGAGTCCGAGGGCCTGACCTTTGGAATGTGAATGATGCTGTCATCGCCTCGATCAAAACGCGAAACAAGATCCAGCGCGCTCTCGGGCCACCCCTGCGGGAATGCCATTCCCCTGCGGAGCCACCGATAAACCTGGATCGGCTCGGCAGCCACCACGAAATAAGCCCGATCTGCGCCGATACATTCAGCCAATTCTCCGAGCGCGCGCTCGACATGAGTGGCAATCTCGTGGTGTTGTGAATTGATGAATCGCGTCGAAATGCTGGCGATCACGTGCTCAAAAGCGGCGCGCCGCCGCAAGGCAAGCGCTCGCGTCCGCAGTTGCAAGCCGAAATACACCAAGGCGCCGAGCAGCATCAGGGATGTCGCGTAGAGCAGAATACGGTTTTGGCGTGCCGAGGCGCGCGCGGCGATCTGACGGTTCACGATCATTGAACGAACGACATCCTGCTCGCGGTTGCTTGCCGCGGCGATCAGCGCTTTCAGCACGGCGTCGGTGGCCGGCAGAAGGTCGTGCAGCACACCCCCATGCGCGATCACCGCTTGAACTGCATCGGCGTCGCTGGGCGGGATTTGCAGAACCGCGAGTTCCTTCAATCGATCCTTGACGTCGCGCGCGGCGGCTTGCGAAGTATCGAGCGTAAGATGCAGCATGGCGGCGGCGAGCGTGGAGGCGGTTGCGACCACGGGCTTATTTTCCGAGGCCGCAAGATGGGCACTGAACACTCCAAAGTAGGCAAAGGAGTTCTGCAGCAATGCGTTTTTGCTCTTGAACTGCTCGATCAAATCCTGCTGTCGATGGGCACGTGTGGTCAGTACTGCGATAGCGGCGGTTTCCTCGAAATCGGAGCCCGCCGCCTCGCGCAGCCGAACCAGAGCATCATCGTATGCGTTCGCTATGCGCACCAAACCATCGTAGTTTCGTGACAAGCCGACACGCGCGGTCAATACCTCTCGAATCAATCCGCGCTCGAATCGGGAAAAATCGTCGAGTGCCTTGAGCTCGCGATCGTAACGAACGGAATTCAGGTTCAATCCGCTCAGTAACAGCCAGGTGAGCAGCAAGAGCGATAACACTGCGATGGCTACGACCGACCGCATCCTCATGGCGAAACCCCGATGGGCGCGCCGCGATATTTTCCGGTCAAAGTCTGAAGATAAGCAACGAGTGCGTTTACCTGTTGGTCGGTCAGTCTTGAGTTCAGCTGTGCAAAACCCATTTTTCGAACGGCGTCATCAAGAGTCGGCGCGCTGCCGTCATGAAAATACGGCGGGGTCGTCGCGACATTGCGCAGGCTAGGCACGCGCAGAATTTCAGGCTTAGGCGACGCCAGTGGATGGAATATTCCGTGTCGCTGGAAAAGATTGCCGCCGACATTCACGCCCTGGTGACAGGAGACACACCCCAGGGATTTGAACAGCTGATATCCATCCAGTTCATTCGCTGACAACGCGGCCGTATCTCCTGCCAACCAATGGTCGAACCTGCTGCCGGGGGTTACGAGAGTTCGCTCAAAGCTCACGATGGCGTCCACGACGTTGCTGGCGTCCGGACCTCTGCCGTAAACGGCAGTGAATCTCTGGCGCATGCTGGCGTCCGCATTGAGTTTTTGGACGACCTCGGGAATGCTCGTGCCCATGAGTCCGGGGTTTTCCAACGAAGCTTTGGCATCCGACTCGAGGGTGCGTAGTTTTCCTTCCCAACCGAACCGGAAGTTGAGCGCGGCGTTGAATATCGTAAGCGTGTTAAGCGGAAGCTTTGAGCCGTCGATGGCGGCGTCGTAGCTTTTCGTGCTTGCGCCGTTTGTGCCGAGATCGTGGCACGATGAACAACTGCGCGAATTGTCGTGGGATAGCCGAGGATCGCCGAATAGAAGCTCCCCGAGTTTGACCTTCAGCGGGTCGATGGTTGGCGGGGCGGGAATGGGGGTGATGGGTTCTTCGGCAACGGTGCTGTTGAATTCAAGCAATTGGTCGGATGATTGCGACGGCGCCGGAGAAAGCTGCAAGCTGCAAAAAATCAGCGCGCAAATCGCAACGGCGCACCGTCGACGACGGACGGTGCGAGCGATTCCAACTTCACCGGATTTGGACAATTGCAGTAAAACCACCGGGCAAAATTCAGAGATCTTTGGTCAAGGCGGAAGTGTTCCTTTTTCTGCGTCGATCCCGCCGGCTAGTCCAGTTCTGCGCCACGACGGTGTTCATGCCGGCAGTGAATCCCTTGGTGATGATCAACCGGCCCGCCGCATGGCAGAACCCGATTCCGGCGATTGCAAAATTGACCACATCAGCAATCATGGCAATATCTCACGATCTGCTCGATATGAGCTCGGTGCGGGATGCCTAAATCCCGCAATGTCTGATCATCGAATTCTGCCAAAGCGGCGGCAGCCTTTTTGATCTGTCGCTCCCGGCGCGCATGCGCCCACAGAGTCACGACGGCTTCCCGGGACGGGGTGAGCCAATTCCAGCGGTTTGACCGATCGACGTAAAACGACGTAACGCTATCGAATTCAGGCGAACCGTCGTCCGCGAGGACGACCGCATATCTAGCGGGCGTCGTTTGATTGACCTCGTGTTCGAGTTCGCGCGATGCCGCGCCCCGACTTTCTGTCGTCGAAACCAGGGATAGCCCGCGCCACTTGCGCAGGGCGCTTTCCCTCGGCTGCGGAATTTTCTCTTCGTCTGGATGAAGCTCGACTGGAAGCAACATCGTCGGGTACATGGACGCGGCGGATAGCGCAAAGCCTTCCATGAGATAAGTGATCACCGACGACCAGAACCCGGGCTTCTTGCAATCTGCTGCCGTCATCGCCGTTGGGCGCGATGTCACGGCTGCCAAGACGGGCCAGGGCGCCCGCGCCGAGTGCTTTTCTGCGATGCCCCTGGCGTCGCTCGGAACATCGAGCCGCCCGATAACCCTGTTTGCCGATTCGGATGAATGCTTCGCCGCCATAGGATGCTCCCGCAAGTTGTTTGCGAAAGCACTTCTGAAGGCCGCCTGTTACGGGATTGTCTCCGCGATCGGCGATGTAGTTACGACCGCAACTTCGCGCTGCCATAATTGTGGTGCTCGGTGTCATATTTTCGTCATTTCTCAGAACGATTCGACCGGCAGCGCGAAGACGTAGCCAACGCCGCGCTCGGTCTGGATGACGCGTGGCGCGCTCGGATCGACCTCCAGTTTGCGTCGCAGCCGCAAGACCTGGACGTCAATGCTCCGATCGAAAATGTCTTCGTGAACTCGCGTGGCTTGCAACAACTGCTCCCGCGAGAGCGGCCGCTGAGGTGCCTCAAGAAAGGCGAGCAACAAAGCATACTCACCCTTGCTCAGGGCGACCGGAGCTTTGTTGGGGTCAAGCAGCCTTCGACCACGGCGTTCAAGTTGCCAGCCATTAAATCTGTACCCGCCTCGCTCCGGATCGCGCGCGCGGGCAGTTCGCCCCATTTCCTGTCGCCGCAACACGGCGCGGACGCGTGCAAGCAATTCTCTGAGGCTGAAGGGCTTTACGATGTAATCGTCCGCACCGAGTTCGAGACCGACGATACGATCGATTTCGTCAGGGCGATGACCGGTTGTGATGATGACCGGAACATCCGAATGGGATCGAATTTCTCTCAAAAGATCGAGCCCGTCATCCTGGCCGAGCCGCAAATCCAGGATTATCAAACTGGGATGCGCTCCTTCAAAATAGCGATTCATCTCGATTCTGTTCGACACAGACCTGGCCGGCACATTGTGGTCTTCCAGATACCTGGTGACCATCTGCCGCAGCGCCGGGTCATCATCGACGATAACAATATGGCCGGCACTGCTGAGCATTAAATGTCTCCGCTGCGACCAGATTTTGTACCTTGTCTGGTCGACACGGCTAATAATTAGACATGCGCTGCCGCGAAACTAGGGCTCAAGATCAAACGTATTCGATCTATCTCCGCCTTTAGAGCGATTTCAAAAGTTCTGATGCGCGATTCCGGAGCTTTTCTGTGCTCATCAACTCCGATTCAAAATTATTTGATGCAGGGCTTCGTCGCGATCAACATTTTGAGCTGACAGCACGCCGGCTTGAACTTCGCTCCGGTCACGCCGCTTCTTGTCTTTCGCTCCGATTTTCGCTCACCAGGGACGCATCGCCGTGCTGCGTCAGCGGCCGGTTACCCGCCAGCGCGCGCAGCAACACGTAGAACATCGGCGTGAAGAAAATGCCGAACGCCGTGACACCGATCATGCCGGAGAACACCGCGACGCCCATCGCATGGCGCATCTCGGAGCCTGCGCCGGTGGAGATCACCAGCGGCACCACGCCCATGATAAAGGCGAGCGACGTCATCAAAATCGGCCGCAGCCGCAGCCGGCTGGCCTCGATGGCCGCCTGGACCGGCGTGCGTCCGGCAAATTCCAGTTCGCGCGCGAACTCCACGATTAGAATCGCGTTCTTGGCCGACAATCCCACCAACACGATCAAGCCGATCTGCGTGAAGACGTTGTTGTCGCCCTTGGTCAGCCAGACGCCGAACATGGCGGCCAGCAACCCCATGGGTACGATCATGATGATCGACAAAGGCAAAGTCAGGCTCTCGTATTGTGCCGCCAGGACAAGGAATACCAGAAGCAAGGCGACCGGAAACACCACCAGCGACGAGTTGCCGGCGATGATTTCCTGATAGGTCAGGTCGGTCCATTCAAATGCAATGCCCTTCGGGAAGGTCTCCGCCGCGATGCGCTCTACGACGTCCTGCGCCTGCCCGGTGGAATAACCGGGCGCCGCACCGCCGTTGAGGTCCGCCGTGAGGAATCCGTTGTAGCGCATGGCGCGCTCCGGTCCCGCACTTTCCTTGATCTTCAGCAATGCCGACAGCGGCACCATCTCGCCGGTGTCCGAACGCACCTTCAGCAGCCCGACATCGTCAGCACGGGCACGGAATTTCGCGTCCGCCTGTACGCGCACGGAATAGGTGCGGCCAAATTTATTGAAGTCATTGACGTAGAAAGAGCCGAGATAGATCTGCATGGTATCGAACACACTGGTCACGGGCACGCTGAGCTGCCGTGCCTTGGTGCGGTCGATATCGGCATAGAGTTGCGGCACGTTGACCTGATAGCTCGAGAACAGGCCGGCCAGTTCCGGCGCTGCCGAAGCCTTGGCGATGAATGCCTTGGTGGCGTCGTTGAGCGCCTCGTAGCCAAGACCGGCGCGGTCCTCGATCTGCAGCTTGAATCCGCCGATCGTGCCGAGTCCAGCCACCGGCGGCGGCGGAAACATCGCAATGAAGGCTTCCTGGATCGCTGCGAACTTGCCGTTGAGCTGTTTGGCGATGGCCCCGGCGCTCAGACTCGCATCCTTGCGCTCATCGAAGGGTTTCAGCGTCACGAACACGATTCCGGAATTCGAACTGTTGGTAAAGCCGTTGATCGACAGACCCGGAAAAGCGACCGCGCTTTCGACGCCCGGTAATTTCAGCGCGATGTCTCCCATGCGCCGGATGACTTCTTCGGTACGGTCCAGCGTCGCCCCATCGGGCAGCTGCGCGAAGCCGACAAGATACTGCTTGTCCTGACCGGGCACGAAACCGCCGGGTACGGATTTGAATAAGCCATAGGTGACGCCGATCAAGGCGACATAGGCGACCATCACGATGGCCCGTCGCGAGATCACACGCCTGACGCCGCCGCTATAGGCGTCCGAACTGCGGTGGAAAGCCCGGTTGAAACGCTGGAAGAACCAGCCGAGCGACCGGTCCATGCCGCTGGTCAAGGCATCTTTTGGCGCGTCATGCGATTTCAACAGCAACGCCGCCAGTGCCGGCGACAGCGTCAAAGAATTGAACGCGGAAATCACCGTCGAGATCGCCACCGTGAGAGCGAATTGCTTATAGAACTGTCCGGTCAGTCCGGTGATGAACGCCAGCGGCACGAACACCGCCACCAGCACCAGTGCGATCGCGATAATCGGGCCGGTGACCTCGCGCATTGCCTGGTACGCCGCCTCTTTCGGGGACAATCCTTGCTCGATGTTGCGCTCAACGTTCTCGACCACAACGATGGCGTCATCGACGACGATGCCGATTGCGAGCACCAATCCGAAGAGCGTGAGAGCATTGATGGAGAAGCCAAAGATATGCATCACCGCGAAGGTGCCGATGATGGAAACCGGCACCGCGATCAGCGGAATGATCGACGCCCTCCATGTCTGCAGGAACAGAATGACGACCAGCACCACCAGCGCCACTGCTTCCAGCAGCGTATGCACCACCGCTTCGATGGATGCGCGAACGAACTGCGTCGGGTCGTAAACGATGCTGTAGTCCATGCCGTCGGGCATGTTCTGCTTCAGCTCGGCCATCATCTTGCGGACGTTGTCCGAGATCTGAATCGCGTTCGAACCGGGCGACTGGAAGATCGGAACCGCAACCGCTGATTTGTTGTCCAGTAGAGAACGCAGCGAATAGTCCGCCGCGCCAAGTTCGATCCGGGCGATGTCGCGCAGCCGCGTGACTTCGCCATTGGTGCCGTTCTTGACGATGATCTCGCCAAATTCCTCCTCGGTCTGCAACCTGCCCTGGGCGTTGATGGAGAGCTGCAAATCGAGCCCGAGCTCGCTTGGCGAGGCACCGACCACGCCGGCCGCCGCCTGCACGTTCTGCGCACGGATTTCGCGCACGACATCGGAGGCCGACAGGCCACGCTCGGCGACCTTCTGCGGGTCGAGCCAGACCCGCATGGAGTAGTCGCCGGAGCCGAACAACTGCACCTGGCCGACGCCTTCAATGCGCGCCAGCCGGTCCTTGACGTTCAGCACCGCATAATTGCGCAGATACGTCATGTCATAGCGTCCGTTCGGCGACAGCAAATGCACGACCATTGTGAGATCGGGCGCGCTCTTGATGGTTGTGATACCGAGCGTGCGAACCTCGCTGGGCAATCTCGGTTCGGCCTGCGACACCCGGTTCTGAACCAGCTGCTGCGCCTTGTCCGGATCGGTACCCAGCCGGAACGTGACGTTGAGCGTCATCAGTCCGTCGGTGGTGGCCTGGCTGCTCATGTAGAGCATCCCCTCGACGCCGTTGATCTGCTCCTCGATGGGTGTCGATACCGTCTCGGCGATGACCTTGGGATTGGCGCCCGGATATTGCGCGCGCACGACCACGGTCGGCGGCGCAACTTCAGGATATTCGGAGATCGGCAGCACCGGCAGCGACAGCAGTCCCGCCACGAAGATCAACGTCGACAGCACGCCGGCGAAGATCGGCCGGTCGATGAAAAACCTTGAAAAATTCATGACACTATCTCGTCGATATCTGAGTTACGGAGCGCAATCGTCCCGGCGCGGTCGATCGTGATCGACCCCACTGACTTACTGCTGTTGTTTACGATCATCGTGCTTGATGCCTTTCCGCGAATTCGCGGAAAAGCATCATGGGGTTGCCCTAGCGCTGCGCCACGTCGGTTGTGGTTTGGACGGCAGAGACGGAATCCATCGCGACCTCCTGAGGCGCAACAACTGCTCCGGGACGGACGCGCTGTAATCCCTTGACGACGATGCGTTCGCCGGCGTGGAGGCCGCCGATC
>Ga0193743_1002244_pt1 | contig 13809 bp, 9 predicted proteins | sample L2c2metaG_FD_143038 | JGI IMG/M metagenome (GOLD analysis project Ga0193743, IMG submission 143038) | Soil microbial communities from a riparian zone of the East river system, Colorado, United States - L2c2 | ecosystem: Environmental > Terrestrial > Soil > Riparian zone | place: USA: East River... | reverse complement strand
CAAGCGCCTCATAGCCGAACACCGGGCCACGGCCATCGACAAGGGCGATCTGCTCTCCATGCTCATCTCCTCGCGCGACGAAGAAGACACGCAAAACGCCGGCATGTCCGACGAACAGGTTCGCGACGAAGTCCTCACCATCTTCCTCGCCGGCTACGAGACCGTAGCCAACGCCCTCACCTGGACTTGGTATCTCCTCAGCCAGAACCCCGAAGTCGAAGCCCGCCTCCACGCCGAACTGGACGCCGTCCTCGGCACCGGCCCCGCCCAACGCCTCCCCACCCTCGCCGACTACCCCAACCTCCGCTACACCGAGCAGGTCTTTGCCGAATCCATGCGTCTCTACCCGCCCGCCTGGGCCATGGGCCGCATGTCCACCCAACCCATCACCCTCGGCCCCTACCGCATCCCCGCTGGAGCTCACTTCTTCTTTAGCCAGTACATGATGAGCCGCACCCCCCAGTACTTCCCTGACCCCCTCCGCTTCGACCCCGATCGCCACACCCCTGAAAACAAAGCCGCCCGTCCCAAATTCACCTACTTTCCCTTCGGCGGAGGCCGTCGCCAGTGCATCGGCGAGAGCTTCGCCTGGATGGAGGGCGTCTTCGCCATCGCCACCATCGCCCAACGCTGGCGCATGACCTATCTCGGCGCGACTCCGCCCGTCCCGCAGGCCAAGATCACCCTCCGACCCCGCGACCCCCTCATGATGCAGCTCATCCCCACACCGTCGTCATTCTGAGCGCAGCGAAGAACCCCCGCATTTCGCTTTTGCTTTTGCTTCTTGCTTTTGTTTTTGCTGTTATTTTTGTTCTTGCTTTTCGCCGTTGCCGGACACCCATTCATCGTGATGAATGGGAATGTAAGACCTTACCCCGTCATATCCTGCTCTTATTGTCCTCTCTCATCGAACAGGCGTATCCTCTCCTCCAAGAGGTGCGCCCATGCTCAGGAGAGACTTCCTTCGCGGAACAGCCACCGGCCTTGGTGCCGCCTGGCTCACCAGCAAGTCAACACTAGCCGCCACACTCGCCTTCGATACCCCCTCGCGCAAGTTCAGCGCCCACGACGAAGTCACCCTTGGCCGCACCGGTATCCGAACCACCCGCCTTGCCATGGGAACAGGAACCATCGGCTCTGGTGGCCACTCCAACCAGACCCGGCTCGGCATGAACCCCTTCTCAAAGCTCCTGCTCGACGGCTACAACGAGAACGGCCTCCGCTTCTTCGACACAGCCGACTCCTACGGCAGCCATCCCTACGTCGCCACTGCCCTTAAGCAGATCCCCCGTGACAAGGTCACCGTCCTCACCAAGTCCGGCAATCGCGATCCCGCTGGCCTGCGCTCCGACCTCGACCGCTTCCGCAAAGAGTTGGGCACCGACTACCTCGACATCGTCCTCATCCACTGCGTCACCGAGGGCGACTGGACCACCCGTTATCGCGGCTGCATGGACGTCCTCTCCGAGGCCAAGCACAAGGGCATCATCCGAGCCCACGGCTGCTCCTGCCACAGCATCGGAGCCCTCCGCGCCGCCGCTGCCTCACCGTGGGTCGAGGTCGACCTCGTCCGTCTCAACCCCATCAGCTCCCATATGGACGCCGACCCCGACACCGTTATCGGCGTCATCAAGCAGATGCGCGCCTCCGGCAAAGGCATCATCGGGATGAAGATCCTCGGCCAGGGCGATATGCGCAGCCGTCCCTCGGAAGCCATTCGCTACGCCCTCAACAGCGGAGTTCTCGACGCCTTCACCATAGGTGCCGAATCCCGGAAAGAGCAGGACGATCTTACCCAAAGGATCGCCGCCGCATAAGCACCGTTCCTTGCGGCTGCAGTTGCCGTAGCTTTACCTCCTCCAAACCAGCCCTAAAAGCTCGGGTGCCCCATCCTTCGCAGCCTCATCGCGAAGGGTGGGATAACAAACTCTCCCCAGCAAGCCTGCGCCCTTGCTTTTGCAGTTGCCCCTTCCCAGCAGAACAAGCCCTGTTACGCTGTTGCATCAACGCAAGAGGAGCATCTGAATGGGACGAAGTAGCGAGATATGGATTGCCGGTTTAATAGCAGTCGTCACAGCAGGAGCGCCAGCATTCAGCGCACAGCCCACTCAACGACAGGCCAGCGCCACGGCGATTCACAAGATAGATCACGACCTCATGGAGATCTCAGTTCCTGTCCTCGAACATCTCTACGCACAGCATCGCTACACAGTCACGCAAGTAACGCAGTGGTATCTGGATCGGATCTCACGTTATGACGGCACCTACCACGCACTCCTGCATGTCGACGCAGCGGGAGCCCTGCGCCGCGCAGCCGAAGAAGACGCCTCGCCGGCCAATGCGCGACATGGAGAGCTGTGGGGTGTGCCGATTCTCGTGAAGGCAAACACCAGCGTCCAGGGCTGGGTTACCAGCGCGGGATGGAAGGGATATCTCATCCCAGGCAAAAACCTGATAGCTCCGCGCGATGCCATGGTCGTCGAGCGTCTGCGCACCTCGGGCGCAATCCTGCTGGGCCAGACCAACATGCCCGACTTCGCAGCCAGCGATACCAATATCAGCACGGCAGGCGGCCGCACCGGGGACGCCTACGACGTCCGCTACTCTCCCGGCGGTTCTTCGGGAGGAACAGCCACCGGTGTCGCCGCGAACTTCGCCGTACTCGGAACTGGAACCGACACGGCAAACTCCATCCGGCAGCCAGCCGCGAACAACAGCCTGGTAGGGATACTACCCACACGAGGCCTGACCAGCATCGCCGGGATCCATCCACTCGACTGGCTGCGCGACAACACCGGCCCATTGGCCCGCGACGTCACCAGTGCAGCGATCACGCTGCAGGTGATGCAAGCGGAGGACCCACTCGACGCCTGGACGAAAGGAACAGCGGCGAAAGCCGAACCTGTTCCATACACGAAGTACCTGAAGAAGAATGCACTGAAGGGCAAGCGCTTCGGCGTGCCCTGGTTTGTTCTGGAGGGCTCTCCAGGCGTGTATGGCAGCGGCCCGGACGCTCCACCGCAAGCTGGAGCTGTCGTTCCCGAGACACGCGCCGCATTCATGCAGGCAATCGAGCAACTGCGCGCGGCGGGAGCAACCGTGATCATCGACAAGGAGATCCTGCCCGAGAGCTTCTTCGCCACAGCGCGCAAGATGAATACCCGACCCTACCGCAAAGAGGGCGTGGACAACTTCCTGCGGGACTTCGGCCCCCCGCAATACCACTCCGTCGCCGAGTACGAGACAGCAACAGGCGATAAGTTTCCCGCCTTCATGGTTGGGGGCGTTCGCCCCGGAATAGACTCAGGCGCGGCTTCCGCGCAACGAAGCATCGAGACCGACCCAGAACGCGAAGCGAACTTCTACGGGCCGCAGCGCAAGGCGCTTGATGAATACGAAGCAACCCTCAAACGATGGAAGCTGGACGGCTTCGTCTACCCGGCTCTTCAAATCCCAACTTATGACGAAACCCTTCCTGGCGCATCGAAGGCTGGACCCTACAGCGAGACCGGCTGGGTGAACCGAATCGGAGTTCCAGCGGTCTCCGTGCCCGGCGGCTTCTACGCCAACGGACTTCCCTTCGGCCTCGAGATCTCCGGAGTCCAATGGAAGGACGGCGATCTGCTCGGCTACGCCTATGCCTACGAACAGGCAACACACAACCGCAAGCTCCCGAATCTGGTTGAGAAGCCCCAATAGTTGCCGTTGCAGCTGCCTTTCCTATTTGTCATCCCGTAGGGATCTGCTTCTGCCGTTGCTTTTAGTTGTCATCCTTCGCCGCAGGCGGAGGATCTGCTTTTGCCGTTGCTTTTAGTTGTCGTCCTTCGCCGCAGGCGGAGGATCTGCTTCTGCCGTTGTCCTTCCGCCGTCATTCTGACCCTGAGCTTGCCGAAGGGGAAGAACCCCCGCATTTACGAGGGGAGCGCAGCGACCCGAGTGCCTTGTATGTTCTTGTTGCCGCCCCATCGAACACTAATCCAATCCTGTCAAGCTCCCACCCACTCCACCACTCCTGCCAAGCAACACAAAATAAAAGCACTTACACCAAGAAAATATCCCCTCGCAAACCTGCCGACGAGTTATACCCAACCCTCTATACTGGAGATAGTAGAAAAATAAGAAAGAGCGCCAAATATCCATAAACAACCCATAATGAATACTTTAGAAGTAAGCCATCTGGAATGAGCACTTTATAAAGAAAGTACAAACCTAAGCCTTTTATTTACAATAGTTTGCACAAAAACCGGAGGAGGGAGTACCCTCAACCCGAGCAGAAAGGAGAGACGAATGACCCAACCGACCGGCCTGCCCGCCACCTTCAACGACTTCCTCGGCAACTCCAACGCCATCGAGCACCTCCGCACCGCCATCTCCGCCGGCCGCCTCCCCCACTCGCTCATCCTTAGCGGCCCCAACGGCGCAGGCAAATACACCCTCGCCCTCATGCTCGCCATGGCGGTCGAGTGCGAGCGCCAGCCCCGCGACCTCTGGTCCAACGGCCAGTCCCTCGCCTCCTTCTGCGGTGTCTGCCACAACTGCACCCGCATCGCCTCGGCCTACAACCTCGAAGAAGAGGTCGATAAAGCTGTCGCCGCCCGCGAAGAGCTCAAGACCGAGGCGGACAAGAAGGACACCCGCGTCCTCATCCAGCCCCACCCCGACGTCCTCATCGTCCCGCCCGACCCACCCCAGCTCCTCATCAAGCTGGGTCAGGTCCGCACCATCATCCATCGCTCCCACTCCCTCCCCGGCGAGGCCCCGCGCAAGATCTTCATCCTCACCGCGGCCAACTTCATGAAGGAGGCCGCCAACTCCCTGCTGAAGGTCCTCGAGGAGCCACCCGACACGGTCCACATCATCATCCTCGCCGAGAACCCAGGCGAACTCCTCCCCACCATCCGCTCGCGCTGTGCCACCGTGCGTCTGGGAGCACTGCCCGTCGAAGAGATCGAGATGCTCCTCGCCGACCGCCGTCCCGACGTCAACCCGAAGCAGCGCACCCTCATCGCCCGTCTCGCCCAGGGAGCCGCTGGCAAGGCACTCGGCTTCGACCTCGAAGCCTACATCGCAGCCCGTGCCGACGCTCTCCTTCTCCTGCGCAACGCAGCGTCCGAGCCCGATCACACCGCCCTCTTCAAGATGACCGAGACCTACCGCGCCGGAGCCGAAGGCCAGCAGAAGACCTCTGCCCTCCTCCGTACCCTCTCCCTCCTCCTCGAAGACCTCCTTCTCCTCCAGGCCGGCACCCCCGAGCTTCTTCGCAACACCGACCTTCGCCCCGAGCTCGACCGCTTCGCGCAGGCCCTCTCCTTCCGTTGGATCGAGCAGGCCTCCCGCGGCCTGGACCAGGTCCAGAGCGGAATGCGCCGCAACCTCCTCCGCTCTCTCTCTCTCGATGCCTTCGCCGGCCAGCTGGTCACCGCCGCACGATGAAGACAAAATATCTGGACGCCAGAACCAGCCAGAACGCAACCGAATCCATAGCCGAAGCCGCCCAGATTCTCCGCGCAGGCGGCACCGTGGCCTTCCCCACAGAAACGGTCTACGGCCTCGGTGTCAACGCCCTCGATCCCGCCGCCGTAGCAAAGATCTTCAGCGCCAAAGACCGCCCCGACTGGGACCCCCTCATCGTCCACATCACCGACCACAGGATGCTCGAACAAGTAGCCCGAGTAACTCCAAAAGCAGAAAAGCTGGTCAAGGCCTTCTGGCCCGGCCCCATGACGCTCCTCCTTCCCCGCACAGCAGACATCCCCGACGCAGTCACAGCAGGAAGGCCTCTGGTAGGCGTCCGCATGCCCGCACATCCAATCGCCGCCGCCCTCATCCACGAAGCGGGAGTCCCTGTAGCCGCTCCCAGCGCCAACCGCTTCGGAAGAACCAGCCCCACCACTGCGAAACATGTCCTCGAAGACCTCGAGGATCGCATCGACGCAATCCTGGACGGCGGCCCGACAACCGTAGGCGTCGAGTCCACCGTCCTCGACCCCGGCGAAGTCGGCGGACCGATGCTGATCTACCGCCCCGGCGCGATAACACCCGCAATGCTCGAAGCGGTGGCCGGCGAAGTACGTATCTTCCAACCCACAGATAAATCCGAGTTCACCGCCACCCCCCAAAGCCTGCCCTCCCCTGGCGTAGGCCTCCGCCACTACGCCCCCCGAGCAAAACTCCTCCTGGTAACGACCGAATCGGAGTTCGCTTCGCAAGTAGAGCAACTTACAAAAGATGGAGAGCGGGTAGGAGTCATGCTGCCGCAAGGCTGGCCGGAGACAAGCGCCACAGAGGTCTTCCAATGGGCCGCCTGGAACGACGGACAGGCCCTCGCGCAGCGCCTCTTCGGCGGCCTGCGCGAGCTGGACGCCCACAACGTAACCACCATCGTCTGCCCCCTCCCGGAAGCCGAAGGCGTAGGCCTCGCCATCCGTGACCGCCTGCAGAAAGCAGCCCGCTCGAAGTAGCCGTATACTCACCCAATGCAGGCAGCCGAGATCGAACTCAAGTTCCCCGTCTCCGACCCAGAAGCCCTCCAATCCCGCCTCCCCCAGCTCGGCTTCCACCTGGATACTCCCCGCACCTTCGAGCACAACACCCTCTACGACACACCCAATCGCGACCTGCGCGCAAAGCGTCAGCTTCTCCGCCTGCGCCAGTACGGCAATCTCTGGACCCTCACCCACAAGCGCCTGCCGGACGAGCCCACCGACGTCGACCGTTACAAGATCCGCATCGAGACGGAGACCGCCATCGCCGACGGCCCCGCTCTCGCCGCCATCTTCGAGCAACTCGGTTACGCCCCCGCCTTCGTCTACGACAAATTCCGCACCGAGTGGTCCCACACCATCGAGCAGTCCGCACATCTCGTCATCGACGAGACCCCCATCGGCAACTACGCCGAACTCGAAGGGCCGACAGACTGGATCGACCGGACTCTGGCCGAGCTCAACATCGACCCGTCCACCTGTCTGATCGACAGCTACGGCAAGCTCTTCCTCGACTGGAAGCAGCGCACCGGCAGCCCCGCCGAGAACCTGACCTTCGCCGAGATCGCTACTCCCATCCTGACCTCCCGCTAAAGCTCCCGCACCTCCCGCCGATAGAACCTCTGTATCCGGAGGTTTACTTTGGCACTCACACGTCGTATCCCGCGCTCTCTCCTTCTGGCTGGAAGTCTCTTCCTTTGCGTTGGCACCGCCCTCGCCGCCGATGTCCATCGATCAATAGTCACCCGCGTTCCCCCCGTCTATCCCGAGCTCGCCCACCGCATGCACGTCGGCGGCAAGGTCGTGCTCCTCATCGTTATCCAACCCGACGGCACCGTCTCCGACACCAAGGTCGAGTCCGGACACGCCCTTCTCTGCAACGCCGCCCAGGACGCCGTTCGGCGCTGGCGTTTCTCCCCCAACCCGGAAGCCTCTCAATCGGAAATAGAAGTCAACTTCAACATCCAATAGTCCTCTCGTCACTGACAACCATCGCGTAGGTAAGGATCATCATGAAACTTGAATCGAAGCTCGGCCTCACAACAGGCGCTCTCATCTGCGCAATGCTGCTCAGTGCTTTCACAGCGACCATGCGCATCCAGGAGGCGAACCACCTCGCCTCCACGGCCACCACGCAACACATCCCCATCAACTCGACGACACGCGACCTCCGTCTCCAGCTCCTGTACAGCATCCACGCGCTGGAGTCGTACATGCTCTTCGGTATCGATCCGGTCTCCTCCGCCAACTTCCGCCGAGCCCGCCAGCTGAACCTCGCCCAGGCGGACGCCTCAATGGCCAAGCTCAAGGATTATGTCTCGCGCTACAACCTCGGGTACGACGCCACGCGCATCAACGAACTGAGCTCCGGCCTCACCTCCTTGAAGTCCCTTGAAGAGAAGGTCGAGCAGCTCAACGAGTCCAAAACCCCGCAGGGGACAGCACAGGCCTACGACACCTTCCAGAACCAGATCCTTCCCCTCGAAAAATCCCTCTTCGCGATGAATGAAGACCTGGCGCAATCCCAGATGACGCAGGCTGACGAAGAGATTCTGCAGTTGCAGCGCGCAAACTCCGCCACCCTCTACACTCTCTGGATTGCGACCATCCTCGGCGCGATCATCGGCGGAGTCGTCTCCGTCCTCCTCGCCCGACGCATCACCAAATCCATCGACCTCGTAGCCGAGCGCGCCGACGCCATCGCAGATGGCGACCTCACCGGCAAGGACCTCGACCATCTCTACAGCAAAGACCAGATCGGCACTCTCGCTGTGGCGATGCAGAAGATGCAGACCAGCCTCGGCTCGATCATCGGCACCGTCGTCGATACGGCAGGCTCGCTCACCGGCAGCGCCGCCTCCATGCGCTCTGCCTCCGATCAGATCCATCGCCGCATCGACCAGCAGAGCCAGCAGACCCAGCAGGCCGCCACCGCCATGCAGGAGATGTCCGCAAGCATCGCCGAGGTCTCGCGTCACACCCAATCGGCCGCCGAAACCGCACGCAATGCTGCCCAGACTGCCCGCGAAGGCGGTGACATCGTCAAGCAGGTCCTCGGCTCCATGCACTCCATCGCAACGGCGGTCAGCGAAACCTCGTCCACGGTAGGCCTGCTCGGCGACGACTCGAAGCGAATCAGCCAGATCGTCACCGTGATCGACGAGATCGCCCGCAAGACGAACCTCCTCGCCCTCAACGCGGCGATCGAGGCGGCCCGCGCAGGCGACCACGGACGCGGCTTCGCCGTCGTAGCCGGTGAGGTTCGCCGTCTCGCCGAGAGCACAGCTCAGGCAACAGGCGAGATCGCAACCATGATCCAGGAGATTCAGGACCGTACCCGTATCGCCATCGCAAGCATGGAGAGCGGCACCGGAACCGTCCAGCAGGGTGTCGTCACCACCAACCAGGCAGGCGAAGCGCTCGAGCGCATCATCGGCATGGCCGAGCGCGTCGACAAGATGATCGCCCAGATCGCCATCGCCGCCTCACAACAGGCCGCCGCTGCGGATCAGTCCAGTGCAAGTCTCGACTCGATCCACTCGCTCAGCCACGACAACCTCCTGGAGATGGCCACCACGGCTGCTGGCATCGAGACGCTCCGCACGACTGCCGTAACGCTGGAAGAGCAGGTCGACCGGTTCCATCTGCAATCGAACAATGAAGTAAAACTCACCCGCTCCAGCAACGCGCGCATGCAGCGTGCACGTCATTCCGCACAGGCTGCCTGACATCACGCAGACAAACAAAAAGAGAGGCCTGCTTATTCATTCAGCAGGCCTCTCTTTTCCGATCAAATCTAGAAAATCTGGAAGTTTACCTCGACATTCAGTTCCACCAGAACGGGCTTTCCATTCTCCATCGCCGGTTTGAACTTATACTGCAACACGGCTTCCTTCGCCTTCTCGTCCAGCCCCATTCCGACGCCCCTGATCACGCGAACGTGACTCGGATTGCCATTGGTATCGACCCATAGATTAACCAGGACATTCCCCGCGACCTTGGCCTTGCGAGCCTCCTCGGAGAACTCCGGCTCGACTGAGAAGATCAGCTGCGGCGCCGAAACTCCACCGCCAATGCGCCTCGGTCCACCGCCGGTATTCCCTCCCGATCCCGGCCCAAGACCTGAGCCATTCCCGGAACCCAGACCGGTGCCGCGACCATTGCCCATCGACATCCCGACCAGCGGCGAGTTCGCAACGCCGATCTGCGGGATACTGCTCGCCATCTTCACGTCCTTCTGTACCTCGATAGTCGGCTCGATCTTGATCTTCGGCTCCTCAAGCGGCGGAGCCTTCGGCGGAACGATCTGCTCGTCGGCGAACTTCGGTGGTGTTCCCTTCGTCACCGGAGTAGGTCCACGCTGTCCGCCGCCGCCGCCCATGGCTTCGAGCTTGGGCGGAGCCTTCGGCGGAACGGCAATCTCAGTCACCAGCGTTGTCTTGGCCGGAGCCGCCAATGGAATCTTCTTCAACAGAACGTAGGCGATCAGCAGAATCACAAGACCATGCAGCACGACTGCAATCGCCGTCGACTTCGGGTCTCGCTTCACCTTCATCCGGTCGATAACCGCGATTGGCTTCGACTCCAATACCAGCGGCGGCAGCTTCGCCGGGAAGAAGACATCGCGAATGCTGCCCCACAGCGACGAGAAGACGCCTTCCTCATTGATAATCAGGTTGCTCTCAACAGGCTTCGACTCCAGCACCAGTGGGGCTTGCTCTGTCTTGCTGAACACATCCCTCAGGTTCGAGAATAACGAGGCCCAAATGGAGCCTTCCGTCTCCTCGCTCAAATGCGGAGCATCCGCCGGACGTAATGTCGGGCTCTCCTTGCCTGGTTCGATCTCCGGTGGTGTCAACATTGAATTCGCCATAAGCTGTTTTGCCTCGGTAGCAGGTGGCCGAGACCCCCGCCTACCCATCTCGAGAATCGTGCGCAATCTTATATCTTATCTCTACGTTCCCGGTCTTCCGCCGGTTTCCTGTCTAAATAACGCGCACAGCATTTGGCCCCTGAGACATTCTACAAACATTCCCCTGCGGATGCCTGCTCCATTGGACGCACATTACCACGCGAATGTCTCGCCAGCATCCCTTTCATCACCCCTCCCCCCGGCTACAATAAGAGTTTGGCGCAAACTGCACTTCTGTCTACAAGGAATATAAAGAGGAACGAATGCCGGAAGCACCTCCAAAAACCACCCCCGAGCAGCCCGTTAAGCCGCGGAAGTCCACCCTCGATCTGCCCATTGGCGGGAAAGAAAACGCTTCCGGCCCTACGCCAAAGCCGCTGAAGTCCACACTCAATCTGCCCATTGGCGGAGAAGAAAACGCCTCCGGCCATACGCCAAAGCCGCTGAAGTCTACTCTCAACCTGCCCCAGACCACCTTTCCCATGAAGGCCAATCTGCCGCAGAATGAGCCCGCCCGCCTCGAGGCCTGGCAGAAGAGCGACCTTTACGCCCAGATTCGCGCCGCCCGCGCCGGCTCGCCGAAGTACGTCCTCCACGACGGCCCCCCGTACGCCAACGGAGCCATCCATCTCGGCCACGCCCTCAACAAGTGCATCAAGGACTTCGTCGTCAAAACCAAGACCATGGCCGGCTTCGACTCCCCCTATATCCCCGGCTGGGACTGTCACGGCCTTCCCATCGAAATCAAGGTAGACGAGCAGTTAGGCCGCAAAAAGCTGGAAATGAATCCCTTAGCCGTGCGCAAGGCCTGCCGCGACTACGCCCAGAAGTATGTCGATCTCCAGCGCAGCCAGTTCGAGCGCATCGGTGTCTTCGGCCGCTGGAACGACCCCTATCTCACCATGTCCTTCGGCTACGAGGCCAGCATCGTAGAGACCTTCTACGACTTCTTCGAGAAGGAGTTCGTCTACAAGGGTCTGAAGCCCGTCTACTGGTGCATCCACGACAAGACCGCCCTCGCCGAGGCCGAAGTCGAGTACGAGCAGCACACCTCGCCCAGCGTCTACGTCCGCTACGCCCTTACCAGCGACCCCGCCACCATCGACGACTCTCTGGCTGGGAAAAAAGTCTTCACCATCATCTGGACCACCACCCCCTGGACTCTCCCCGCGTCCCAGGCCGTAGCCTTCAACCCGGACCTCACCTACATCGCGCTCCAGACCGGCGACGCCGTCTACCTCATCGCCGAGTCTCTCGCCCCCACGGTCATCCAGCACTGCCAGCTCACCAGCACGACCGGCGCTCCCGCCTCCGAAGCCGACATCATCGCCCGCTTCCCTGGCGCGCGGCTCGATCGCGTCACCTTCCAGCACCCCTTCCTCGATCGCTCGGTCCTCGGCGTCGTCGCAGAATACGTCACCGCCGAACAGGGCACCGGAGCCGTCCACACCTCGCCCGCCCACGGCGTCGACGACTTCTACACCGGCAAGCGCTACGACCTGCCCGAGATCCAATACGTCGACAACGCCGGCCGCCAGCGCAACACCGACGGCCAGCCCTACGAAAACCTCACCGTCTTCAAATCCAACCCCGTCATCATCGAGTTGCTCAAAGAAAAAGGAGCCCTCCTCAGCGCCACCAGCTTCGAGCACTCCTACCCGCACTGCTGGCGTTGCCATAATCCGGTCATCGTTCGCGCCACCGAGCAGTGGTTCATCGGCATGGAGACCCCGATGATCACCGGGAACGGCACCGAAACCACCTTCCGCCAGCGCGCCCTCGACGAGATCGCCAAAGTCGTCTGGGACCCCTCCTGGGGTCAGGAGCGCATCTCGAACATGATCGCCACCCGCCCCGACTGGTGCATCTCCCGCCAGCGCATCTGGGGCGTCCCCATCGCCGTCTTTCTCTGCGAACGATGCCACAAACCCCTCAACGACAAGGCCATCAACAAGGGCATCGTCGATCTCTTCAAGAAGGAGGGCGCCGACGCCTGGTACACCCACGATGCATCCACCCTCCTCCCCAAAGGAACCAAATGCTTTTGCGGCAACGATGAGTTCCGCAAGGAGATGGACATCCTCGACGTCTGGTTCGAGTCCGGCGCATCCGATCTCGCCGTCCTCGAGCAGGAGCCCGAACTCCGCTTCCCCGCCGATCTCTACACCGAAGGCGGCGACCAGCATCGCGGCTGGTTCCACTCTTCCCTGCTCACATCGGTAGCCATCCGCGACGAGGCGCCCTACAAGATGGTCGCCACCTCGGGCTGGACCCTCGACGAACAGGGCCGCGCCTTTTCGAAGTCCCTCGGCAACGGCGTCGACCCCGTCGACATCGCCAAGCGCCTCGGCGGCGAGATCATCCGCCTCTGGGTAGCCTCCGTCGACTTCCGCGAAGACGTAGCCGCCAGCGAAAATCTCATGCAGCGCGTCAGCGACAACTATCGCAAGCTGCGCAACACCCTTCGCTTCCTCCTCGGCAACATCCACGACTTCGACCCACATACCGACACCATCGCGTTCTCTGCGATGGAACCTTTAGACCAGTACATCCTCGCCCGCCTCGCCGAACTCATCGCGAAGATCCGCGCAGCCTACGACGACTTCGAGTTCCACCGCGCCTATCACGCCCTCAACGAGTTCACGAACACCGATCTTTCGGCACTGTATCTGGACGTCTTAAAAGACCGCCTCTACACCTTCGCCCCCAACCACCCCGCCCGCCGCTCAGCGCAAACCGCCCTCTGGCGCATCGCCGAAGCCCTGACACGCCTCGTTGCTCCCATCCTCAGCTTCACCGCCGACGAAGTCTGGCAACTCCTCCCAAAGGTCGAAGGCCGCGAATCCAGCGTGCACCTCGCCCTCTTCCCAGACCTCGCCGAGATCATTCCCGGTAACATCTCCACTCTTGAGGCTGACTGGGAACAACTTCTTGACATGCGTAATTCCGTCTTGAAGGTTCTGGAAGACCAACGTGCGGCGAAAGTAATAGGAAAATCCTCAGAAGCTCGTATCGTTCTCAGTTGGATCGAACATCCATCCGAACAAGAGTCGACCTATGAACTCTTCAAGACCTACGAACCGATCCTTGAGGAACTCTTCGGAGCATCAAAGGTTGATATTCATCACGCGCATACCGTAGAAGGAGCCGCAACAAAAGAAGGCTTCTTTATCTACGCGCAGCCGGCAGCAGGCACCAAATGCGAACGCTGCTGGCGTTACACCCTTGATGTAGGCAACGAAGAAAACTACCCCACCGTCTGCCTGCGCTGCGCCGACGCCCTCACCGCCATCGACTACCCGCCCTACACCGCCCCGCCATCCACCGGAACGGAGCCCCAAGCCTGATGCCTCCAAGATACGAGTACCCACCCACCGAATTCGACCCAAAACCTCGTCGAACACCACGGTCTGG
>Ga0193743_1002243_pt1 | contig 13817 bp, 30 predicted proteins | sample L2c2metaG_FD_143038 | JGI IMG/M metagenome (GOLD analysis project Ga0193743, IMG submission 143038) | Soil microbial communities from a riparian zone of the East river system, Colorado, United States - L2c2 | ecosystem: Environmental > Terrestrial > Soil > Riparian zone | place: USA: East River... | reverse complement strand
GCTTTGCGTTGCGTCGAGGTCGAATCGCGCGGGCTGACGCTGTTGCAGCTAGAGCCCGGTGACTGCCGCTACCCACATGGCGAAGGTTCGGACATTACGTTTTGCGGCCAGATCATCGCAGCCGGGTCTTCGTATTGCATTCATCATTTGGCCTTGACCAAGGGCAGGTCGGTGCAGATTTCCGCATCCGAGCATGAGCGCCGCCGTCGCCATTTCATGGGGCTCAACAAGCAGAGCGTCAACGCGATGAGAGTTCCGGCATGTTGATCTCTGCGCCGCAGTTGCCAAAGCCGCCTTCAACCAAATTCTGGTTCTGCATTGTGGACAATCCGGGCCCGGTCAAGATCGAGGATGTGAAACGCGTCATCTGCGATCATTTCAAAATAACCAGCGAGGATCTTCTCGCACATCGGCGGGACCATGATCTCGCCCACCCTCGTCAGATCGGAATGTACCTCGCGAAGTCTCTTTCAAAGAAATCATTCTATGAGGTCGCACGCCGGTTCGAGCGCGATCGGACCACGGTCACATGGGCGTTCCGGAAAATCCGCCGACTTATCGAGTCCGACAAGTCTCTTGCTCGCGAGATTGCGCAAATAAGGGGCAAACTCGGATGAAAGTCGAGATCGAATCCAGAGCATGGAACGTCCCCAACGTCAAAGGCATCAAGCGCAATGCAGGCGGTGTCGTTGTCGGCGTCCGCATGCAGGAAGACCTTCTGGAAACACTCAAGGCTCTCGCTTGGGAAGGGCGCCGCTCTGTCTCAGGCCAGATCCGGCACATGATCGAAACGGGGCTGACACGATGAAACAGACACCGCTCGCGGACATCCTCCGCAAAATCCGCCCGTTAGCTCTGCATCATCAAGCCGCATATCTCCGCAGCCAGATCGCAGTCGAGAGCGGCGGCAACGTCCACAAAACTAGCGTCCGCATTCGTGAGCTGCAAGCGGCCTTGCACGACGTGACCATGCGCCGGCTCAAGAGGGAGAAGGCGGCGTGAATATACACGTCCCCACCCTGCAGCGCAGCCTCTCGGACGTTGTCGCCGAATATGAGCACAAGCGCGACGCAATCCCGGCGATGCTCGCCGAATTCAACTCGGCCGGCGATGCCCTGAAAATGGCGTCCACCATCGGTGGCACTTGGGGCCGCACCACGATCAGCACCGGCACTGTCTGCGAAAGGGTAATGGCGGACAGCCTCTTGAAATCGGCGTGGCGTCACGTTTACGACGGGTTGAACATCAGCCGCATTGCGAGCGCGTCGGACAAGCGCCGCTTTGACCAGGCCATGGAAAGCCCTGCGACGTTCACGCTGGACAACATCCGCGCGACATTCGGCGCGTTCGTGGCGGACCCTCGCGGGAATATTCTGCGAGGTCTGGCCGAGGTGTTCTGCAGTTTGGACCCAGCTTACAAGAGCCATGACAAGGTTAAAATCGGCGTCGCCGGACTGCCCAAGCGCGTCATTCTGTCCAGTGTCGGCGGTTATGGTTCATGGGGCCGCGATCGGCTTGAAAATATGTTGAATGCCCTCGCATCGTATCAGGGTCGTCCTTTGGTGACGCACCAGGAGATTGACGCGCTGTTGAGTGACGAGTGTGCGCTACTGGAAACGCGGACCCTTGAAAAGGCGCGGCTGTACGGCGCCCCCGACTTGATTCCCGTGATTGCGCGCGGTGTGCGGCTGCGTCGTTTTCACAACGGCAACGGGCATCTGTTCTTTGAGCCAGACACGCTGCGCGATATCAACAAGGCGCTTGCGGAATATTATGGCGACGTGCTGCCCGATGCGACCGAGGAGAAGCCGGAAAAGCCACGTGCTGGAACAGCAGTAGCAAAAGACCTGCAGTATTATCCGACGCCAGCAGCAGTGGTCGACAGCATCTTGTCCGATCTTTACCCGATCAAGGGCCAGCGCGTGCTTGAGCCCTCCTGCGGTTGCGGCCGCTTCATGGACGCGCTGCGCAAGGCCGGTGCTGACCCATACGGCATCGAAGTCGACCCTCGGCGCGCGGACGAGTGCAAGGCAAAGGGCCATACAGTCCTGCTCAAAAACTTCCTCGATACGGTCCCGACAGGCCGTTTCGATCGCGTGGTGATGAACCCTCCTTTTTACGGAAAACACTACGCGAAGCACATCGCCCACGCGTTCAAGTTCCTAAAACCGGATGGTGTCCTAACTGCAATCCTGCCCGCAACGGCCCGCTATGACCATGGGCTGGTTGACGGGAAATGGTCCGATCTCCCAGTTGGCTCATTCAGCGAAAGCGGGACGAACATCAACACATCCGTCCTGACAAAGAATAGGGCGGTGTCAGCATGATCGCGAAAATCGCCTATTTAACTTCGCCAGCCCCAAACCGCTTCATCCTAAACTACCAGGAAGAAGGAAAAGACGGCATTGAGCGAGTTGAGATCACCAAGGCCCATTTGGCCAACATTTTAATCGACGGAATCGCCTTAGCGCTCCGAGAGACCAGTGTACCTCACCGCGTTCAATCCACCATTACAGAAAATGCAGAACATGAGCGAACCGCAAGCAGGGCATAATTCGAAAGCCCAATTGAAATCTATTATCGATCGCGTGGAAAACCTCGAGGTCCAAATCAAGGAGCTCGGTTCCGATCGCAGCGATGTCTATAAAGAGGCCGCTGGGAATGGTTTCGACGTTCCAGCCTTGAAGGCCATTGTCCGATCTCGCCGAGAGGACACCGAGAAGCGCCAGGCTCGAGAGGCCATGATCGAACTCTACCGTGAGCAGGTAGGGATCGAGTGATGGCGCGAGCTCGAGCCTTCCATCCCAAAATGTTTAAGGACGAGGCGTTCTATACGCTTAGCATACCCGCACGCGTGCTTTTAATGGGGCTGGGGACGTTTAGCGACTACGCCGATAGATTCCCGTGGGACGAGGAGGCGATTGATCTCCATCTCTGTGAGCCTCTTGCGGACGACTATCTTCCGGAGTTGCTTGATGGCGGTCTCATCGTTCGTCACCCAGACGGGGGAGAAATTCTCTACGCCTTTGGCTTCGGTCGGCGTCGTGTCTCGAGGTGGGAGCAGCTTCGTTCGCTGATATTCAGGCGTGACAATTATACCTGCCAATATTGCGGGTCCAAAGCTCTACCCCTTCACTGTGACCACGTTATCCCAGTATCGCGCGGCGGTTCGAATCTAGAGAGCAATCTCAAGACGGCTTGCAAACCATGCAACCTATCCAAAAACGATAAGCTGCTCGAGGAATGGATTAGATGAAGGAACCGCTCGTTCCAGCCGGTCTTGATTTGCGCGAATTTGATTGGATGCCGCTAGATGTGAAGCGGCTGCGCGATAGTGATCTGTCTGTTCTTGCAACAGGCGATGCATTCCGCGCGGCCGTGCTGCTGTGGTGCGCCTCTTGGCATCAGGTACCCGCCGGATCGCTTCCGAGCGACAACCGGCTATTGGCCAACCTTGCTGGTTATGGGCGAGACCTGGAGGGCTGGGCATCCGTCAAAGTGGATGCTATGCGCGGCTTTGTGGAGTGCTCAGACGGCCGGTTGTACCATCCCGTTGTCTGTGACAAGGCACTCGAAGCTGACGAACAACGTAACAAGCAACGTAAGAGGACTCATGCCGCAACGTCAGCGCGTCGTAACGGTCAACGTGACGAAGAACGTAACGATGCACGTGACGATAAGTGTGTCGGTGAACGTAACGAGGACCACCTTACCTTACCTAACCCTACCTTACCTGAAGAAAGCATTCAGGCGCCTGCGCAGACGCAGGCTCGAGCGAGTGATGAATTTATCCGCTTCAAAAAAGCATACCCTCGACGGGATGGTGCCAATCCTTGGCATACCGCCGAAAAGAAGTTCAATGCGCTCGTTAAAACCGGAGTTGATCCAGAGGCTATGATCGCCGCTGCTTGCGCTCTTGCTCGAGAGGAGGGGTCTCGAGGCAATATCGGTACCAAATTCATTCCCCAAGCGATTACGTGGCTAAACCAGCAGCGGTTCCAGGATTACGCCGCAGCGTCATTCGATGATCAGGGCGATGGGCTCGATTGGGATGCCGTCCTGTCCGATTTTGCGAAGTCCGGCCGCTGGTCGCGCTTTGCCGGCCCCGACCTTGAATCTCCTGCCTGCCGAGCTCCGAAGGAATTGCTCGATAAGTACGGCCTGTCAGCTCGGAGGATGGACGCATGACCAATCCCCCCGGTTCAAGTCCGTTAAGCCGTCCGGAGCAATCCGTTCGAGATCTGAGGGTGCCAATGGTTGGAAGGATGAAAAAATGAAGCAGTGGATTTTCAATGGCCGCTTCACGTTTGACGGCCACGCGATCGTCGAGGCCGATACTATCGAGGAAGCGAAGGCCAAATTTGATAGTGGAGATTTTGAATTCGACGCTCCAACGGCAGCTTGCGCCGATTGGGAAAGCCGGTCGAAGCCCGAAGGTCCGCACTGATGATCCGCGATCCCTCAGACGGAACAATCCGTGAAAAGCCCGTGGCCGGAATTCCGACCGCGAAACCAACTGGTGCAGAAAATGCACAGGTTCAATCCGGTCTTCCGATCATGGGAGACCCGAGGGAAGTAGAACGTCTCAATCGAGCGCGTGAGTGGCTGAAAACTTATCAAAAGGGGCAACCGACGTGACCGACTTAATCGCCTTCGAACGACCGACAATACCGCAACCATGGCTTGATGCCGAGGTAGCTCGGCTGATGCATCTGCGATTGGTCGAAGGCCGATCATGGGATGAAATTGCGACGGCGCTGGGGCGAACCGAATCCGGGGTGAAGAGTAAATTCAAGTATCAGCTTCATCAGCGCGAGGTGAAGGCGCCGGCAGTCCCGTTCGTTCGTGAACCGGTACCATCGGAGGTGTTGCTCGAGCAGGCGAAGCGGTTGACAGCGACGGCGCGGGATCTGGCCGGGTCTGTGTTTGGGGATCCACCTAGAGGCTTCTCCGCGCTAGATCGGAGGACGGCATGAGAACCCCCTGCCGCATAATTTTTCATGCCGTCCCGGCTGGGCCGCCCTATTTTTCGAACGGCCCCATGGTCGCGGTTGGCCAGTGTGAAACTCACGGCATGCAGATGCCCGCCGCTCCCTGTACACAAACCATGTGTCCGATCGGTCATATCGAGAAGGCCGTCGATGATGGGATTGCAAAAATACTCAGTGCCTTGGATGGCAAACTACCGTCCTCAGAAAAGGATTAATCAAACCGCCGGCATTCTGTCGCCGTGTCGAATAACGATCTTATCCAATTCCAGGGACGTAGGATGGGCAAGCTGGACGCGGCGGAACGGCGAGCAATTCCGACGAGAGAGTTCGCCGGGCCCGACAGGAGCTATCCGGTAAATGATAAGAATCATGCCCGGGCAGCAAAAAGTCGCGCCCGTCAAATGCTGAACAAGGGCCATATCTCCCAAGCCGAGTACGATAAAATCTGTGCGAAAGCCGACAGGAAACTTGCCGAATGAACATAACCGAACTCTACGCGCGCCGTTTCGGCATATCCGATCTGGATATTGCCGAGGCCGAATGGCTGGCGCATTGGGTACGTCGGCATAGCAACTCAATGACCTATGATGCCGCCTGTTTCAGGTGGGTTTGGAGCGCTGCGTGACCATCAAAAACACCTTCGAACCGGCGAACATGCTGGACTCCTATCGCACCAACGCGAATGACTTCATGCGCAAGCAGGTCGATATGTTCAATGGCATGTCCCCCTCAGACCAGCGCGAGTTCCTGTTTTTCATGATGGCGAACATGGCGATTTCGCAGGCTGCGATCGTTGATTCCATGCATATCGTTGACGCCGCCGATCTCGAACCGAGGCCAACCCAGCAATGAAACACGAACCGAAAACCATGAAGGCCAAAGCCGATCTGATGCTCAAGCGCGGCAGCATCTCCGAGGCTCAGCACAAGAAGCTGCACGCCAAGGCCGATGCCGAACTTAAAAAGCCGAAGATGGGCGCACTCCCGCCGGCAAAGAAAGTTGACGCTCTGTCGGCCAAGGGTGCTCCTGTTGATGACGGCGCTGACGATGCCCCGGAACCGGTCGCAGATGCCACCCAGACGCCTGCAAAGCGGAAGGCGGCCACCAGGGCGCCAGTGCTGCGCGGTCAGCCCCTGGATGATGAGGAGCGCGACCTATAGCGATGTCAGAGCGCGACCCTGCACTGGATACGGCTGGCCGTCTCGACGCCTTCTTGAACCGAGCAATTACCGAACTGAAACCAAAGCCGATGTCGAACAAGTTCACTGAATTGGCTGAGAAGGTCGCCAAAAGCCGCAAGGCGATGGACGAACGCGCCGATCAGTTGAGCGCTCGGCTGGATAAGCTGAACGGAAAAGCCGATCAGGCGTTCACCAAACACGAAACGCATCTCGACCAAGCCGAAAGCGGAATGGACGCGATGGAAGAAGCTTTGAGCGGGCTGATCGGACACAACGGCCCAAACGACTAGCGACGAAATGGAGAGATTTTCATGACCGATGTCACCACGACTGAAGTTGCGACCGAAACCAATCTTGAGAAGGCCCTCGAAGCGGCTGGCTGGGTTCATCCCGACGCGCCCGCAGGCTTCCCGACCCCGGGCCACGCACAGGCTGCTGCAATGACCCCTGAAGAGGTAGACCACCTCAAGGCGATCGCCGATCTGGCCACGCAGGCCAAAACTGCATCCCCGTCCGGTGTCGAAGTGATCAGCGATCAGATCCTCGCGCATGTTGCGGCGTTGCAGGCCGATCAGCCGGCCGCTATTGAGGCGAGCGCCTGACCGATGCTGTTCGCTCTAGTCGCCGTCGTTTGCAGTACCATCCCCGGGCCCGAACTCTGCGTGGAAGAGATCGTGGCTCGGGTTCCATATCAGGCTTGCACGATCAGCGGCCAGCTTGTGATCGCGCCATGGATGGCTGAAGGGAAGTATCGCGAGGACTGGCGGCTTGAGCGGTGGAAGTGCGAAGGAGCGGATTACGTGGTGCGGGGAAGGGTTTGAGTTGTGGCCGTTCTGCCGAACGCTCGTCACGAAAAGTTCGCTCAGGAGATTGCGAGCGGAAAAACCGCAGATGAATCCTATGTGTTGGCTGGTTACTCCGAAAACCGCCACAACGCGGCTAAATTAGCCCGGAAGGAACACATAAAAGCACGCGTCGCTGAATTGTTAGCCGAACGTGAACACATACACGCTCAGGGCACCGCAAAGGCGATTGAGAGCGTTGGTTTAACAAAGGAGTGGGTTATTACACGGCTGCGAGAGAACGCTGAGCGGGCTTTACAAGCCATTCCAGTGACGAACGGCGAAGGCGAGCCAACGGGGGAGTACAAGTACGAGGGCAACGTTGCCAACCGCGCGCTGGAACTACTCGGCAAGGAACTTGGAATGTTCATTGATCGAAAGGAAGTTGGACAGCCGGGCGACTTCGGCAGAATGAGCGATGATGAACTTAGGGCTGAACTTGGAGCACTTGTCGCGAGCGCAACTACTGGAGATGCTCCCGAAGGCGAAAGAGCTAAACGCTCGCGCGATACGTCGAAGCTTAACTAAGTGGGCTCGTCATTGCGGTTATGAGCCGGCGCTGCATCATCAGCTTATAATCCGGGAACTTGAAGCGTTAGAGCGCGGCGATTTCGACCGTTTGGCTATTGCCGCTCCGCCTGGATCAGCCAAAACAACCTACACCTCGCATCTGTTCCCGCCGTGGTATCTGGCCCGCAATCCTGAGCATCTGGTGTTGTCCGGCTCGCATACTCAGCAGTTTGCGGAGCGCAAGATCGGCCGGAAAGTCCGCGATCTCGTCGAAAAGCACTCCAAGACGCTAAACCTGTCGATTCATCCGGGATCTGCAGCCATGAACGATTGGGCTCTGACATCGGGCGGCGGTTATCGGGCTGTTGGTGTTGGCGTTGCGCTTGCCGGCGAGCGGGCTGATCTGGGGCTGATCGAGGATCCGTTTGCCAGATGGGAAGATGCACAGCGTCCCGGCGTGCTTGAGGAAGCTTGGGACTGGTACAAGGGCGACTTTGCACCGCGGTTAAAGCCGCAGGCCAAGCGCGTGATTATCCAGACACGATTCAACGAACTGGATTTGCTCGGCCGCGTGATCGAGCGCGACGAGGCGCTTGGGCTGAAATGGCGCCGTATCACGATCCCGATGATTGCGGACAGTCCAGATGATCCGCTGGGCCGGAAGATCGGCGATCGGCTTTGGCCGGAATGGTATACTGACGCGCAGGTCATCGAGGCGAGGGCTGATCCACAGCAATGGAATGCCCTCTACCAGCAAAATCCCACCCCCGAAACGGGCGATTATTTTCGAGCCGAATGGCTCAAGCCTTATACGAAAGCGCCCGATCGCGACACGTTGGAAATCTATGGTGCGAGCGACTATGCGGTCAGTGACGGTCGAGGCGATTACACTGTGCACGTCATCGTCGGACTGGATCCTGAAGGAAGAATGTACCTTTTGGATGTTTGGAGGCATCAAACCAGCTCCGACAAATGGGTTACAGCCTGGTGCGAGTTAGTCTTGAAATGGAAGCCCATCGGTTGGGCTGAAGAGCTTGGGCAAATCAAATCTGGCGTTGGCCCGTTTCTCGATCGAGAGGCGAGAATCCAGAAAGCATATTGCGCCCGTGAGGCATTTCCGACCCGTGGCGACAAGGCAACACGAGCGCAGTCAATTCGCGGCAGGATGGGCCTGTACGGGCTTTATGTGCCAATCAATGCGGCGTGGTGGCCAGAATGCCGGGCTGAGTTGCTGAGTTTTCCACTGGGTAAGCACGACGATTTCCCGGACGCACTCGGGTTAGCAGGCCAATTGCTAGACCGCATGACCAACGGCAGACCATTGACAGCCGACGAACCAGACTCCGACCTTCACAGCGGCTATCAAAGCCGAGAGGATGAATGGGAAGATCGGGATGGTGGGTTTGACAAGGCGATTTAGGCTTCGAACTGTTGGGCAAATCAGGTAAGATTTGAGCTGCAATGGAGAATAGCTCAGATGGATCTTCTTGGCGGCATTTTGGTCGAAGCCCCGCCCGTCTTCTACATCCGTAAAGAGCGCGAGATTGCCAAATCATATTACCTTTTAGCGATTAAGCGCCAAGACGGACGCATAGTCTTGTCGCAGTATGACCTAAGATTGCATAACCACACGTTGCCGCAGTTGTTTGAATTGGCCAAAGCGATCAAGGCAAAGCCGCTCTATGCGGTGCGCGTGAAACCGATGGTCTTGGCATGACCGACAGCTTGGTCGAGCGCTTGGCCTTGGCACTTTGCGAGTATGAAAATCGCCATGCCGCCGAGGAGTTCCCCGACTGCAACGCTGTTGGCCCAGATGGTTGGTCGGTTCTAATGGGCGAGCGCGGCAAGGAAGCATATCGGGCAAAGGCTCGCTTCATGATTGCAGTGTTGCGCGAGCCGACTGAGGCGATGGTTAGGGCCGGAGAAAGCGTTAAGGCTTACGACGGCATTGAGGAGATGGAGAGTTATGGACATCCAAAGGAAGTTTGGCGGGTCATGAACGATGAGGCGCTGAAGTGACATTGAGCAAAGTTAGCTCAATCCCGCTATAAAGATTACTTTTCTTTCCTATTAATTCTTTCCCCAGCCCACTTCGAACTTTTTAATAACTGCGTAGACTCGCTGCAGGTGATTTGCACCGTGCAACGGAGATTGATCTATGCAGGATTATGCGAGGCCAGGTAGTTTCGGGATCGTGGGCGGCCTGCAACAGACAGCTCAGAACGCGCTCAATCAGCCCAAAGAGCTTGGTGTCATTCAGCGTGTGGAAGGGCTGCGCATTGGCCTGAATGAGCTGAACTCAAAGCTGGACGCATTCCACGATCGCCTGCATGGCAGCGCCAGTGTCGGTGAAAATGAGCCAAGGCCCGATGTGGTCGGTATTTACGACAATCTGAGCGAAGCCGAAAGCCTGCTTCGCCATTGTATCGGGCGGATTTCTGATCTCGACAACAAGTTCTAGCCGCCACTTCCTCTCCGTTCGGTCAGCGGCGGGATCGGATCAACAGAAAGATGCTCTGCGTCGAGTGGTGGTTTCCAAGGCTAGTCATGCGTTCAAGAGCATCAGCCGCCGCAAGTATTTAGGGAGAAAAATCAATGAAAGTTACGATCGAAGTTGATGACGAGGAAATAGCGCCCCTCTTCAGGCTGAGTTTCAATTTGAAGGAAGTTTCTGCCATGTCGCAGACCGCTTACGAGCTTGTGGCCCCAAATCTGAAATCGCTGAACAGCGTTATCAGGAAGGCTCAAACAGCAAAGCGAAAGCGAGACGGTCGCGAGCCATCGCCGCTTCCTGGTTCCAAAGAACTCAAAGAGGTTCTGACGATCATGCAGGCGCTAGTGAAATCGGGTAAGATGACTCAATACGAATACGAGGTCGCGGAGCATGCCGCGCAGTTGTGACTTGGGGGTATCGACCGCCGCGAATTGATTAGGGGTTTGGGATGTTATCGATTTCTCACTGGGGCATGTTCGACGCCAAAGACGTCCCGTACGCGCTGTGGCCGCTGCGCTGGGCTAACGACGTGGATACCGAGTTCGATGCCTAACACCGACTCAGCCCAGCTTATGACCATCGTCGACAGCTTCGAACCGGGCTGGCGCGCCCTCGTTCACGAATACGGCTTCAAGGCTGTATGCCAGGCCAAAGAGGATGGCCATTCGCTTGAGGATGCAGGAGACGCGCTGTGGATGGCGCGATCGGCAAGGCAGGCGACCTGGTTGAGTACAAATTACATTACCAAAAAATCTTGGGGCGACAATGCAACCGCAAACTGACCTTCCGACTATTCCATCGCCTCCGACCGATCCTGATGTCCTATTGGACCGGATAGATCAGCTTGAGCGCGAACTTGGCCTTAAGGTCGAAATCCCACCCGAGTTCTGCATTCCCCGTAATATGGGCGCGTTGCTGGCCATGCTCCTCAAGCGTGAGGTCGTAACCCGTGACGGCGCTTTGCTGGCCATCTATTCCGGCATGCCGAACACATGGGACAAGGAGCCAGATCCCAAGATCATCGACGTATTCATCTGCAAGCTCCGAACCCGGCTCAAGAAATACGGCATCAAGGTATCCTGCAAATGGGGGCTTGGGTATTTCATGGACGGCGAGAATAAGCGGAAGCTGCGGGAGTTGATCGCGCAGAGCCGGGCTGAGGCTGGGGCATGAATTACAGCATGATAGAGCGTGTGGGTCGCGCGCTAGCAAAGGAAGAAGGCTACGCTTATGACCCATTTCCTTACGACGCGCGGGCCAGAGCAGCCATTGAGGCGATGCGAGAGCCAACAGAGGCGATGGTTAGGGCTGGCGCGGCAATTCTGGGCAGTCGGGACCGGAGAATTGTAGACTTTGAGGCTGACGCGGAATTGACACTAGAAGCCATGATCGACGAGGCGCTTCGCTCCTAATGCCACCTCCCGAAAAGAGGTAATTGCATTCTGCCAACTTCGCACCAAAGCGAGGTTGAATATGGATTACCAGTCAGTCGCATCCCCGACGAACTACGGCGCGCCGAGCGTGTCCGGGATCCTGAACCCACAGCCAGCGCAAGGGCAGCAGGGTCAACAGCAGCCCGCCCAGCAGGATCCGGCTCTGGCCGCGCTAGCCAAGGCCAAGCAACTCTTGAGTTCCGGCCAGATCACCTCTGATCAATATTCAGCGCTGAGCAAACAGCTTACCGGGGCGCAAGGCATGCCGGGCGCGACGGGGGCGCCGATGAACTTGGCACCGCCGGGCGCGATGGCTCCGGCAGGGGGTTAAGTTGCCGGCAGCCCAAGGCTTCATCCAGAACAACGCCGCAGACAACGCGCGCAATCTGAGTTCGCCCAATTCATGGGACGATGAAGGCGAATATTTGCCGGTCACGCGGCTGCGCCAGCAGTACGTCGGCTATCTCACATCCAAAAGCCCGGAGATTCAGGAACAGCAGCAGGCGCGCCAATTTTTCCATGGGGCCCAATGGTCGGCCGAGGAAATGCGCATCCTGCGCAAGCGGCGCCAACCGGTAATAACCTACAACTATATCGCGAAAAACATTAATGCCACGGTCGGCTTGCTCGAACGCTATCGGCAGGATCCGAAGGCCTTCCCGCGCAATCCCCGCAATGATGAAGGCGCCGAGGTCGCTACCCAGACGATCCGCTACATCCTCGATTCCAACGACTGGAAGACCGAAAGTTCGGAAGTGGCCCGCACCGCCTCGATCGACGGCATCGGTGGCATGGGTTTCAAGCTTCGTCAGGGTGACAAGGGCGATCCGGACATCAAGCTGGAAATCGTCTACGGCGACGACTTCTTCTATGATCCGCGCAGTTACCGGCCCGACTTCCATGACGCGCGTTTTCTCGGACAAGCCAAATGGGTTGACGAGGAAGAGTGCATTGAGCTGTTCCCGGATCTTGAAGATGTCATTCGATCGCTGGTGAATAACGGTTCGGACCTTACGACCTATTCGGATCGCGAGTTCAAATGGGTTTACACGACCGAACGCCGCGTTCGGTTGGTCGAGCAGTGGTACAAGCACAAATCCAAGTGGCATTGGTGCTTTTACATCGCCGATACGCTGCTTGATCAGGGCGTCAGCCCGTTCTTTGACGATCGCGGCAAGACCATCCCGCGTTTTATCATGTTTTCGGCAGCGGTTGACCACGATGGCGACCGTTACGGCTTCGTTCGCAACCAGAAGGGCGCTCAGGACGAGATCAATCAGCGCCGTTCTAAGGCCCTGTTCATCAGCAACAGCCGGCGGCTGATGGGCGAAAAGGGCGCCGTTGACGACGTTGAAAAGGCGCGCGCCGAATGGGCGCGGCCGGACGGCTATATTGAAATCAATCCGAATTTGAAGCTCACAGCCGACAACACCCAGCCCGATCTAGCTGGCCAAATGTCATTCCTGCAAGAGGCCAAGACCGAAATCAACGATTACGCTCCGCAATTGCCTCCAAACGGCGAGATGCCGAAGAACGTCTCGGGGCGCGCCATCAATCTTATGCAGCAGGCCGGAACGGCTCGCCTTGGGCCGTTCATTCTGGCCTTCCGAGGATGGAAGCTCCGCGTCTATCAGGCGATCTGGAACTGTGCGCAGCGCTATTGGACCGCTGAACGCTGGATTCGCGTCACCGACGATCAGGATATGGCGCAGTTCATCCAGTTGAACGGCTTGGATCTCGATCAGTGGGGCCGGCCGCAGTTGGTCAACTATCTGGGCGCGTTGAACGTCGATATCATCATGGATGAGGGCCCGGACGCGGTGAACATGCAGTCCGATACCTGGGATCAGGTGCAGGCTGCGATGCAGGGAGGCACGCAATTCCCGCCTGCTGTCGTCATTCAGTTGATGAACATCCCGCATTCGACCAAGAAACAGATCATGCAGATGATGCAGACGCCGCCCGATCCTGTTGAGCAGGCCGGGAAGCTGAAATATGTCCAAAGGATCGATGCCGAGATCGCCGAGAAGAATGCCGGAACGTTGCAGCGCATTACTCAGGCTGCATTCAATGCGAGCCGGGCGAATTTGAACGCTCAAGAGGCCGAGAATATCGGCTTGCAGCAGTTCCAGACCGATCAGACAAACGACGCATTCAAGCCTCCGCCAGTTCAGCCGAGTGGGCCGGTGCAACAAGCGCCGCAGGTAGCACCGCAGGCTGATAATCAGCAATTGCCGCTGGCGTTTGCGAAGGGATTGGCTGGGCCGCAGCAAATGCCGCCTAGCGCCCCCCAGCCGGCCGCCGCAATGCCGCCCGTCCCCGGTGCGCAATTGGCGCGTGACGGGAATCACTACATTCGCGACCCG
>Ga0193743_1002242_pt1 | contig 13823 bp, 18 predicted proteins | sample L2c2metaG_FD_143038 | JGI IMG/M metagenome (GOLD analysis project Ga0193743, IMG submission 143038) | Soil microbial communities from a riparian zone of the East river system, Colorado, United States - L2c2 | ecosystem: Environmental > Terrestrial > Soil > Riparian zone | place: USA: East River... | reverse complement strand
TATGTAACACTCAACTTTTCTTCTCTTAAGTTCAACTGTTGGTTCGATATGCTTTGCTCTCTCATACCCTTTTTCTTTCTTATTGTAAGTGATCCATTTTCATTCAAACTGAACACACATCAGTATTTCCCACAGCCACTACTCATTGCCTGTCATCGTCATCGACAACGACAATGACAGGCAAAAAAGTAAGTTTTTTTTTTGTATATTTATGCAATACTGCAAGCCATCTTCTCACAGACGACAACTCACTCACAATGGTCAACCACCACCACCACCTGTCACCACCTGCCATTGTCTCACAGACGACAAACCAATGCAACCGTCGACCACCACCACCATTGTCTTGAGACAACAATTAAGGTTTTTGGCTAATTTTTTTTTTATATGTAGTTCATTTCCCATCCCAACAACCACCTCATCACCACCAGCTCATAAATCCAAGACCAACCGTTTCAGCTGACCACCACCCTTATCGGCATAACCAACCATTTCAACCCACCACCACCCAATTTGAGCCAACACCAACCATTTTGGCTCCCCACCACCCTTTTCGACCCAACACCAATCATTTTGACCCAACACCACCCATTTTGACCTAAACTAACTGTTTCGGCACACCACCACCCAATTTCACCCAACACCAATTGTTTCAGCTTGCCACCACCATTTTCGACCCAAAACCAACCATTTCGACTCACCACCAGCCAATTTGACCCAAGACTAACCGTTCCTGCTCACCACCACCATTTTTGACCCAACACCAACCGTTTCTGCTCACCACCACCCTTTTCGACCCAACACCAATCATTTCGACCCAATACCACCCATTTCGACCTAAAACTAACCGTTTCGGCACACCACCACCCAATTTGACCCAACACCAACTGTTTCAGCTTGCCACCACCATTTTCAACCCAAAACCAACCATTTCGCCTCACCACCACCCAATTTGACCCAAGACTAACCGTTTCGGCTCACTACCACCTTTTTTGACCCAACACCAACCGTTTCAGCCCACCACCACCTGTTTCGACCATCCACCACCTGTTTCAACCATCCACCACCTGTTTCGACCATCCACCACTTGTTTGAACATGCTGCCAGATGTTTCAGCCCACCACCAGCTGTTTGGACGAGCAGCAACGGCTATTATCCTTTTCTTTTAGGATCCCCTGCTAGGTGTGCTTTCCTGTCGTATTTTATGTTTATATATATGTTTAGGATCCCCTGCTAGATCTCAACTAAGTCGCAGCTGCAGTTGCCCTAACACCTTTTGGCCAAGAGAGATGATTAATGAGGCAAAGTTTTGAAGACAAATAAATGAAAGGAAAACATAATCTAGTCTAATCAGAAAGGGAGATGAAGTCAACCAGTACCTTATATTGACCATGATTCAAATTTCTTTAATTGTCCCAATTTTTTTAAGTCCATCAATGCATGCACATGGTACATGTGACCTATTCATTGAACTTTGTTCTTTCCCTTCTACATCCATCATCTTTCTGCTCATTTCCTCCCCCCTCTTTCCTTGTACCCCCACAAAGTAATTTATGTCCTTTCTTGACATTTTTACTACATAGATACATTCTCCTTAGTTTCTAGGTTATATATTCTTCATGAATGACCAAGGGCACCACACAATGATGAGTTCAGATGCAGGGACAGGGTGATGGGAGGCTGACCATGGCATGGGGATAGACAACAAAATTTATAGTGAGATGACCTAATAGCACAACAGAAATGCAACACAGTGGTGACACCCCATGTCTAACCAACATCTCCATCAACATTGGTAGATGGATCATATACAGTACATGTGTCAGTGAGGGCCATTGTGGTATGCAGCATATACAAGTTCTTTTTTTTTTGCTACATTTGATGGCACTTGGCCTAAATCTGTAAAACTTCAGTTTGTCACACAGTGACTCACACTACAAAAACAAGTGCAATGAGTGGCATACTAGTAAAGTAGACCCAATCCAACACAAACTTGAACATGGCATATTATCAAAGAAGCTAACATTGTTAAACTTATTTGCCTGCTCCTCTACCGTTGTAAAATATTAATGGAACCTTTGGCAGTGCCAGGACCCCGAATGGAAGAAGTCGGCGTTTGCCGGCTATGGCACCGTGACGGGCCCCGACGCCAGTTGATATAAGAACGAATTCCATAAATGGAACTCGTAAACAACATCCTCATGTATTTGTAAGGGCTTGCCTGGCCTTGTTTACTGATGGCTACTATTTAAGGCATCGCGCCTCAGGATTTAGGATAGGTCTCTTTACTTCTATAGACCACCATCGCATGCGGCATACCCTTTGGTCCTGTCCTGGTTTGACTGTGAGTTCTCTCTAGCTTACATTATTCCGTACTAGTGACTTGATAATACATTTTCATTTACTGCATGTGTAGGACCATGAATGGGCAGGATATACTAATTATAGAACTATTCATTAGACCTGCCTCGATGGTACTCAATCTGACTTGATACACATCAACTGGTCATCGAGTAAAATCTAAGAAAGTGTGTCGTTTTGCGAACGCCGCAGAATTAGACCGAATAAAATTGAAGGGTCTATTTTACTTGATTCAATCTACTTCGGTCTGATTTTCACTGGGAATAAGAGATGATAAGAATTACTCACGTCACTGTGCAAACAACTGAGAGAGCATGAAGAAAACTACATAGTTTATATACCAAATGAGCTGGGATACACCATTCTGTATACAATAAAACAAGATAAAAGGAGTGGGAAAAAGGAGCGTGGATGCTTGGCGAAATGAAGAGTGGTATTGGCTGTGGTGTGGAATGGTAAGAACATGTTACGGCGAACGACGGCATTTCCTCTTTGGGCATTTAATAATTTATGGTTCATTTTGTATTTGCTTGCCGTGTTACAATACTTATTCCCTCTCGATAAGGATATTCGGCCTTGTTGCAGACGCTATTAATTCAATGGTTGTTTCTCGGGAATTGTCACACTCCGTCTCCGGCACGTCTGTTTAAAAATCTTGTACATTTTTTTGATTTATGATTTTATTTTATTTGGAAGGAGTGAAAAGACTGTGATTTAAGGTACAGTTGCGGACAAGCCGAATACATCATCCGATTTTCAGGAACTGGTCTGATACAGGAGGACACAGTCTGACACAGTAGTTGCGGACAAACGGGGACATCATATTTACTCCGTCAATTTTGATGACGGCCACACTCATTTAGAAAGCCCGGAAACCACTGGAATATGAAGAAAAAATCAATTTGTACGAGCCGATCTTCCAAATTCATTTCTACCAAAAAATGTACCTCAGAAATTTAGCCACGGTCCAAAAAATATATTTTTAGACAGTTTTCGATAATCTGTATCTGATTCTGAAAAAAAATCAACTTTCTACCGAGCAATTGAAGACCATTGCCTCACAACAAGAGTCTGAGCCAGGCGCAATCGCCAAGTCTGCTGGTGATTCGAATCCTGATACGAGTGCAGAACATGATCAACAAAAGCGAGATACTAAGGATATGGCAAGCAGCGAGCGCTCGAGCAAGAGGATGATGGCGATTTAGATTTCGAGTCCGATGGTAAATGGGTTGGGCTCACAGATAGGAAAATTTGGTCAACGCCTGGCGGCGCTGTCGTATACTGATATAGATTGGGTCCCATACAAATTTCGCCATAAACGCAAAGAAGGTTTGTATAACTTATATTACTAGTGAATATTGGGGATGCGGAAATCTAATCTAATCTATTCTGACCATTCTTTGATCGTCAGGTGAGGAAGATGGTTGAGCATCATATGTTCAGTAGTCCCATCATATTCCACTACATTCCACTTCCTTCCATATCTGCTTGCATGTATCCCTTATATATACATCAATCCACGTCTTGATCGGCAGCCTGAGGCGACTGGAAGAGTGTACCGGACTGAGAAGCTCAGGCATGGAATGTCGCTTATGGATGGTTTCATTGGTAGTGCGGAATATCGCAGAGTGGAGCACGGCCTGATCCGATACATTGGTCCTAGCACCTGAGGCGTATATATTTCTAAGAGCTTGGAATCACCCTTGTATATCTAGAGCTCATAACTAAGTAGTAAGAGACAAGCAATGTCGCCCAACACATCATCAGCCAGAAAGAGTTGATATTGCCTTTCAAATTCAACTTCATAAAAGATTACCAAAGTTTGAGTACACCTCTGGTTGGCCTCGGGACATTGAACAGAATAATACCAATCCAAAGACACATAGCAGACTGAGTGTGACCTGTGACCCGCTCCCACTGAATATTCTTCAATCATCAGATTCCTCAGTCACCAATAGAGCAGTCCATTATTGTCAACGTCAAACTTATTGTCTAATAGCGGGGAAAATGACTAGCCGGCTGAAACGCAAACTTGGAGAACTCGGGATTGACACTTCAAGTCGCAAGGCGAATGAGAACTTTTGCCTTGTACGTTTAAGCACTCTTGGGGGTTTCTACTCCATTGTGAAACCACAGTTTAGATAGGCACTCCTCTTCCCCCGCTAGAGAAGTCAAAGGACACCGGAGAGTTTGTTCCTCTATGGAAGCAAGAAGTCAGAGTCTTCTCTACTAAACTTATATGGTCTGAGGCTGAATGTGGATATTCTATTAGGTTCGGGATGAGAAAGGCCGCAGGAGACTTCATGGCGCGTTTACTGGTGGTTTCTCGGCCGGTTATTTCAACACGGTTGGCTCAAAAGAAGGCACATTTCTTGACCATATCTCTCTAGGCTTAATCTAAAAAATGGGACAGGATGGACCCCTTCGACATTCGTCTCATCTCGTGGTGACAGGGCAAAGAAACAAGCCGCTCGCCCAGAAGATTTCATGGACGACGAAGATTTGCAAGATCTTAAGGATAGTCTCGATCTTGTGGACACCACAGAAGAGATGGATTTTCTAGGCGGGACTCAAAAGGAATTGCAAGGCAAGGATGAGGTTGATGAATTGGACAAAGAGTGCGTTCAACCCTCACTAACATATTTCTGACGCTGAGACCTCAAAATCACACACAGCCCAGTCACTCGTGCACTTGAAGCCTCTCTCCTTCCAGCACCTAACGATTCTGTAGGAGCACGAATATTGAAGAAAATGGGCTGGCGTCTGGGTCAGGGAGTCGGTCCGCGCATTTCATTAAAGCAACGGAAGGCGGAGGATGCACTGGCATGTCAACCGACAACAGGCACAAGACATACAGGTCATACCCTTGAGCTACCTGACGATGACGAAGAGGCTAGCAAACACACATACGCTCCGCGAGATACGCCAATTCTGCACGTAAACAGAAAGGATAACAGCCATGGCTTGGGTTACGTTCCTGGGCTAAGTTTAAATGAAAGCTTAGGTGGTAACTCTGGAGGTAGTCAAGGTCCAAGATTGGCGGGTATGTTTGCGTTTGGGTCGCCATTATTCTTCACACAATACTTATTAATCCTCCTTAGGCGGATTTGGTCTAGGAGCCCTTAATGATGCTGAAGATGACGATTTGGATGTCTATGACCATAGTCACCAACAATCTCGTCGACGCCTTGCTTATGACAATCTCGATGGAGATGACAATGATACGGTTGTAATCGGGGGAAAGGGCGGGAAGAAAAATATTACACAAGAGGTATGCATATACCTCTTATCGTAGAGCTTAGAGTCATATTATTGATGTCTTCAAGAGGTCAGTGTCCTCGGTGCAGTACTTTCGAGATGGTCGGCCTGTAACGACGGGGTTTGTACTGTCACATGAACCTGTTGCAGAGGATCGATGGTAAGCCATTTGCTGCATACGCGTCATCATTGCAGAGTTTATCAACAAAAATTGTAGGTTTCCTTTACCCGATGTTCCGCCAGGATGGACACCGAACCCAAAAAAACTTTGGGCTTCGGGAGATACCGACAAGGAAAACCTTCAATTATCCAGACCCCCGCCTGGTCCTGAACCTCATGAAAAATGGAGAAGACCAAATATATCTGCGGATCAGGTGAGTAGATATTTGGACATTGCCTACCTCGGTCTCAACCAATTTCAGCGTGGGGCAATCTTAGGCGAAACTCCCCTGCCTTCGGCTCCTCGATCTATTTTTGAGTATATGTCAGAGAAGGACAGAGAGAGAATCAAGAGAATTGCTTCAGGGTTAACGGCCCCACCGTCCGAACAGTCGATTTCGACGCCGATAACTGCCCCTACAGCAATAACAAAAATCGAACCTCATGTCGCCCAAGCAGCTCTTAGAGGATATCAGCCTTTCACAACTGATCCCGCAAAACAAGCACGATATACGGCATATCTTCAGTCGCACGCCATTACGGACGAATCTGTTCCTGATCTCAAACCTTTGCCTGGGCAAAGGACCGATGAATTCACGAAAGAGCTTGAAGATTATGCGAAAGCGGCCTCCCTATTCAAACCTATTTCTGGCGCAATGGCTGGTCGTTTTACGAGTGCAGCTGTTGTTGATTTCGGACCCAAGGTGAACGAAGGTCTCCATACTCCAAGTCACGAAGAAATCGCGGCCAAGGAAGCCCAACGACTTAAAGAAGAGGAAGATAAGATCAGTCCGAAGGCCCATGCAGCAAAAATGGGCATGTTTGGCCCTCTCACTCGTGAAACGAAGTCTTGGCAACCAGCCAGCAGGCTCTGCAAGCGCTTTGGTGTTAAAGTCCCTGAATTGGCACCAGATATGGCGAGCGAAGCCAGTTCCACTAAAGCGGGCCCTTCATTTACCCAGTCTGAACAAACACGGCCTGATTCTGCCTCCGCTGAAAAGGACCACACTGTGCCCGTGCAAAGGTCTGATGGACCACGAGACTTGGCTAACATAGGTCTGGGTGAGGACGAAACGCAAGGCCAGGACACTCTGACGTATGAACGCCCTTCAATGGATATTTTCAAAGCTATTTTTGCGAGCGACGATGAAGATTCAGATGATGAGCAAGAAAAAGAGGCGGAACCGGATGAACAGCCGGATTTGCCGCCCTCGTCGACTAATCGCTCTTCTTTGGCAGGACTTGTCACTGATGACATTCCAGTTGACTTGAGCACCTTCAAGCCTACCTTTATCCCTCGTGAAGGCAAGTCGAAAAAATCAAAGGACGGTGAGAGATCCAAAGAGAAGAGGGAAAAGAAGAAGGAAAGGAAGAAGGAAAAGAAGGAAAAGAAAGGCGTACTGGTTTCTTTTGCGATGGACGAGGATGGTATGGAGATTGCTCAGACAAAACCGTCTAAGGATCGACCAGAGAAGAAAAGGAAGGACAGAAAAGGGGGCGAGGGTGATAACGATGTGAGCATGTGGGCTGACGAGCCTCCGCCGGAAGTACCTAATGCTGTTGTTTCGACCGTACACAACGCAAGTACCACCACTGACGCAACGCTAGCCCCAAAGGGTCGAAAGAGGGCTATAGACTTCATGTAAAAACACAGCATGCAAACATAATCCAGCTTCAATACCCTTCACCTGCCATGTATATGATGGCTCTATCTTATTGAAGCTAATGTGTATTTGACGTTCCTTTCATGCGATTCGAAAGTACTGAAATCCTGAGTAACAACAATCAATCACTGTCGTATTGCTCTTCCTCTGATCCATCCTCCGCTTCAGCCTCCAATTCGTCTTCATCTTCCTCCAGGTTCTTGTCTTCGTCTTCGCTACTATCTAGTCCTTCTTGATCGCTTTGATGATGCTCGTCCTCATTTTCCTCCCCATCTCTGTCCTCATCATTTTCTCGTTTTCGCTTGCCATTGACTGTGCTATCAATGTCCATATCGCCATCCGCAAGTGAGACACATGTTAACCGGGTTCCTTTTGAATCGTAGGTCGTCAAAGGTTGGATCTGCTCAGTCTTCTGCGGAGTGTCCGGCGAGGGCTGGTTTGGTATCGCAGCTATATCATAGATGTTGACATTACCATCCGATGAAACAGTGCATGCAATGATTGTGGATGTTCGGCCTGAGGAACTGGGTAACGCTATCTCCATGGTCTGCACAGCTTTTATTCTGTAACATTTTATCAGTTGTAAATTTTGACACCCCAGTTACAGAAGACTGACCGATTCGAATGACCGACCATCTCAGCAATGACGATCGGACTGGTAGCATCTTTGGGTATGCTATACACTGTTGTTTTATGGTCTTCTCCTCCAGCTAGCATCACCTCTCCATCCCCAGTAACACGTTTACAGAATTTAACATCGTGCAACCGGGAAGGATGTTTAATTGAACACAGTAGATCCATAGTCTGCGCAAAGGCGTTACTTTATGAAGTTATGGATTTTAGGGAATGGTTACCGTTGAATACATATCGATTGTAGAACCTGATTGTACAATGAATTTTGAACCATCTATTGACCAACAAACTACCTCGCCCTCTGCACTGGATGAGAAAGGGTAAAAAATAGGGGGGTAAAATATGTTTTGCTAACCTTTACCGAGTTTCGTACTCGCACAACCTTTACCACGCATGAGATCCCACATCCGCAACGCTCTGTCTTTTCCAACACTAAGTGCAACTTTTCCCGATGGGTGAACTGCAACAGAGTTGATACGGCCCTTGTGACCTTTTAACACGCGTAGAACTGCCCAATCTCGGGCGCGAAATAAGCATAGAGTGCCATCCTCAGAGGCCGACAATAAATGCGATCGAGATGGAAATGTGAGGTAGGTAATTGAGCCTAATTTCGGATTTTTTTCTTCAAGTCCAACGAACATGGTTGGTAGGTGCTAACCTTCGTGATGCATAAGACCACCGATTTCTTTTCTTCTCCTGAGATCCCAAACCTTGATAATTTCGTCCGCACTACCTGTTGCGAGCCATTTTCCACCTTGCGGAGACGCGGCGACAGTTTTTATACAAGATACATGTGCGGGGAATATAAATGTAGGCTTTAGGTGGAACTGTAGATTTGATTGGTCGTCGACAGTGATAGTCCCGTCCAATCCGTAGAGAAGTTTTTCGTAAGAACCTGCAACGACTTTGAATGAAGTTGGTAAAGAGGTATCGCTATCGTCAGTTGGTTGCTTGAGTGACAACACCGAGGGTGGGTCAATTGCTTTTTCCTTCCCTTTCACCGACGCTGGTCGTTGTGGGGAAATTTCTTTGGCCTTTGATTGTTGGGACGTTTTCTTGGCTGAACTAGGAATGGCTTGTATCCTTGCTCTTTTCTCAGGTCTCGCTAAGGTGTTTGCATGCTTCGTCATTGTCGAGTGAAGCTTTTGGAAAAATATTTCTGTCCAAATCCATACATATTTGGATGGCGCGCATTTGCCAAACACCTTCTAGCAACAACTTGTCGAGTGCGAGGGAGATGAGAGCAAATGTAGTCAGGAGATGGACTAATTTGCGTCAATTCGCGTGCCAAACTTTGCAGTACTCGACTCAACCACCTACATGTCAACGACGACAGATTATTGCGGAGAAAAACCCCAGCATTAACGCCTTTGTACATGTCTCCCCACCGCCGATGTCGTCATCAAAGGAACTATCGTTATCCGGTTTGACTGTCGCTGTAAAGGATAACATTACAACCAATTCATTTCCTACCACATGTTCTTCGGCCATCCTTCGCGGTAAGTTACAACGTCACCTCCATTTGCCATCCCTGACTAACCAAATTGTAGACTTCGTTTCACCGTTCGACGCGACTGTCGTCAAACTCCTTCAAAATTCAGGCGCTGACATTATTGGAAAAACTAACTGTGACGAATTTGGAATGGGGTTACTCAACAACCTCCTTGGCATTTTTGATAATCAATACTTACCCTGGAACGTAGATCGTTAAACATTCACTCGATTCATGGGCCAGTCAAAAACCCTTTCAACCTTTCCCCGGAGACACCTCCTGACCAGGAAAGGTCTGCTGGAGGAAGCTCAGGTGGCAGTGCTGCTGCAGTGGCAGGGGGGATGTGCGACGCGTGAGTCTTATTTTTTCATCAAGTTCCGTCTGCCACATTTGCCAAAACGGCCTTAGTGCTCTAGGTACCGATACAGGAGGCTCAGTTCGTCTGCCTGCTTCTTATTGTGGCGTCGTAGGATTAAAACCTTCATATGGTCTCGTCAGTAGGTCTGTTGTTATCATTAGGTCCTAAATTTGAGATCAAATCTTTCTGACAATCACATAGATGGGGTGTCGTTTCGTATGCCGACAGCTTCGATTGTGTAGGGGTACTGGCATCTACCATTCATACCACGAGGCGTGTCTTTGGTACGATCTAGAGATTGGTACTAGAGCAATATTTCAATTTCTACTCAGGTGCAATCGCCGTTCATGACGATCTCGATCCCACTGCGGCACCTCGTGAGATCCGGGAGATGGCAACTCGAATTACACTTGAGAAAGCGGGTCCTATGCAATCAGCAACCTCAATTCTGAAAGGATTGAGAGTGGGAATACCTCAGGTTTGTCTCCCGCGACGTGCCGCACGATCTGTTCCAAAACTTATCTTTCCTTGAAGGAATATTTTCCTTCAGAATTGTCGCCTCAAATTATAGAACATGTTCGCAGTGTTCTGACCGCGTTGAAAGCAAATGGGGCGGACATCATCCCAGTTTCTTTGCCATCCACTTCATATGCGCTGAGTTCATACTATGTCTTGGCAAGCGCCGAAGCAAGTAGCAACATGGCTCGATATGATGGCATACAATATGGTGAGGTCTTCCTCATTTTTTACCTTCCTCTGACCTGAGTATATCACTCCTTAGGTTCTTATGTCAAACCAACGCCAGGCACAAACCTTCGGAAGACATCAAATGTATATGCACAAACTCGTAGTGCAGGATTTGGATTAGAAGTTCAAAAACGAATTCTGCTTGGGACCTATTCACTCACCGCGGAGTATGCACCTCAACAATAGCATGTATCGCAAACTGACAGTTTTCTCGCTCAGTGCATTTGACAACTACTTCTTGCAAGCACAGAGAGTCCGTCAACTTATCAAGAACGACTTTGACCGTGTCTTCAGTATTCCTAATTACTTCTCGGATTCACCGACGTTGGAAAATCCAGCGGGCGTTGATGTTCTTATTCATCCCTCAGCAATTCAGACGGCGCCAATACTCGGGTTGGATAAACCTGAAGATTCCACTCTCGGTGCCTATGTGCAGGATGTTCTAACTGTCCCCGCATCGCTCTCAGGACTACCAGCCCTGTCTGTACCTGTTCGTAGGTCTATGAAGGTTAACGGGGGAATTATCGATGACAACAACGGATGGCCTATTGGAATTAGCATTGTGGGGCAGTGGGGCACTGATGAGATGGTTTTGGCAGTTGGAGGGGCTGTTGAATCACTTCAAAGTGAACTTTGATGATCCTACGTCAGTGGAACGTAACGAGTCCAACCAAAATTAAATAATTTGATATGTACTAAATTGCATGACTGTGACCCTCGAATAACAACAGCACCTGAAGTCCTTCCCACTGCGATGGCCGTCAGGTTGACCTCATGTTGATGTTTGAGCCTTTCAGGCTGGCTATTGCATTGATTTTTTTGGTTTGTATCATGACTGTGAAATCGATTGAACGAGGGTATTACTGTTCGATATACCCATGATGACATGGCCATACGACCTCTAGATCTTGTCCCGTGAATGACTCCATTGTAGGCGGTTGAGAATCAGGCATTGATCAGGAGTCAAAATGCTTGTACTTTTCGTTCTTACTCGGCATGTTTCTGCCATCAGTATCCGTTAATTCTCCACAACCTCACTAAGACGCGGTAAGGAATAGAAAGTAAAGATCACGAGCAGGTATGCAATGCGGTGAATAAACTATTTCGATCAATATGGTTTTCTGATCACGTGCACTTTTTCGCCCGGTTAAGCAGCAGGCCCACAGAGATCTGAAAAACATTCAAACCCTTCTTCCTGTTCTTCTGGCGCTACATATATTCAATGGCACCGTTATGTCATGCTATCAATGTAAAGCCAATCCAACCCGAGAACTTCGTTCTTCCGAAAGAGTCACAATCAAACGCCAAACTATATGAAGGCGTTGTCGATCCCGACTGGACGATAGGCAGGTCAGGGCCTCTCGTTCACTGATACATACAAAGAATTTAAAATAAATTACCCATGCCGACCCAGTGTTGCCAACGGAGGTGGCTTTTTTTAATTTTATTCCCTGCGCTTGTATGTCACTGATACTTATCATTACTACTAGGCTATGTGCTCGCTTTGATTCTGGAGGCTTGTATCCAGTTCCAGTCAATCACAACTCATATTGATCCTATTCATATCACCGCGCATTATCTTAGGACGACTTTGACTGCACCGTTTACAGTCCGCGTACGTCCTTTGAAGACTGGGTTGGGGTTTACCAACCTCAGCGCTGAATTATTGCAAGAGGTGTTGAACTTTTTAAACGAAATTTCAGTTCCCCGACTCGGATGAGCTCATCTATGTTTTTTTTTGTTTTTTTTGTTTCTTGAATCTTCGCTTGCCAACATAGGGTGCCGTGAAGATAATGACACATCTCATCTTTGGTATCAATGCTCCTCAACCCAAGGATAAAGTAAACCTCAATTTAAATCCGCCTTCGACATATGCAAGACGCCACCCTCTCTATGTTCACCCTTCAAAAGCGATCATCAATCGTAGTCGAGAGACATGGAAATTCCGCCCTTACTTTAAATGGACAAAGGAACCGGATATTCTAGCTAGAAATACAGTGGACAGTCCGACTCGTACCCATTCATCCACCATTGGTGGGGGAGGTCTTGAATGGGGTGCTTGGTTCGAATTCACCGACAAAAATGAGAGGATCACCAATCCTTCTCTAGCTTTTCTAGTTGACATTTTTCTCAATGCCCCGAGTCTACTCCCCAAGAGTGAGAAAATGGGTTTAACAACCAGGTATAGTAACTACGGATTAATAATCAATTCGACACTCCCTTATTTGCTCAACTCCATCATTCTTTTAGTTGGTTTCCAACCATGACTTTATCCATCGAATTCAAAAACAAGATTCCTTCCCCTTCCTCGGTGCATGCAGACCGTACAGTCGGTCTCTATTCCTCCGGCCGTTTCATAACTGCGCCTCAAGGAAGACATGACGTTTACGTTGAAGTCTGGACTGCCCCATCTAATATTGGAGAAGGGAGAGATGTGTCGGACAATTGGAGAGATGATCAAGTTTGCCTCGCGGTTGCTACACAGATGGCACTCACCTTACCCATGGAAGTCAATGAGAGATTAGGGAAGGCAAATACTTCTGCGAAACTATAGATGTACTATAGGTGTTGTCGTTGACGTTTTATCTAAGGCTACTTGATACTAGTATACTGATCGATTATCAGCTGTATATATTAAGAGCATGAGCTTTACTATTTCCATAGGCTCTCTCCATGGACACACTACTGATTGAGGCTAATCCAAAAGAGCTATTACTACATACTCGGAAGAATTAAATAATTTATATACTTCCGGAACAACCGTGTGATTTAAAATCTTAGTGTTGCCGCGAGCCAAGGTCAGGCAGGGGGTCAAGGAAGCTGGAGCTATGTATATGTAATAAAAATAAATAAATAAATAAAGGACTTGCGACGGCGGCCACGATTGAGCCGCGATGCTGGGAGCCTATATAGTATTAGAGTTGTCTTATTATTTATTTAGAGTTGTAACGAAATTAACGAGTTCCGAGTCGTCGTGGCATCAACGCCGCGTTAACGTAGCTTACTTACATAACTTATGTACCACTTTGAGAACTTGAAATCTCGATGTGATCTATGAGGATTTGGATGGAGTTTTAGGTATACCCAAAGTGTTTAATCCAAGGCCTTAGCAAGAAGCTCATGCAACCAATTATCAGCACTATTAATCTCA
>Ga0193743_1002241_pt1 | contig 13823 bp, 17 predicted proteins | sample L2c2metaG_FD_143038 | JGI IMG/M metagenome (GOLD analysis project Ga0193743, IMG submission 143038) | Soil microbial communities from a riparian zone of the East river system, Colorado, United States - L2c2 | ecosystem: Environmental > Terrestrial > Soil > Riparian zone | place: USA: East River... | reverse complement strand
CTAGAACCAATCTTCATTATCAACAGAAGAGAAGACGAAGTCAAAAATTAAAAAAATTAAAAAAAAAAAAAAGAGTCAATTCCCCGCGTCGGATTTATAGCACTACCGGTTTTATGATCATTATGAATAAGACTCTTGGATTCAAACTGGCCATCTCACAACGCTAGAACTGGAGAGGATGGAAAGGTACTAGCTTCAAATTTACCGGCAGCGGATTTTTTATTTTTTTATTTTTTTGTTTGAACCCACCTACCTTGAAAAACGGGGTGTTTCTTTCCTTATTACCAACTGTCGATGTATCATCAGGGGCCAAATCATTGGAAACAAAGTATGAGATTTCTGCGAGGAAGTGCATTCATTTCCAATCCAAAAAGATTGTTTGTTTTCGGATTGTACCAGTATCGGACTAGAAGAAGGTTCATACTGGCCTTGCACTGGCCATTTTTGGAACGGCACTTTTTCCTGCACTGGTTATTCTACCAGGTGTCGAAGAAGACGACGTAATCAAAGAAAAACATTGAAAAGAAAAAAAGAAGACAAGGCAGAAAAACATAAAACATACTACGCTCACTCTTCCTTGCAGAGACCCTAATCCGGAACCACCGCCCTCCATGGGAAAAATTGTCCCTCGTAAATTCTGCAGGTGGGCTGTAATAGGGAAACACTTGAACTATCGGTCGATCTCTTGATGGCTGTAGGGGGTGGATGACCCTCATGATTGAAGATGTAAAGAAAAGACTACGCTCACTCTTCCTTGCAGAGACCCTAATCTGGAACCACCGCCCTCCATGGGAAAAATTGTCCCTCGTAAATTCTGCAGGTGGGCTGTAATAGGGAAACACTTGAACTATCGGTCGATCTCTTGATGGCTGTAGGGGGTGGATGACCCTCATGATTGCAGATGTAAAAAGGTTTTATGGGTAGCTTCAAGCTTGCCCGGAAGCGCTCGAACTACCCTCCTCGGAGGCCCAATCGAAAACAGGACTTTGTATTCGAAAATAAACCGTCAGATGAAAAAAGAGATTTCAAAAAAAAAGAAAAAAAAGGTGATAGATTGAAAAGAAATGGAACATACGACAAGGTACTTGCAGAGCCTGAGCATCGCATGTCATGACGGTCGCTGTAGGTAAAGTGGTAGGATAACCTCCCCGAACTATCAGTCGACCTGAAAGGCGAAAACTTACTACCTCCAGCCAATTCTGATTTGATTATCCATCATCCTATCAATGAAAAGATAGAAGTAATGGGTGAACCACGAAAGGCCATTGACCTAGCTTACGAAGGTAATTGAAATGCTTTTTTCTGAAAATGATCGTAGTGACCAACTCTCGCAAGCATCAAATGCCTCAAGCCACACTGAGGAAGACAGCCAACGCCGCAAACAAGTCATTGTTTTCATAAGACAAGGCTACGCACGTCTAAGGCGGGGCTAGCATTCGCGCTGATAGTAGCCCTTGTTGTCCGAATGGCGCCAAGTCAGCCTGCTGCCAGTTGATGTTGATAATAGTGAGGAGTAGAAGCTGTTTGCGAAGCGGTGTCCCTGGCACCGGACGAAAAGTGCTAGCATTCGCGCTGATAGTAGCCCTTGTTGTCCGAATGGCGCCAAGTCAGCCTGCTGCCAGTTGATGTTGATAATAGAAGCTGTTTGCGAAGCGGTATGCGGTATCCCTGGCACTGGACGAAAAGTGGGAAGCAAATCGATAATATTCATATCTTGGGTTTGCAGACGAGTCTTTTTATGGTTATAGCACGAAAATTCAGTGTGCTACTTCGAAACCGGATCTAATGTTGGCGCCAGTGTGACCACCGCTGCGGAGAGCGCTGCACCAGATACTTATGTAGCTGGTTTTGACGTTGATGCCCGTGAATGAGCAGGATGTGGTAGCACTGTGGTTGTGATGCAGGACTGTAAATACAATCATCGGATATGGGAAGCTAGAGATGAGGGTCGATGATTTGACATAGATCCCTAACTCACAGCTCTGGTTGTCTGAAGGTAATGACGACCGGTGTGAAAATTTATGTCGACGATGTATGTAGTACTCTATAAAGGTGAACGGAGATTCATGTCATCCGTAATTGTATGCCATCAGATTTGATAAAGGAACCTTTGAACATAACCTCAAGTACACGGTTTCTTGACACCGACACTTTCACCCCTGGCTGGACAAGGAAAGGCACAGAACCAGAATACGTAAAGCTGAAAGGCTTTGATCCACTACCAGTCGAAAAAACATCTTGACGCCGGCTGCGTGGTATGAGCCTGTTGGAACTTGATTGAGTGTCGATGAGGAATAGGACGCCACAGTAACGGTGACGGTGAAGCGGCACTGAGTAGTGACTAAGTCCATGGCAATGCGCTGACGGCGATTCTTCAGAAGCAGACTAACCCTTGAGCCTAACTAGCAGCACGCATGTACACATCCTGACATCGTCGAATATAAAGCCAGTCTATCGACGATCAATGTCCCTTTCGCAATCCATCTAGCGTCGAACCCTAGTCTTGACACAAGGCGTGTTCATCGGCTTCATTTGGCGACATGCCATCACCAGGAGCCCGAGAATCCATACAAGGAGAATGGACAACAGAAGGCCCCAGTATTGGTGGAATCGATATTCGGCAGTGGAACGGTCTCACCAACAACTCGCCGGGTAGAAAAATCTTGGGTGCAACAGCCCTCTACTGACAGAAGAGACACAGAGAACAGGAGCGGCGGTTGAAAGAGGCTGCGCGATCCGTAGAAGGAGTTTACAAATTTTGGAGGCGATGATGACCTTTGAGAATAAGGACCAGAGTCACAATCTCACGCTCATTTAATCGAGAGCGCTTTTTCTTCAGAATCTTCTAGTTGCCTCCCATCCCTGCCCAGCGAGCACCACAAACCAGTTCAACGATATATGCAAGGGGGTGTCGGAATTAAAAATATGGACCTAGGGTCGAATTTTTTGGGTAACGGGCGCTGGGCTGAACCAACCAGCCAACGTAATCAGGGGTACATGTCTATATTAGGAAATAATTATGTAATATGGTGTCACTGTTGAGCCATCCTTCCTCAGAGTACACTGCTGGCACTGGGTGGTGCTTCCCTGGGAAAAACCCATTTCTAGACAGGTTTTTGTGTTTCCAAAAGGGTTTTTCCCATGAAAACACAAAAAGTATTTCTGAAAGAAAAATCAAAGAAACATGTGATGTGTTTCTCAGATGTTTCCTATAAATAATTTTTTGGTTTTTCCTAGGATTTATCTACAGGAAACATGATAAGTATTTTTTCCTTTGTTTGAAACAAAGGCAGAAACACTTATCATGTTTCCTGTAGATAAATCTTGAGAAAAACAAAAAATTTATCTATAGGAAACATCTGAGAAACACATTACATGTTTCTTTGATTTTTCTTTCAGAAATACTTTTTGTGTTTCCATGGGAAAAACCCTTTGGGAAACACAAAACCTGTCTAGAAATGGGTTTTTCCCAAGGAAACACCATCCAGTGCCAGCAATGGTAGCAGGAGTTATGAACAACACAATTATTATTTAATAACTTAGGTGATACAGTATATACTATCAAGATATGTTTTAAGTAAGTTTTATGTCAAAAGTCCAAAATCAACATGACCTGGATCACATTGATCTTGCATTGATCTGGATCCACATACACTCTCCAATATCAGCAATCTTGCATTTTTGTAATTGAATTTAATTTCAGCTACTTGCAAACAAAAGTTGGCAGACATAATGCCCCCATGTGCCTGTTACAGAGTTTGCTGATGAAACAATCCACTATTGGAAATGCACAAGCAGCCCAGGCTGCAATTCTAATTCTTCTCAAATATGTGCTTTCTATCACCATAGTAATATGTCTACAGACATATTCCAGACACCATCAGAAGCATGGGAAATCTAGCACACACTTACTTTCATCAAGGAAGGGTGGAGTGATGCAGAGCAGCTAAAGGTTCAAGTCATGGATAGGATGAAGAAGCATCTTGCTGCAGAACATCCAGGCACCCTCTGACTCAGGAAAATGGTAAAATCTGTAAGGAATTATATGCATGTATTCATTCATTTCATCTTTTCAATTACTTTCTCATTTATATACAATTTATTATGACTTTTGACCCATGTATTTACAAAATGTATTGCCAGCTTCAATTACAATACCCACCACACACTTGATCTTGTGATGCTAGACTTCTAATCATATGTGGCAACTCAGGCCACCCTGTGATGTGCCACTGCTATGATGTTCCTCCCTTACTATTCCTCTACACTAAATATTAAAAGAATTACATAGGAATAACCGCGAAAGCTCAAAAAAGGTCTCAAGGTCCCATACCCCAAACTTCTAATCCTACGCATTCAAATTCGACTGTAGCAGTTCCAGCCTTTTTAGGACCAGGCGAACAAAGAGGCTCGTTATCAAATGTTGGGCATGGCGCCGAGGACCCATCATATAACGTATCATCGAGGTAAAGACCATAATGCCCATCACTTTAGGATGCCCAACTTCAGTAACAGAGAAGGGTTGGTAACTATACCACTACTCACCCTCCTCCAAAAGAAATATAGCCTGGCTCGCAAAGTGCCACATAATTGTTTTTCCCAGTCGTCTTGTACACTTTCAATGTTCCTTGTGTGAATTTCCACAGGAACCTGGATGGGTGGGTCGCCCCATCGTTGGTTAGGGTCACAGAGTGAGAAAGAAAAGGCAGAAAAGAAACACTCACGATTCACCACCACCGAAATATCCTTTCCCACCTTTCTTCCCCATACCTAATCCTTCACCATCAGCAACCCAAGCTCCGAAGGCTCCCTCGTCTCCCTCTTCACATGCAGCACTTGCGTCTTTTATGACTAACAAAACGCCTCTTGTACCCAATCCCACTCCTTCAATCTTACTAGGATACGGAGAAGGTGATAAAGCTTCTTCGCATCGCATGTATAGGGTGTTCAACGATATTCCATGTTGGTCAAGTGAATAAACCAGCGTCCAAGATCGAGGAAGACGGGAGAGAGCCGGGAAATGCGGGCGTAACTGGACATAAAAAGAGAACGGAGTTGAGCAGTGAATTCAAAAAAAAATAAGGAGTATCGTACCAAATTCGCCAAGTTCGGAGAAAGTACAGGTGTAGTACTTGCTCTCCTCCCTTTCAAATCTAAATTCCCACTTTTCTTCTCCATGAGTGCACCTATACCTATACCTACCCCGACATCTGCTCGGATATGTGCTTGCGTATTCGTTTCGAGCATTCTCCGCCCGTCATCTACATCTACGCGCTGTCCTTTCCCATTTACTCTACCACCCGTCCTGCCTCGTACTATTTCCTTCTCCAACTCGTTCGAAAAACCTTTATCCCAATCATATGAATCTCCTTTGAATCCAGGGGCTCCACTTGGAGGGATATAAACGTGAGCGCCGAATGGGGAAGCGGTGTGTTTGACGGTACTCAAGGATGAGGAAGTGGATGGTGTAGGTAATGTATGGGATACATGTGGTTGTGGGTGCGGGGTTGGATGATTACGGAATGGAGATGATGAGTTTCGTCTATAGATTGCTGAAACGGTTGATGCTGCTGTTGGCGGTGAGGTCCTCGATGGAGGATGTGAGGAGGATGAAGCGTCAGCGTTGACGCCGAATATTGATGCCAGGGCTGGCGTTCTTCCGTGTCCTTCTTGCTGTTGGTGATGCCCACCGCCACTGCTCGTCTTCAGGAGATTGGACATCCACTTGGCTGAGAAGGTGGACGATGTTGACCTTGAAAAACTCGTATCACTTCTGGTGGACGCTTCGTTGGACGGATTATGTAGGTCTAATGGTATGATTGAATTTATGATTGGTGGTGCAAGTGTAGCTGGAGATGGCAGAGAGGGAGATCGGGCATGAGGAGAGTCGGAGAGCCATCGTTGCGATGGTTTTTTGTCGTTGTCGCTATTGGCATTGATATTGACCAGGCGTCCTGAAGAAAAATATCCAGGGTCAAGGTCGTGCAGAATGGCGTCATCGGGAGATAGTGATGGTGGCGAAGATGTTTGTAGTTCAGGGTCGGAAGTAGGCTGCTCGCCATTGCCGAATGTGTTTCGTCCATCTTCCTGGCCTTCTTTCTGCATAGCTTCTTTCTCGTTGTGCAAGAAATACAATGGATTATCTGCGAATTCCAGTAATTCATCCACTAAACCCTTTCGCCTAATCTCCGAATTCCGTTTCGCATTCCGAGCAAATTTGTCAAAAAATGTAAGACTGGCATTGTCTGAGTGCGTCGGCTGGGAGGGTGGTTGTGACGAAGTTGGTACTACCGACATCGGTGGTGATTGTACAGGAAACAACACAGGGGTCGATAACAGCTCCTCGTCGTCTTTATCCCACTCGAAATTCGTCGGAACACCCAATGAAGAATTTGAGGAAGGTAACAGCGACGACAAAGGATCCTCATATGCAGAAACACTCATGAAAGATCCGGAATCCTCTGTGGTTGAGAGTTCCTTTTGAAGTTGTGAACTAGATGATGTCTGCTGAGGCACAGGAAACAGAGTTGGTGATGATCTAGGTGCAGATGGTGTGAAGAGACTAGCAAACTTATCAACGTTCGGGTCATGTTCGTTCTCCCTCGCTGGTGGAGTTCGCAAGATCACAGGATGATCCGACGATGAAGTTTGCTTGTTGTTAGGATATTTTTTTTCATCCAGTAGGGAGGTCAGAGGTGGCACTGAGAGATCCAAGGTTCTAAGGTCGTCAGCATCACTTGTTCTGAGCGCCATCGTCGTGCGGGTCCATCATCATGCTTTTTCACTGGTTGCCTTCCAGAATGGCACCTCGGCAAATATCAAAATCAGCAAACTCCGCTGGGGTTACGTAGGTTAGGTTTAGCAAGCCACCTTCTCCGGACCGGTTGTTTGGCTACGCAAACAGTCCTGCTCTTGGTAAGTGATTTGAGACTCCGCACGGGGAAGGTGCCGCGGGCGGCTGGAGCACCTGGGCTTGCTCCGAACCTAGTTTCATCTGTTTGTATATGTATGTTTGTAACTTTGTGATCGAGCGACATCCGAGCTGTGTTGCAATGCAGCTGCATATTGACTCCCTCAGAATATATGAATATGCGCGCTCAAAAAAATACTCACTTAGCCTGGCACGATCGGAAATCTGGACTCTGGTTAGGTGAAAAATTAGTCACATGCCAAATATGTACCAACAAGTGGCGGACAGGCGTATGGAAAACTTCCGCGATACAAAAAAACACATGCCGTTTCCAGGCCAAATTGCTAACGTGTTTATCATGATTGGGTTATTCTTCAACGTCCACTTCTTTGCCAATTCCCGCTAAGATACCCTTTTGAATACCTCAATGGCCTCATCTAAGGTGTTGATATCAAGACTGGGATCGCTTACAAGGTTCATTACCCTGAACCGCGTAGGTACCATCGGAGGACTACTCACAAAAGTAGCTAAGCTCCTCATATGTCTGCTTTTCTTGCTTAATATACGTTCATGGCCACTTGCGTGGCACTGTAAGTCCTTTCCAATGCTATATTGTGGGCTTTAGATAACGTTGATAACCCGACGCAAGTACGCGTCTTCAAGCCTGCCTTTGCTCTACGATTCCATTACAACTGGTTATCCATCCGATCGATGTTCAGGTCCTCATCTGTAAAGGTGAAGATGTATGATGACTGGTGGGACTCGATTGCGCCGGTTGGTGAAAACCCATTTGCAAAGGTTGTAACGTATAAATCCTGGGCGAGTGAGTGTGACCTGTTCTATCCCTATTTTACTATGATCGTGATCTTTTTTCATAACAGGTCTCGATGAAAGTGACTTCAATGGCCATCTTAGCAATTCAAGCTATGCAAAGGTTGTCGTTGTCCTCTGCCAACTTTATAATGAATGTAGAGTTCACGAGTTGCTGTAGACTCTGGATTCTGCTCGTTTCAGGGCGGCGCTTGCTATGTTTCCCATAAGCTTTCGGGTGGGTGGTTGGATGGCGTTAGCTGGTACGTTGTCGTGAAACGAATCTATTATTCATAATAAACCCTTGATATCCCGGCCCTTTGCAAAGCAACGCACTACCATTTCATTCGTGAAATTCCCATACTTGCATCTTACGAGGTTCGGACATCTATCGTGACTTGGGATCAGAAATGGGTACGTCCACCCTCATTAGTTTTGACTTGTGTGAGAGGTTGACGACTACTTCATCCAGCTCTATATCATGTCGAAATGTGTACGCAAATCTGACGGAAAGAAGGAACGTTTAGCGACGAAACCTACCTCCCCTCCCACAGGAGAAGCTTCTTCAGCTCCCACCATGTCTCTACACACGCCCGGTGCAGAAGCAGTCTCATTAACGAGCACTCCATTCCAAACCACCACACCAGGAGATTTCGGCTCCTCACCATCAGACACCGAAAACGAACTCAAGGCTGTCGCAGCAGGCCTTATTGGTGACGAACCAGACGGTGCTACATTGCACACTGTTGTCGTCTCTCGGCTCTGTTTCAAAGTTGGTCGCATCACCGTTCCCCCTGGACTCGTCCTCGCCTTGAATGGATTCACAGGCGTTCCGGGCCATTCTCTTGCCAACCCACATCCCGAATGGGCTGACGCGAAACGAACAATGTCAATACCGTTTGGTGGCAGTTCCAAGAAACTGAAAGAGTTTATGACGGGTGGATGGAGAGATATACCTGAGAATGAAAGATGGTGGGATAAATCTCTTGGCGAGAGGATCGAGGCGCAGAGAGTAAAAAATATTTCCATCGTTGAGGGTCTGCGGAAGGGTTTAGAGAATGCTCGGGCACTGTGACATACAGTTAGTGTTAGAAACTAAACCAAGTCCCGATCATCCAACCATCAAAGGGAGTTGTCGCACCTGTCAGTGTCACACAGCCACCGATTCAATCTAATCAGAAATCTAATCAGACCGATCTGATCGTTAATATATGGGCGCTTGATTGCTCAGCAACCCTGGTAGTTGGGCGCTATTGACGTCATTTTGGATCAGTTTGCGTTTGAAAACTCACTGATACCTCCTCTTTAGTTTCTTGCGACTACTATCAAGGAGAAGAGAGCCTGAATCTCGCTGATGCGTCTTGTGAATGTAGCTACTTCGATATTGGTCTCTTCCGGAGACCTTCCAGGTAAAGGTTCATTCCGAACAGAGTCACATCCAGTCAGTGTATGTAGACCCTTCCGGTGTGTCGACTCAAATATGAGATCGCAACTCAAATGAAAGCAAGTACATTCCGGGCTAGGTTTCTTTACGTGCTTTGCTGCGTTGCCCAAAGGTCCGTAACCAATTATCTCAGACAGTTGACTGTCAATCCAACCATTTCCCGGGAACCCGGAACAAAGTATAGGTCAATTGCCGAGGAACGAAGCTTGGGTTACATACCAGCTGGAAGACTGAAGCGCCCATACTACCAGTGACTCGGATTTATCAGGTAGGCGCGGCACGTCGACTGTGTCCTTGAATTCCCATATGGACACGATCTTCTTCGTGACGTGGAAGCTTCGGCAGTGAAATTTGATACATTACTACATAACCTGATTATATAAATTCGAGAACGGTTGATCGATGATCAGTGATTTATGAAACTTTATTATGGTGCATATGGTGCCGCAGCCTGACGTCTGTGTGATGTTCCACTAGCAAAAGGCTGTGGAACTGACCTTCTTGATCAAGGCACTCGCGTATGTAAAACGTAGTCCTTTCGAGTCTAGTGCTACACACTATTTGTCTTCTCAGCGAGCGGCCTGATGGTAGTATTTGTAACCCCGAAGAAGTATCGGGGCTGGTGGAGGACTATTTTTATACAGTCGACCACGGTGGCAAGACGCCGAGGAGAAGAATAATACGACCAGAAGTAAAGCTTTGAAGGGCCTTCCGAGTGACATATGTGGATGAGTCAATTGAGGAACGAGTACCCCACTGGGTATCCACTCTCCGTTTACGTCGAGGCGATTCACCCAGAGTAACTTAAAGATAGAACCATGATTCGCGTAGCGATACGGAAAGAAATGGGGGCTGTCCCTCTCGTAGTCAACACGTTGTATAAAATACAAGTGCAAGCCACTAAATAATGTAGTAATACCTTCCCTTCTACAGAAATTTTAAGGGCATTCTTCTCACGACTGCTTCAATTGACATAAAGACCCCGAATATATTATTATAACCATCAAGTCACCCCCATCGATATCATTACTGCGGGAGAACGATGCCTTCATCGCCCCGTTCCACAGCGTCGCCTGATTCATCCACAACGCACACCCCACGTATTCTCCTATCGCCATCGAACCCAACATCCTCTTCCACAAAGTTACCAGCATCGCTGCCAGTGTCCCCGAAAGCCCAAAACATACCATATCGCCATCACAGTCATTCCACTTCCGATCTCATCGATCAACCAACTGTCGACGTCACGTCGGAGGGAACGTCTTCCTCCCTTCCATCGTCAACTGCCTTCGACGATGGCATAAAATCAACGTTCAGAGACCGCTCGAGGTCTCCTGGACCACGGCTTGAAGAGGAGGCTTCTGATCATCCATCGGCCTCCTCGTGGTGGGGACTTGGAGAGAAGCACGTGGCCAGACCATGGCACGACTCCCCGAAGAAGAAAAAGTCAGTGCCTTTGGAACAAACTGAGGCATTACAGAGTACACGCCAAGTGAGTACTATTTTATTCGAGGCTGAATCTTTCTGGAAAAATTTCTGCGTTGTCGACATGTCGATCAATGCTAATATCGCAGGCATAATTCTTACATCCGAAAGTGTTCTGTGGATTGAGCAGTTAATTTACATATCTATTTAGAGAGTCGCACAAGCCGTCGCATCTGCATTGGGAACTGCTGCAGATATAACCCATGAAGCTCTTTATATTGGCGTGGATTTCCTCGAATTCGCGCCTGTTCCGGGTCTTAAGCCAGTAGCAAAGCTCTTGCTTGATATTTGGGATGCCTCACAGAAGGTCGACGTAAGTCTCATGTTACACATAACCCTTGGACACTATTTCAGCTGAGTCTGTAGATGAACCGACTGGGGTGTTTACGTCTAACGGAGCGATGCGCAGACATCCTCATTTCAGTTCGTCAAGAGATCTTTGATGCTGGCGATGTATTAGGGCAGGAGCTTCACGCCCCTATACAAAAGCTAGAAGAGTATGTACTGTATAGTATATCTATTGGAGCCAACTCCTGACATCTCATCGCTAGGTCTTTTGAAGAGGTCCACCAGTTCTTGATCAAGCAGACCAGCCGCCCTTTCTTGAAACGATATCTGAAGCGGGACGAAATTCTGCGAGATATCTCAGCTTGTGATGATTCATTGCGAGATGCTCTTGGGTTGTTTGGTGTAAGTTCCCTGCGAACGTTTGCAAAAAACTCTTGCACTCAACTTCCTTTATAGCTTTCAATCCAAATCCGTATACTTAGGCAAGTCCAGGAAACGGAAAAGCGTAGGCAGGAGGATACCAAGGCTTTCTTCAGTGCATTCATGACTGGCCATTTACCGCTTACTACCCCTGATTCGATAACGGTTGAGGAAGTGACGACACCAACATCTAACAACTATCAATCAGAAACCGTGGCACGTTTTACAACCACTGATAATGCCCTAGGCCTCTTCGAGGATCATCCATCCCCCTCCCCATCAATGTCGCCTGGAGACCTTTCACCCTCACAGATACTATCAGCTATAAATTCTTTTCATTCGACTCAAAATTCTCGGGATAAGGAAAACGACACGGCCGACTTACGCCAACTCATGCGAGCTGCACTTCAGACAACGAGCGATGCACAAATGCTAAAAGTCCTTCAAATCGGTCATCATGAAATGCCAGATGCTATCAAGACGCTTCAACGTGTTCTGGAGAGCGTTACGGAGCGGGATAGCGATAGTGTGGAGGTTCCGCCTGGGAAAGGTATGGTGGTGACGAAGGTTGTGAGGAAGGTTACCTTGAAGGAAGCACCTGACGGCTCTCGGAAACGGTCCAGAACCCTAATCAGTATCGACAGCTTCAGCACCACGTCAACCGGAGAGAGAAGGAAAGATACTCTCGACAGAGAATTCATTGAAAGTGGGATTGATGCTCTACGAAAAATGAGCGGTGGTCTCGAGACGCTTCCCAGCTGGACCATTACGAAGTAAGCACCCTTACATCCATAAGACAGGCGATCTCTCACACCCGATACCAGATATGAAGTCGATTGTGACAATAAGATCGGAATTGGCTTCTTCTCAGGCGTCTACAAAGGTAGATGGCGAGGACAAACCGTTGCTGTCAAGATCCTGGCAGAGTCGACGCCCAGAGATCTATTCGTACGAGAAATAGGGATCTGGAAGACCTTGCATCATCCTAACGTTTTAACACTCTACGGTGCTAGCAGTGCATCAGGAGATCCCCCTTGGTTCTTCGTCAGTTCTTATTTGAAGAATGGAAGCCTAGTCGAATACCTCAGACGGATAGAGAGGAAGGAACGACCCAGTAATCTTGGTTTAGTTGTGGGTTCCACTCAGATGCCCTTATCGCCAATTTCGAGTCGAAGCCCGAGGCTAAGCCCCCGATCTGGAACACTTCCTATTCCAGGAGGACGACGGGACCTCACACCTGTCTCCCGAGGGAGAACGCCACTTCCGCGGGAGGATACCACCGTACACCGAGAGTGGGATCTCTTCCGATTCATGTACGAAATAGCGAAAGGCATGGAATATCTGCACAGCCGAGAAGTTTTGCATGGTGATCTCAAGGGGGCTAATGTTCTTGTTGACGACAAATATCGATGTGTGATCGCTGATTTTGGTCAAAGCGAGATGAAGTCAGAGGTGTATAGGATAAGCAGAACTCCTCTACCCCGTATGTTCTTTTTTTTTCTCTCACTTTCACCTTGAGTTTAGATTTCTGACCCACCACGCCTTTCCATAGATGGAACACTTCGATGGCAATCACCTGAGCTTATGGCAGGCCAGAGTCAGTTGACTCAAGAAATAGATGTCTGGGCTTTCTCGGTCTGTTGTGTTGAGGTTTTGACAATGGGACGGCTGCCATGGCCCCTCGCGGACGACGACGCCGTTCGCCACTTTGTTCTAAGTTCGTAAGGTCTTGATTACTCTACCAAACCATCTTATAACCCTTGACCCGCAGAAGATGATAAACGTCCACCACTGCCCGACAAATCACGATTTAATACCGAAAGTTTACAAGATATACTGCGGGTCTGTTGGAGTACTAACCCGGCCCAAAGACCGACCTTTTCGAAGCTCGTTAAAGATTTCAAGCAACTACGAATGAACTCTGATCATGAGATTGTCGACTCTCCTGGGATTCCAGTTTTCGATGAAGTAATGGAGATAACAGCTTCTCCCTCTCCAGACATGCGACCAACCAACTTACCCAGCTATCTGGAGACTATGGAAGACGAATTACGTGAGCCCTTTTCCTCTTTGCGATTTTCCTGATATCTTTGCTTACTCGCCTAAAAGCGAACGACGTTTTACCAGAATTGTTTGACATATTTCAGTCCTCGCAACAAAATTCAAGATTGTCTGATCTACCTCATGAAGAAAACACTGTTTCAACCGAAGGTACAAACCTACAAGAACCGGTCATATATACGCCTGTACCTTCATCTCGTGCTTCTTCTATTATCACACCCCCGCCCCAGCCAGAACAGCCCATCGATATGATTGATTATGATGGATATGATTCATCTCCACCGGTTGATGAGGAGGTTGCCAACGTATGGAACGAAAGACGATACCGCCTATTATTAACACACGATTATCATGCATCTCGTATGTCTATCTGACAGTCTTTCTTGAATCGTGATACTCACGTTG
>Ga0193743_1002240_pt1 | contig 13824 bp, 12 predicted proteins | sample L2c2metaG_FD_143038 | JGI IMG/M metagenome (GOLD analysis project Ga0193743, IMG submission 143038) | Soil microbial communities from a riparian zone of the East river system, Colorado, United States - L2c2 | ecosystem: Environmental > Terrestrial > Soil > Riparian zone | place: USA: East River... | reverse complement strand
CTGCAGCACATTGTCGCAGTCGAGCTGCGCTATGCGGAACAGCTTCTGGGTCTGCCGCCGACCGACTATGCCAACATCCCCTTCGATTCGGTCGACGCCATCTATGCGACGCACGATCGCGCATCGGCGCTCTATCGGCAGGCTCTCGAAGCCGGGATCGACTGGGACCGGAAGATCGAGTTCACAACCCGTACCATGGGGCAGATGGTGGCTTCGCCGAAGACGATCTTCTTCCACGCCATATTTCATGGCATCCGCCATTACGCGCAGTTGGGAACGTTGATTCGTCCGCATGGCTATGCCGCGGAGTGGCAGGGGGACTATCTGCTGATGGGTGCCTCGCGACCGCCTATCGTGGGCTGAATATTGGTCGTTCCAAACTTCATACCTCCCAAAGGTGTCATCCTGAGCGAAGCGACCGACCGGGGTCCCCGGCGAACTCGTTCGCTGGGGTGGGCCACAGGGAGCGCAGTCGAAGGATCTGCGGTTAGCCCATCCAATAATCCTTACCAACCACCTCAAACATTCGCCGCAAGGTGCACCCCAAATCTGTCAAGCCCCAAGCCAACCTAACTCAAACAAATCAAAGCACATCCATTTGCCGATCAGTTCCGCTCACCCAGCTAAACTTAAAAGTGAGAAGAATTCATCCAAGCGAGATGCTTTCCCATTTAGAAAGAATACTTTGCAAGGATCGATTCAGTAGAATCAATACTTTAACCATCAAGTCCAAAGCTAAACGCAATCAATAGAAGACTTTGCGCAAAAATGGGGGGGGGTACACCCTAAAGCACACGGGAGTAGACGTAGCCGCCTTCGTCCAGAACTGCAAGGAGCTCATCGACCTGTTCGCGTCCGCGAGTCTCGAGAGTGATGTCAATGGTGGTGTCGCCAAGGTTCACGCCGTAGTAGGCGCGGTTGTAGAGCGTATCCACGATGTTGACGCGGTGATGAGCGATCAGCTTGGTCAGCTCGGCCAGCGCGCCGGGCTTGTCCAGCAGGTGGATGCGCAGGCGAATCATACGGCCGTCCTGCACCAGACCGCGTTCGATGATGCGGCTCAGCAGCGTGACGTCGATGTTGCCGCCGCCGATGATCACCGCCGTGCGCGCTCCATGGAGCGAGGTTTTCTTCTGCAGTAGCGCGGCGAGTCCTGTAGCGCCCGCGCCCTCGGCCAGCGTCTTTTCGCGCTCTAGCAGGACCAGAATCGCCGAGGCGATCTCGTCCTCGTCGACCGTGACGATCTCGTCGACGTAGCGCTCGATCACCGGAAGCGTGACGTCGCCCGCGCGCCGCACGGCGATACCATCGGCGATGGTCATTGCGGGCGGAATCGTCACCGGCTGGTGCTGCTCAACTGCGATCTGCATCGAAGGCAGCCGCGAAGTCTGCGCTCCGATGACCTTGATCTTCGGGTTCGACTCCTTGATCGCACAGGCGATGCCGCCGATCAGGCCTCCGCCGCCGATAGGAACGACGACAGCTTCGAGCTCCGGAATCTGCTCCAGCAGCTCCAGGCCAATAGTGCCCTGGCCTGCCATCACCGCCGGGTCGTCGAAGGGATGGATGAAGGTCATGTTCTGCGCGGTGCACCGGCGGCGAGCCTCTTCGTAGGCCTCGTCGTAGTTGGCTCCGTGCAGCACAACCTCGGCGCCGAAGCCGCGCGTAGCCGTTACCTTTACCAGCGGAGTCGCCAGCGGCATGACGATGACGGCGCGAATCCCGCGCTTGGTCGCATGGTAGGCGACGCCCTGCGCGTGATTGCCAGCGCTTGCGGCGACGACGCCGCGGGCGATCTGCTCCGGCGTAAGCAGGGCAATGCGGTTCAGAGCGCCGCGCTCCTTGAACGAACCGGTCATCTGCAGGTTTTCGAGCTTCAGGAAGATCTGCTGGCCGGTAATGGCGGAGAGCATCTGCGAGTGTGCGCACGGAGAGAAGTAGATCGAGCTGCGCAGCCGCTCGCGCGCGGCAACTACGTCGGCCAGGGTGATTCTCATCTCGCTTGCTACTCGCTCCGTCGTACTCAAACTGTTGCTCCTTTTATCTCAACTCTACCGCTGAGTCCGAAACCGGTTCGCCAGCGAAAACTCATCGCGCAGCTCCGGTGTGCGCAGGTTCTCGCGCATGTGGCCAAGCCGCTGTTCCAGCGCAAGCAGTGTCTCAGCGATGGGAGCGGTATTGGTCAGAGCGACATCGCGCCACATGCTGTAGGGGCTTGCCCCCAGGCGCGTCGTCTCGCGAAGGGCGCGTCCGCCGATGGCCGCAATCTCGGGAGCATCGCCAAAGCGATCTTCGAGCAGTGCGGCCAGAGCGGTCGAGAGCATCTGCGGCAGATGGCTGACCCAGGCGCACATCTCGTCGTGGCGCTTCGGGTCCATATCGAGCGTCCGGGTCCCGAAGAAGCTGACCCAGCTGCGCCACTCCTTCTCCATCTCGGAGGGGGTGGAGTGGGCCGGGGTAAACAGCCACATCGCTCCCTGAAACAGGTTGGCCTCTGCCAGCAGCGCGCCGCCGGACTCCTTGCCCGCCATGGGGTGCCCGGCAAGAAAGGATGCCTGGCCTTCGCCTCCGAACAGCGTGGAGGCAAGCTCGGTGATCTCGAGCTTGGTGCTGCCGACGTCGGTGATCAGCTGGTCCGGCCCGGTCACTCCGGCCAGCTGCTGCATCCAGTCCTTGATGGCAAGCACGGGCACGGCGAGTACGATGACGTCAGCCTGACGGGCGAGCTCAAGAGCCCCCCACTGGTTGCCGGCCACGCCATCGATGGCGCCCATCTCGAGTGCGGCCCGCAACTCCAGCAGGCTCTGGTCCCATCCATCGATGCGTCCGCTGAAGCCGGCGACGCGCAGGGCGAGACCGGTCGATGCTCCGATCAGACCGGTTCCGATGATGAGTACCCGCTCCATCATGCCAGCTGCCATCCTTTATGCGACCGAGCGTCCGACCACGGGCGCAAGTTGTCTGAGCTGCGCGATCAGCCTTTCCAACTGCTCGGGATACATGCTCTGCGCACCGTCGCTCATGGCCTTATCGGGATTGGGGTGCATCTCCATCAACAGGCCATCGGCTCCTGCGGCGACCGAGGCGAGCGCCATGGGCGGAACGAGGTCGCGAATACCGACGCCGTGCGAAGGATCGCCGAGCACGGGAAGGTGCGTGAGCTTTTTGAGCACCGGGATCGCCGAGATGTCCATGGTGTTGCGGGTCGCGGTCTCGTAGGTACGGATGCCGCGCTCGCAGAGCATCAGGTCGTAGTTTCCACCCGAAAGGATGTACTCGGCGCTCAGCAGAACCTCTTCGATGGTGGCCGCGATCCCGCGCTTCAGCAGACAGGGCTTGCGCACGTGACCGAGCTCGCGCAGAAGGTTGAAGTTCTGCATATTGCGAGCGCCGATCTGGAAGCAGTCGATGTAAGGAAGCATCGGCTCGATCTGCGAGATCTCCATGACCTCGGTGATCACCAGCAGGCCGGTCTCATCGCCGACCTCGCGTAGCAGCTTCAGCCCATCGAGCCCCATGCCTTGGAAGCTGTAGGGCGAGCTGCGCGGCTTGTAGGCTCCGCCACGGAGGAATTTTCCGCCCGCGGCAGCAACCTTCTTCGCGCTGTCGAGGATCTGCTCGCGCGACTCGACCGAGCAGGGACCGGCCATGATGACGACCTCTTTGCCGCCGACGACAACGCCGTTGGGGAAGGTAATCTTCGTTCCCTCGGGGCGGAAGTTACGTCCAGCGAGCTTATAGGGCGAAGAGATGCGGTAAGCGTCGTGAACGCCAGCGAGAACCTTGAACTCGGCCACGTCGAAGTGCTCCGGGGTTCCTACGCCGGCCAGGATCGTCTGCGCGGCTCCCGTAGTGCGGTGAACGTTGAAACCGAGCTCGACCATCCGCTCGATCACAAGCTGTATGTTTTCTTCTGTCGCTTCACCCTGCATCGCTACAATCATTGTCTTTACTTCGCTTTCATATAGGAACGGAATGAGTTACAAATTGCAAAAAACCGGTATTTACGGCCTAGGTGTGCTTCTGGAGCGCACGCATGACATCGATGATGCGCTCGTAGATGTCCACAATCTCTGTATTCGACAGAGGTCCCGGGTTCGAGCGCCGGACGTGTTCAAAGACATCGTTCTCACGCTGGGGTTCGTAGACGGGAAGGCTGCTCTTCTGTTTAAGTTTGCCGATAGCCTGAGCAGCTTCGGCACGCTGATTGATAAGGCGAACGATCTGCTCATCGAGCTCATCGATCTTTTGTCGCCAGTCAGAGATCTCCATCGAATGTCCTTATACTGCGGTGCGCCAGAGCAGGCCCGCCGCGGGTGATTTACGTACGACTCATGATAAACGGGCGTTGCTGCCTGCCCGACGTGGCTGCGAGGCGCGCCATTCATGCGCGCAGCTCCGCAACGAATCTTCCTACTGTCTTTGCCGCCTCTTCAGGAGCGGTCTTTTCAATCAACTGCACAATTGCGCTTCCTACCACGGCAGCATCGGCGAACTCACCTACAGCTTGTACATGCTCAGGCGTAGAGATGCCGAAACCAACCGCGATGGGCAGCTTCGTAAACTGCCTTAGCCGCGTGACCACCTCGGCGGCATCGCTGGTCAGGCTGGACTGGGTGCCTGTGATGCCGGTGCGCGAGATGGCATAGACGAATCCCTGCGAGTTCTCGGCAATCGCTTTGAGACGGGCATCGGGGCTGGTGGGAGCGGCGAGAAAGACCGGAGCCAGCTTGTTGGCATGCATGGCGTCGAGATACTCGGCGGCCTCTTCGACGATCATGTCGGTCAGCAGGACGCCATCCGCGCCTGCCTCGGAGGCTTGAGCGCAAAAATCCTTCAGACCAAGCCGCAGCACCGGGTTGAGATAGGAGAAGAGAATGATCCCTGCTTGCGGGCGGGCTTTGCGAAGGTCTTTGGCAAGGTCGAGCACATCGGTCAGCCGTGTGCCTTTGGCGACGGCGCGCTCGCTGGCCCGCTGGATCACCGGGCCATCGGCAAGCGGATCGCTGAACGGCACGCCCAGCTCGATCACATCGGCGCCATTATCAATCGCGGCAATCGCAATATCCCGCGTCCTCTCCAGATCGGGATCGCCTGCGGTGAGATAGATTACGAGGCCAGGCCTAGTGTCAAAATTAATAGACATTGCTTACCTTTTGGTTGCTCCGAGAATGAGAAATAGGGCATTTAGCGTAAACACTAGTCCAAAAAAAGAATAGATGGCCCGGTTAACGAAAACGGCAGGCTCACCTGTCTTAGCGTTTTTTAACGGAAGAGTCTTTGGGAGTATCTTTCCCGTCATTCCACTCACCAAAAGAATCAAGCCAATGATCAAACTGACATACCGCATTAGCCCTTGACCTCCGCCGTTGCACCACTCAGACTCAACTCCCGCGCCAGAATCCCCATATCCTTATCACCACGCCCAGAGAGGTTCACCATCAACACATCCGTCTTTGCCATCGTGGGAGCCAGACGGATCGCCTCTGCGACAGCATGCGCACTCTCGAGCGCGGGAAGAATGCCTTCCGTCCTCGCCAGCGTCACCGTAGCCTTGAGTGCGTCCTCGTCGGTGCAGGAGGGATAGGTCGCGCGGCCCGAGTCGTGCAGCATGGCGTGCTCCGGGCCGACGCTGGCGTAGTCGAGGCCCGCAGAGACCGAGTGCGTCAGGGCGATCTGCCCGGCGTCGTTCTGCAGGACGTAGCTGTACGTCCCTTGCAGTACGCCAGGGACTCCTCCGCCGGTTTTCATGAAGCGTGCGGCATGTTCGCCCAGCGCTGTGCCTCGGCCGCCGGCTTCGACACCGATCAGCTGCACGTTGGTGTCGTTGAGGAACTCGTAGAACGCGCCGATGGCGTTCGATCCGCCACCGACGCAGGCGACAATGGCGGTGGGCAGCTTGCCCTCCTGCTCGAGGATCTGGCGCTTGGCCTCTTTGCTGATGATGCGATGGAAGTCGCGAACCATGGTCGGGTAAGGGTGCGCTCCGAGCGCCGAGCCCAGAATGTAGAAGGTAGTGCGGACGTTGGTGACCCAGTCGCGCATCGCTTCGGAGATGGCGTCCTTCAGCGTGGCTGAGCCCGCCGAGACGCCGCGAACCTCGGCGCCGAGCAGGCGCATGCGGTAGACGTTCAGCTCCTGGCGACGCATGTCTTCTTCGCCCATGTAGACGACGCACTCCATACCCAGCAGAGCGCAGACGGTCGCCGTGGCAACGCCGTGCTGCCCGGCGCCGGTTTCGGCGATGATGCGCTGCTTACCCATGCGCTTTGCCAGCAGCCCCTGGCCTAGAGCGTTGTTGATCTTGTGCGCTCCGGTATGCAGCAGGTCTTCACGCTTGAGGTAGATCTTTGCGCCACCGAGTATGTCTGTCAGCCGCTTCGCGAAGTAGAGTGGCGTGGGCCGTCCACAATAGTTGTGCAGCAAGTCGTCGAGCTCCGCCTGGAATGCGGCATCCTTCTGGGCATCCGCATAGGCGGCCTCCAGCTCTTCGAGCGCAGCCATCAGGGTTTCGGGCACGTATCTGCCGCCATAGACGCCGAACCGCCCTGCCGCGGATCTCACCGGTCCTGCTGGATTTACTATCCCTGCCGTCGTGCTCATCGAAACGCTCCTCGCAAACGCTCTGTGCCGCACAAAACAAAAGCCGCAACCTTTGTCGGTTGCGGCTCGTTGGACTTCGAATCTTGTCTGAACTTCAGCTTTCTTTAGCTAATCCGTCAGAAGACCCTACTCCGCCGATGCCGCTACCGGATACCAGTAGCGGTAAATAAAGCTGATAAATCGGCTGGAATGAAAGGTCATCTTGCTTTCCAGCATACATACATGCTCGCTGGGCCGCAACCTGTTTACGGTTTGGTCAACTTACGGCTCGAGCACGAATTTCCTGATCGCAACCTTCGCGCCCATCTTCGCCCTCTCCGGCGCAGGGTGTACTACGACTGTGATCTCGTCGAACTGAACGCCGTCCATCGCTGCAGGAATCGGGAACCGCAGCTTCTCTTCCTCGACCTTGCCGGAGGCGTTCGGGCGCGCGGCGATCGGCAGCAAGCTCGAAGGAATCGCCACCGTGCCCAGGTAGTGCGGTGTCTGCTCCGCTGCTACCGCGTTCACTCTCTGCTTCGATACAGCCTTCGCATCGGGGAGCTTCTTCACCCAGAGCTCGAGCGAGATTGCGCCTTCAAGCTGGTCCGCGTTCTCCACTACGAGGTCCATCGCCGAACAGCAGCCGAGATCCAGCTGCTGGGCGAGCTTCTGGTGTGCTTCCATCAACAGGGGGTAGCGGTCCGAGGAGCGGATCTGCACCTTCGCTGCATTTGCCCGCACCATGTGCGCGGTCGGCCGGGGCCGCTTATCCGGCCACTTGAAAAACCAGTACTGGCCATCGAAGGGAATCTCTAAAGGCTCGGCGATCTTCACGCCGAAGTGGGGTACGAACTCGCGCTTTACCGGCGCGATAATCTTCTTCTGCTGTTCGGTCAGGGGCAGAAGGATGATTCCCGGGTATCCGTCGCTCGAGTCGGGCAGATTCTTCGTCGCTGCCGAGATCTTCGGCGTGCTCTTGTGGGCGAACAGGCCCTGGAGTCCTGTCTGCATAGGGCTTACGCGCAGGAAGGGCAACAGCGCAATCAGAGTGAAGGCGAATGCCGCTGTTGCAAGAACCGCCTGACGGCCATTCGAGAGGATCTGGCGCGCCGCAATAGCAGGCGAGCTGCGCGCGACAGCTCTCCAGCCAAGCACACCGGCGAAGATGCCTGCAGCGACGGATGCGGTAGCAAACCAGTGGGCGGCAGAGAGCGCGATGACGGCATTGAACAACAGGGCCAGGACAAGCGAGGGCAGAAGCACCCGCATCAGGGATTTGCCCTCGAACAGGAAGGGTGTGCCTGGCTGCCGGGCATCCACGGTGGCCTGCTCGGCGGCGGACTCGATATCGCACTGCTTCAGGAAGACGCCCAGGCAGGCCATGCAGATCGCTCCGGCTACAAGCATCAATAGCGACCATGTTTCGACGAACAGAATCCATGCCGGGATCCAGAGCGCAGTGATGCAGGCGGCGCGAATCACCGGGGTCGAGACGCGCCGCATTCCGGGATACATTCTCGTGTAGATGGCGCGTACGACGGAGCCGCTGACCATCACCGCGATGAACATCAGCGAGGCCGCCAACAGGAGCAACCCGATGTGAGGAGCAGACCCCAGGCGAAGCCATGAGCAGACAAAGTTCAGAACGAGGGCGGAAGCGATTACACCGGGGATCATCGGCCAGACCGGCAACTTCTGGACAGCGCCGTCTGACAGATGCAGTAAAGGCTCGTCTTGTGACTCCCCACTTTGCATGGGAATTCTCCGAGGAGGTAAGAATCGCACGAAAATGCATGACTTAGATTCATTTCGTGGAATTAATTTTCAGGTGAGCGAATTCATAGGTGCAGGCAACCATCTTTGCGCTGCGGAAAATCATTTTTCTATCGTCCGTAGAGGGGAGCCGCAGAGATAGGCATCCAATCTAGGGTGACCGAGGAGGAGAAGAACATGCGAGCAAAGCAAGCCATAGCCTTCACAGTACTTGGAAGTATTCTTGCGTTTCCGATCTCCCTAACTGCGCAGGACCAGCAGGATAGGCAGGACCAGCAGGACAGTGAGAGCCGCAAAGCCGCGCATGATCGCGCACAGCGGGAGCAGACAGAGAAAGATCATCAGAAACATACCGGAGCAAAGGTTGTGGGAGGAACAGCCGCTGGTGGAGCTGTGCTCGGCGCGGTTGCTGGCGGAGGCAAAGGCGCTCTGATAGGCGGCGCTGCGGGTGCGGGAGCCGGCGCGGTCGCAAATAAGGTCCGGAAAGATAAAGCCGTGAAGAAACGCGAGCAGCGCGAAAACCCGCAATAGAAGCGAAGGTGTCGTCTCAGGGGCGCAGGCAGATGAATTAGGGGCTAGTCTATCGTCGAATGCTTCCCCCAGTTGAATCGCCGCCCCACGATCGCCTTGAGGATCACGTGATCCGTTGCGGCAGTTGACCCCAACCCCACGCCGAAGTTCAACTCCCACTTTGGCGAGACGTTCAGGTCGGTTACGGCAAAGATCTGCTGCTGTTGATCGTGCAAAGCGCTGAACGACCAGACGCGCCCGAAGTTGCCGTAATATTCAAACCCTCCACTCACCTTGCGGGTGAAGTCGTAACCGATCTTTGCAGCGGGAGCGAACCCTACTCCCTGATTTGTGTCAGGACCGTGCCATGTGCGCTCGAGTGCGGGGTTGACCGCGAAGTACCATCGGCCGATCGACTTGTCGACGATAGGCCGGATCTCCCATGTCCACGTATCCGGAGAGTATTGCGAACGCTGGTAGCCGACTTCGGTCGAGAGGCTCACGCCGACAGGCCAGTGCCAGGAATCTGGCACGCGGACGCGCGGGCGAATATGGTCGCCTACCCACTGGACGCCATGACCGTCCTGCCAGCTGGTGAAGAGATAAAAGCCGACCTCCGACCAGCTATTGATCCCCTGCGTGATCTCGAGCGTCTCGTGAAGCTGGTGGTTGGTGGGGTAGGTCCCGTCGTCTGTCTTCTTCGAGCCCTCTGGGGTGAAGTTCGAGTGCAGCTCCACCATCGTGCTCTTCGGAGCAACCGTGTCCGAGCCGTAGACCTGGATCTCGTAGTTGCCCTGGGCCCTCGCGCGAAGCTCCGTCACGCCAAGCAGCGCAAACAGTGCGAGCAGATACAGCAGCTTCCTTTGATTTCGCAATCTCTTTCCCGTTAGCCGTGCAAGGTTTCAGGAACACTGGAACAACATCATGAAGCCCATGTCCATGTGGTCCTGCTGGTGACAGTGGAAGAGCGACAGCCCCGGACGGTCTGCGGTGAACTCCACCTCCGCCTCTGTTCCCGCGCTCACCAGAAGGGTGTCCTTCAGGATGCCTCTCGTCTCCTTCCCGGCCAGCCTGCGAAGCTCGAAGGTATGGCGGTGCAGATGGACAGGATGGTCATCCATGCTCTTGTTCCTGAATATCAGGCGATAACGCTGGCCCTCCCTGAGCGCTACGGTCTCGGTTTCGGGAAACGATCGTCCGTTGATCATCCAGCGGTCCATGGCGCCGTGTCCCAGGAACTTCGACTCAAAGGTCAATGGAATCGTAGTGACATTAAGCGAACCTGAAGGTTTTTCCTGCCGGGCAGGTGAGGCGAACCACAGGTAGTCCCAGTCGAGGCTCTGGGGTTGCTGCCATACGGGTTTACCTGTGCGGCCGCCATACTCGACCACGATTCCCATCCCTGTCGCCATAATGTGTTTGCGTACCTCACCCAGAACCCACACTCCGGGGTTGTTCATCTCCACTTCTACACAGATGCGCTCGGCAGGCGAGAGACGCAACATCGAAACCGCCCGGGGAGCGGGCACGGGGTTGCCATCGAGAGCAATGACGCGAAGCTGGTGGCCAGCCATGGCCAGCCAGTGTGGCTCCGTGGCGCTTGTGTTGACGATATGCAGCATAACGCGCTGCCCCTGCTTCACTCGCAACGGTTCGCCGAAGCCGAGAGTCTTTCCGTTAATGGTCGAAGAGTCATAGACGGCGCTCACCGATCCGTCGTCGCTCGCTACCATGCTTGCTCCCCAATCGTGCAGAGCAAGAAAGAACTCCTGGTCGTATCGCGCCGGATTGTCTCGCGGCTCCACCATAAGAAAGCCATACTGTCCGGAGTAGAGGCCTTTCCTCAGGTCGCGCCCTGCAAAGGTGTGGGTGTGGTACCAGCGAAATCCTGCAGGAGCCGGAGTAAAGGTGTAGCTTGCGGAGCTGTCGGAGGCAATATGAGGTGTCCCCTCCTCCATCGCACCATCTATCTCAGGTGGAAGAAACAATCCGTGCCAGTGCACGATCTCGTCGTCGCCGCTGTGGTTCGTCACGGCAATCGTAACGGGCACGCCTTCCTTCAGGCGCAGCAGCGGACCCGGAATCTGTCCGTTGTACGCAACCGTTTTGATGAAGCGGCGCGGAGAGATCTCAAGCGAGTAAGGAGCGATGGTAAGGCTGTAGTCGGAAGTCGTCTCTGATATGGCTGGCAGAGTCTCCAGGGCCGATGCCATTGCGGCCATTCCTGTAAGCTTCAGAACTCTTCGTCGAGTAAGCGAACTGTGTATGTCAGCCACCGCGAACGACCTCTGTTAAATCTTCTGCACGCGATGAACTTCACGCACTCCGGGAACACGGCGCAGCCGCTCCACCATCCGGTTCAGGTGCCGTACATCCACCGTCTCAGCCACAAAATCGACGACGGCGGATCCATCTTCGGCGCCCTTGGAGTCCATACTGCGAATGTTGGTGCCGTCTTCCGAGATGATTGCCGTAAACTCCTTCAGCATTCCGGCGCGGTCGTCGCAGAGGATCGTGATCTTCACCGGATAGGTCTGTGACCTGGCCGGAGTTCCGGAGTCGGAGGGCATCGGAGCCCACTCCACCTGAATGCGGCGGTCCGACTCGTAAAGCAGATTCTGTACGTTCGGACAGCTTCTTGCGTGCACAGCCACGCCCTTGCCGCGAGTGACGTAGCCGATGATCTCCTCACCGCGAATGGGATTACAACATCGCGCGCGATAGACCAGCAGATCGTCCTGCCCCTCTACCTGCAGTGACTCAGACCCCTTGCCGAAGAAGACGCGCTTTACCGCATCCGACATCTGCCCGATGGTGTTGCCGATTACGCCATGTTCAGGTTGTACAGGTTCGGCGGTCATGGTCGATCCCGGCTCGAGCTTGTTGAGCACCTGCCGCGAAGAAAACTTGCCGAAGCCGATTCCCGCCAACAGTTCGGCTTCGCTGGTCAGGCCGTACTCCTGCGCAAGCTTGTCGTAGTCGGCTGTCGTGTACTTGTTCAGCGAAAGCTTGTACTTGCGCGCCTCTCGGTCCAGCAGCTTCTTGCCAATCTCCATGGCGCGCTGGCGCTGGTGCTCGTTGAGCCAGTGCTTGATCTTGTTCCGCGCCTTGGAGCTCTTGGTAAAGCTCAGCCAGTCACGGCTCGGCGTATGTCCGGTCTGCGTCGTAATCTCGACGATGTCGCCGTTCTTCAGCCTCGTGCGTAGCGGAACGATGCGCCCGTTCACCTTCGCGCCGACCGTTGTGTTTCCTACCTCAGTGTGGATCGCATAGGCGAAGTCGATGGGGCTCGCGTCCTTGGGCAGTACCACCACCTTGCCCTTCGGCGTGAAGGTGTAGACCTCCTCCGGGTACAGGTCGATCTTCAAGGTCGACATGAACTCGTTGGGGTCGGTCATCTCGCGCTGCCACTCCATCAGCTGGCGCACCCAGGCAAGACGCTGCTCGTCCTTTGCACTGACGTTGTCGTCGGCCTTGTACTTCCAGTGCGCGGCGATGCCCTCTTCGGCCACGCGGTGCATGTCCTCAGTGCGGATCTGTACCTCGAACTGGTGCCCGCCCTCGGCGATCAGCGTCGTATGCAGCGACTGATAGAGATTTGGCCGTGGCATCGCGATGAAGTCCTTGATGCGTCCCGGCACCGGTCGCCAGATCGAATGCAGCAGACCAAGAAGCGCATAGCAGTCCTGCACCGTGTGGGTGATCACGCGGATGGCCAGCAGGTCGTAGACCTGGTCAACGGGAATCTTCTGGTCCTGCAGCTTCTGCTGGATAGAGTAGAGACGCTTGATGCGCCACTCCACGCGGCCCTCGATTTTGAACTCGCGCAGCTTCTCTTCCATGCGGGTGACGATCTTCTTGAGGAACTCCTCACCTGCGCCGCGCAGCGCCTCCACCTCATGCGACAGCTGCTCGTAGGCGAAGGCGTCGGTATAGCGGAAGGCCAGATCCTCGAGCTCGCCGCGCAGCTTGCCCATACCCAGCCGGTGCGCCAGAGGAGCGTAGATCTCGAGCGTTTCCCGGGCGATCTTCTGCTGCTTCTCCGGCTTCAGGTGCTCGAGCGTACGCATGTTGTGCAGTCGGTCGGCCAGCTTAATGATGACGACGCGAACATCGGTCACCATGGCCAGAAGCATCTTGCGGATGTTCTCGGCCTGGTGGTCTTCGCGGTTGGCGAACTTGATCTTGTCCAGTTTGGTGACGCCCTCGACGATGTGGGCCACCTGCTCGCCGAAGCGCTTGGCAATCTCCGCCGAGGTGACGTCCGTATCTTCGACGGCATCGTGCAGCAGACCGGCCGCGATGGCGGTCGAGTCCATCTTAAGCTCGGCAAGAACCTGCCCAACCTCAAGTGGATGAATTACATACGGCTCGCCGCTGGCGCGCTTCTGGCCCTCGTGCTGCTGCAGGCAGAAGGTCCAGGCCTTGCGGATGATCTCCAGGTCGTCCCCTGGCCGGTTTAGGTGAACTGTATCAAGAAGTTTCTGAAACTTGGCATCGATCGCTTCGACATCGCAGGCAGCCAGCCCTTCAAGGTGCGATGCGGAGGACTCCCTGACCGGTATGGCCGGGGACATGGGGGTCATCGCCGGTGCGGTTATGCGATCCCGGGAGACGGCATCGGTATCGGAGATCTCCGGTGGACCCTTCGGAACATTGTGAGGATCTGGCTCGGAGCCGACCTGCCGAGAGGCCGGATTAGCGATTGCCATAGGTCATTATAGGCCGTACTGCAAGCCTTTCCCATAGGTTCGGTCGCGAAGAAGTCCAGGCAGGCTCGGAGTGTCCTCGCCTGTTTCCGCCAGTACAGCTCAAAAAAGCAGATTCTTTTTCCCGAGATCGAATATCTAAACTGGGAGTATACTTTCTTCGCCGTCCGATCCCCGCGACCGGAAGACAGGAAGAGCAGGTGCTCCCATGAAGGCGGCCTCGGTTGCAGTGGCAGGTTGGGTGTTC
>Ga0193743_1002239_pt1 | contig 13834 bp, 14 predicted proteins | sample L2c2metaG_FD_143038 | JGI IMG/M metagenome (GOLD analysis project Ga0193743, IMG submission 143038) | Soil microbial communities from a riparian zone of the East river system, Colorado, United States - L2c2 | ecosystem: Environmental > Terrestrial > Soil > Riparian zone | place: USA: East River... | reverse complement strand
ATTTTCTCTATAGGAATATGCTGTCATAAGGTCGTATGGATTCCTTCCGGATTGCCGGCAATCCGGAACCATCTCGCCCTGCGACCTCGGAGCGAGATGTCTTACTGCGACGACTTGTAAGGATCCGCACATGGCATTCTTGCCGCATGGCGTCGAAGAACCTGGAGATGTACAGGACATTCGCCTTGTAGTCGACACCATCCCTACGTTGGCATGGTCCGCTAGTCCAGACGGCTCGGCAGAGTTTCACAATCAGCGCTGGCTGGACTATACGGGTCTATCTGCGAAGCAGGCTTTGGGCTCGGGATGGAAGGTTGCGATTCATCCAGAAGACATGCCACGAATTCTGGAAACATTCCGAGAAGCTTTGAAATCTGCAAAGCCGTACGAAGTGGAGGGCCGCTTCCGCCGCTTCGACGGCGAATTTCGCTGGTTTCTCTTTCGCGGTAGCCCTCTGCGCGACCAATCGGGGAACGTCGCGAAGTGGTACGGAACAAATACCGATCTTGAGGAGCGGAAGCGTGCTGAAGATGCCTCGAAGAGTCCGAGCTGACGCGCCTGGATCGAGCCAGAGCAATCGACGGCGATCGCCACCTCGCCGACACGCTCCGACGTCACACCAGGCAGGTAAAGTCCGTTCCAGATATGACGACGGTTGGGACGGGTCCAGCTGTAGTCAGCCGGGATGGTCTCCGACCATGCCCGGCGCAACAGCTCCCGCCAATCGATACTCGCGGTTTTCGCCGCCTCCAGACTTCGTGCCGCACCGGCAGGCATCTTTCCCGCCAACCTGGCTACGTTCTCGGCCTGCTGGACGGCCATCTGCCATTCGCGCGCCTGCTCTTCTACGGAAGAGCCGCTCTCCGCATCCATTGCGGCGTCGAGCACCTGACCGATGCCCCCAGCCGTTTCTGGAACCTGTGGAGTCTCCGCGTCCGGATCCTCGGTTGCCTGCGCTTCCCCTCTCTCTCCACTGCTTTGTTGGATTCGATCCCCATCCTTGCCCGGGGAGGATTGGTCGTCCTCTGCTTCGAGCCGGTTGTAGATCTCCTCCGCGTTCATCCCACGGAAGCGGCGATCCATCAACACGTCTTTCGGCAAAGTCAGACCTGCGTCCACCAGCATTGGATTGATGGCATAGTCGCATGCCATATTCCAGCGCCTGTGGTTTCTGCCGCCGCGGCGGGTGTGATGCTGGAGCGCTGGATGCATGACCTCGTGTGCCAGGGTTCCGATCAGCTCTGCGCTGCTCAGGCCTTCGACAAATTCCGGGTTGAAGTAGAGTGACACTCCATCGGTCGCCATGGTCGCGATCGAGCTGCGCGCCCGCGCGCCCAGACGAAACAGCAGCGTACCGAAGAACGGGTGATCGAGCAGGAGCGCCGTGCGCGCCTTCTGGATGCGCACGGCGCTCGCGAGCGTGGGATTCATTGAGAGGCCGCCTCCATGTATGCGGACATGTGCGAGAAGATGTGATCTGCAGATGAAGCTGAGCCCATCTCCGGAATAGTTTCCTGCTTCTCTTCCCGCTCCCGCAGCACGGCGTCCATCTCATAGAGCAGTGCAGCTGCATCGTGGGCGGTCGCCACGCGCAACACGTCATTGGTCTTGAGATCTCGCGCCGTGAAGGCGCAGAGCTTGTTGCGTATCTCCTCAGCAAACCGGTTCAATTCCCGGTCCTCGCCGACGTTGAGTTGAGGCAGGAGTGCCATCAGATCGAGAACATTGGTGACTAGAGACGAGTGGAACCGCGATTCAGGCTCATTCAAACGGTCAACCATGTGGGAGACGACATCCTGCAGCCGGCTCCAGAGATCTTCGGTGCCTCGGGCCAGCGACTGACGCACGTTTGTGGCAATCTCCTTCGCGACGCGCGCCTGCTCTTCGGCCGACATCGTCACCCGAAAGTCCTCCCCACTCGGAATGGGAAGCACTTCAAGCTGCACTCCGAACTTGGTGCGCAGCTTTTCAGCCGATGGGTAGTCTTCTTCACGGAAGAGGCCATTCAGCTCCGGGCGAACCTGCTCGATGTAGCTGGGGTAGAGCGCAAGGAAATCCTCGACCTTGCGCTCGAAGATCGCCTCGAAATCCCGCATCTGCTGGGTCCAGTCGAAGTAAAAGTGTGCCGGCAACAACCGGTAGCCCTCATCCGACCATGGCAGGGTGATCTTGTAGAAGCTCTGCCGGATCTGAGCGGCAAGGCTGCGCAGGTCATCGAGGCGTGCCGCTCCGCTCAGCAGTTTTTTGTTGTAGCGCCCCGCTCTTTCGGGAGCGCCATGTTCATCAGCCACCTGACGGCTGACCTTGCGATCGTGCTGACTGCGGTCCAGATGCTGATGTGGACCGCAGCCAGCATGGCGCGTTCGGTAATCATTGGAGAACCCCCGCGTATTCAATGCCGAATTGCACAAACTCCGGCGTGTGGGTGATGGCGCGGTCCCGCACTGCAGCATCCCGCATAGCGAGCAACCGCATCTCGGTGGGAAGACGGTTCAGATACCGCATTGCTTTCGCAATCGAGTGATCCGTGACGACTCGTGCGACTGCCGTCGACACGGCGATGCGCGCCGAGGGATCGTCCGGAACCGGCGCCGTATCCGGGTTCAACAGAATCTCCGGAATCGAGGGCAATTGCCGGAAGAGCCGAAGGAAAGCCACAAACTCGATGGTTGCTGCGTGGCCAATCGTGCCTTCGAGCAGCGTCGCTTCGATCTCTGTTCCCGCCGCGATCCCACTGCTTCCCTGCCGCTGCGCAACACCAGCCAGCACACTCGACGCCATCTCCCAGGAGCGCGGCGTCGGCCAGGCATTTTGATCCGAAGTAGCATCAGCATCATGAAGCAGTGCCGGCTTGAAGCGGAGGAAGGCAAGAATCTCGGGCCGGATACCGGCCTTGACTGCCCACCTGCTCCAGTCCTCGAAATCCGGCTCGAGCTCGAGATGCACGAATCGGTTGCGCAGTGGCCGCGGCATCGAAAAATGCACACCGCGTTCGGAGGCGGGATTGCCGGCGGCGATCACACCCAGCCATCCGGCAGCTGGTATTCGCCGAGCTTACGGTCGAGCACCAATTGGTAGCAGCCTGCCTGTGTCATCTGCGTTGCGGAGGTGAGCTCGTCTAGAAAGAGGATGCCTTCTCCGCTCGTGGGAAGGAATTTTGGCGGTACCCACTCGGCTTGGTCGGAGGAGATCCGCGGGAGGCCACGGAGATCCACCGGATCGAGCTGTACCGCGCGCACATCGAGGAACTGTACCTTGCGATCTCGAGCGACCTGGTTCACGATCTGAGATTTGCCAACGCCGCACCCGCCCCAGATATGCAAGGGCACGCGTTGGCTGATGAGCGCATGCAGCGCTTCCAACAGAGCAGACGGTTTCATAGGACTACCTTTCGGAATGAGTAAAACGGACGGACATTACGATTAGTTCTGGATTCGGAGGGTGTGACTGGCTTAGTGGCCGCACGAATGGCGCAGAGGTAGCTGTGCCATTCGCAGCCAGTTTCGTTGGTCCGAATTGCCCGGCGCCATACAAACTGGCAGCTCGATTCAGGAACGTTGTTCGGCCAGAGCGGGGATTGAAATATCCCAAGTGATCGAGGGGGAGTTCAGCGCCGCTTTATCGACAGACCGCCAGAAACTCCTTGAAGCCTCCAGCGCTCCGAATTCCTCCTCGAACACGGCATGCATGTGACGCAGACCGGCAGAGCCGATCGACCTCGCAACCTCACCACTGCTAAGCGTCTTGTACAGTGCGGCGCGAATTTCGTTTGGTTCCGGCATTCCGATTCTGTTTCTCTCGCTCTACGATGCCATGCAGAAACATGGCTACAACCTTTTCGCCCAGGCTGTCGATTGTTTTCGCGGTATCCAAGGTCGCCAGGCCGTCGATGTAAAGCATGGTGAGGCCGTGCACCACTGACCAAATGCCGATGACTGCCATCTCCAGAGCAGCCGGGTCATTTTGGGGAATCCTGAATGCCCCGTCTTCGCTGCCCCGCTTCAATACTTCTCTACACACCGCTTGTGCAGCAGCGAAAGCACGGATGACTTCGTCGGGAAGTCCTGCGTCCTGCGCATGCAATGTCGGACCAAACATGAGGCGATACTGCGCGGGATTTTCTGCACCGAAACGCAAATTGAATTTGCCGGCCTGCTTGCCGAGGACTATGTCGCGCGTTTGATCGACGTATTCATAGAACCTGCCCCTGCAATCACCTCGCCGCAAACATTCGCACGCGGCACGCTCATGCAAGAGGTGATTGAAACGCGCCAGTCAAAACTTGAGAGTATCGAAGGGCATCACCGTGCTCGATTCGACAAGGTTGTGCGTCGTCACGGAATCCCGAGCGCGGAATGGAGATCCTTGTCTCACTGGAGCACCGAGGTGGCTGTGCATGCGTACTACGCAGACCTGGTGGTCGTTGCCCGCCCGCAGCACATCGACGAAACGTCCGATACATCAAGCCTCGCGGAATCCCTGATATCAAGATCCGGCCGTCCCATCATTCTCTTTCCGCCAAACCACAAGGCATCTCGGGTTCGTCGCATCCTGGTAAGTTGGAACGCGACGCGCGAGTCCATCCGCGCCGTAGCGGATGCCCTCCCTCTGCTTGCGCGTGCAGACACTGTAGAAATCTTGATCGTTGATTCTCAGCACGAGCGAGAACGTCACGGTCAGGAGCCGGGGGCTGACATCGCACGCCACCTGTTGCTTCACGGCGCGAAAGTAGACGTGCAGCTTCTGTCTTCTGGCGGTCAGGACGTGGGTCGGGTTTTGCTGTCGCAAGCAGCGGCCTTCGGTGCCGATCTGCTCGTTATGGGCGCGTATAGCCACGCCAAACTGCAGGAGTGGATATTTGGCGGCGTCACACGGACGGTTCTGTACGAGGCGGACCTCCCGGTTCTGATGTCCCGATGAGCACTGACTGCCCACCTATATGTCGCGAATCGAAGCGCAACTCAATGAGTGCTAAGCCCCTGAAGGCACCAATCGAGGCCACTCGAGCAGGATGACTCACCGCAAGCCGACTTGCATTCGTAATCGCCGGTTCACCGATAATCCGTTCCGAGCCTTGTTTCTGCACGCAGCCAGTGACACCCTCTCGCACACCGGCACTACACGAAACTCACCTCTTATTTTCGAGTGACGGCAGGCGGGTGTTTGACGCTGAATTGTCTACACAACCAATCAGTAGATGCTCGCGATTACTGTCGCCGCGCAAGACGAGGATCGAAGCGGAACGCCTGTGGCCGCGAGATGCCAATTTTCCCGAAATCCGGATGACGTGGATTGAGAAGGAAATTCGACTCCTCCGGCACCAACACGCTCGGCACGTGAAGCACCGCGGAACCTCGCGATAATATCCACCGGTCGCCTACCGCCTGTATGGCTTCGGGCACCGGGTCGGACTGCCAGTTCTTCGGCAGAGAGGAACGATCGAGGGTGATAACGAGGGAGGCATCGAAATTCACTTCAAGAAACACGTATTTCTCCAGGAACGCCGGCGCGTCGAGATGTACAAGCACCTCGAGAACAGCCAGAGACTGGGATTCGGCTACATACACCACCGGAACTCCAGGGCTGTTCCAGCGTCCGCCGTACAGGCGCGCTCCCTCTCCGCTGAATGCTGTCCTGGCGTGTTTTTGCTTCGTTATCCGCCAGGCCTTCATCAGGAGAAGACGCCGTATTCGAGGCGGCCGACAAGGTTTTCGACCTCGCGAGCGCCGGGCTCGGTTTTTGCATATCTGAGAGGTATCCCGCCTCCCAGAGCCTTCTTCGGAGTCGTGAGCCATTGGACGGCGGAAGCGACATCGTCATCGAACAGCTCGACAGCTTTCTCGAAGACGCTCGAAATCCGCAACAGGCGTTCGGATTCCTCGGGCGCCAACCTGCCGGCCGTCCTGCGACGTGCCAGAGTCCGTTCCGGAATGCCGAGAATCGATACCAGCTCGGCCGATGCCACTCCAGAATTCGCCTCGAACTTCCGCAGGACGTCAAAAGGAAACCCCGCTTCCAACTGCTCGATCAACTCCGGTGTGCCGGCACTGCGAATTCCAAGACTCGCCCCACGGCTGCCGAACCTGGCGTGGCGCGACGTCCCGGGTCGCCGCTCATAGGAGGTCGCTTTCGTTTTCGCAAGAATAGCCACAGTTGAAGCATACTCTATTCCTGCCATTTTGGCACTAATATCCTGCCACACTGGCAAAGCGGAACTGCGGTTTGCGTTTTTCAGCGAGACGAAGCGGCGAACCGTCGAATCCATTGTGCGAAGAATGGGTCTTCGAAACGCATGCGAATTCCTCCGTCTTTTTCTTCTTCTCGCAGAACATTCTTATCGAGCAATGCGCCCAGGGAACGGCGCACCGTGGACGGTCCCCTGCCGAGCTTGTGTATGACCTTCATGGACTGCAAATTCACACCCTGCTCCTCGATGACTGCAAGCAGTGTTTTCTGCTGAATCGAAGTCAGCGCGGTCCACACTTGCGTGTAGAAGGGATCGTATTGTCTCACCAGGAGTTCCAGAGACTGCGTAACGACCTGTTCCGTGAGCGAGGGGATTTTGTCTCCTACCCGATCGCGGAGACTCGTCCAGCACGCATTGGCCAACATCTGTACGTTGTATGGGACCTCTTCCGCCAGGTCCAAAATGCGACCTATGGCAGCGCGTTGGACTTTGAACCGACTCTCGACGAATTTCGTTTCCAGAAATCTCTCAAAGTCGGCTCTGGGCACGGGCCCAATGAAACGCACGCTGCCGAGCCGATAAAAAGGACGCGCGGCATCCATCGTCATCGAGCTAAGAAGTTTCGTTTTCGACCCGGCAAAGACGTATCCGGTACGTTTATGCCGCTGGATGGCAGCACGAATCTGGCCCTCTGCCGCTTCGCCGCCCAACTCGATCAATTTCTGAAATTCATCGATGACCAGGCCCACCGCACGCTGTTTCGGCTGAGATTGGGCAAGGGCTTCCAGGCCGTTGAGGGCCTCCACGAGAAGTGTCACATTTCCTGGCTCACTTGATGGCGCCAGTCCGACCTTAGCCGTCCAGGAGTTGTCGTTTAGGCTGAAGTCAATTTCAGGGCGTAAGCGTGAGAAGAACTTCCGAATTTGTTCGCCTGCGCGTTCAACGCCCGTCTTTAGCTGTTTTGCGGTGCCCGCGATGATGCCTGCGACAAGCAGGTCGAGAGAGGGATAACTCTCCGCATCGAACCGGAGCACAACCGCATCGGTGGCATAGAGCTGGTCCTCAGAGGCCCTGAGAATGGAGGTTTTTCCAAAACGCCGAGGTCCGATCAGGAACAGCTTGTTGCCATCGCGAATGGTGTTGAGCACGCTAACTACTTCATCTTCGCGATCAACGAGTTCTTCAATTCCCAGCTCTCTGCCGAACTCAAAAGGGTTTTTCATGTCACTTATTTGTATCACACATTTATGTGCCACACACTTCTGCGCCATAGAGAGCCTCGCCGACGGCACCGCGCGAGCATAGAAGTTCCCTCGGATTAGAGCAACCGCGGCCATCGGGCGACAGCAACTGAGATGGTAGGGCGTCGAGTTAGCGCTTGAGCCGCTGCGCGCAGACTCGGTCACCTTCATCGAATACCTGTCGTTTGATGTGGGAATCTTGTAGCACCCGACGCCTCGAGCGCCGGGAGATTGCTGGCGATCCCCTCTCTCAATTCCTCAGGCATGGACTTTTCTTCCGCTTTGCTCTGCATGAAGCCCCTCCGCTGCCCTAGTTGTCGCTTTCGATTTTGTTGCCCTGGGAGATGGCGGATAGATGGCATATTCGAACATCGCCGCCCTGCTCCCGTAGGAGGCGCTGGCGCTCGTGCGGGCCATCGCCATCGCATTTTCTTCCGAGTCAGCTTCGGCTGACGTGATCACAGTGTCGTTATCCATGACATCGACAATCCACGTCTCACTGCAGGATGTGCTGTATTTTGCGTGCATCGTGAGTACTCCTTTACGGCGCGATCCGTTGAACGATGCGCGCAGGTGTGAACGCGCGTTCTCGTAGCCCGGCCAGGATGTAGTAATTCCCAACGAGAGACCACAATCAGGCGGCCTCATCTGCATCGGCGTCGTAGGGCTCGGCCTCTGAGATCTACGCCAGCAACTCACTTTCCTCGTCCACATCAATGGCCGATGGCATAGGTCCGGAAGGTGCTCGAGCTGCGGCACGATCGGCTGCGGGCGCGTCGAAAAGTCCTGGAAGATTCGGCAGAGCCGGGACTTTCGTCCCTTCTTTCTTTTCTGCCTCTTTCTCTTCGATCGGCTTTGCTTTTGCCGTTGTGTCTGAGGCTTTCTTAACGCCCTTCGATTTGGTCCGCGCTTCTTCCTGTGCCGCCTTGGCCGCCGCGGCCATCTCTTCCCTGGCCTTCTCCAGCGTGTTCTTCAGATCGAGATGACTGGCGACGTAGGAGACGAGGGCGGTAGGCAGTTGAGTATCGAGTTCCTCCGCGGTGCCGGTGAAGCTCATCGGTGTGGTCAGGGCGGTGTTCTCACTGTCCGCCAGCTTTTTCGGCATGACGTTGACGCGAACCTGGTCTTCTTCAAGAAGCGTGACCGTGAGCAGAACAGAGCGCTGCCGCAGGAGCGGCACGAGCTGCTGAAACATGGGTATTCTCCGTGGATGTTGCGGTGGGATAGGAAACTATGCCGCGCGCCTGAGGCGACGGTTCCGTCGCTTCACCTTTGCCCATTGCTCGGGATCGATAGCAAGCGCGCTCATCTTTCCCGTTTGTGCGTTATAGAAGGCGCCATGATGCGCGATCTTTCCATAGCGAAAGAGCTGCGCCAGCATGGCGAGGGCACTGGCGGCCAGGGTCTGGTTGATGAAAGGCTCTTGTCGTGTAAGGGCCTCCACGACCGAGCAGCTGGGCAGCTGATCTTCGCCGGCGTCTGTGTCGACAATTTCCGGGTAGAGCTCGGCAACGGGGATATTGTTCCATCATGGGCTGCCTCCATTTTTTCCCAGACCTTAACGTGTTCCCCGGATTGAAAAGGTTCTACTTCAATGTCGGGTTGGGGCGGCGACTCTTAACAGGTCAGTGACGCGAAACACACCAATACTCAGCTATTAGGCCGGCATCGTCCTGGAATGCCCGATGTTTTGTGCCAGTGAAGAGTTAGTGTAGCGCAGCTACTGCTGAGTGCAGGTAGCCGCCGTCGTGATGTTCTGTCCGAGAGCCGGATGCGTTAGCGGCGCCTGTCCGGTTCGACGAACGGGACGTGAAAACGGAGTCACGGTTCTGCTAGTGAGGCACCGCCAGACGAAAGGGGCGGTAAGCTATAGGCAGGACCTAACGCCATCGCGTCACATCTAGACTCTACGTTTGGCGTAGTGACCCCACAATGTCCGATACGACTAGCCGACGAACGTTTCTATTCCCGCTGTTTCGTGGTGCGGATATGTTCCATATCGCAGACGGTCGTTGCCGATCCTACTCGCTTACAAAAACCGCCGTCGTCAGCGCTGGAATCGTCGCCGTGCCCTGGCTCGAGTTAAACGAAGACTGCCGTACTGAAGAGTCGCTTGAACGCTGCTGCACGGGATGAGGTTCCAGCGGTAACCCCGCCAGCGCCGCGCTGGTAAAGGTCACCTGAGTATTGCTTCCATTGAAAAACACCACGATGTGCTTGTAGGGTCCGTAATTCCTTCCATTCTCGTCCAGCTTCATCACGATCAGTCCTGGCGTCTGCTTCTGTCCAGTGTTCAGAAAGCTCAGATTGGCCTGGATCTCGTTCGGCGTCTGCATGCGGAAGAGTCTGGAGCTGTAGCGGATGACTAGATACTCCTGCAGCGCCTTCGTTGCGTAGGCGATATTCTGCGGGCTCTCCTTCAGCGCCGTATTGGCCAGCAGAGGCTGCATAATTGACCAGGAGGACTGGTTCTGGCTTGCGATCGGCAGACCGGTTCCCCAGTTATTCGTCGCGAAGCTGAAATCGATCTTATTGAACCAGTCGCCGGAGTCGAAGCTGTTATTGTCCATGTCCTTCGACCGCAGCAGGTCGTCGCCGCCCTGGAAAAACGGCACGCCCTGCGCCAACGTCAGCAGGCTCATTGCCAACACCTGCCTCCGTGCGCGCGTCGTGGCGTCATCGGCCGCCGATGACTTCAGTTGCACCACATCAAAGAGCGTCTGGTTGTCGTGTACCGAGCAATAGTTCACATCCTCGACTGGCAATCCGGTGTATCCAGCCGGCTGACCGCCATAGTTCACGTCGGAGCCTACCACCGTTTGTCCCTGCGCATCGACGAAGCTATAGGTCTTCAAATTGCCCGCGAGGCTCAGCCGAATCCAGTCAGCCTCCTGCAACAGCGTCGAAACCTGATCCGACTGCGCAGTGCCCTGGTTTGTGAAATCGCTCGAATCCGTCGCCAGCCCGGTTGCAAACCCTTGGGCGCGCGGATCGCCGAACGGCCCCCCGCCGCGCACTCCGTCACGCATGCGGTCATTGAAGGTGCCAATGCCCGTCCCCGCCAGATTCAACTGGCTGGCATTGGGCCCAAGCGCATTGTTTGCAGTCTCACCAATCTGGAAGCCCTCGCCGTAGATATAGATTTTGCTTCCATCCACACCGTCCTTCTCCGGAGTCAGCGTCCGTAGCGCCGAGAGGATGTCCGTCATGTTGTAGACGAAGTGCATGCTCATCTCATCGAAGCGGAAGCCATCGACCTTGTATTCCCTGGCGTTCAGCAACAGGGTGTCGGTCATCAGCTTCTCCATCATGCGGTGCTCACTGGCTGTATCCGCGCAGCAGGATCCGGTCAGCAATGCGCCATTCGCGTCGAGCCTGTGATAGTAGTTCGGGACAATCTCATCCAGGTTCGCCTCGGCTGTTTCTCCGCTCGCGCTAGTATGATTGAAGACCACATCCTGAATCATCCGCAGCCCTACACGGTGCAGTCCGGCCACCATCTTCCGGTACTCCAGCACGCGGTCTTCGGGATTGATCGCATACGCGCCTTCCGGCGCCATGTAGTGTACGGGATTGTAGCCCCAGTTATAGGGATCGTTGTTCTGCACATTGGCCACGGCCTGCTCTTGCTGCTCGCCATCGGGCGGAAACTGCGATAGATCTCCCGTCACCTGCCACTTCGACTTGTCCTCGTTCACGCCGTCGAAGTGGAAGCTGGGCAAAATATGCACCGCCTTCAATCCGGCTTGTGCCAGCGTTTGTAAGTGGCGCATCCCGTTACTGCTCAGATCGTCAAAAGCGTCATAGGTGCCGCGCAGCGAAGCAGCCACAGTAGGATCGTCGACGCTGAAGTCCCGCACATGCAGTTCGTAGATGCTCATGTCGTTCACGCTCGCCAAGGCCGGCGACGGAAGAAAATCCCATCCCGGAGGCTTCGTCGCGCCGTCATCCAGATCGGTGATCCGGCTCATAGTGCCGTTCAACGAGAGATCGATCGAATATGGATCCGTTGTAGTATTGGTCATGATCGTCTGGTTCGTAGACACATACACTTTGCCGCTTAGCAGATAGTATTTTCCTTTCCAGTCATAGTCGCCGCGCGCCACCCAAACGCCGTTGTGCTCGTGCATCGCAACCGTCTTTTCCGGAGCAGTATCATTCGGATCGTTATAAAGCAGCAGCGTCATGGTCTGCGCCGTCGGGGCCCACACCTTGATCTTGACCGGAACCGAGTCATCGTCCTCGAAGTCGAACCAGCCATCGTCCCGGTTGTGATGGAAAACTACCCCCAGCCGGCCTGGATAGTAGTACAGTGCGTCGAGTGCGCCGAAGGTCTGGACTCCCGTTGCGTACTTCAGAACGCCGTCGCTGCCCACGGCCGAGAGCGCTAGTTGCCCCTTGAGCGCCTGCTGCGCCACTCCCGGCTTGAGATTCGCTGGGAGTTTGAATAGCACGTAGCTTCCGAGCTGCGGATAGCGCATCAGCTCGTCCGCGGTCAGCGTTCCGCTAAATGGTGTTAATGGAATCGACGTGCCGCCCGTGATGCCATTTAGTGTGAGCTGCAGGTTCGCCGTCGGACTGGTATTGATCGCATAGGTCCAGCTCGATTGGAAGAACTGCGGCTGAATTGCCACCGTCGTCGCGTCGATCCAGTACGCCTGCAGTTCATTAAAGACGCCGCTTAGCAGCTCGGCCGCCGAGGGCTGCTGGGCGAACACCGTAGCGTTGCCCGAGACGACCCAGCCGGAAAGATCCTGCGGAACGTTGAGGAATTGGTCCGGGCCCGGGTCCTTAACGCCAGTTGAACAGTTGTGAATGATGAAGCCCAGCTGCCCACTGGTGATGCCTACGTCGAAGTATGCGCCAAAGCTGTCATATCCCGAGACGAAATCCTCCGTGGTACAGAAGGTTCCGGTCGGGTCGCTGGTCGCGCCGAATGGAAACAGGCTCCACCCGGCATAGTCGCCGTCCGGCCGGAAGTAGTGAATGCGCGCATGATTAGCCGAGAGCGTCGGATCCTGGGCTTGCTCGGTCGGAGGCTGTGCGGTGAACACGTTCAAGTCGTCCGAGATCACCCATGCCTGGCTGAACTGGGTCACCTGCAGAAATTGATTCGGTCCCGGATCCTTTATGTTCGTCGTGCAATTGTGGAAGATGAACCCAAGCTGACCACTATTCACCGCCGGAGCAGCCGTCACGTCGTAGTACGCGCCGAAGCTGTCGTAGCCGCTGACATAATCGTTGGTGTTACAGAAATCGCCTGTGGGGTCGCTGGTTGCGCCGAAGACGAACAGGTTCCACGGACCGTAATCGTCGTCCGGGCGAAAGTAGTGAATACGCACCTTGCCGGCAGGAATTGGCGGGTCCTGCGCCTGGATCATCGGCGGCTGGCTGGTCGCGAGCACGTTGCCGCCCGAGATCGTCCAGAACTCGTTGCCCTGCGTCGCCGGATCTACAAACTCATTCGGGCCCGGATCTTTCGTGTTTCCGTTATGGATGATGATCCCGACATTCGTCGCTCCGCTCGTCACTCCGATATCAAAGTATGCGCCGAAGCCATCCCGCCCGGTCACCGCAACCGGACCCGCTCCAAAGTTATTCGGCTCTGTGGTGTCGTCAAAGGCAAACATCGTCCATCCGGAATAATTCCCATCCGGCCGGAAGTAGTGAATGCGAATATCCCCGGGGGGAATCTGAGGGTCGGCCTGAGCCACAGCGGAGGTGCCGCTCAGAATAATACCGACGAAGGCGACCAGAACCAGAAGCAGATGGCGCGATACTGCAATAAAACCGCTTGGAGCAAGGACGCGCATAGTTAGATATCCTTTAAAAAGAGGTCTAGAATCTCAGTTTCCCGGATTGCTGCTGCAACATCGATCGGGGGAACGAATTCCGGATGGCAACCATAAATAAAAGGTGCCCACCGATTTCCCCGCAATGCACTACAAGCCTTTTTTTGTTTAATTTCTAGTCACCGGCTAAGCAATTGCACTGCTATCACTTACGCTCTTTGCTCGAATCGAAGACCCGCCCGCAATAGAATTTCCCCCGAAATGTAATCGAAAATGCAGACCTCACCAGACCTGGTAGATAGCCACGGTTTGGGATGGGACGACCAACTGTACGGATGAACCGTTTGCCGTCACGGTGGGTTGTGTTTGCAGCGCGTCCTGGAACTGTGTACAGCCTTCGAGCGCTGTATTCTTTAAGGCGAGTGCGAGTTGCTTCGGTTGCTCCGCGCGGTTGGCAACGATCAGCAGACGGTCGTCCGTATGTCCGGCGGCACATCCGCTATGGATGTCCGCTGTGCGGAGAAACGCAAATGTCGAGTCGTCGGCGAAAAGGTCCTGCTGCTCTCCTGTTTGCAGTGCGGAATGCGCAGCGCGAAAGTGCAGCACCGCAGCGA
>Ga0193743_1002238_pt1 | contig 13834 bp, 17 predicted proteins | sample L2c2metaG_FD_143038 | JGI IMG/M metagenome (GOLD analysis project Ga0193743, IMG submission 143038) | Soil microbial communities from a riparian zone of the East river system, Colorado, United States - L2c2 | ecosystem: Environmental > Terrestrial > Soil > Riparian zone | place: USA: East River... | reverse complement strand
ATGCTTCTGTGGACCTGCCGCCTGAAAGTGACAGTGTAGCTTTAGGCTTTACAAATCCAACTGAACCCCCGAGAGTCCCACTCGTTGTCAGCTTATTGGCCCTAACCTCCTTCGTCTCTTGATCGAACGCAGGGGTTTTCAAAGGTTGGAGTACATCAATTTTAGTGTTCTCGTCCTTTGCATTTATCTCCACCCTCACGTGAACTTGTTCATAAGCCGGGCCGGCTGCTTTGCTACCTTGAAAATTGAGCTTTTTGAATTCGACATGAGATTTGGAAAGCCGTTTCGGCTTCAATCGAGCAGGAATTGTCTGGATTTGTTATAAGATGCTTGTGTTTTCCCAAGAAAAGGTGCAAGACACTTACCTGGACCACTAATGTACCGTTGATTTCCAACTCCTGGAAAGGTCTGGAGGAAGACGAGTTGCGCGTACCTTCGAAAAGTTTAGCTTGGATCTCAAAGGAGATACCAGGTGTTGATGAATCCTCTTTTTCAGCAGGCCCTGGATCCGGATCCGGGTCCGAACCTCCAGAATTGCTATCTCCAGGGCCATCTCCAGGGTCGTTATTTCTTTCACGATGGTCGTTGTGACCAACGGAGCGACCCTGGCCTTTGTCCTCTCCAGTGCCACCACGACCACCATTTCCACCCCCTTCCGAACGACCTAATGCAGTAACAGAGATAGCTGGCTGACTTTCAGCAAGACTCGTAAACGCATTCAATTCTGACTGTAAAATGCCGTTGGCACGAATGTCGGAATGCCTTTCGGTACGATGCAAACTCAGGTCATGATAGTCCCAGATGGTTCCATCGTCTTTGAAGACAGGTGTTTTGTATCCAGATGACGGCGTAAAGACGAATCCAGGATATGGCGTTAGGACCTTCCCAAGTTTGGTAAGTAAGAATGAAGAATTTGGAATTTCAACGCGGCAGAACACATGAATCTCCTCCAGATATCCAAATCCTGATTGAATCAGAGCTTCATTGAATCCTGCACAAACACCATACTGAGATTCCAAAATTTTCAGATCGCGGAAAGCCGCTCTGATCTCGGCTTTCCTCTCCAAGTTGCCTATATGTTTCAAAGCACCTTCCGCCGCAATTAAAACTTGCGTTGTGACTGTATGTTAGAGTCAGTGCTCTGTAAACATAGAATATCGACACTACACGTACTGATTTCTTGGGAACCCCTACTGTACTTCGGTGCGTCGACTGGAACTGTTCCCACAGTGGCTAGCTCCCTATGTTCTGAAGGGAAACTTGTGCCTTTCGATTTTTCTTGAACCTATTTTCCATATTCGGCTTGATGCCATCCCAAGTCAAATGCTGATAACACCTTCTCACCTGTTCCTTTTCGTGTTTATTTCCAGCCAAATCTTCCTTGTCACTTCCTTCATCCTCATTACGCTTCTTCTGCTCCATTTCTTCAGCGCCATCAATCTCACGAACTTTTCGATTGACTCACTTTTTCATTCTTCAGGCTTGCCATACCCATATATGTGTTCCCGCGATCGTTACCAATATTTGATATTGAGAAATCGAAAAAGTCATCCCAGGTGCTTCCGGCATCACTGAAAGAATGGTGTAATGTTTCAGGTTGTGGTGAAACTGCAGTCGGAGTCGGTTTTGGTCTCCGTGTCGTCTTCTTTCGCGCCTTCCTTGATACCCCAAGAGATGAACTCACAAAAGGCAGCGCAACAAGACAAAGAAATAAACCCACTGATACGGAAGTCTCACAGCAAGCTTGGTAGGCGTTCTATCCCGTTCATCGGCTATATACACCGTTTCGGATCCTTCGGCACTGAAGGCGACGCGTTTAGGGCCTGCTGGGTCTTCCGGTAGTGTGTGGCGGCCTTGATTCGGTTCTTTCCCCATTTTTAGGTGAGGAACATTGGCTGTCTGACCCTCCCACGAAGTGGATCCTTCGCTATCTTCGTCCTCTGTACTATGGTAAGACTCCTTCGAATCCTGTTTTGCTACCAGGCTGCGCAGCGCCGAAATCTTTTCAAGTTGTTCCTCCATTAAATCTGAAAGTCGCTTCGAGACTGTACATTATTCAGCGTTTTGTCAGCACAGAGTACCAACAGATACACATACTGCTTTCTTGGGAAGAACCGGCTATAGCTGGAGGTGGAGCCAAACGGTGGTGTGGAAAAGTCGTGGAAGCTCCATATGTCCTGTCGACTTCACTGTACTCCGGTGGGGGGACTGAAGCCAAATATGATTTCTTAGAAGGATAGGGCAGAAATTTCACATTACCTTCATCAGCGTCCTTAACCTTACTGTACTCCGCTGGGTCGATTGGAGCTATTCCTGCAGCAGGTAGCTTTCTATGCTCTGGAGGGGGAGATAAACGGTTCAATGTTTCTTCACGCTATTTCCACACTCAAGACTTGATATCAAGTACCGATAACGATCTGCTCACCTTTTCCCGTTCCATTTCATATTTGTCTCTAGTTAAATGTTCCCCGTCACTTCCTTCTTTGTACACCTCACGCTTCTTCTGCTTCATTTCCTCAGCGTTGTCAAACCGCACATCTCGATTGACTCACCTTTTCATTCTTCCTTGCCGAACCCTTATATTCCACTTGTTTGTCTTCCTCATCTGGTTCAGATTCTACCTTCAGTTTGACGGTCTTGGTCGAACTGGATTTCCCCGCCTCTTGCCAGTGGGAAGCTTCGGCCGCAGCCTGGTTAGCCATGATCTCCTTCGCTCCTGCCTTGATGTGAACAATGCCTTCAGCGTCCGGCGCTGGAAGCCCAGGGTCCTCATTTTGAGAGTTTTCATACTTGTTAATTTCTTCCAGAAGAACTTCATTTATGGCGACATTATTTGGTTGCATCTTATATTGGCCGTTATCGATTTATCAGCTGGAAAACCTGTGTAATCGGATCGCTCACCTCCAAAGCTACTGCCACAGAATCTAGCTCGCGCAGATAATGTTTTGCCTTCCCATTATCGAGTCTGTCATACATTATGCCCCTCAAAAGAATATTCTCCGAGTAGCGTTTTTGTGCCAGAAGTTCGTCGGTGCTGTAGGCAATCCTAGCAAAGAAAATTAGAAATTTAACCTCACGATATCATAACACATGGGTAGTATGGATACATACTGTACAAGTTCAGCAACGGCCCGGCGCAATGAATGGGGTGGCCAAATGAGACGAGATCCTGATCTTTTATACAACCACCAAAGGACCACGGTCAGGCCCGAAGCTTGGGCTACGAGTTGCCCGACATCTTGGTGAGTAGTTTTTAACGTCTAAGGAACAAGCGTTGGTGATATGAGTGGAGCAGAGTTGAATGATGAATACCTCAAAACGAGTCGAGATCGCCAAAATTGTGTCAGCTAGTTGAATTAGCTCATGAGGTATTCTATCTTCATCCATGGTAACTTGAATATTGATCGCCATTATCATACGCCTGAGGACGGTGGCTTTCGCCACAGCAGTTTCTCTCCAGTCCATCGGTTATAGTTCGTCTTCGCGGTGCGTTGAGGTACTCTTTTCGAGGAGATCGTGGGGGTAAGAGGTGAAGGGAGAGGAAGAATGTATATTCCCAGCCAACGTGTACATAGCCTCGCAACCTTCAGCGCTTGCATGCTGTGCATAGAACCAAGACAGAAGTCGCCGGAAACCAGGTCCAAAACGGAACAGCAACATCAGGCGCCTCATCCAGAAACGTACTGACAGTTGGAGGGGTAGTGATACTGGCGAGTCAGTGGCCTCTTCTGATGTGAGAGGTAACGCAAATTACACTCAGGCTACTTAAATTTGTGGACGCTTTATCAAAAATTTGGCGGCGTGTTAAGGATTCCTTTTCCTTTACACATGGAGCAGGACGCGTCGTGGGAGTTTCTCTTTAGGTCCGATTTAGTAGGGCGGACAAAGTCCATTTCCACAGCCTATGACTTTGTTCTTTCTCTCGTTTCGTCTCCTATGTTCTTCATATTTCGTGAGGTCGTATAATAAATTGCATTCTACGGATTTCTGGGTAGAAAAAAGACGAGCTGGCACTGTTTCTTCAGTGTTGTATGATCATGACTTTAGGACTGTATAACTTTCTGGTCAAAGGTGGAATTTGCATATTTCTTTTACTTCGCAGTTGCTTTTATATTTTGTTTTGGCTTTACGGCATTCGCTAATGTAAAAAATGAAATTCTGAAAATTTGTGCCTACCAACTAGGATGGCGCAGCGAGCCCCACCACAACTGGCGGTCCTTGGTAAACGTCCACCACGAGTTCTGTGAGTCGTCACTAGCCTCAACTAGGGACATAGGTTGGGTCAAAAGCTTTCGTCACCGCGTTGCATTTGTGAAGTCTTTCTGCGATTTGGAGTCCAATAATTTTGCCGAGCAGCCACCGGTGACGGCAAGAATCTGCCGAGAACAACCATGATCACGCTATTATCGACCGGATCGAATCTGCATGGGCAACTGGGGAACAGTACTCTGGACGACTCCCACATATTTCAACGTTGTTCATTTACAAATCACCCACCCGACTCGTTGCCTTCAGGGACTTCAGCCGTTCTCAGTGTGGTTTCTGGAGCAAACCATACTTTGGCGCTTCTGGAGCTAATTGATCAGTCAGGACTGAGGACAAGGGAGTTATGGGGCTGCGGTGACGGACGTGCAGGCCAACTAGGCAAAAGATATAAGGAGGATATCCTTGAAAACAGTTCTGCGGCGAAGTTTAGAAAGATTGAGTTGTCTCTCGAGGAAAACGGTCTTCCTGGCTATTCGTATCAGCTGATCAGTGCATCTTGGGAGACGAGCTACGCCGTACTATCGTGTTCTGGCAAAGGGGATGTTGTAATCTCTATGGGATCTGATGATTTTGGAGATCTCGGTATTGGAGGTTCTACCACGACCGGAAAACAATCTGAAAAGGACTTTCATGTGGTTACATTCGACCATCTTTCTACGCCTTCAGGTATTCGTATTACCCCTGCTACTCTTCGAGTAAATTCTATTACTTCGGGTCAACGACATACCGTTGTTCATCTACAAATATTGGAACCAGCTAATATACCACCACTTCTCGTCGGATGGGGAACATCTAGGCATGGTCAACTCGGACAAGCACATTTATCCAACTCAAAGCCTCCTTCATTCACCTCACTTCCATGGATTATAGAAGTAGATGACGTTGTATCATCTGCTCTCGGCATTCATCATAGTCTATTCCTCCATGCATCAGGGCAAATATCTGCTCTGGGATCCAATCGAAAAGGTCAACTCCAGTTATCGCCATCGCAAAGCGTTCGGAAGATCGGTTGTACTTGGAATGGGTCTTACGCCATTGTTGAAGCGAATGAAGAATGGCGTATACATTCCTCAGGTAGCAACTCTCATGGCCAACTTGGATCGAAGACTGACTCGCTCAACGCTGATATCCCCGGCCTCGTCTACTTTTCGGAAGTCCTCGACTGTAAAAGTACATCTGTCGAAATCGCATGTGGAAGTGAGCATGTACTGCTACTTTCCCATCGTAACATGGAAGATCGTTCTGTACAACAGGTGTTGTGGGGTTGGGGATGGAACGAACATGGAAATTTAGGGACTGGGAACACAGTTGACACTTTTCTACCGCTCAAGATCTGGTCAAATGAGCCTGGTTTCGGTTCTCACTTCAAAGGGGCGCATGAGTTAATTGGGATTTGGGCTGGGGCCGGTACAAGTTGGATTTGCTGTTCGCTCAGAGATGATACGTATGCATCGTCCTCCTTGAAATAAAGACTTATCTATGTACAAGTCACTAAGTCTCCAATCTTCAAGATCTCATTGCAACAGAGAATGACAATTAAGATTCTGAAAGAATGTACTCTCGAGGTCCTAGGACCGGAAAGCCAAGGTCCAAATACTCAATAAAGGAGCAGAAGTCGAAAAATAATCAATGCAACCTCAGAACCATCGATGGCATAAAGTGCCAGGTCCAGCATACCCATTGGATACGCCCTCTAAGAGGATCCAAGCGCCTATGATGATACGAATGTCTGCCACTTTCCTCGTGCGTCAAGTACAAAATACTTGAACGGACACTACTACGATCCAGAAGTCCGGTTTCATCTGGGGACACTCAGGGCACAATGACCCCGAGGTCGACCAAATGATGGAGGGGTGGGGAAGGAGAGAACGCGACTGTGAAACAGTTCCTATTCTGTTCAGATTGGGTGCCATATATCACATATAGCAATGGGCGTCGGGTAGAAACTGTTCTGGGTCATGCCCAAAAAGAGCAACAAGGCTTCATAGGCTTGATACCCACTTCAGCTCAACAAAAAATCTCACTAGGAGAAGTGAAAATTGGAGCGAGGTTAGACTGCTGATATTTCGCGTATGAAGAGATTAAAACCTGCGAACAGGCATTCTCCTGTGAATAGGATGCCGTTGAAGGATAGTAACATGCTAATCACACAATTTGGCCTGTTGCTTAAGCTGTGTAAAGCCAAAAAGCCGATCCAAAGGCAGAAAACCTCAAAATATTTTACACAGATACATAGAAAACTGTATCCGACTCGTCTACACCTCAATAATTTTTTGCGGGAAGCCCAGCCCAGCCTTTTAGAGTATGTATGCTCGCTTCACTCGCAATAAATGCCTTTACATTGTAATGGACCTTCAAGCGTCAAACTTCGGCTTCAGTGACTACCATCGTCGCCATCATCTTCTTAGCAAGACTTCGGGTTTCCTCGCTCGCTTCTTGGTTCACCGCCATTTGTTCCAATCTCTGTCCCCACCATTCCCAACGATTGACAAAAAATCCGTCATTTCCTTTCCAATGTTATCCACCACCGATGTCATTCCGATCAGCTCCAATTCCGTTGACCCTGCAGAAGCTAAAAAAAATAACTCTGGCAGCGAGAGAAATCCATACTGCTGCTGGAAGGATACACGCATCGAGATGAGGACCTTTTGTTTATCGAATCCATGAATGCAGTAATCTGGATCTTCCTCCAGAAAATTGCACAATCGGTACACGGCAAGTCTTGAGAGATCGAAAACACCCTCTGTCGTCAACCGGGCAGCAAAGCCCTGGAAGTTGATATCGCGGAGGCGTGATTCATCGGTCGTCATTTATAATGATACCTATGTTGAATGATGAACAGGTCAGTATCATCGTCATGCATGTATTGGAATATGATTTACCGTGTGATTCGACGGTGTCAAACAAAACCCCATCCAGCTTAGGAAGATTGGCCCAAAGCTCGACTTCGTCACTGAGCGTAATCGTTTTCGAGTATTATGTTTATAGGATTAGGCAAGTCGCGGATGGGCCATTGATTAATTCTATGAATTTGTCCTAAGATGGACGTTGCCAAGGGATTTGCTCTACAATGACAGCTTCCAGAGCCGCGACAGGATAGTATATGCCTCTATTTTGGGTGTACCTTTTGGTGAATCTGGATCCGTTGGGAAAAAGGCTTGTCGATCTCCTGTGCTACAGTCGTTGCTGACACCTCAGAGTGAAGATTGGAGGTATGCATTGAAGATGGGAAAGATTTTCTGCTCAAAATCAAGAGTCGACAGGTGCTTGTGTTCATCCTCTGTGTATTTGGGGAGGACAAGATTCAGAGTGCTAGCTGTACAGGCAGGCATGATTAATACAGGAAGAAAAGGCTTTAATTAGCGGCTGATGTACTTGACCGTATCGTAGCGGGATTTATCTTATCATCCAAAGGTAAACTCATCCAAGATGGCTTTACATTTTTTGATATAATACTAAAGGAAAAGACGAATCGGCAAGCTCCGGGCAGATAACTTTTCACTGTATTTTCACATTTTCTACACATATACAAAGTTTCGTGTTCTGATATTTGGCAATACAATACTTTGTAAAGGATCGTATCATCAGAATATAAATGATTCCTATTGAAGTGAAGAAATTGTGCAATGTCCGATAAATGGCAGATAACTTGTGGCTATGCAGTCACGTGATTGCACGGGAAACTCTCAACTTGCTCGTCTTTGCATTGCGGGGGTTCATGAGCCAGGGGAAAAATATAGAAATATTTCATACAATTATCTATATATTTAGGAAGAAATTTTAGGGCCACGAATAGCTGTAACAAGGTCAGTAGAGGTTATGGGAGTAGTGTTTGAAGGCTAGGTTAATTAACCAGAAAATAACTGGAATATAACCGTACCTAACCGCAAAGCTAACCTAACTGCAGTTAAAATTAGTCAATGTTGAAAATTAATTAACCAGTTATGACCAGCCCTATTATACCCCTTCGAAATGCACCTAGAAACATCAAAAACACTCAAGATTTGACTGAGTTATTGTCAAATCTCTACAATATCAGTAAAAATAGTAGAACTGTCTAGAATATTTTCAGAAATATGTTAATTCTTCACCAAATTAAGTGTTCTTAAGCTTATTTTACAGCTAGGATATGTATTTACCGAGACATCTATGGATGGTTTTGACAGATTCCTCATTTTTTGGTCCTAACTGGTTAGTTGTGGTCCAATTAGGTTTCGGAACAAAACCTAACCAGTCTCAATCTCAGTTAGAGCCCCTACCAAATAACCGTCCGGACCTTCGAACCAGCCTCAGACTGTCGGAAAACCCAAAAGTGCTTTGTAATCATCCCTTTCTTATAACGATGGGGTTGGGAATATAAACTTGTCTGGGACAAGCCTTTCATATACGTTAACCATTAAAACTCCATAGAATATCTGGGAAATCTCCAAAATTTGGGGTGATGGCCTAATTGAGGGTAACTTTCCCATCACAAGGCCTTAAAAGGGCCATAATGCCGAAAAGGCAACTGTGACGAAATGTGACGAACCGATTGGTCACAGTTGCCTTTTTAAGGCCTTCTGATGGGAAAATTACCTTCCACGGAGGAGGCCATCACCCCAAATTTTGGAGAGCCTAAAGGACTGAATGGTTCCCAGATATTTTATGGAAGTTTAATGGCTAACGTATGAAAGGCTCGCCCCAGGACAAGTTTATATTCCCAACCCCATCGCTATAAGAAAGGGATGATTACAAAGCACTTTTGGGTTTTCCGACATTAACTCAACATCCACGAAAGACACGGGGTTCAAATCTGCAGAGTGGAACCCAGGTAAAAACCATGACGGCTATTTTAATCATGACGATTTTTGGAGCAGGTCGACACTGCAATGGACATACTCCAAGCCAACTACCTCGCTTGATCTTCGATACAATTCCTCACAAGCTCCCCGGGAACGCAATTTCTGCACAAAAAATGCCCCAAAGCAATTGGGAAGTTTCAATAAATGCGATGAAAGCAGTAAAATTTTCTGTGACGGCAACGACAAGCCTGTAAAAGGTTTGCATGGCAGATGAATGGCATAACGGAAGACCCCAAAGCTTTTACTCCGAGGGCCACCCTCATATCGGAACTTTCAGGAATGGCTGTTATCCTTCAAGAGCGTGGATATCAAAATCCATCTTCGATGCGTGCACAGTGCATGGACTTCAAATCTCCCACTGATCCTAACCATCCCTGCAAAGGGTCCAATGAGAGACGGTGTGAATAAGTAAATCATGTTTATTCCGGACTTTTCGACATAAAACTTACTTATATTTTGTTGTTAAACCATTCTGGTATCACCTTAGTAGCGTTTACCTTGAAAAGGTGCCCAAAAATTGGGTCTGCGATGCTTGTTTAACTTGAGTGCTTGTTTAACTTCTACTACGGTCATTATTTCCTAAAATAGAAAATGTGCTGATGGTTCCAGCACCCGCTTACCCTTTTTTCGATCCCTTGATTTTCACATTATGACTATGCCTATCTACCATACTATGGATCTCTATGATACTACGGCCTATGCTAGACTGATCTATTCTACCGACCTATGGCTACCTACAGGATTCGTGGGAACGGCCAAGAGGTTGCTGATGCAGGGTTGTCATTAATCACGAGTGCCTAAGCTGGCTAAGCCAGGAACCATTTTCGAGGAATCCCTGTCCTCGTCCATGAATTCGGTGGATGGAAAAGGGGGATTAGGGTTGAGTGGGTCAAGTCAGGTCAAGACTTAAGGATTGTGAATTAGAAAGTTTTGGAATGCGAGATATATGAAAGGAAAAACGAACTTATCATCGACGTGGCCCAGGACCCCAAAAGGAGGAGATGGCCCAGAGTAAGTTCGGAGTCAGAAGTTTTGCAAACTACAGAACTTAATTTTGGCACGATCGGGTGCTATCAAGGGCGTACTCAATTCAACGAGTACGTTACTTATGAAAACTCGTTAAATATGCAACCGCTGCTTCTGAACCGGTCCCTCAACAACACCCAGAACTCGTTCCTCCTCCTTGTTGATTTCAACCATCGACTGTAAAGTTTTTGGTGGATGGCCGATCTCAGTTTATCACGAACATCTTCGACACAAGAGAAAACTATAGATCCATCTCTCGAACATGAATTAAAGCTCGAGCGACAAGCTGTTCGAAAGCTTGACATTACAATCATACCCGTGATAACCATATTTTTCTTCCTCGCATTTTTGGTGTGTTCTCTTCGACCACGAATATGATCTCTCTTCTAATTTTCCTGCAGGATCGAACCAATATTGGTGAAAAATACTCTGCGATTGCTTACAAGGCGTGTGTGACTAAATGAAATCATTTGATTACAGGAAACGCTCGTGTTGCTGGCCTCCAAAAGGATCTCAATATGACTGATAAACAATATCAGATATGTATTACCGTCCTTTACGGGTACGTCGTCCCAAAAAATGTCATATAGAAGTCTCAACAACACTCTAGGCCATATATCGTTGCCGAGCTCCCCTCCAACCTCCTTCTCAGAAAGATCGGCCCGAGATTGCTTTTGCCGATATTGCTCACCTTCTGGGGCCTCACGGCCACACTGCAAGGTCAGCAGCTGGGGATTATATCTTGTGATCTCACCTCAAATGTATACTTTTTTTTTCCATGCATCAGGATTTGTAACATCATTCACAGGTCTAGTCATCGTGAGAGCCTTTCTTGGCCTGGTTGAAGGCCCGTTGACCCCAGCAATTGTCCTCTATCTGTCGAGCTTTTATACACGAAAAGACTTGTCCCTCAGGTACGTGTCTGCTGATTACCGTTGTTGTGGTCGATAATCCTTACCATTGATGATTTAGAATTGCCTTATTTTCCTCGGCCAGTTCGGTACGTTATGAAATACTTGAGTTGGATTTTTTTTGGCACTGAGGTTCACCCCAGATCGCGAGTGCTTTTTCTGGGTTGCTTGCTGCCGCGATCGAGAAAATGGATGGCATTGGTGGAAGACCAGGATGGGCCTGGATCTTCATCCTGGTACGTTACAAAATATGTCCTGCTCTTCTTTTTTTGCAATTATGAATTACTTCCAATAGGAAGGATTGTTTTCGGTTGTTGTGGGCCTTCTTGGTTTCTTCATCGTCCCTTCGACACCAAGCGACTCCAAGTTTTTAACAGAACACCAGAAATAGTGAATCTCTCTAGTTTGTATATCACTTGTCTGCACGTCTTAACTCTAGGATCTCCAGCCTCATCATGAGGCGCTTGGAAAAGGATCGACCATCCATCAAACCGGTTGATAAATTCAGTTTCAAAGAAGTCCTGCGATCCGTCACTTCCCTTCACGTCATCATCATCTTTATCTTGGCCTTCATGATTGGAACGACGACTTACGGCCTCTCCTTGTTCCTTCCGAGTATTGTTAAAGGGCTAGGATTCAGTTCTAGTAAAAGCCAATTGCTGAGTGTTGGTCCATTTGCGGCCGGTTTCATTGGTGAGTGTTTTCCAAAGGGCAATAAATCTCAAGGTTTATTCGCCGGCCGTTCCTTTAGTGACCTTAATTTCTGCTTACTGCTCGGACCGCTACCAATCAAGAGGTATTGTAATGGCCGCCGTCTCCGTGCTCACCATTGCCGGTTTTGTTCTTTATCTAAGTAACCATCTATGTGCCTCATTCCGACGTTCTTTTTCCTGATGTCGCGTGTTAATTAGCCGCCGAGCGCAAATTCGTGTTATACGGGGCGCTCTTCTTGATAGTTTCAGGGATATTTGGAACAACCCCAGTCATTTCTGCTTGGGTAGCCAATAATTCGGAACCATATTACCGACGCGCGACAAGCGTCGCGTTAATCTTTATTGCATTTAACACAGTATGGATTCTCTGTTTATCTATGTTTGATTTGCCCTTTATTCATGTCCTATAATTTCAGGGGGGAATTTTAAGTACCTGGAGTTTCCCAAGCAATGAAGGACCAAAATTCAGGAGAGCAATCATTATGGACCTCAGCTTGTAAGTGTCCGCCCGGTTCCTCTCTTCCTTTTTTTTTTTGTTGTTTTGTTGTTTTGTTTTGCTAACCCAATTTACGTAGCTCTATCCTTATAATTATAGGCTCTCTTGCTAATGTGGCGTACTTGTCATGGAGGAACAAAGTCAAGAAACTTCCTGGAGTACGTGCGAAGCTGCTCGAGAAATATATGTCAGATCCTAAAGCAGGTGACGACGGAGGATTGAGCGCTTGGATGGAATTAGGAGATCAACATCCTGATTTTGTATACACTCTTTAAAGTTTCCGCGAAACGTTGACCTACAAAATTGGTTGAACCGTGTCGTATTTTTTATGTGCGTTTCACCCAACTCCTCCCCACCCCCCCAAAACTCCCCCCTTTTTTTGTTATCAATTTGTCTATTGTAGTCACATTGGTCCTCGTTTATATATAAGTAGTGAATCACCATCATCATGTATCCAACATTTATCGTCACCCCCTCCCCTCCCCCCCCTTCCCCCAACCTGTTATCCTTTTATTCTCATAACACACAGCATGTAGAGGAAATTTCACAAAATGTGAAAATGTTTGTTCGAACTTGAAGGGGGTGATAATACTCTATGAGAAATTTGCAATCGGTCTTCAAGTTATTCTTTGTTCTTGAAATTTTTACGACAAAAGTATGATTTCACAGTAAGGTGGGTTTGTCCGCATGTATATATACATAGAGGTTGTTTCTCTTTTTTCCCTAAAGGGAATCAATGTAAGCCTCCCTAGAATTCTCGAACTAGATAACACAAACCCTTCTCCGGATGACAATGGTTCTCATACAGTAAAAGGAACACAATCCAGCTGCTCGCCAAGTTTACGCATGATGCTCTACTGTTGTTCGATCATTGCAATTTTGGTCCTTTCTTGGTTGGGTAAACTCCAGGCGTCACGTCGCCCCTGAAATTTTAGGATAATGAAATTAAAAAAAAAAAAGAGGGAGGGGTTGAGTTGGGGTACGGGAAGATATACTTAACAAAGTGAATCATACCAAGTTAATCGCTAATACGACGCTCGTTTTTGCGCACCGGTAACAAGCAGCGAGGACTGGGCCTGTTGCATAGACCCTCTGGAACACATCAAGTACAAGCGCCCCCCCGCATGACATGTATTCCCTGTTCTAATCATCAGGACGTTTATTGCAACAGAGGACGACAATCAAGAACGTAATGTCGAGGGGTCCTAGGACAGGAAAGCCAAGGTTTCAAATTACTCAACAAAGGAGCAAAAAAAAAAAAAAAAAGTTTGATATTATATAAAAAATAAATGCTAGATCCAAGGGACCTACGATGACAACGAATATGTCGCCACCACTTTCCTCGTGCGCCCAGATAGAGTGTTAAAAAAAAAAAACTCAAAAGTTATCAGGAGTTCAGTTCAAACCACTCCCTCCTGGATATATAAAGCAGAAGGATCCGTCAAGTACATAAAACATACTTGAAACAGACACTATCAAAGGTCCGGTTCCATTGAGAGGTTTCAGACAGCCAGGGCACAATGGGCCCCAAGCTCGGACATCTTCGACCAATGGACAGAGGGGGGGTAAAAGGACAGAAAG
>Ga0193743_1002237_pt1 | contig 13840 bp, 30 predicted proteins | sample L2c2metaG_FD_143038 | JGI IMG/M metagenome (GOLD analysis project Ga0193743, IMG submission 143038) | Soil microbial communities from a riparian zone of the East river system, Colorado, United States - L2c2 | ecosystem: Environmental > Terrestrial > Soil > Riparian zone | place: USA: East River... | reverse complement strand
CTCCGCGATGTAGACGACCTGGAGGCGGCGGACCTGTACGATGCGCGGTTGGTGGCGCTGGAGAAGCTGACCAAGCGGACCTTTATCGAGATCGGCATGATCTGCCTTGAGGTGAAGCGGCGTGAGCTGTGGAAGAAGATCATCGCGCCGGACTGGACCGACGACTCCGGCAGGCTGCACCACGGGGAATACTTCCACTCCATCGACGCGTGGATTTACTCGCGGCTGGGCGTGTCGCGTACCTCAGCCTATGACGCGATGAGGGTGTTGGGCGTCGAGTCGGTGTCGTTGGACGATCTGCGGGAGATGCCTCGCCGCAACGCCAGGAGGCTCGCCAACCTCTCCAGCGCCGTGCAGTGCGACCCGGCAGTCATTGAAGCGGCCAAGGGCTCAGAGAAGGGCTTTATCGAGGTGGTGCAGAAGAACTTCCCAGGCCAGCACTTCGAGGCGGAGCGATCCATCATCGCGAAGCCAACGCTGTCGGCACGCGAGCAGATGACCAACACCTTCGATGTCGTGCGCTGGGTGTATGACGTGGAGAACCGCGAAGACATCCTGGAACTTCTTTGCGTGTACTTCATGGACGGCAAGTGCGAGCGCGAGGGATACACCAACTGGACGAACGAAGAGGCATTCGAGGCCGCGAAGAAGAGGGGCGTGGCGTGATGCAGACCTTTCGTGATAAGGCGCTGGGGATTTATCACAGGATCGAGATCGAGACCATTCAATCTCGCTTGGCCGAACAGCGGGCACTGGCTCGACTGGTGCGCGAGCAGATGAAGGACGACACGAAGCAGTTGCTATTGATCGCTGAGGACTGGACAAAGAAGCGACTGAAGAAGAGGAGAGGTGTGGCGTGACGGCATTTATCTACAGCGCGGCGGGATTGAAGTTGACGAAGAGCTTCGAGGGTTGCGAGCTGACGGCCTACGTGGATCAGGGCGGCGTGTGGTCTATCGGCTATGGACACACGGGGATGTATGTTCGCGAGGGGATGACCATCACCCAGGCGGAGGCGGATGCGCTTCTCTCTCTGGATGTCGCCTTCGCTGTGAAGTGCGTCAATAAGCTGGTCACGGCCAACATCCGCCAGAACCAGTTTGATGCGTTGGTCGACTTCGTGTTCAACCTTGGATGTTCGCGCCTCGCGAATTCACAGCTGTTGCTCGACGTGAACGCGGGGAAGTTCTTCGAGGCTGCCGCTCAATTTCTGCGCTGGGATCACGTTGGAAAAGTTGTGATGCCAGGGCTGGCGCGTCGCAGGCGGGCTGAGGCGGCGATGTTCTACAAGGCGGTGGAGTGATGCAACAGCTAGTTCAGTACGTGACGACGACACGCGATTCCCGCGATGTCTACATGCCGGATGCCTATCAGCTGCGCACCGAGCGGGGATATGTCTGGCTGCAAAAGCTGGCTATTTACATCTTGCGCAAGCTGGGATGTTTCGCAGCGACGAAGGAGACAACTGTGCTAAAGCACGTCTTCGATACGAAGGGATTGGCAGAGGCATTGTGGCGGCAACGCGCCGAAGTCTTCGAGCTTTATCACATGCGAGGAGCGCGGCTGTTGGTTGGCTACGAAGACTTCGAGCGGCTCACGGGCATCCCGATGTATAAGCCGTTTTCGTTTGAAGTGCCTTACTCCGCGATGGAAGCGGGGAAGCCGACGGTGTTCGATATGCAGATCACGGTTATCCCGTGGATGAAGGGGATGCTAGTGCTCCCGAAGGAGTTGGCGTAGTGGCGATCCACGTCGGCAAGGTCGGCATTGTGCGACGTACAGGGGCAGCCCTGGAGGCGTTGCGGTGGGATTGCTACTACCGCGATAACCAGCGCTGCGTGACCTGCAAGCGTTGGGTGCGATTCGAGCGCGGCGAGGAGGATTCGATGCACATGGCGCACGTCAGGGGGAAGCGCAACAACGGCGACACACTCGACAACGTACGGACCAAGTGTGGCTACTGCCATCTGGTCCTGGAACATAACCCGAAGTCTGTACCAAGAAAGGTGAAGCCATGATCGTTCCAGGAACGACGATCTTTTCGATGATCCATTGCCCAACGTGCTGTAAGCCGGTGATGAATATGCGCGGGCCGATGAGCCTCTTCTACCAGTACATGTGCACGGATTCGGAGTGTGCGGACTTTGGCGCGGTGGTGACGGTTGAAAAGGTGGTGATGCAGGTTTTGTCTGTCGACAGGCCGTGGTGGAAGAGGGAGGAAAAAGGAGATGAAGTCGCTGGAGAAGCTGATACGAGCAGTCGAGATGCAGCTTGGGGCGTGTGATGGCTGGCGCGAACTATTGCAGGAGTCGCGGCGGGAACTAAATGAAGTCAAAAAGAGGGAGTTGATGGATGAGCACACCGTACGAGGAATTGATGAACGAAGAATGGCTAGCGACAATCGGATTCCAGCCGGAGCTGGCGCACGATCTTGTGATCCGGGATCGGCGGGCGACCATGCGCAGCCGGAAACAGATTGAATCGATCTTTATCGCGTGGCTGGATCATGGATGCTTTGCAGGTTTGGGAAGGGATCGATGAGCCAGGTTTCGATTGTGGTCTATTGCAAGGCAGAGCCGCAGGGAAGTAAGAAGGGCTTCATCGTGCCGGGGAAGGGTGGCGCTAAAGACCGTGCGGTGGTGGTGGACGACAACAAGGTTGTCATGAGGTCATACCGACAACAGGTGACACGCGAAGCCGTCTATGAGCTGGCACAGCGCAACCTGCCGCGACCCATGGCCGGAGAGCATGTGCCGGTTGAACTTATCCTGGAGTTCGTGTTTGTCAGGCCGAAGAGCTGCCCGAAGAGCCGCGTTTGGCCGGTGGTAAAGCCGGACATCGATAAGCTGAAGCGCTCCACCATGGACGCGCTAAAGGGCGTGCTCTACCTGGACGATGCGCAAGTTGTATGGGGGAGCCAGCGCAAGGTCTATGGACCTATCGAGCAAGTAAACATCTCTGCGCGAATCATCAAGGAGACACCATGAGACAGTGCCGAGCGATGTTGGGCTAGGGGGATTCTTTCAAGACCCGCACAGTGGCTCCCCCTGGGTCACACTTTTGGCCTGCGACGGTTCAGACATCGCGAGGAAGCAGGGCGTGAATCTTGCAGGCAGTCTTAGGATCGAGGGACATCCAATCATAGTCACGGAGGGCCATGCAATGCGCGGCATGGGCCTTCTTCCGAACGAGCTTCAAACGTTCTTTTTCACTTATGGCCGTCAGCAGTGTTTTATCCAATTGTTTCAATGTACAGCCCTCGTATTGTGTAGAACGTGGAACGTCAACTCTACAGTAATGTTGCGCTCGTTACCTTAGTTTTATTCTGAGGATTACCTGTGGATAAAACAAAAACCCCACCTTTTGAGGGGCGGGGCTCTGTTGGGAGACTAGACGACCTAATCCCGGAGATCGGCTAGACGTGTGTAGCTATACCACTTGTGTCGGTCGCGGCGCAAGGCGGGCGCAGGAATCTCATTTTGAGATGTCACTCCTGCCGATGCAGTTCCCGATGCTCCTCTCCGGTCATTACCTTTAGATTTACCTTGCGATTGTCCACGGTATTTCTATTGACATGGTGGACGTGAAGATATCGGTGGTTCACGTTCATAACCATGCGGGACATTTGATGCGTGCTGGCAATCTCCGTGCTGGTTACGGCTCGGGTGCATTTTCGGCCCGGTGCCAGCCACGCCCGCCATCGGTGGATGGACAGCCGTTCGTAGTCCTCTTCGTCCACAATGGCAAACACTTCGCAGTGGATGAAGCGTGAAGGCAGGCGAAGAGGGGGGCGAAGCGGTATCAGCCTCGCGCCGTCAGGGCAGACAGCGTTAGCCAGGGCATCGGCGTAGCGTTCCTCCGTCGCACGAATACGGGCCTTGATGATGTCTTCGGCGGTAAGGACGATGGGCGGCGGCAGGACGATGGGATCACAGCGATTGCTGTTCATCACCCTAATCCTGCCGCCACTCAGTCGAATCAAATAAGGCCGGTCCATGGCCAAATTGTAGGCTAGTGACTACCGCTTTTGAAGGGGAATAGCACGTTCGCGACGGATGATTTTGGCAATGAAAGGACCACTCCAAGCGCCTCCTGAGCGATTCGGCATCCCGGCACTGTTGAGCGTGTCGGCTATTTGCGTATAGGTCATTCCAAGGGATCGATTGTGCATGATGGCTAGGTGGATCATGTATTCGCTCTCGTAGTGCCCAAAGGGTTTCTGTCCTTCACAGCGCCCATACTTTTTCTTTGTCGCCTCGCGTCCTTTGCGAAGTTTGGCGACAATCATGGACTTGTCTAGTTCCGCAAAGACCCCTTGTATCTGTACCAGAGCTTTCTTCATGGGATCGCCCATGACCGCCTCCGTGATGTCCTCGCCAGTGTTGGCCGCATAGAGCGTAAGGCCCTTGGCCGCGAGGTACAGGATGAGTTGCTCCTGTACCCGGTAGGATCGGGCGAGCCGGTCCAGACCTTCGATGATGAGGATTTTGGTTTTGGTATCAAGCATGAATGCAACCATCTCCTTAAAGGCGGGGCGTTCGTCCTCATCCTTCCATCCGGGGATGGCCTCTTCTTTGAATACGCGATTGATGGTGAAGTCTTTGGCGCTGGCCAGACGGGAGCAGTTGTCCTCCTGCCGGTCGAAGCCGGTTCCCTCCAGCTGGGCTGCACCAGAGACGCGGAGATAAGCAACACAGGGATTCTTCAAAGCGTCCTCATTCTTTTCGGTTTTGGAAGACCGAGTTTAGATGTGTCGCGTAGACCAACGGGACGGCCTACACGTTTCTCGCCATTCCATGCACGAGACTTGCAACTAGGACAAATGGCCGGGGGTAGAACGGCGAGGGAGACCCAATTATGGTCGCATTTCTCGCAGGCACAATCGTAGACTTCGACTTTTTTACGCTTTAGAGCCATTCTTTAGAACTCCTATATACCACTAGGAATCCTTTATAAACCTTCAGCCAGCCCGGAGTTGTCAACCTGTAGGCTACAGGCGACTGTCTCCAGTGCTGGATTTATAATCCTTTGACCAGCTGAGAAAGACTTAGTTTGAGGCCGTCGGCTATGACCTCGATAAGAGGCAGGGTGATGTGTTTTACCCCACGCTCTACATCGCTTATCCAGCTGCGATCTAAGCCGAAGTCTCTGGCCATCTCGGCTTGGCTCATGTCGCGATCTTGTCGGAGAGTTCTAATGCGCTCCCCAAACTTTATCGCGATGTCGCTTACTGGTTCTGGTCTGCGGACGGATGCCCGCTTGGCTGGGGTTCTGGAAACGAGAGTTGAGCGCTTCCGTCTTAGGGGTTTCTTCTTTGTGAGGGGCGACATGGGAGTGATCCTTTTCCAGGCAGGGTATAGAGCAATAGTGAATGGCCCGCAGTATTTGGCGCGGCTTGCGTACCGCGCCGGGAAGATTACCAGTCTTCCACGGCTCCCGTGCCCGGAGTGGGCTCGGGGAACGTCTATTTCGTGTGGCCTATCGACTACACCCTCATCCTCGGGCAACCTTGCGCCTAAGTCAACAAAAATACGGATAACTTTCCTAGTTACTTTGACCTATCTATCAATAGGGCTAGGACTTGGGCGGCAAGGGAGAAGCCTTGACGACGTTGGCCAGCTCCCTATGCAAGTACTCCTTTAGTGTTATGCCCGCCATCGCCGCACGGACCTTCAATTGCACATATAGGGTATCGTCAAATTCTTTGATACTCAAGATAGCCATTAGATACCCCCATCGGTCATGATGTTCAGGTTCATGTGCTGGTCGCGGGCGATGCCGCTGAGGATGGTGCGGATCGAGCGGGCAGTACGCCCATTCTTGCCGATGATTTTGCCCGCGTCCGACTCGGCCACGTCCAGATTGATCGTGTGGACGTTGCCGTTGCTGGTAATGGTGGAGATGACCCGTTTGGGATTGTCTACCAACGCCTCGGCGATGGCATGGATAAGGGTACGAACGTTCTCTGTTGCGTTTGTCACTGTGTTGTCTCCGGTTATCAAGGTTAGGGTAAATGTTGTGGCGCATCTGGCTGTACAACGTTGCACAGCTTTTTGGTTTGCCTATCAAGCGTGATGGTCTGATTCGGGGTGGTCCTTGGGGAGTCCGCAATCGAAGCAATAGCCGTCGCCGGACCTGTCGTTATACTCGTGCGGGAAGAGCTTTGTTGTCGAAAGCTCTTCGCCCTCGGCTTCGGTGTAAGTGTCAGTCTTCCACTCCGCTTCAATCGTGGCGAGAGCTTGGCAGAGCAGGGCATAGGCAGCCTTGGGGCTGTCGGCTGGTACGGTGATGGTGATGTTGTTGAAGGTTGTCTCTCGCATGTCGTCTCCTGGCTGTACGGTTTATAGTGCGTGGCTTTTTGGTTCACCTATCAAGGGCGAATTAGAGACTCCATGGGGCCGGATCGTACCCCGGTAGTGTGCGGATCAATGCGTCCTTCAGCTGGTCGCAGAATCGCCGCGTTGCCGAGTCTTTCCATCCCTCGTGCTCATTCGATTGGTACTCGTAGCACTGCAACGCCTTGAGCGCTTCAACGGTCGTCATAGCTGGCGGAGTGGCCAGGAGACGCTTCGGGAACCTATACGCGGGTGGGGCTGGCGCATAGTCGCGGTAAGCGTATCGGGCGGCGGCGCTTGCGTAGTTCTCGCTGACCATCTCGCGGCCAAGGATGTCCACCGTATCGACTTCGAGCTTCCGCGACGGATCGCTGAAGTATGGAGCATGAAAGTTAGTTGCGTTGATAGGTCCAAAGAGTGCGAGATGGACAAGAGCATCGATATGGTTTTCAGAGACGATATAGGCTGACATAGGTGGGGCTCCTCTGGCTGGTAGTTGGCCGGTTATGATGCGTTGTTGTTTGGTCTATCTATCATTGCGGCCACACTGGCGAAGCCTGCCCTAACGATTGAGAGAATAAGAGAGACGATGGCCACACTGTACCGCGCCATGTTACGCATTTGTTCTTTGGCTCCTTAGTCTTTGCGCGAAGCGCTTCTGTTGCTCGCGGTGCTTCTTTTTGTGCTCGCGCTCAACCTCCCTGAAAGCTTCGTCACTGCCATACAGGGCCAGGAACGCCGTACGGTATCGGGCAGAGCTGAGATGTCGCCTTATAGCGTCGGATAGTTCGCGCATCTCTTCTTTGCTTCCGCGAACGTTGAAGACGTGCGAGATGTTCGCGAAGTTGCCAAAGGCGGAAACCGACCCGTCTTTCTCTGTGCTGATAAACTTCCCGTAAAGCTCAAATGTTGGATCGAGTGCATAGTGTGGCGAGTTCAGCACTGCGATTAGTTCGTCAATTGAATCGGTCTGTTGTCCTGCCCACTTGCTACCGTTTGAAAAGATGACCATAATTTTTCTCCTCGGAAAGGTATGTCCCGTTTTGTTATGCGTAGGTGGCTGCCTACGCTCAGAGTCTATGTTTGCATTCCACGCCAATAGCTGATTAGTTCCTCCCGATTGCAAAACCATCCATAGGGGGAGTCATGGATCATTTGTCGCTTCTCTCCCACTTTCCCGCACTCGACGCACTTAGCTGTCTTTGGATAAGAGGATGGACGAAATAACGCTAAAATCCCTTCAAACATGTTTGCTTTTCTCCGCTTGTGCCGGGTGATGCGCGAGATGCCGCCCGCGTGCGGTTAGTGCAGCCTAGCTTCGTGGCTTAGACGATTTTGCCGTCTTCCGTAAATTCGTACTCGTTCGCAGCGATGGATTCGTCCACTGCCTCATCGCTGTTTTGATACTCCCATTCTGTCTTTAGGCCGTCGTAAATCCATTGCGCGAAGTCGCGCATGAGGTCCAGCACCGCATCCGCATCCGACCCCTCTACTTCTTTCTCATTCTCCAAGGAGGCTTCGACGCTCATGGTGTACTTGTGGACGTATTGGCCGCCTTGCGTGATTGTCGCGGTGAGCTTATAGCCGTATCGTTTCTGAATGTCGGCTAGATCGTCGGCAATCCGCCAGAGCTTCTTATCCTCGCCAAACTCGGAACGTATCTGTTTCGCGCTGTTCTTTGCGTAGGAGTATGAGCCGGTGAAGCTAGCGCCGTCTCCTTGCGAACTGAACCCGCTATACATAATGTTCGGCTCGGTTCGCGTGCTCCCGCCCATCAATGGCACTTGGTTCTGATTGAATTCAATTCCTAGCAGTTTGGCCGCAGTCTCCGCTGGCTCCCATAGTTCGCCATGCCCGCCGAAGCTTTGCATCTGGCAATCCCGGAACCAGTCGCGGGCTTTGTCCTTCGCTTTGTCGGTTAGTTCGTCAAACTTGTAAATTTTGGTTTCGATGATTCGCATTTGAGGCTCCATTGTGCGACTGGCTAAAGGTTGTGTCGTGGGAACCGCCACGATGCGGAGTTGCGTTTCCTTCTTTATCGCCGATGCTCCAGTATGGACTTGATGGATCGAAGCAATCCTGTTTTTGTCTTGGTCCCGAAGCCGGTCTGCCGTCTGTCTTTGTGCTCTGTATCGCGCTTGAGATAATCCCACAACAGACCAGCGACCGCCTCCACTTCCGCATCTTCGTTACTGTCGGCTACAGACCACTTGCCTATGTCTTTGCCGTTTAGATCGCGAATGATGCCCGAGTCCTCAGCCTCAAAAGTGCAACCGCGCAGATAGCACCCTTGCTCTTTCAAGGTCCGTCCGACATCATCGGCGGTCTGCATCTCATCATTGTCTAGTTCAATTTCAAGGGTAAATTTCATCTGTCGATTCTCCATGGTGCGACTGGTTTCTGCTGCGTTAGGTGTTGGTTCGCCTATCAAAGTTAGTCTTTACGGTTTACGTACTCACGGACATAGGCAATTTGCGCCGAACGGGAAAGACTCTCTAACGCTTTCCCGGTCTGCTTCTCGTGGTGCGCAGCTGCCGAATCCCACGCGCTAGGTGTCTTCGGGTTGATCCTCCCCCATGTAATAGTCACATTTACCATCGTTTCCCTTTCTGTTGCGTTGCTTTTTAGTTCGCCTATCAACAAACAGTTAGTGTAAGAATTCAGCCAGACCCATACGGGTGAAGGCTTCAATGATTGCCGCGTTACACATGCCGTCAATACCGATAAAATATTCGCGTTCTTTGTGCCATCCGACGCACTCGCGGACGGTAGCGATGAAATCGGCCTCATCTTCGCACTCAGTTAAGGTAGTATCTCCTTCGCAATAGCTCATGAGGGTGAGAGTTATAGGATTGATCCAATTCCCGAAATAAGACGCATCCTGCTTTGTGTCCAGTTGCGCCCACCCCTTATCAGAAGTGCAGAGCCGAAAATCATACTTATACCGTTCACTCATGCACTCAAAACCGCGTGTGATTGTTGCCATGACGTTTTGATCCCTTTTCGCTGGAGACGGCCAGTGTCGCCGGTTTTAGTTGCGTGAGTTTTTGGTCCGTCTATCAAAAGCGGTTAGTCTTTGCGGTTTACCTTTTCCGCTCTGAAGTATGTCGGGCACTCCCGATGCGCCGCTAGTGTCGTGGTAAAGAAGTCGTCTATTGTCTCTATGTAATCAACTTCATCCCAGTTGGTTGCAGAGTGGATGTCTTGAAATTTTGCCGCCCAGCCTAGCACGGTATCGAGGCGACTACGCGAGTCCGGGAATTCCTCATACGTGACAGACCCATCCCCGAATCCCTGATAAAGGTTCGCGGTGAGATCAAAGACAACCTCTAACTCACTCCGCAGATGTGGAGCGCTGACCGCTAATGTTCTGTTGTTTTCGCGGGCTATAGTTCGCTCAATTTCTAGCGCGATGCTGTAGCTGTCTGTATCGCGTGCAGGCACTTTGAAGCGTGGGGCTCGGTTCAGTGCTGCCAGTGCAAGCTGTAGCGCTTCGGTGGGTGCTAGTACGTCTCTACTCATGGCTGTAGTCTCCTTAGTCTGTTGCGTTGCTGTTTGGTCCGTCTATCAAAGAAGCTTGCCGCTTAGTCCACGCGTTGCAGGATGGAGCATGATAGGCGTGGGAGTGTAGCTGGGATGAAACCAGATACAACCCAGCCCCGTAGTCGGCTCAAATATCCATCCCCCATGCAATGCGCGAAACGTTAGCGCTTCTGCCAGAGTACGAAACCCTATGTAATCCATTTTCAATTCTCCGCTTTCTGTTGCGTTGCTTGTTGGTCCGTCTATCAAAACGGCTTAGCCTATCTCTTGATTGAGCGAGCCGTTTTTTTCGTGCCATGATTCGATATCGTCATAGACAGCTTCCACTGCCGCAACAAAAAGCGGATAGTCGTGCTTATGGTCACTTATCCACGCGCTAAACGCGTCCCTTTGGTCCTGTATCCTCTCGGCGTGAGTGGACCCGTCACAGCCCGATTCCGCCGCATCATCGCAACGCGATGCACGCTCAGCATCGTTTATCCAATCGTCGGAAGACGCTCCCCATTGACTCGCTACATGTTGCGAGCTTGCGAACCATCTAACGAAATTGCTTATTCTCTGGTCTGCCATACTTACCTCCGTTTTATGCGTATCGGCTTTGGACGATACCGCCGCATTACAGGGACGGAGAGGCCCGTCCCTGCCATCTGCGATTATGCGGCGATGCTCTGTTGACCTAACAGGATGCGAGATGCCGTGTCCCTGCTTTCCGCCGATTGTTTGCCGACTGTCTGACGTGCGGCGACAATGGCAAGCTCAGCGGTTTTATCACTCCCCAACGTTTTACCGGTGATAGTTTCGACAACTGAGAAGTGCTCGGAACTGTCATCGTTTGTCATATGTACGACTACAAAAGGCACTAACGGCATTTCAGGAATTGATACAGGTAAGCCCATTTTGCTTACCATGTGCCAATCAGCGGCAGACTTGCCAACGGAGACGGATACAGGGACCATATCTACTCCCTCATCTTCATACTTCGCACGCTTCAGAGCTTTCTTCTCTGACGTACTCAAGGCACCTAGAAAACGGATCTTCTCAAGTTTGGCGCGTTCCTTATCCGTCCATTTTGCAAGCTCGCGTATGGCAACGCGTCTGTCAATGGCGACAAACCGCGCAGACGTTCTGATATTGTTTCGCTTGCCTGCTATGCCTGACACCTTGAGCCATCGCCCGCCGACGATATACTCGACGCGATGCTCTGGCCCCTCTGGACGTGTATAGACTCCATTGCGGTATTCCGCTTGTCCCTTTGGTTTCTCAAACTCTGCGACTGGCGCGAATGGTTCCACCTCCACGCGTATATGTTTGACACCTTTAGACCAAATGCGGAGACGCGTTCCATTGATACAGACGGGCGCGTGACCTTCTACAGGGATGGCGACGATAGGAGCTTTTGTTCTCAGGATGCTTTCGATCATTTCAATATTCCTCTCAATTTGGCAGAATGTGACGGTGGGAAAAAAGAGGGGGGATTACTCCCCCCCTGCTTATGCGGCGACGCGTACCCCTTTCAACTCCGCCATACGTTCGGCCAACTGCCATAATGCGCGATTGAGTTTTACGTCTTGGTCAATACCGCGTATGGCGTGGGTGGTCGTCATACGTCCGCGCCCCTCTTCTGTGCGAGGTGCTCGCGCAGACAGTCCGCCTTTGATGGAGTTTTCCTGTACTACATTCAACGTCCGCCATAGGTCATTGGCAGGACGGTTCCAGTTCGAACCGTTAGACTGTCTATCCTCTGAGCGTCTCGGCATAAGCAACTGTGCGGCAGTGATTGGCGTATCAACTTTGATACCGCCATCGCCATCCGGGACACCGAAACGAAGGGTATGCGCAGCTTCTGCAAAGGCATCTTGTTCACCCGCTGACAGCTGCAACGCGTTCCAGTTCTCAATCGTTACCGCAACGTTGCCAGAGTTGGACAGGATACGATTAGACCCTTCGATGACTTGATCGATGATGTTGCCTTTGTGAGGGATGCGTATGCTGTCGCCGTCGCCGACAGACTTCATCATTCCATTCAGACAGACCAGACGAAAGACTCCCTGACTCAGCTGATACGCGCTAGTCCCATCATGCGCGTTTATAAGGACAACTTCTGTCAGGGTATCGCCTAAGATCATCGGTACTGCACTGCCCTGCGGGCGAAACTTAATCATATGTTTGGTAAACTCCGCCTTTCCAGCGATACGCGAACCGCCTTGGACTGCGGAATAGGGCTGGAGCCCTTCTTTCACCATTCCTTCGATAACGTCAACGGTTCGGATATAGGCGAATTTATCCGACCGGCTGGAATGCGCAGACATTGCAAAGGCAGAGGGGACGCGTTGCCGCAACTGCTCCATTGTGAGGGGGAGTTGCTGACGATAAGAGGTTCCGTGATTGCGAGTAAAGACGTTCATTTGATTCTCCTATGCTCTGGTGAGCCTTTGTATCTTCTGACCTTCGTCAGGCAGCGCATTACGCTGCGACGGGAAAACTCCCCGTTTCGGCCTAAGAGTGTGTGTATCCATCGGGTTCGATTCCAAGCCACATTCCGCACCATGGGACCATGACGCATCCATAACTTGTCTGTACCGTGCGGCGAAACTGCAGATACGTTTTCCCGTTATTCTGGTCACGGTCAAAAACCTTCTTGAGTGCAATCTGTTGAGCTTTATTGAGTTTGGCCATTTTCGTCTTCTCCTATGCTTGGTACGGCATTTTGTAAGGGGGGATGGACTCCGCCATCCCACGGTTACGTCAGAAGGGGTTAGCGCAGCTGAATCCATTCCAGCTTCTCAGCTTGCTCTGCAATGTGCTTTGAACGTTCGGCAATGTGACGGTTAGCTGGGAATTCATGATCTGCTAGGGACGCGATACCTTCGACATCATCAAGAATGGCAATTAGGGAGAGTGCAAGCTCGGCAAACTTTCCGCCTTTAGCCGTCAAGGCGTTTAGGTGCCCAACTAGGATTGGACAGTTGGGACGCGTCTCAGCTTGCCAACGTGCATCGCGCTCAGACGTATACTTCGCGTCTACCGTCTCAGCTATGCTGCGCATCGTTTCCAGTTCTGCGGAAGTGTGACCTGGCGAGATTGGCGCATCTGTGTCACACAGACAATGAAATATGTTTTTATTGCATTGCTCACAAAAGTCTTGAACGGTCACGCCGTCCACTTCGATGTATTTCTTATCTTCGTCATACGGTTCCATACCTGCGACAGCTTCTACTATCTGCGCATCTGTCATAACTCCGGGGCATCCATCCTCCCCTTCATCGAAGCATTTACCAGTGGCGGTATAGATTGCGCGAACCTTACCAGCGTCTACCCCGTCATAGTGGCGACCACAAGCCGGACAATCGAACACGTCAGGGGGAAACATTCCTCCCCCATCAACTCCAATCTTCGCGGCGATACGGTCGATATCAACTACCCCAAAGCATCCAAGATAAAACTCCCCTTTGCGTTTACAGTCCACACTGTAACCGTTGACGATATCCACGCGACTCCAACCCGTTCGCTTTACGTCTTTCTCCATTGCTTCCAAGTGTGCAACCACTTGGCTTACATCTAAGTTGCTTACTCGCTTGATGCTCATTCGGTATTACCTCCGGGACACCGCCGGTAGAAGAAGCGGTGGAGTAACCACTTCAGCATGCTGCATGCACGGTGTCAACAGTAAATACAGTCTCACCTACAACTTTGTGACGGATGACGAAACAATCCGGGAATGTGCGCAGGATATGAGGCGGAGAGTGTGGAACTGGTTTCGCCTCATGACCAACTCCGCCGAGTTTTTGGAGTGCTATCAATACGCCTATGGGAAAGCGCAAACGTGACGCGTCACAGCCCCATTGTCACGTCTTCCGTTACGACGTTGGCTACGATGCCCATAGAACACGTTTGTAGGCCGGTGACGGCATACTTGCAACGGTATCTTTGGATACGGTTACAAATGCGGTATCGAAGCAACA
>Ga0193743_1002236_pt1 | contig 13841 bp, 7 predicted proteins | sample L2c2metaG_FD_143038 | JGI IMG/M metagenome (GOLD analysis project Ga0193743, IMG submission 143038) | Soil microbial communities from a riparian zone of the East river system, Colorado, United States - L2c2 | ecosystem: Environmental > Terrestrial > Soil > Riparian zone | place: USA: East River... | reverse complement strand
TGGATAAGGTTGTGCATGCAAGCGTACGGCATTTAAATTGGCATCACGCATGGCCTTAAACCAGGCCACAGCATAACGGCGGGTCATTTGCGGAACGCCCAGAAAATGCCACGAATCGCCTTTCATTACAATTGGTTTTCCATTGAGCAATACCTTACTGCCGTTGAATGTTATTTCGCGCCAGCCAAAGCGGGTATATTTCTGATCTGTGGTTTTTCCATCGATGGTTGTTTTCACGATCAGACCATACAGGTTAGGGTTCTCGGGTGACCATATTTTGAGTTGTCCATTTACGTTAGCTGTGAGTAAAACCTTAATTTCGCTATGTGCAGGCACTTTTACTTTTACAGCCGGTATACTAAGTGAAACATGAGCAGCCAGGCCCATAACCGGAACTGCATCATCATTAACTGAATGATTATTTCTGTTGATGCATTGAAGCGCATCGGCTCCAATAGTAACCTCAACGCTTTTATTTTCCTCATTTATGGCCGTTACCTCAACCTCCAGTTTATCTTCATGCACTTTGGGTTTGATGTAAACATTGGATACATGTGTCTGTGGTAAGGCTTCGAGGTAAACGTCCTGCCATATCCCGGCAATATGTTGCCCCCAGAAGGAGCCTGCCTGGTATGTTCTGCGGCCATATTTACCTTTTTTGTCGAAAAGTGAAGCCTTACGGATACCGACAGCAATCTCATTCCGTTCGCCGGGAAGTATCAGTTTGGAAACATCGATATCAAAAGGAAGAAAAATGCCGAAATGACTACCCGCTGATTTACCGTTCACCAAAATTTCCGCATCGCCTGCAACGGCTTCAAAATGTAAGACAAGATGCCTGCCCCTCCAATTTTCGGGTACAGGGAAAACATGTTTTAACCAACCCATTTTTATACCTTCCCATGCTTTGGGATAACTTGGATATGTCCGGAAATCGCCGCCTTCACCGTGATTATCTGCAAAGCTGTTCACGTTCCATGGCGATGGAATACGGATAGGTGTGTTAGCCCAGGCATCAGCTTGCACACCCGGTAAATGTGGCACAGGATCTACTCCCTCCTTGAACCCCGCAGGTAATGGAACCGGTTGAAACTGCCATGATCCGTTAAGGCATATATCTTCCCGATATGGCTTTTCAGATGGTTTTACCAGGCCTTCCGAAGGGGCAAAAACACCAGTATATTCCTGATGCTGGCCATAACAAAAAAGGGTAGACAAGATCAGTGTTAATCCTAAAAAAATCGTTTTATTCATATCTCTTAATGATGTTGTTGGCAGCAATAGCGTGGTTGTAAAATCTGCTTTTGGGCCCATTACCCTGCAAAAAGAGCGTTATACGCCCAATCCTTTCACGCTGGATAAAAAGGTAATGTTTGGATACCAAGACGGGTAGGCTACGCCTAAAAGCGCTTAATGATATGACGACCGGCCCGGCTAAACTATTTTTCATGGGGTGTATGTTTTAATATTTTAGTTATAGTTGATGCTTTATTGGGCCAGGTCGGTTAGCATGTTAATTAATAACTTTCCGGCAACAGGGTCTGTAAGGGTTTTATCTAATCTCATCTGCGAGAGGATAACCTTTCCTCCATTTGTAATCTTTACAATTGGGAACCCTTTGATTTTATCCAGACGGTTCATCCTCGCGTTGACATCGCCGGGCAGGTAACCGTGCACTTTAGTAAAGGACGCTAGCTGTACCAGATTGCTGTTACGATTAATACGGAAAGCTCCTGCCATTACCGAAGGCATTTCGCGCTGATTGTTATTAAAGTTGCGGATATCCAGCGGCTCGAGACCATTAAAAACTGAAGATTCCGGGACTTCCATATTGGCGACTTCCCCATCTTCTTTTACAATACTGCGAATGTATTCGGGATAAAGCATGTGCACAAAATCACCGCAGCCAGAGATCAATACTTTATTACCAGCGCCAAGCAGGGTTTTAATCTGTGTTGTTTCAGCAGCATTGGTATTAACAGAATCCAGGCCGGAAAGGATGTAAACATCAGCCTTTTGATGGAGGAGATCAGTCACCGAAACAACCGAAGTATAGTGTATACGCAAAAAGCTGAGCGCAGCGCTGAGCGCTTTGTTTCGATCTAACACGACAATCTTTTTGTTGCTTAACACATCAGAAGTTAAGCCTTCTTTTTTCATCATCAGCAAGTCGTAGCTGTTTTCAGAAACTGTTTTGCCCTTCTCAGTCAGTTTAAGCAACAACTTGCCGGCAACACGGCTTGTCGGTAAATTAAGCGGAACAGTAATCTGTGGATCGATCCATTTGCGGCTATAATGCTCAACTGCCGGTATTTCCATTTCGCCTTCAGCAATCTGATGGTTATTATTGCCTGTCAACTGCCATTTTAAGATTGATGGAGCCAGTGCCGAGCCATCCTCTTTATCATTCACAATACATATTTGTGTGGGAAGTTTAGCACCGGCATAAAAATGTCTGCCCCATAGTTCCGCAGTTACCAATACGGGCTGCAAAGCCTTTTTCATTTCATAATAAACCGGCCATGGCTTTATCTTATTAACCATATCTACATTGGCAAACCAGGTTAAGGCAGAGAAATGCAGTATCCCTGCCGAACGGTCGTCGCTTCGGCGAAGCGCTTCGCCCAGCTCTTTGGTAATAAAGGCCTGTGTGGTTAAAAAGTAATATGGGTCGTTGTATTCATAAGCAAATTTCCCCACCAACGAAGCCGGATTCTGGTGCACATAAGTATAGTAACGTGTAGGGTGCCCGGTTTCGTCGGTATACCCGGTCGACATCTCCTGCGATATAAGAGGGCGGCCTTCATTCTTATTATTTTTTTGCCATTCGCCCTTAAAGAACCTGAAGATCGAGTAATCGTACCAATTATAATACGCATGAGGGTCGTCAATATCGCCATCGTCAATATCCTTATAAAAATCAGCTCCAAAACGTTTAGTATTCCGGCGGTAATTGGAGTCGAATACTATCGGCCGGCTTGGGTCAATTACCCTCATGGCTTTAACTACATCAGATATAGTTTTCATTTTGATCTTCGCCCGTTCTGTATCGGGGTCATTATCATAAAATTTCATCTCGTTGTTCATGGTCCAAAGCAAAAGCGATGGATGGTTGCGGTATTTTTTCAGCAGATCATAAAACTCATTCTTCCACAGATCCACCAGTTCGGGGGAAGGCATACTACTTTCCAGGAATAGCCATGGCCAGGTCCCTTCATAGCTTACACCTATCCCATTCTCGTCAGATGCATTCATCCATGTTTCATTATACGGCACCGTGTGGGTACGCGTAACCATGATGTTGCCTTCCTTCATCAACCTGCTGAATTTATTGGCCATAGCTGTATCATTGGGCGCCAGCGGCATGGCGGTTTGATTTCCGCCGCGCAGCCAGTAACGTTTACCATTCAGGTAGAAGTAATCGCCAACGGCCTTAAATGTGCGGAAGCCCGATCTGATCACTTTTTCATCGATCTGTTTACCGTCAGCAGTCGATAAATCAAACTTAAAGTTGTACAAGTTCGGATGATCTGGCGACCATAGTTGTGGCTTTAATCCATCAATGCTGTAGGTAAACATTTTGGTTTCGCCCGGTTTTAGTACCAGTTGTTTTAAAGATGCTGCGTTATAGAGTGTATTTTTAAACTTTACGCCATCGATAGCAGTTGAAATTGAGAATAAGGTTGAGGTTTGATCATAATTTTTAACAGTAACATTAAATTCGGCACCGGTAAGGCTGGGTTTAATAAATACATCTTCTATTCTTACAGGATTGCTAATGGTTAGGGTAACCGGTTGCCATATCCCGGCCGGGTCATCGTTAAAAAAGCCATGCGCAAGGTCTTTCACCATTTTTTGGGTAACCTCAACGGTTACAGCTACACCGGCTATTTTGTCAGCATCCTTAATATCTTTCACATAATCGCGTACTACCTTTACTGCCACCAGGTTTTTACCGGGCTTTAGCAGGCTGCTCACATCCAACTTGAAATCGCCGAACATACCTACATGGCTGCCGGCCTTTTTACCATTAACCCATACCTCCGCCACTTTAGATACTGCATCGAAACTGAGTTGCAGATTTTTGCCCTTTATATCTGCAGGTAATACCAGCCACTGCCGGTACCAGCCCACGCTGGTTTTCTTATAATCGAAAGTATAGCTTTCACACCTGTCAATTTCTTTTTGGTAAATGTTGTCGGCCACCCCTTTGCCGGCTGTGTTGTAGCGTTCACCATGCAGCCATACCCGCAGTGGATTCCAGAAGTTAGGCACCATCATAACGTGCCAATCATTGTCGGTATGCGAGGGCGATACGGCATCGCTTTCGTTATCCGTTTCATAACCAGGCGAAAATAGCCAGCGTCCATTAAGCGAAATATCAGTACGGCCCTGGCCAGCTTGCTTAATTTCAATAGGTTTATATTCGGCTCGTTGTTTTTTACGCAGGGCTATCTTATCAGCGGGTGGCAAGGTATATTCTTTTACCGGCTGGCGCAGTACTTCATTTCTATCAATCGATGTAATTGTAAGCTCCTTAAACTCATTGGCTATCCAGCTGCCGCCCAAAGTAACTTTACCAGCCGGGGCCAGCGCAGTTAGCTTATCTATTACATCGATACGCGGCAGAGATTCGTTGTTCAAATAAACACGGATGCGGCCTCCCGCAATCTGGAGCTTAAAATCATACCATTTACCTGGTTCGGGGTGGAAATCGAGTTCGCGCAGCGCCAGGAAATCATCAGACCCCATATAACCCAAACGCGCTAAGTATAAAAACTTTTCATTGCCGCCTTTGAGCATCAGGATATAGCGGTCGTCGCGGTTAGCTGCCCTGAAGCCTGCACAAAGCTGTACCTGCTGAGCGGTATCGGGCACGCGGCCTTTAAATTTAATTTCGTAGTCGGCCCAATTATTTTCACCGAAACATAGGTAAGCATCGCGGGTGGTTAATACCGAGTTTTTGATTTCGCAGATCCCCCGGCCAATTTTATCATATTTTACAACCGGCGACTTGAAATTTTCGTCCAGGCGAATATCGCCCTGGGCAAAAAGATTGGATGTTACTAATATAAAAAACAGGGTGATTAGTAATGCATAAAAGTCTTTTCTCATTTGTAATTGGATGTGGTTAAACAGCTGCAATTACTATTAATGCTTTAATAAAAGATTAACAAAGCCTTAACCAGAATTGCATATCAGGTTTATTACAATTGCGCTCGGACAAATTAAACAGCGTGTTTTAGTAGTCAGTCGAAAAACCGATATGCTTTTCCCTATAGTCAATTTTACATCCTTCAGCAATTTTGCCAAATGCATCCGGATTCGAATTAAGGGCACAACCACTGTTTCCAAAATGCCTTCGAGCAATTTCAACTTTTACATAAATGAATTAACGTATGCAAAACTTAGCGTTTTCATCTGCAGACTAACTGTTCGGAACAACCGAACTGTTGCAAAATAAACAACAGTTGAATTATTTTTCTCCCGCTTTACGCGGGATTGGGTTACCGGTTTCTCCTCGGCCTGTCTGGTTCTCTTATCGGTAAAGGCGTAATGGCGGTACTGTAACCATGCCTTTGGAGGACGTGTTTGGGGTGCATACTTTGCTTCATGTACAGACAAATATGGAATTAACTGGATGCTCAACTACCAAATGAAAGACTGATCGGGAGGAGATAAATTCGTGATCACTTTGTCATTTAGCGCTATTAAACAGGTTTATTTAAAAAAAGTCCCCCGCAGACATGCGGGGACTAAATGGCAGTTTATTTATAAATTCCTTTTATTAATATAGGCTTGAATTGATTGTCTGTACCCATCACCTATAGGGATTTCTTGTCCCTTAACAATCAATTGTGACTTTTGTATGGATTCAATTTTATCTAATGCGATAATATATGATTTATGAACGCGTATAAATTTACCAAAACCAAATTTCTCCTCTATCTTTTTTAAACCCAACCTGGTGGTTATTGACTTTCCGGAAGTTAAATTGATCCGTACATAATCTTTCAGCCCTTCGATATAAATGATATCCTGGATCCTTACCTTAACAAAAGAATAATTTGCGTTTACAAAAACGTAGTCTTCTTCCAGGTTTGGCGTTTCATTTTTTGATTGGCGAACCTGAAATAGCTCTTGTGCTTTTTGAACTGCCTTTAAAAATCTGACAAAAGGAACGGGTTTAACAAGATAATCAACAACATCAAGATTAAAACCAGCAAGAGCATGCTCTTCGTACGCCGTCACCAGGATTACCATTGGTGGATTTTTAAGCGTACTTAATAATTCAAGCCCATTTAATCCTGGCATTTGAATATCCATAAATAAAAGATCAATTGGATGTTTTTGAATTATTTCCAGTGCCTGCATGGGGTTGCGGCAAGCTGCAACTATTTTTAAATAAGGCACTTGTTTAACATTGTCTTCTAATAACTCCAGGGCCGGTTTTTCGTCATCGAGTAGTATACAGTTCATTTACAAGTTAATTTGAAGTGTTGAAGTAAATATATCATCTTTATTATTTACCGAAAACTTGTACCGGTGCGGATACAACAATTCCAGCCGCCTTACTACATTTACAAGCCCGATACCTGAACTCTTATCAGGCGAATTATTAACCTGACCTACATTATTAATTACGATCATCCTCAATATATGCTCATCCTCATCTATGGCAATTGAAATGTCAATTATTGGGCTTTTGATCATTGATATCCCATGTTTAAATGCATTTTCAACAAAGGGGATCAATAACATAGGTTCGATAAGGTAACGATTGAACGGCCCGGAAAGCGTAATGTTTACCCTTACATCATCCCCAAACCTGAGTAACTGTAAATTAACATAATTTTTGAGGTATTCTATCTCCTGTTCCAGCTTAATTTGACTGCCGTCGCTGTCATAAAGCATATACCGCATCAGTTGAGATAGGCTGATCAGTGCCGGCTCCAAAAGTTCAGACTTTTTTCTTGCCATTGACACAAACGTGTTCATCAGGTTGAATATAAAATGAGGGCTGATCTGTGATCTCAAGAAATCCAGTTCAGTCTTTAGGTGAATATTCTCCCGCTCCTTGTTGAGTTTGTCGTTCCATGTTTTATCAGTGTACAACCGATAACAAAAGCTAACTACAATTACAAACGCACAAGGCACAACAGAAAATATTGGATTATGAGGAAACGGTCGGGATCTTATTGGAAGTTGTCCCACAAATTCGGGCGGCCTAAAGCCATTTGCCGGAAACCTGGGAAATATGGGAACCAATAAGTTATTGACCAAAATAAAACAGCCAATTATCACAAACAGGGCCGCTACATAGCTATAAATCCCGTTCCTTTTGTCCAGAAGGGGATAGATTAAATAAGTATGTATATAAAATATCCCAATTAACAATAAATTAGATAAAAGCAGGCTTTTAAGAAGATCATTGCGCATTTCGCCAGGCCCCTTGCCCATCCTGGTAACAAAAGGGAGTAACAATACTAACAACCAGATCAACATAGGGAATGTGGCGTTGGACGGGTTCCAGTATTTAAATTTTCTCATAAGCTGAACAATTGTAAAAAAACATTTTGAATTTTTTCCGAGCATAATTAGAACTAATTCTTAGAAGATCATTCCATTAGAACTAATTTTGCGCCGCTCCCGGCACAGATACCCATAACAGACGAAAAGGTTGTTTTTTTATTATAATGTATCAAGTTACATTTTTAAATAATCTGTAGTTTTCATACTCATTTTTTTAAGCACCTTGATTTGCTAAGGGTTATCTACTGTAATTAGGTTGATATCAAATCGTAAGCAACTAAATGCCGGAACTGTCGTACCACTCCCGGCGTCGCCATAACCCAATGCAGATGGCATGATCAGTGTAATTTTACCTCCCGCTGTGATCTTAGGTAAACCTTCTTGCCATCCGGCAACTACATCAGACATGGCAGTGGTAAATGCCGCTGTACCATCGCTATTATTTGCTGAATCAAAGGAGGTTTGGTTGAGTAAATACCCCGTATATTGAACCCCAACTACTGAATAAAGATCAACCGCTTCCGTACCTGTTCCTACCTTCGTCACTTTGTAATAAAGCCCGGAATTCGTTTTGGTAAAACCTGATAAATTATATCTTTTCATATAGTTCTGAATACCGAGGTCATCATAAGCCGCCTGGTTATTTACAATATTTACAAAATACTCTAAGCACTGATTGCCCTGGAGTACTTTGGTGTTAGCTGAAGTTAGTCCACTAACGCCATACGCCAGGCGTGAGGGGACAAGGAGCCTTATCCCACCTCCCCTTCTTTTTAAATCGAACTTAATGCCTAACTGAAGTCCCACAGGTGCCAGATAACCAACATAGGTGTTAATATGATTAGCAATTGTATCGGTACTATTATAGGTGTCATCAAAGTTATAAACCCGGTAAGTAAGCGATATCTTATCGTAATACTCCAATAACGGCCCAGTTCCTGGTGTAATAATTTGGTAATATATACCTGACGTATCGCCATTGCTGGTATCCCGTTGCATACCAGTTAAGCCGTTATTTTTTATATAGGCCTGTATTTGATCATCATCATATTGTTTGATATTAATGTTATTGCCATCTTTTTTACACCCGGTTGCCATCACTATTATCAAAGCAGAAAGTGTATATATAATTTTTCTTGTCATAATTTTAGTTTATTGCTCTTAAAATTGAAGGGAATGCCCAACCGGCTATTTATTGATAAACCAACAATGGTAATGTGTCGGCCTGCATGGCTGTAAATATGCCAAGGCCATTAACTACATTGGTGACCGGATTGGTTAAGTTTAACGATGTTGTTCCGCTGCTGTTAAGCGCATCACTGTACTCTTTATTAATGTGAAATAAGAGCACTTTATAATTTCCCAGATAAGCGAAATTAAGTCGCTGCGTTTCGAAAGAAGACACCTGGCCCACTATAACCTCCCGATCTTTATAGGCAACAGTATCACCCGAATTGACCGGGTCTGGATTTAAAGTGACATTTTTATAAACTATCATATAGTACTGTTGGGAGGGATTATTCCAACTAAAAGTAACCGGTTGAAAAACAGTGGTTGTAGTGCTTCCCGGAGTAAACCCTGCAACTTCCTGCTGTGTGCTTGATTCTGCGAACCCTGTAGGTTTATCCGGAACGGTGGTTTTCGCTGTAATCGTTTTATTCGCATAATCAAAACTTAATGAGTAGCTTTTTTTTTCCTTTATAAAGGATGAATCTGCGTATAGGTAAATACCCGGGCTAGTTTCAACCAATTGAACGGTATTGGTGCCATCTGATATCTTTAACTTTAAATTGGGTATAGGATACCCGTATTGAATAGTATCATCAAGATACTTTTGATAATAAACCTTAACTTGTATGGCTTTACCGGGAACCAGGTATGACTCCACAACAGGTCTGTCATAATCAGAAATCGTGTTGCTTGTTTTTTGGCAGGATAAAAGGTAGAATGCCGAGGCAAAGCATGCCCATAACAATGGCTTAAGTTGTTTTATTTTTATTTCCATTTTAAACTAAGGGTTATATTAGGAGTAAAACCAAGATAATTTACATCAGTGGTGATCACTTGATTGTTTACAATTGTATATTGTTTGTACCATATATTGGCACGGTTATAAATGTTAAAAAACGAGAAACCTATGCTGCCAATTTTCCGGCTGTCTATTTTAAGGAGATCATAAGTTATGGCTGCATCTAAACGGTGATAACTCGGCAGTCGTTGGCTATTCTCTGCACTAATGGTTAAAAAAGTGCTGCTGGTTCCACTATAATTATTAATTGTATAACTGGTTAAAGGTGCGGTATAAGGTTTTCCTGTTGCAAATATCCAGGTAGCTGAAAAGGACCATCTTCCATAATGATAAAGGTTAACCGTTTTAAATTCATGCCTTGTATCCTGACTTGCGGGGAAATCTCCCCCAAAAACATCAAAATGATTGGTAGCCTGAGCCAGTGTATAGCTTATCCATCCGGTATATTTACCGCGCGTTTTTTGTAATAAAACCTCTAAACCCTTGGTAAAACCGGTGCCGGTATAAAAATGCTCTTCTAAAGAAGCCGTTCCCAGCCTTGTATTACCAACTTGCCGTTGTGAATATTCCGACAGTCCGGCCAATGTTTTGTAATAACCCTCAATATCTATCAAAAACTCACCTTTTTCGTAGCTAAAACCGGCAATATAATGATTGGCTGAACTTACCGGGATCGTCGTTCCATTTGATAATACCCAAAAATCCCCGCTTCCTGAGAGTATATCCTCTCTGATCACCCTGTTGGTAAACTGATAAAATTTACCGGTTGCCGCCTTAAGCGTGAAGTGGTCTGTTAATGTATAAGTGGCTGACAGACGGGGTTCCAGGTATGGTTTGTTTGTTTGATCATAATAGGTACTTCGTAAACTGGGTTTTATCTCGAGCTTGTCTGTTGGGTCGGCTTCCAGTTCGGCGTAAAGCCCCCCGGTAAAAGCTTTAGAATGCTGATCAATAAGTTTGCTGGTATCATTCTGACTATAGGCATAAGACACATTTTGCCTGGAGGCAAACGAGCCGAATAATACTTTTACCTTACTGGTGGCTTGTAATTCCCAGTCTGATTTAAGACTAAAATCTTTTAAGTTATTATTTTCTAATGTGCCATTTTTTATAGTTTGATCAGTTCCATCGGCGGCTTGAGTAGTCATTTCTGTACTGTTATCCCTATTGCTATGATAGGTTGAATAACTCAGGAGTGTATTGGAATATAATTTAGAATTCCATTGGCTTGACCATTTAAAACTGGAACCAAGATTACCATAGGTAGTTTTATCCGTTGAACTTAAACCTCTGGAAGTGGTAATGGCGGAGGGGAATGTAATCGTTTTACTATTATCAAGATCATCATTGCCTTGATAAATGCTCCATGAAAATCTGTTTTTTTCGTCTGATGAATAAGTATATTTTGCATTCAGATCATAAAAATAAGAGCTTGGGGTTGTAACGTTAGCCCCGCCACCGCCACCACCAAAACCACCGCCTCCACCTGGCCTTGGGGCACCGCCGGCTGGGCGCGCGCTTGTACTGGTGCTTGAACTGCTGCTGTTGAATTTGTCGAATATTTTGTTGTACAACGGCCCCTGGTAAGAACGGCGGTAAGCCAGCAAAAGCGTTGAATGATCATTTATCGGCTTTTCCACATAAATATTCGTACTTAATAAACTGAGGTCTCCTCCAATATTTTCCTCTTTACTGTTTCCCTCTTTTCCAACAATATCAGTTACACTGGATAAGCGGCCTCCATACTTGGCGGAGAAGCCACCTTTATAAAGCGTTACATCTTTAACTGCATTGCTGTTAAATGCGCTGAAGAAGCCATATAAGTGGTCTACCTGATAAACCGTAAACCCATCAAAAAGCACCAGATTTTGATCAGGCGTCCCCCCCCGAACGTACGCTCCTGAAGAGGATTCATTGCTGCCGCTTATACCTGGCATGAGCTGAAAAGATCTTAAAATGTCCTTTTCTCCGATATTTGGAAGCTCGTCGAGTTTAGCAGGAGAGATTTGAAGTACACTTACCCTGCGTTTATCAGTGCTCATCACTCCCTGGCTCTTTTTGTCCGCAATTACCACTTCATTCAATGAATTTATTGAAGAGAAAAGGCCAATGATGACAGGCCCTTTAATATTTTCCTTGTTTAAAGGAAAATTATCCTGTTGATATCCTATGTAGGTGACATCGAGCTGGCAAGTATCAGCAGGAACACCTATAAGTGTAAAATACCCATCTGCATTTGTAACTGCGTTAATACTGGAATGTTGAACCTTCACTACCGCCGCGGGAAGGGATTCTCCATTTGATGCATCAATTACACGGCCGCGTAAATTGAATGGGCTAAACTTGTTTTCAACAGGGCTTACAACAGTTTTAGCCACAGGTTGAGGTTGTTTAGGCTTACTCATTCCATTATCCTGGCTCAGGTATCGTTCTTGTGCTGTCATCGGAACCGGATCGACAACTAACGCGGCAGTTTTAGATGGTGTTGGTGACTTCAACTTAGCCATTTTTTTTAAATGAGGAAGATCTTCAGACGAACGAATTATATAAATCGTTTGATCCTGCTCTATCCAATAGTGCAATCCATAGCTGCTGCAAAGTCTGCCTAAAACATCTTTGAGGCTTTCGTTAAAAAAGTGGTCTACGATGTAGTTATCCTCTACTGTATGTTTATCATATATGATACTCACTTTGCATTTTGCCGCAATTGTGTCGAGTAACCTATCTAATGACATGGTATAAAATCCGTCAAACCTTGCCTGAGAATCCAGTGGCCTTTGGGCCTTCGCTGACAGGCTGATTAAGAAAATCAGACTAATGATTAATAAAATTTGCTTCATATCTATGAGCAAAGCTTAAAAAATCAAGTGTTAAGAAATGTTAATAGAGATGAACGGGTTTTAATGATCGCTCAAAGGATGGTTTTCTGCGCAAAAACGTCCTAACGCTATGGCAATGATGCTGTCTTTTGGCATAGTGACCGGAAAAGCATCCTGAGTAAAACCTGGTCATCGCCCCCGTCAGCTTTTGATAGGTCCGCAGCTTTCACATTCGCAATAAAACAGACCATCGCGAAAAGTATTCCATCAAATTAGCACACGGCTCCTTCCTGCTCATAAAAGGTGGCCTACGGGAACACTGAGAACACCGGATCGCCAAATGTTCCAAACCCATGAAAGCCCCGGTCAACCTGATCTTCCGGGTGGTGATATCACTCACCTGTTTTTATAGATTAACTTGTATAATGATATTTTTACAGAGCAGACTGCATTTTTATAGATTTGTTTGATACCTTGGTCAATAAGAGGTATCAGACCACGCCTCAGGAAAATTACTAATGATCATTATATCAGCCTGTACCAACGTTCATGAATAAAAAAATTTTATATTTAACCTGCTGCTTTGCCGCGACAGTAGGCCTGGCCAGTTTACCGGGTTGTAACCATGATCATAAAACCCAGGAGAATAAGTACCCGACACTTCAAAAAACAAATCTCAAGCTTCCGCCTGGCTTTTCCGCCACTGTTATAGCCGACTCCCTCGGCCCGGTGAGACACCTGGTAGTTAACGATCAGGGCGATATTTATGTGAAACTAAATGCTTTAAAAGATGGAAAAGGGATTTACTTCCTGAGTGATACCAATCATGACGGTTTGATGGACAAGAAAATAGGTTTTGGAGATTATCCGGGTACTGGTATCAAAATCAAAGGCAGCGAACTTTATTCAGCGTCTAATTCTGGTGTATTCAGGTATAAGTTAAATGAAAAAGGGGAGGTGATCTCCGCTGATAAACCAGAAGTGGTCGTTCAGGGACTGGTGGACAAACATCGGGATAATTCTAAATCAATAACCATAGACGATCAAAATAATCTTTTTGTAACGGTCGGTTCTTACTCTGATGATTGCAGGATAGCAGGGTCCGGAAAAGGTATGCCGGGCTGTCCGATTTTGGATTCAGCAGCAGGAATATGGGAATTTAAAACAGACAAGCTAAATCAGACTTATAGCGATGGGATTCATTATGCCCGTGGGATTAAGAATGCCGTTGGTATTGACTGGAACAGCAATACCGGTTCCCTGTTTTCCATGCAGCATGGCCGCGGACAATTTGTTGATAAATTTCCGCAATATTATACGCCTAAGCAAAGCGCTGAATTGCCGGCTGAAACCATGTATGAAGTACACCTTGGTTCAGATGCAGGCTGGCCATTTGTTTACTACGATCAATTTCAGAAGAAAAAGATACTGGCTCCGGAATATGGCGGGGATGGAAAAAA
>Ga0193743_1002235_pt1 | contig 13848 bp, 9 predicted proteins | sample L2c2metaG_FD_143038 | JGI IMG/M metagenome (GOLD analysis project Ga0193743, IMG submission 143038) | Soil microbial communities from a riparian zone of the East river system, Colorado, United States - L2c2 | ecosystem: Environmental > Terrestrial > Soil > Riparian zone | place: USA: East River... | reverse complement strand
TACCGTAGCTTGCCCAGTTGCGACTTGGTGCGGGCCTTGGCGATCTGCGCGCCATAGGGCAGATGGCCGGTCAGCATCTGGTAGGTGATGACGCCGAGCGAAAACAGGTCGGAGCGGGGCGAGCCGTTTTCGCCGCGAAAATATTCGGGCGCGGTATATTGCACCGTACCGAGGATGCCGCCGCTGGTATCGGGCGCGGCCTCGGCGACCCCAGCAATTTTCGTTGCGCCAAAGTCGATGATCTTCGCAGTCCCGGTCTTGTCGATCATGACATTGGCGGGACGCAGATCCTGGTGCAGCATCTCCTTGCGGTGAAACGCACGCAAGCCCCTGGCGATCTGCTCGACGATGCCGCGCACCGTTTCCAGGTCCGGCTTGGGATTGTCGATCATCCACTGCGCCAGCGTCTGCCCGTCGACGAATTCGGTCGCGACATACAGATAGTTTCGCCGTCTTGCCTGCGAGCAGGGTTTCAGCACATGCGGACTGTCGATGCGGCGGGCGACCCACTCTTCCATCATGAACCGCTTCAGATAGACCGGGTCGTCGCGCAAATCGATCGACGGCGTCTTGATCGCCACCAGCGCCTCGCTGTCGGTATCGACCGCCAGATAGATATGGCTGCGGCTGCTGCCGTGCAGTTCCCTGATAATCCGGTAGCCATCGAACACCATGCGCGGTTCAAGCAGCGGCGCGGGAGGCAGTTCGGACGGTCGTCCCAGCAATTCGCCGGCGGCACCGCTGTCGGGCACGTCATCAAGCCGGATGATCTGCACCGTGAGATTGTCCTGGCTGCCTTGCCGCAGCGCTTCCTCGACGATTATTTTTGCTGCCGCATCCAGATCTTGCGGATGGTCGTGGATCGCCTTGGCGGCAAAGCGATTGCCGACATGTTCGTAGACGCCATCGGTTGCGAGCAGGAAGATGTCGCCCTTCTCGATTTCGATGGCGCTGTAGTCGATCTCGACCGAAGCATTGACGCCGAGCGCGCGGCTTAGATACCTTTGCTCCGCCGACACCGTGACCCGGTGGTCCTCGGTGAGTTGCTCCAGCGTCGTGCCGGCCACGCGATAGATCCTGGAATCGCCGATGTGAAAAAGATGCGCCGTAGCCGATTTGAGCACGATCGCGCTCAAGGTGCAGACGTAACCCTTGTCCATGTCCTCATAGGCGTACTGGCTCCGCCTTGTCTGCGAATGCAGCCAGGAATTGGTCGCCGCCAGGACGCGCTGGGCCGATGTCTTCACCGACCAGGATTCCGACGTGCAATAATAGTCGCTCAGAAAGCTTTTGACGGCGGACTCGCTGGCGATGTGGCTGACATTGCTGCTGCTGATACCGTCAGCCAGAACCACCGCGATGCCTTTCAGCCCAAGCAGCGGCTCTTCCGGAATCAGGACGCCGTGAAAGTCCTGATTGGCCGGCTTGCGCCCTTTATCGGAATGCTGTCCGACCGAAATTTTCAGTTCACGCGACATCATGGCGCCAAAGGAAAGGGAGCCTCACCTTACACAGGCAAGGCTCCCTTTGTTGGAAAAGGCAGATCCAGGACAAATTGTTGACTGATGGATGAACGACAATTATCACGGGCAGCAACTATGAGCGCCAAAGATTCTTCTCTCGCAGTTGCAAGGTAAAAATGCGACATTTCAGGGTATATTCGAATTTGCTTGCGATTGTCATTGTTTGTCTCCCTTGCATCACATTTGCTGCCCCGATCAACTCCCGTCTGCCACATGCACACCAACGAGTTTATTTGTTCAGGGGGTTCTTGAATGTCTTTTCATTGGGAATGGATCAGCTTGCCAGTGAGCTTCGCCAGCAAGGTATCGAGGCGGTCGTTGCGAACCATACGCTTTCCGGCGTTTACGCCAATGAAGCGATTAAAGATTGCAAGTCCGGACAGATAGCTTCTATTGCTATTGTTGGCCATTCTTTGGGAGCCAGCGCGGGTATCGGCATGGCGGACCAGCTGGCGCAGTCCGGTGTCAAGGTTGCATTAGTGGTGACCGTGGATCCAGTCACCCCCACCGCAGCTCCCGGCAATGTGAAAACCGTAAAGAACTTCTACTTTTCCGACGGGGTGGGAAAAACGGTCCAGCGCTCCAACGATTTCCATGGCTCGCTTCAGAATATCGATATGAAGGCCGATCCAAGTGCGGGCCATGTATCGTTGGCAAATTCGGTGCGCCTTCATAGGGAAGTGTTGCAGTATGTCAGGGCTGCGGCGGGTAGCAGGTGCCAGTAAAACCTTTATCCACGGTTAGTCGCGGTTGATGGTGAACTCAGGATGCCTGGCAATCGTAGCGTCTCCGCGCGGCCGAAATCGCTCGACGTAATCATCCAGGCGACCGGCCGTCGCGAGGAATATTGATTGCGCATTTCCCAGCGTTGGGCGATCAGCGGTCGCTTCCGCACCAAATGATGCACCGGCGCTTCCTTGCTATGTCTTGGTCACTCTTTTTCAGCCTGTCGGTTGCAGTCGGCGTCTGGTCTCGCAGGTACCGGTCAAGTTCAGCGCCTGATCCACATCCTCGCATCGCCGACAAGGGTAAAGTCGCGGCGCTGGCAAATCGATATAGCGCCGCATTGAGCCCGAAGTTCTATTTCGCCAGTCCAGGCGAATTGGGCAAGGACGCTGAATTGAAGTCGAGCGGCGTTGCTGTTTGGCTGCAAATCAGTTCGCATTACATGGCAAACTTGCTAGGTTGTGTCCGGTTTTCTCGGAATATTGTGTTGGAGCCAAGCGGAGATGATTGGGCGGCGGCATGTCTTTCATATCGGCGGGTACGATCCGATCACTCCAGAAAAGCAGCTGGAACGGTTTCGCCGGTCTCTTTCGCGCTTTGAGCGAACCTGGAAGGTTTCGGCTCGAGCCTCTGAGATCGTCCATACCACGGATATAAGTTCTTCATGGGAATTAGATGCATGGGGTCCAAACTGGACAACGCAGGTCACGTTCGAAGTGCTGCGATGGGACGATCTTGTTCTAGGTGACTCTCGGCGGGGTATGTTGTCGCGCCTCTATCATTCCGCACTGACGTTGTTTGATTTCACCGCGAACGGAACCGTGTTCCGGTATTTCCTCGCAAACTGGAAGTACGCTGGCTTCTTTATTTTTCCGTACGTTTCCATCGCTGTATACGGGCTTGGAAGCGCCGTGATGGCTTACGTCTTAACTCGGCTATCGGGTTTGACCGGATTATGGGCAGGGCTATTCGGCATTGTCATCGCGGTTCTGACTTGCATGGCGTTGATACACTGGCTCGACCCGCGCCGGAGAATGAAACACGCTCTCGATGATGCGATTTTTTCTCGGCAGTTTCTTCATGGTCAGAGACCAGAAATGGAAACAAGAATTAACGAATTCGCTAGCCGTATACTCGAGCGAGTTCGCAAAGACGACGTCGATGAAATTGTGGTTGTGGGTCATTCGCTCGGCGCTGCAATGGCGATTGCAGCCGTCGCGCGCGACCTGAAACAGGACCCGCAGTTCGCCGAGCTCGGACCGCCATTGTGCATTTTGACTGTAGGCGCGACCATTCCGAAATTCTCCTTGCATCCAAAAGGTGAGCGGTTTCGACAGGCGACCAAGGCCGTTGCCGAGGAGATGCCAATTCGATGGGCTGAATACCAGGCGCGTGATGACGTAATCAGTTTCTATCGAGTCGATCCGGTTACCCTTAAGCGAGTAAGCCGCGAGGACCTGTACGGGCGACCTAATATCCGCCGTGTCCAGGTCCATTCAATGATAGACCCGGCGTCCTTCAAGCGTCACAGATTCAATTTTATGAGGCTACACTACCAGTTCTTGATGGGAAATGATCAGCGCGCGGCATACGATTACTGCCTGATCACTTGCGGCCCCCTGGAGTTCGATAAAATAACGGCGCCAGCCGGGGGCGTGGATCTATTTCTGGCCGATGGCTCGGTTGCGGAACAGTAACAGCTCTCGAATCGCTTGGCCGTTGGGCGCTTAGCCAATTTTAAAATGACCGGACGATCTCAGTGGGTGCTTGCTCAGTGGGTGCTTGCCAAAATCGCGCGGGCCAGCGCTCGCCCAATGCAGTCGTAACCTTCCTTTGAATTGTGTAATCTGTCCCAGGAAACGAGCGCTCCTGGCGACAAACCGGCCTCAATGGATTTGTGCATCAGCGCGAATCGTGAAAAGAGGCCGACCCGCTCGTGCCGAGCAGCGTCAGCGATCATTGTCTGCACTTTGGAATAGGACGCAGATGCAAGTATCATCGGCGCGTATTGAAGATCCATCAAGATAACATCGGCGCCACGGGCCTTCAGCGCGTGCACGCCCTGAATGATTTTGTTGTTCAATTCGTCGTTGGCGCGCCCGCCCCAGGCAATATCATTTGTGCCTAACTGCCACACAACGAGGTCCGGCTTGAAAGCAAAGACGTCGCGTTCGAAACGAGCCAGGTTATCTGGTATCGTGTCGCCGACACGACCGCTATTGGTGATACTGATCTTGGCGTTGGGTTGCAGTCTCAAGATCTCTTGTCGCATGACCTCGGGGTAGGTAGCCGCTGGGCGAAACTCCCAAAGACCCACCGTCGAGGATGAACCGACCGCAACAATTTTAAGCGTATCCCCGGATCTCAAGCGGGCCTCGGTCCGTGGCAAGCGCGCTCCCAACGACAGGTCAGAATTGGCAGCGAGGCAAGCTTCCGATGCAGGCATGTCAGCTGGATTCTGAGCATTCGCGGTGCCAGCAGGAACGCCAAGTATTATTGCGCTAAAGCCGACTATTCCCGCTGCCCTGATAAGCCACGAATGAATAAGAAAAAGCAGTTCGTCGCCGATCGCCTTTTCAGGCGACCTGTTGATACTCATTCTCATCGCGAAACTACCATACCGCGTGGGATACCGCCCGAACCTAGCCGCTCGCGGGTAACGCGCTTACCCATGAAAAAGACGGTCGAATGTCAGAAAACGCTTCAACCGATGTGCCAAGCTACTGTATCGAGTTATGAAGTGAAGTTATCGTCGAATCTTAAGGCACTTTACGGGGGAATTGGCTTGCGCTTTGTTTACGACCCGCGGACCTCAGATGAACCACCACGGATGACGTGCGCGCTATGACGCCTACGCTCTCAAAGTTCGTTTTCGTTATTCTGGCCGTTGGATGGTACATCATCCGATATAAATACGCCAGGCGTTCAACTCGCACGCCGGTTCTGCGCAGCGCCCGAGGTCCACGCGAAACAGCCCTATTGCTGATATCTCTCGCGGGCCTGGGCGTGCTGCCGTTTTTCTATGTTTCGACCGGCATGCCTCATTTTGCAGATTATACGTTCTACCCAGCCCAGGCCTGGCTAGGATCGTTGTTTGCGATCGCCTCGTTGGTCATGTTTCAACTCTCGCACCGGGCGCTTGGCCGAAATTGGTCGGTTAGCCTCGACGTGCGGGTCGACCATCAACTCATTACCGACGGGATTTATCAAAACGTTCGACACCCCATGTATTCGGCATTTTGGCTTTGGGCCTTGGCTCAAGCGCTTCTTTTGCCAAATTGGGTGGGGGGGCTCTCCGGCATAGTCGGTTTCGGAATTTTGTTTTTTGGCCGAGTTTCGAGAGAAGAACGGATTATGTTGGATATGTTCGGCGATCAGTATCGCGCCTACATGGCGCGTACCGGCCGGATTTTACCGAAAATCTATTGAAAGGGGCACACGAGTCGGAAATCCCGTGCCATTTCTGCAACGTTCTCCCAAAAAACACTCCAAGATTGCTATGGCCAACGCACCGTTAATTGCATCGCAACGGCCGACGGAGTTAACTTGTTTAACTAGGCCGACAGTTGAACCGTTGCCTGAGTCGGAACAGGCATTTCTGGAGGGACTGCTTATGTTGAAATTTCTGATCGTTGGAACTGCGACCATCGCTTTCGCAGGCGTCGCCATCGCGGCGGACCTTCCCCATCCGCAACCCGTTTATCAAAATGCGCCAGTTGGCAAGATGCCGATTGGCAAGTACCCGGTTGGCAAGACCCCGATTGGCAAAGCTCCAGCGGCTCCGATCATAACCAAAGGTTAACCTGAGGCGGATGCTCGCAGGCGATGCCCTTGACGATCAAGGGCTACGACGTGCGTTTTCTGATCCGAAGAGGGTTAAATGGCAAAAGCGGAATGGAAAAAGGGTGATCCACGCTTCCTTGTGGCGGCGCTTATCGTCACGAGTTGCGTGGGTCTGGGAACCGGTAGCAGCGCTGCACAGCAGGTTGCGGTAGCGACAGACCAACCAGCCTCCGGCCCTCGTAAGCCGTCAGCAAAAGTTAATGCGGTGGCGTCGGTTGGCGCTGTTTCAGCCACTGACCAGGCTAGACCGGTACGAAGGTCTCAGGCTGCTGCATCGGCTAAGGGGCCTTACTACGTAGATTTCCGGGCTCGCACGGCAGCTTCTTACGGCCACGCGTTTGTTTGGTTCGGCAAGACGACCGACAAGAAGGTCGAAGTTGCCGGCTTGTGGCCGCAGGGCGATGAGGTGCCGTACATGTTGGGGCATCTCATGTGGGTGCCAGCGGGAACCGGGGCCACCTACGGCGACCTGGACGTTCAATATTTGACGGCCAGTTATCGGGTCTATCTCAGTGAAGAGGACGCCAAGAAGACGTTCGCTTACATCAAGCATCTTCAAGAGACCAATCCGCTGTGGAACGCTGAAACCACAAATTGCACCGCGTTCATTGGGCAAATAGCTTCTTTCATGGGTCTGAAGACGCCGTTCCATTTGCAGAAGCCGGAAGCCTATGTGAATCAGTTGAAGGAGCTGAATGGCGGCCGGCAAACGGCACAATTGGCTTCGGATCATTAGCGGCAATCGCAGACCCTTATGACTTGCGGCTCCCGACTGTTCCGGGGGCTGCTCCGTCCCAAAAGCGGCAGCACTTGGGACTCCGATAGCAGCAATAGGCGCTCAGCAAGCCTCAGCCTGCCCACGAGCTGATTTCGCAATTGAGAAGCGCCGAGCCCTGATTGTTGGCCGAATCGTCGGCTGACTTTTGGCGCCAGACGCTGAATGGTATCGGCCACGCGCGGCAGGGCATGAGCCCTCGAACGCGCGAGGGCTCATCAGGGCAGTTTAGCAGGTGCACGTTACCGGCGCCGACGGTTAGATCCTTCACCCGTTTTGAAAAAGGGGCCTTGCCTGACACAGGCAAGGTTCCTTTGCGAAAGCCAAAAGGCTCGGTGGTTTGAGCCGGATCAGGCGGCGATGCGGGTCGCGGTCGTTTCCACGTTACGCTTCGGCGCGGTCCGGACGTGGGTCGCGTACAAGGTCAATCCGGTGAACGAAAGTCCTCCGACCAGATTGCCGAGCACGGTCGGAATCTCGTTCCAGATGAAATAATCCATGATCGAGAATTTGGCGTGGAGCATCAATCCCGACGGGAACAGGAACATGTTCACGACGGAATGCTCGAACACCATGTAGAAGAACACCAAAATCGGCATCCACATCGCAATGACCTTGCCGGGCACCGTCGTGGAGATCATCGCCCCGACGACGCCGGTCGAGACCATCCAGTTGCACAGCATGCCGCGGATGAACAATGTCGCCATGCCGGCCGCGCCATGCGATGCATAGCCCAGCGTGCGCGCCTCGCCGATACTTCCGATGGCCGCGCCGACTTTATCAGGGTCCTGCGTAAACCCGAACGTCGTGACGAACGCCATCATGAAGGCGACGGTGAGAGCCCCGCCGAAGTTGCCGATAAACACGAGGCCCCAATTTCGAAACACACCGCCCAGCGTGACGCCCGGGCGCTTGTCGATCAGCGCGAGCGGCGCGAGGACGAAGACACCGGTCAGCAGATCGAAGCCCAGCAGATACAGCATGGAGAATCCGACCGGAAACAGCAGCGCTCCGACGATGGGCTGGCCGGTGTTGACGTTGATCGTGACGGCAAACCAGGCCGCCAGCGCGAGAATGGCGCCAGCCATATAGGCGCGGATTACGGTGTCCCGGGTCGACATGAATATCTTGGACTCACCCGCGTCCACCATCTTGGTGACGAATTCCGAAGGCACGAGATACGACATTAGTATTCCCCTTGTTCTGCGATGAAATGTGCAAGCACGGTTGGTGATGCGCTTAGGTCAGATCGTGTTCGCATTTCCGAGCGACGGTTCTGACCGCCGAACCGCTTTCGGAAATATTTCGTGTGGGCGCTTTGCAATGTTGCGTCATTCACCATCCTGTTTTCTGACCGCGTCAGATCTGAAACAGGGATGTGCGAGCCATCTGGCATCGCGACGACTGCGCCAAGCTTCCTCGATGAGGGGCTTGAGCCTGTCCCTGAGTTTCAGCCAGGCAATGGCTAAAACAATCCGGCGAACCGCAGTCTTCGTTGACTGCTAATAATAAAAGCAATCGACGTGCCAACGCTGGCGTGCGGCACGCAGCGTTGAAATCAGGCTCGGTTTGGCTCGCAGCACTGCTTCACGCGAGACATCAGCGAGAAAACCGCTGCGTATTTGTGCAATTGCATAGCCCGCGCGCAGCGGAGGACGGCGACGCGATTTGCGGCCATCTGCTCAACTATTGTGCGACGCACAAAGGTTGAGCGAATCGCAAATTTAGCATGCGGCACCAGAGGGCGGCCCGAAGCATCGTTTCAGCTAACTGACGAAAAAGTATGATTTTTTTGAATTTTGGCGGCTTGGCATGAAGCTTGAATAGCAAGGTCTGACGCCATCGACGCCGTCCTTCGCAAACCAATCATACGATTTTGACACCGCCGGACTGGGGCTTCCCCAGCGCGCGCCGCTATGGCGCCGCGCCTGAACCCTGCTGGCCGAGACGATCGGATATTGAGAAAGGAAATCTCCAATGCGCGAGAACAATCCAACCTGGATTTCGGAATGGAAGCCAGAGGATGAGACGTTCTGGAATTCGACCGGCAAGTTCGTTGCCCGTCGCAACCTGATCTGGTCGATCGTCGCCGAGAACGTCGGATTTTCGGTCTGGCTGATCTGGAGCATCGTCGCCACCAAATTGCCGGCGGCGGGTTTCCACTTCAGCACCGATCAGTTGTTTCAGCTGGTGGCGATCCCCGGTCTGATCGGCTCGCTGATGCGGTTTCCCTATACGTTTGCGGTGACGACGTTCGGCGGCCGCAACTGGACCATCTTCAGCGCGACCGTGCTGTTCATTCCGACGCTGGGGCTGGCTTATTTCGTCGGCCATCCCGAAACGCCGTTCTGGCTGATGCTGCTGGTTGCTTCCACGGCGGGTCTCGGCGGCGGCAATTTCGCCTCGAGCATGGCCAACATCTCCTTCTTCTATCCCGACCGCATGAAGGGCTGGGCGCTCGGCCTCAACGCGGCCGGCGGCAATATCGGTGTCAGCACCGTGCAATTGCTGACGCCGATCCTGATGGGCGTGGCCCTGATCAACCTCTATCAGGCCCAGCCGGTGTCGGGCGTGTACCTGCAGAACGCCGGACTGATGTGGGTGGTGCCGCTGGTGATCGCGGTGTTCGGCGCGGTGTTCTTCATGAACAACCTGACTTCGGCAAAATCCTCGTTCAAGGATCAGCTCGCCATCGTCAAGCGCAAGCACACCTGGATCATGGCGTTCCTCTATGTCGGAACGTTCGGCTCCTTTATCGGCTACTCGGCGGCGTTCCCGCTGCTGATCAAGACGCAATTCCCGGCGGTCACCATCGCCATCGCGTTCCTTGGACCACTGGTCGGCTCGCTGTCGCGCCCGCTGGGCGGCTTGCTCGCCGACAAGGTCGGCGGCGCGATCGTGACGTTCTGGAATTTCATCGCGATGGCGGCGGCGACGATCGGCGTGCTGTATTTCGTCGGCATCAAGGACTTCACCGGCTTCCTGGTGATGTTCCTGATCCTGTTCGTCACCACCGGCGTGGGCAACGGCTCGACCTACCGGATGATCCCCTCGATCTTCCGCGAGGAGAACCTGCGCAAGGCCAGGGGCACCGGCGACGCCGGCCGCGCGCTGGCCCTGAAGACCGCCAGCATCGAGAGCGGTGCTGCGGTCGGCTTCATCGGCGCGATCGGCGCCTGTGGCGGCTATCTGATCCCGAGCGGTTTCGGCCAGTCGATCGCCGCCACCGGCGGTCCGCAGCTCGCGCTGGAAATCTATCTGGCGTTCTACGCGACCTGCCTTGCCGTCACCTGGTGGTTCTATCTGCGCAAGAGCCCGGCCGAAGCCGGTGCCTCGAGCCTCGCCGGCGCGCGGATCTGAGCTGGCAGCGGCAACCTTGTTCTCTGACCTCGCCCCATCGCGGGGCGAGGGGCAAAAAGAAGGGAGCCAAAACCATGACGTCAGACGATGGCAGCTCTCAAGCAGCCGAATAAGGATCACGCGCGTGAGCGAACCTCTTGTCATCGTCGGCAATGGAATGGCGGCGGCCCGCCTGGTCGATGAATTGTCCAAGACCGCCCTCGGCCGTTACGCCGTCGCCGTGATCGGCGACGAGCCGCGGCTGGCCTATAATCGCGTGCTGCTGTCGTCGGTGCTGGCAGGCGAAACCCAATCGCATGACATCGAGCTGAAGCCTGCGGCGTGGTGGCGCGATCGCGGCGTCACCCTGAAATATGGCTGCCGCGCTACCGAGATCGATGTCGGCCGCCGCGAACTCAAGATCGCGAACGAAGAGAGCGTCAGCTTTTCAAGATTGGTGCTGGCAACGGGCTCGACGGCGCTGCGGCTCAATCTGCCCGGCGCCGATTTGGCGGGGGTCCACACCTTTCGCGACACGCGGGATGTCGATCTGTTGCTGACGCTGGCGGCGCAAAAGAAGCGCGTCGTGGTGGTCGGCGGCGGGTTGCTCGGACTGGAAGCGGCCTATGGCCTCGCCAAGGCGGGCGCGCCGGTGACGCTGGTCCATCTGATGGACCGGCTGATGGAGCGTCAGCTCGATGCGCCGGCGGCGGAATTGTTGAAATCGCTGGTCGAGCGCAAGGGCATCCAGATTCTGTTGAATGCCAACACCGCGCGCATTCACGGCGAGACGCGTGTGGAGCGAGTCGAACTGACGGATGGGCGCCAGTTCGACGCCGACGCGGTGATCTTCGCGGCCGGCATTCGCCCCAACATCTCGCTGGCCAGGGAAGCCGGCATTCCCGTCAACCGTGGCGTCGTGGTCGACGATCATCTGCAGACCGGCGTGCCGGATGTGTTCGCGCTCGGCGAATGCGCCGAGCATCGCGGCACTTGTTACGGCCTGGTCGAGCCGGCCTATGAGCAGGCGCGCGTGCTGGCGCGGCATCTGGCGGGCGCGCCTGCGGCCTATAATGGCAGCGTGGTCTCGACCAATCTGAAAGTCAGCGGTGTCGGGGTGTTTTCCGCGGGCGACTTCATGGGCTCCGAGGGCAGCGAGGCCATCGTGCTCAGCGATTTCAGGCACGGCACCTACAAGAAGCTGGTGATCTCTGAGGGACGGTTGATCGGCGCGGTTCTGGTCGGCGAGACCGGCGATGCGCTGTGGTATCTCGACATGATCCGCAACCGCGAGTCCGTTGCCGCGATCCGCAGCGACATGATGTTCGGCCGTCCGCCCATGATCCGGCCAAAGGCGGCATGAATCCATGACAGCAGTCGATCCCACGCCGCCGGCCACCCGCACCACCTGTCCGTATTGTGGCGTCGGTTGCGGCGTGCTCGCGACGCCGGATGGCAGTGGCGGGGCTTCGGTGTCGGGCGATCCCGAACATCCCGCCAATTTCGGACGGCTGTGCTCGAAAGGCTCGGCGCTCGGTGAAACGGTTGGTCTGGAAGGCCGCCTGCTGCATCCGATGATCCGCTGCGACAAGGGGACCATGGAGCGGCTGGCATGGAGCGATGCGCTCGACCATGTCGCGAACCGGCTCGGCCATATCGTCGCGCGCGACGGCGCCGGTGCGGTGGCGTTTTATCTCTCCGGGCAATTGCTGACCGAGGATTATTACGTCGCCAACAAATTGATGAAGGGATTCATCGGCAGCGCCAATGTCGATACCAATTCGCGGCTCTGCATGTCGTCATCGGTCGCCGGCCACAAACGCGCCTTTGGCGCCGACACCGTGCCGGGCTGCTATGAGGATCTCGACGAGGCCGATCTGCTGGTGCTGACCGGCTCCAACGCCGCGTGGTGCCATCCGGTTCTGTTCCAGCGCATGCTCGCCAACAAGCAGAAGCGTGGCGCGCGCATCGTGGTGATCGACCCGCGCCGCACCGATACCGCCGGCGACGCCGATCTGTTTCTGGGCCTGAAGCCCGGCACGGATACCGCGCTGTTTGCCGGACTGCTGGTGCATCTCGTCGATCACGGCGCGCTCGATCGCGACTACGTCGAGCGTTACACGTCCGGTCTGGAAGAAGCGGTGGCGCGGGCGCGCGCTATCGCCGGCAGCATTGCGGCGACCGCGCTCGCGACCGGCCTCACCGAACGGGACGTCGCCGAGTTCTTCCAGATGTTCCGTTCGACGCCGCGCGTGGTCACGCTGTACTCGCAGGGCGTCAACCAGTCCGCGCAGGGCACCGACAAGGTCAATGCCATCCTCAATTGCCATCTCGCGACCGGGCGTGTCGGCAAGCTCGGCGCATCGCCGTTTTCGCTGACCGGCCAGCCCAATGCGATGGGCGGCCGCGAAGTCGGCGGGCTGTCCAACCAGCTTGCCGCGCATATGGGTTTCACGCCGCCCGATATCGACCGCGTCCGCCGGTTCTGGAAGGCGCCCCGCATCGCCACCCACGAAGGGTTGAAGGCGATCCAGATGTTCGAGGCGATCGCGCGCGGCGAGATCAAGGCGCTGTGGGTGATGGGCACCAATCCAATCGTGTCGCTGCCGGATGCCGACGTGGTGCGCGCCGCGATGCAAAAGCTCGAACTGTTCGTGGTTTCCGAGAACGTGTGTTCCAACGACACCATCAATTCGGGAGCGCATGTGCTGCTGCCCGCGCTGGCCTGGGGCGAGAAGTCCGGCACGGTGACCAACTCCGAGCGGCGCATCTCGCGGCAGCGTTCGTTTCTGGCAGCACCCGGAGAAGCCAGGCCGGATTGGTGGATCGTCAGCGAAGTCGCCAAGCGATTGGGCTTTGGCGCGGCGTTTGATTACAATTCTGCGGCGGACGTGTTCCGGGAGCACGCCGGCCTGTCGGCGTTCGAAAACAACGGTAGCCGCGACTTCGATATCGGCGCGTTGACGGCGCTGTCGGACGACGCGTTCGATGCGATGGCGCCGGTGCAGTGGCCGGCTCGATCAGGCGAGGCCGAGCAAGCGCGCTTTTTCGCCGACGGCCGGTTTTATGCCAACGACCAAAAAGCCCGTTTCGTCGCACCGGAAGTCCCGACGCTGCGAACCGAAACCTCGGCGTCGCGGCCGCTGCGGCTCAACACCGGCCGCATCCGCGATCAGTGGCACACCATGACCCGCACCGGCACGAGCCCGAGGCTGGGCCAGCATCTGCCGGAGCCGTTCGTCGAGATCCATCCCGGTGACGCCAACAAGTTCGGCTTGGTCGATGACGGGTTTGCGCGCGTCGTTACCGATTACGGGCAATGCATTCTCAAAGTCGTGGTCAGCGAGCGTCAGCAGCGCGGCATGCTGTTCGCGCCGATCCACTGGAGCGGCGAGAACACGTCAGGCGCGCGCGTCGGCGCGCTGGTGGCGCCGTTCACCGATCCGTTCTCCGGCCAGCCCGAGAACAAGGCGACGCCGGTGGCGATCTCGCCGTACGAATATGTCTTCCGCGGCTTTGCGCTGTCGCGGGTCAAGCTCGATTTGCCTGCCCATGCCTGGTGGGCGCGCGTCGCGGTCAATGGCGGCTACGGCTATCTGCTGGCCGACAACGCCGATCTCAAGGGCTGGCAATCCTGGTTGA
>Ga0193743_1002234_pt1 | contig 13848 bp, 12 predicted proteins | sample L2c2metaG_FD_143038 | JGI IMG/M metagenome (GOLD analysis project Ga0193743, IMG submission 143038) | Soil microbial communities from a riparian zone of the East river system, Colorado, United States - L2c2 | ecosystem: Environmental > Terrestrial > Soil > Riparian zone | place: USA: East River... | reverse complement strand
TCCAGTCACCCAATCAATTTCTGGATTGTGCTTTCATAGCCAAGAGTGTCCAAGGATGAGCTTCTGCTTGCCTAAGCCAGTGACAGCAAATAGTGTCTGTTCTGAGTGATTCTGATATCTCAAGATGAGATCCATCACTTCAGTGATTGAACCAGCCTCATTCAGAGTTCCATGACATTGTAAACTGGAATGGGTTCGGAGAGCTTCCAAGTATGGAGCCAGTTGCTCTTGGCATAGTGGCGGTCAATGAACTCTCCAGTGGCTCCACTGTCCATGAAGGAGTTGACAGACTTCACTTCTCCTGTATCAGTGGTTTCAAGCTCAACCTTCAGTTTGAGGGAGGTTGAACCGTCTTCCACTGAAGCAATGACAAGTTTGGATGGGAGTCGTTGTTCCCATTTTGGGTGCCTATTCCAAACTATCTCCATCGGAATGACAATCGGATTTTCGGATATGGGATTTTGCACGTCTATAGATGGTTCAACTGTTTCATTAAGGGAACATGTAGGTAAAACAGAGAAACGATTGTGATATGACAACAAGGGCATGCTGTTCACTCGTTGCGATGGGAAAAATCCTGCTCCTCAACCTCTGCTGTGGGCTCCGAATGTTTCACATCAAGTTCCACAAGGTGATCCTCTAAGTAGGTCTGGAGGTCATCTATACTCAACTCTTGGATGTCAAATCGGGTAGGACATTCAGGAGCTTTGTGCCCTGCTTTTCCGCATTGGTAGCAAGAGAACGGAAGTGGCTGCGTTTTCCGACTAGCGTCAATATCCTCGGAATAGGGTTTCCAGGGGTTGGAGCATGTTGGTGATTCACGCTCTGCTCCGGAGCCTGAAATCAAACGGTGTTGAAGGTGGATGGATGGGTCTGAGTCGGAGCAACACTCGGAGTTTGGTAGGAAGATCGGAAGGCTTCATTGGTGGCTCGGTTCTGGTCAATGGTCCTGGCTGCAGTGTACCAGTCTGTTGAAACCATGTCGGAAGGACGTCCAGAAGGCATGGTTGCTATAGCATTCTGAATTTGAGTGTCAAGTCCTCGATGGAATTTCACCACTATGGTCTTCAGATTGGAGTAACCGGCTTCCATGATAAGGTCTTGGAATTCATCGAGGTATTCATCCACAGAGCGACTCTTTTGGAAATAAGCTGTGGATTCCAATCGGTTGATGGCTGCTGAGTCTGCATAGACTGGACAAAACTCCCTTTTGAACTCGTCTCGGAAGTCTTCCCAATTGATGAATTTATGGTAGCCAACATTTTCTGGTTGCTCCTCCCATTGGAATACGTGGGCGGACCACTTAGCTGCTCATCCTGCCTTTATGTATGACATGGCCCAGACAATTTTGGCTTGTTTGTCCGTAAAGGAGTTTGGACAGAGACGGATATAGACCTGGCAGGAATTAAGGAACACCATTCCTTTGGTGTGGTCTCCATCAAACTCCGACAGAAGAGCTGGTTTTAATCCGTGGGCCTTCAGAGTGACTGATGTGATTTGAGTAGATGGGATTGGATTTTCGGACTGTGGAATATGGGAAATAAGGATGTCTAACTTGTGTTGAGTGTTTGCATCCTTCACCTGTAATTCAGCAAGGGCTTGCTCCAGGGTCGCAAGCCGTTCGCCTTCCATGGAGTGCAATGGATCCTTGTCGGAATTTACGGTTTCAGGTAGTGCTGAGGAGGGATCAAGAGCGGAGGAGTACACGGAGTTGGCAGAGTCCGAATCGGAACTGCAAAATATGACTATGGTGGACTAGCTATCTGCTGGGATCAGTCCTCTGGGAGATTGTTTTCTGATGTTAGGGCAACTGTGGAATGACTTAGTCGAGATCTAGCAGGGGATCCTAAACATATATATAAACATAAATACAACAGGAAAGCGCACATAGCAGGGGATCCTAAAAGAAAAGGATAAAACCCTGCTAAGGTGGGATGCATGTCTATATACCAAGAAATCGGAGTCGAAATAATAAAATGATGAAAGATAATAAAATGATGAAAAAAGATGGAGAATGGTGAAACAGTGATAGGAATGCTACATCATGTGATCATTGGACTCCGGTATTGGAGCCGCGAGTGCACTCTGTCTTGGACTAGCGACGATGAGGAGGAATATACAGAGGTGATGGAGAAATATCAGAGGAAACGTCGGACAAAGCAGAGCGTTTCCTAACACTGGCCCACACATCACAAGCAGCAGGTGAGGAGCCTCTGCAAGGCCATGGCATCCAGATCGGCATGACATTGGAATACCTGCTACAAGGGGTCTCTTTTGAAACCATGAAGGTCATAGGATGATGGGCCAGTGACACTTTCCACCTATACCTATGAAAACACGTGCAAATCCTGGCTGCATACCTCTAAGCCTTACCACAACTTCAGGTGGCCATTGTTCACACCACCTTCTGCTGGTGACAGAACCCTACATAGTAAGTGCACTGTTACAATTCCATCTTCACACATACAATTTACTTTTTCTTTAACTTTTACTTTCAGAACAACATGCTGTGAACACATGTTCTTCTTATCTTTATTATTCCTCATGCATAATGCGCATGTTACATGCTAGCGATGCATGTCTTTCATTCATGCCTTTACCTCTTTGTCAAACACATGTAGAACATGTTCCAACCATGCGCTATGCGCATGTTCCCACTTATATAAATCGTAGCTAGATACTGTGTAACCCTAGCTAGTCTTTATTAGACTTTTCTTTTACTCAAACTTAGCTCAACCTTAAGACAATACCTTGGGATAAAACCCAAGGCATTATTTTGAGTCTATTGAACCGAATGTCTTTAAAAACGACTGCCTTCAGTCACAACTGTAAAGTCTGAACCGATTGAAGTCGTAACATGCACGCAGCCTAACTCCTGTGCTTTTGGAGACAGAGACTAACTCAACATGTCACCGGGCACCTGATCTCTGGGTTTTGCATTTTTTGTCTCACCCCTCAAGAGCATGCTCTACAGGTCGGGAAGTGCTATGCACTTTCACCCACCTGGCTTCAGCCCTCCCAGCATACCACACTTAAACATTCTACTCACTCTACGTACATTGTTTCTAGTTAGCTACAAACACCATAGTGAATGACATAGATGTAACAGACATTGTCCACCACCAAATAGAACACTTCTTCAGTTGAAATTTTCATTTTACTAGAAAGGGAGTTTGTAGGTCATCAAATATTTAAGTATATTTTTTTCCTGCAGCTTGTCTGATAGTATAAATTACTTTTATACAAACCTTTCTATCTAAAATATTCAATTTGCTAGAGGACTTAAGTCAAAACTGCTTTTAATCTTGAGCCTCCCGAAGTGTTCTATGAAGATTGTGTAATCTATGATTGGAAGGAAAACGTGGGAACGCCAAACCGCGGTTCTAAGTTTGCCGCTCGGCTGGACGCTGGTACTTATTCAGTCACTAAACAGGCTCTTAAATAATTGGCTTGTGGACTCAGGACTGCTATGTTGTCGTCCCCGAGTACGAGGTCGTCTTCTGACCTCAGTTTCTTTTCCCCATCCAAGGTTTCCAAGTCGGGCACGTCGACCACGTCTCCTGTGGTTGTAACTACGCGTCTTGCTAAACGACCAGCGCCACAGCGCAGTAGCAGCACAACCTGCCCATCCCATCTCTCCTCCCCCCCCTCTTCAACTATCTCTTCACCTCTTTCCACTCCACCGAGTCCACCAAGGAAACGCAAGTCGTTTTCAATAGTCCCGACCGCTGGTCCCTCTGATATTCCTCGCGAAGTCAAGAGGCTTCGCACTACTTCAGCCAAGGAGGTGCTCGTGAAACGCAAGAGTAACACCTCGTCCAAGAACCCTTCACGCGCTGCCAGCCGCCAACGCACATTACCTCCTTCGCCAGAGCCACTATATCGCAGTAGTCGGTCACGTTCAACATCACTCTTCCCAGCTCCGGAGCTTGAAACTAATACCCACAAGCGACGATGGTACAACAACGAGACTGGGATTCCAGGGGAGACACATTTGAGCTCTGAATTGGTGGTAAAACGACTCCTGAAGTCATATAAATCATGTGAGACGCCGCCTGGTATATAGCAAGCACGACACGACTGATTAAGTCCTTTGTTTCTTGAAGATTTCAAGAATGTTGATGACCCAAACGACAAGACTTTTGATCCACATCCAACGGAATATCCTGTGGTTGAACTCGAATATCCCAACACAGGCGCATCAGAACGGTGCATTTACCTATTTTGTGAAGTGACCGTGGCTTGTTGTTTCTTACTACTTAACAGATTTGTTCTTTTGGCACCAAAGGATAAGGACCATTACAATCCAATCATGGACCTTGAAAGAACCCTATATACCATAGTGGAGTGTCTGTGGCAGAATTTATTCACTCTGAATTCGCTTCCTGATGTTCTTTTCAGTTTATCTCACTCCACAACAGCAAGCTCTGTTTGGTCCTATACCCAACGAAACTTTGTCCGAGGCAGTTTCACCACCCCCTTCACCTTCCCCCTCGCCGCCTTGTTCTCGTGCAAGCGGTAGTTCCACTTCTAGTCTGAGCTCTCTTTCGTCCTCCGATTCGTCTTTGACATCTCTCTCTTCGGCTTCTTCATCTTCGGCAGTGGATCGACTCCCCCTTCTCCGTGCTGTTCAGCGTGCCATTCATCTACAAAATGGCCCCCTATTTCTCCTTGCTATGAATCGCATCAATGCACTCCTACACTCCCTCAAATACCCGGAGGTCCCTCCCGATTCTCCTCCCCTAAACCCGTTGATGCAAAAGGTGGAAACTTGGACAGAAAAGGGCATTCCGAAGAAGGTTCTTATGCGAATCATCGACGAAAACTACCAGCGGACTGTCGGTCCCAATGTCCCCAGTCTAAAGCAATACGAAGCCTTTTCGAGTACCGTATACGGGGAATTAATGCCCGCCCTTTCCCATGAAATGATCCGTCTCACAAAGTTACATGAAGATAGTTTGTTCCTTGATCTCGGTAGTGGGGTCGGCAATGTAGTCGTCCAAGCCAGCTTACAAACTGGGTGCAAAAGCTATGGAATTGAATTGATGCCACATCCTGCACGGGTGGCGAGGGACATGTCGGAACAGATCCAGATACGATGCCGAATGTGGGGAGTGAGAATGGGCGAAGTGGAGCTAGAAGAAGGCAACATGTTAACAAGTAAGCGTGTGGATGAGCTTATTTCTAAGGCAGATGTGGTCTTAGTTGATAACAAAGTATTCGAAGAAAGCTGTAAGTTCCTCCATACGATCGTGGTCGGTCCTGATTCTGATTTACTATCTGACAGTGAATGAAGCTTTGCGACCCAAATTTTTGGATCTCAAGGAAGGTGCTATCGTCATATCACTGAAGCCTTTCGTCAGTTCTATCAATGCCAGGTTGACTAAACGCAATGTTCGTTTCACCTTCATTTTTAGCCTTATGATATTCAAGTTATCTTTGTTCTTTCTAGGTTGACGATATTAGTGCTATCTTTGATGTCACAGAGAGGCCCTACCACTCGGGAAGCGTGTCTTGGGGCAACAATGGGGGAACTTACTACCTTCACAGAGTTGACCGAGAAGGCTATGCGAAGATCAAGGAAAAATTTGAGAGTTCACATAGTGGACATAGAAATACGCGTTCCAAACGCTGATACCTTGCTGTCTTATTCTATTATTATTCATTCAACCCATACTTAGATCCAAGGAATATACATTCCGGCGACAATTCTTTAATCTCCCTTTGTATCTCACCGACTGTATATTGTAAGATAGCCAGCCACACGGTACTTAAAGAATGTTCTTATACGTCTCCTGAGGAAAGCGAGTTCGAACACGCCAGCCATGCGGAATGAGCAAAATAGATCATGATTTACTTGTACTGACGCCTTTCTTGACTACCTTAATACCCAACAAACTCTTCCCCGCAGGCTTCCGTTTCTTAGCAGCAGGAACCAATGAGGAATGAGAAGCTATGAGGGAGCGTGTCGATTCTGATAAGAGGCTGTGTAGCAGTGGTTCACGGTCATCAGCTTTTCGTTTAACGGTCATAACGGAGTTCCCAGAGGCTGGGACTTTGGAGAAGACCTCTTGCACTAATCTCTCGTCCTCCTCTTCCAATCGCTTTCTCTCTGCATCGTCTTCGGTCTCCTCTTCCTCCAATCCTATTCTCGCGAGAAGATCGTCGGACAGGCCTACACGCTCATTTCTTGCATTCCTGGCTCGGATATCTTGCAAGGCATCTAAAATATCCATCTCACGTTTAGAGTCAACAGTTTTGTTTTCAAGAACTTTCATGGGGTTATTTTCTTCTTCTTCAAGCTTTGCCAAGCGATCCACTTCTTCTTCCGCACTCTCATCCCGCCAGGGTTCGAAGTTACGAGAAGCGCCGTGCTCCGCAGTGTAGTCGGTATTCTTGGGGTCCGTTTTGAAGGTTATCTCGGCGGAGCACAGGGTACTGGAGATACAATATGGTAAATATATGGAAGATGAACATATAATACCATTTCATTACCATTTAATGTAGAAACGAAATATTTTGATCCCCAGATAGTCTTCTCCCTCGACGGTTTCTTTTCGCGCATTAAATTTTTTTCCTTTGTAGATGTATTCACCACATGTGTTGCATCGCCTAAGCAGATAATCAGAGAAATTCGTTAACAGATGTGGATTCCTTGACTTACATTGAAAATGGCGCCATGAGCCGGACAACCTGCTGTGAGTTCTTGGGATGCTTTCTGCGGGAGATGAGCTCAGGATCGAAATCCGGGGGAAAGTACTTGTTGAGGACTATGTATTATTATGGCGTTTAAATCAGTCCTAGAAAATAGACGAGCAGAATACCTTTTCTTTCAGACATCTTATGATATGAATTGTTTCTTTGAGTTCAGAGGAGGCAAGGTCAGTTGTGATTACATAATTTACATAATGATTAATGAGCGTTTCAACTTCTCTTCCTAGTAATTATTGGCTTTACTTTTACAGGCGAAAACCCAAACCCATGATAACTTCTTCGACCTCCAATAACTCAAGGAAATGAACCAGTCAAATGCAGAATCACTTCCTCTGTATGTGGGACCATGCTTTGTCCTATTTTCAAGTTCAAAGTTAGATTAAAGACAATTCTTACACAGCTCAGAACCTTCCGAGGGTTTACTTCCGGCATTCATCACAAGGCAGTATACTCATTTGCCAACACCTCAGAGGTATGTAATTCTCAAAAGCAAGAGCGTGCCCTTAACTAACGGAGCATCTAGTCCGAATAACGTTGGTCGATATATTTCTGACCTCCCTCACTCCCCAGACTCCCCAGTTCCAAACGGGTGTGTATGCGATTTGCATTGAAGCGATGACATGGTTTCCTCATTCACCCATAGAGCGCTTCCTCCTCATCCTTCATCCTACTCGGCCTACCACAGCCAACGGATACTCAACCAAAGACTGTGAGAATAGCATGAATAATGTTCCAAACGATGATTCACTGTTCCATAGCACCCATCAAAACAATGCAAACCGTATCCCATTTCACCAATGCATCACACCAGAGTCCAGGTAAGAGGCGAGGCATCTGCAAACCACAAACTAGGACTGATATGGTCCCAGCCCACATTTTTCGCGCACTTCTCCACTTCCTCAGGACAATTATGCGATGCCTCGATATTTGTAAGTGACTACGCTCAGTGGATTGTGAAGTCGCTTCGCTGATAAATCTGGCCATAGAACTCCGCTACATTCCCAAGAATATTCGACACCGAGGGTGACTTCCTGGTATGTAAAGCTTCGAGTTTCTCTTCCTCCAGAGAATAGCTAAGCCCAAGTCAATTAGCATCAAGGTAGAATCTCCAACACCTATCTCGGCCTCTGCTACGCCCATCCCTCGCATTTCATCCCCAATTTCAACTCAATCTGGTCATTCCCCACCTCTCTCCTCTCCCTTCGTGACAAATCTTACAATTGGCGATCGGACTGCCAAGAAAAGCTCCTCCCTTGAATTTCGACCCATCCAAATAACTGATGTATTTTTCTCCCTTCCGGACAGCGACACTGGAGCAACTGTTCCAATGGCATCATCAATTTCTACCCCACCCACCTCGCCTCCTCAAAAGTCTTCAAGTACGTTTGTAAGTGCTGGAGGGGAGATGGAGCGTATTCGTGACGCCTTGAAGGAAGACAGACTAATGCGAATTCATGATACAGAGAAACGCAGACCTGAGTATCTTAAACGCATGAAACGCACATTACCTGAAGCAGACCCCAGTACTCCTGACCATGAGGGTAATATTCGCGACTGTGGGCTGACTGTTGGAATCATGGAAAGTCCAAATAAAGGCCGACGGCTGAAGTTGTTCCAAGAAACTTCAGAAGAGAGCTTCGAGGAGAGCTTAATGGCTGGGGGTTATGGCCGCTACGTTAGTGAACTTCCCTTGACGTCTTTCTCCGTGCTGACAAGATAAGACAGAGGACGGCAGATTGGGTTCGTCAACCTCAGCCACTTTCCCTTCAAGCCACAGCTGTCCCTGGATCGTCATCGGGTGCTGTCGCGCTTTTGGAGGATGTTGAAGACGAAAGCCTCAATGAGAAGGAGCTCAAGAAACGGAAACGTCTGGCTGCTTTTCATTCTGAGCCGAGTCGAAGCAGTTCCAAGCTTTGTGCTGTAGAGTTGGAGGGAAAGGGGCGCGTCCTAATTGATATCCCTGTTGAAAATCACACTATCCCGGGGACTCCAGAACCTTCACCGAGTAAGAAACGAACAGGTAACCGACGCAAGAAGAAGGGAACTGAAACGGCCTCTGTTGGACAGAAAATACCTGGATTTTTTGGCAATGTTGAGGATACCTTGGTGAAACCCAACTGGCCGGACAGTGAATTCCCTTGGAGACTGAGGACAGAAGAGCGAGTTGAAATAGCCAAAGCTGAACAGGAGGAGAGGTTGCGTTGGATTGAAAGGTTTTTAGATCGAGATTCAGACGACGAGGATGATGCCAAAACTGTCCATAAGCTCGACAACCAGGAAGCTGATGAGGTTGAAGTATTAAAATGGGGCACGGTCTATGAGCACGAGTCTGAAAGACTGCCTGTGAAAATGGGCAGAGGGAAGATGGTACCGCTACTCGCATATCCGGACGATGACACAGGGAAGCATCCAGTGATCAGACGCACAGTTTTCCCTAGTGATCCAGCCGATGCTCGAGTTGCTCTATTATCCAAGAAAACTGTTCGTGCCCTTTCTTATCGCCAACAGAGGAGATGTAGAGATAGCGAGGATGACAACGATGAAGTGGTCTGCATTTGTAATGGCAAAGACGACGGACGGGAACTTGTGCAATGTGACGCCTGTCAGACGTGGTACCATCTCCACTGCATTGGCATCAAAAACATTGCGGAACTCGGCAGGGAGGAGGATCCATGGTTCTGTCGCGAATGTGTCGCTAGGTGTCGTTCACCATCCACCGAACCAGATAATTTCATTATAAGAGAACCCACTCTAGTGCCTACGGACAGTGAAACGCAGCGACATCGATCTGAGGACACGCCCTTCTTTCAACCTCTGTTTCAAGAGTCTCCCAACTGGCATTCATCTAAAATGCCAAAGACACCTACTCGAGTAGCCTACAACAGCCATCCCGAATCAAACCATTCCCTGTCGTCTTGGATTGACTCTGACTCGTCCAGACCTGGCCCCTCGACACCACGGCATTATACTCAAACGGGCGTCTTCACCACCCCCGGCCCTTTCGATGTTTACAATCTAGAAGAGTCGCCTTTTGATCCCACGTCCACCCCTTCCCGCGGAATAAAATTCAATGCGCCATTTGCTACGCCAAAGAGTAACGTTTGGCCTGCACGCGTTAATGGGCTCTTCCAGACGCCTTCTAGAGGCGGTGGACGCGGATTACCGAACAAGACTTTTGGGGGGGCTGGATCTCTTTCAGCGGTCCTAGATGATAGCGATCTCACCAGTGGGAACTCGAGCTATGATCATTTTGGCAGGATGTTATACGACGAGTCGCCAATTCGGCGTGACAAAACCAATAGTGCCCTGGCCGCACGTCGCACGCTCCACTCTCCTTCCAGACTCCCGATATCAGGTGTAACTTTATCATTTCTCCAGGAGTCCCCCGTTATGCGATCGTCACTGCCATTAGTATCACACAATCAGAAATTGTAAATTTTCTGAAAGGACGTTATCGGAGGAAGGTACGTCAAAGAGTTCTTGTCGCTATTTCATTGGTTCACAAGCCAGCTCAGAACCGCAATAATCATATTATGACAAAAATCCCTGAGTATCATACGTTGTTCGGAATCTGGTACCGTTTATTCATATAGCTTTTGTTCTAAGTGTCAAAACGAATGCGATGCGATATACTACTTATATTCTAGTTATTTTTGGTATTTGGATACATAACATTTTCAAAGCGTTTAAATGTTTTGATTCCGAGGGGTTCCACAGGTGTTGAATATTAATGTTGATCATAAGGCTTCAGCTGAGCTTGACCAATTATGTTGAATACGACTGCCACCTCTGGTCTCAAGCTTCAAGCCCCAAGGTCGATTCAATTGGCATGAGACCAAATACAGATCGCTTGCGCATTGCTATAGCCAGTCTCTTTCCTTGAATTCCGTTCTACTTTTTCCTCACTGTTTTGCTTTTATTAGGCAATAACTATTCTCAAGCACAAGGAACCTCATGAATCTTTTACATGTATGATCTCTCTTTCCTTTAACACGGTCTGGCGTATTAATATTGACAGCAAACTCGAGCACTTATCCTCGATTTACAGTCGAAGTTTACATCTTCAACCGAATCATCGGCACTCCACACTTCCTGGAGGGGTTATGCTCTCAAACTTGAGAAAGAATGTGCCGACCTGAAATCAAAAATGCATCTGTCCCAAACCAGTATGACTTCTCATTCGTAGCTGCTTTATCGTGGAGCTCAGCTTCCTTCTCTTGTTCGTTTAGAATTACTTGTTTTGTCCAATACCGCTGCTCTAGGAGACCTCGCTGGAACGACGGATACGATGTCCTCCGATCCGACGAGTAAGAAAAAGAGGATCTCTGCAAGCACAGGGAAACGAGATAGTCGTCATGCCGTCTCCAATTTGGATTCCATGCTTGCAGAGCTAGCCGAAGGTGTGTACCACCCGCTGAATTACCACTGATTGCACGACATAAGTTCAACTTTTGAACAGAGAATCATCCAACAGGGAGAGAGCCCGCTACATTGTTTGTGGCCCTGGACCACTTTGCAGAGCTGGCATCCCTTCATGAACTCCCCGATTTTCCTATCGATATCTTCCTTTCAGCTACGCGACACGTAATCCACGCTGCATCCGATGCCCTTTATTCCATCTTGGAGACGAATTTGAACCTCAATAGACTTGACGTCCTGCATGATCTCATGCGATTCGTGATCGACACTTCGTTTCTACTCCTGTCGTCTTCTTCTGAATCTTTTGGCTATCTCTTGTTTAACCAACTGTCAGGACTCCTCTTGTCTCCAGTGATCCACTCCTTCTTTCCTCTGTCAATAAAATCACTGGGATATCTTTTAGAACCGGCCAATCCCAATTCTAGCGATCGTAAAGGTCCAGATTTACATATTATCGATCGCCGTCCAAAGCTTCTCGAGTTTTTTCAAGGCATAACCTCTGGTCTTTTCTCTGCTTCGTGTTCTCTCGCCAAAACTACTGCTAGAGATATTGTCTGTCAGGACGCATCCTCGATGCGTAATATGTTGATCTTAGAAACAATCCGTCATTTGAAAGCGATCCTTTTTCCGATTCCTGTCGATAACCACAACCCTGACATTGCTAGTGATGAAAGGAAAACATTTGCTAATCCACAGGTGGAGAACAAGGTCGATTCCTGCAGCACTATTCTTGAGAAATATATTCGAGTAAGACGGTTGGCTGTAAAGGATGCTATGTGGTATCTTTGCAGCATCTTCCATATCCTCATCGGATCAAGGACACCCGATATCTCTTCCTCGGCGGCGAACTCAGACAACCAATCAATTGAAGATCTAGATCACATGCAACAGGAAATCTTGGAAAAAACTATTTCGCGAGAATTATTTGAACTTCTCATCGACACCCGCCTACGCCACAATAAAAACTCTCGACTGCCTTTTGGTGCATCTCAAGCATTTGTTGGCCCCCTTGCTGGCACTGATGACATAGGAACGGCGGTGAAGAGAGCGCAAGACCTGCTTGTCACTTTGGAGGAGGCTAGGTCACATCGAAGCAGCATCCAGCGCGAAAAGCCCATGCAACAGATTCTCAACAAGCAAGCCAGCTGCTTTGAGTCTGTTTGCGAAATAGATACAACACTTTTCGACCATACTGGCGATGGTTCAGATAAATGCCATGTGACGGAGGTGGTTAACGGGATCATGACCCAAGGAAATAAAATGCACCATGTCCTCGATGAGGCTGAGCGTGGGATGCTACTTTGTGTGGTAGAACGCTATATGAACAAACAATAAAATTTACCAATTGATTCATAACTGTAAGGCTTGTTAATGTTAGATCCCTTCAAGTACTATCCAAAACTGCTGGGCCCATCCATGGGTACTATCTGTTAAGCTCGGAATTCGGACAGAGATGTCAGGTCTGAAGTTGTGCAAGGCGTTGGCTTCAACTTGTAGGTTGCACCACTCTCTTGATGGTTGCCTTGAATTTTGGAGGTCTGGATGGAGTAGGAGAGTCCGGAGTTGAGCCGAGAAGAAGCTTAAGGCAGACAAGAGCGAGTTAAGAGAAGTAGGTTGCTAAGTGTTAAATTTCTGTGGTCAACTTTGAAGTATATGCATCTTCTAAGATGGTTACAAATATATGAGAGCGATATAGAAGAGGGAGGAGCTGGTATATTGATTCAGATCGATGGGGATCCAGTCCCACCGATTTACTACATATATACTACAAAGCATGACTATGCTTATCTATGCTAATATTTCCATTGGCTGGGTATCCTTATCTACTCTGTGTACAACTATGCAACGTGATCAGTTTGTACCAAAAATATATCCAACATTAAGTTGATATTTGAACTAGCGAAATACATACTACAACTCAAGTATTTATACAGATAAGGACATGAACATATAAGGAGATAGTTAGGAGAGCATATGGTTGTAGAATGGAACATATAACGAAAAGACTCGTACTCCGAAGGGTGCTGAAGGATGCTGACTCAAATCCTTGCAAGTCCTTATGATGACCGAGACCCATGACCTCGAGAACTGGTGCATGTGCAATATGATTGGCGTAAGACATGGAATGTGTGTGGAGCATGGTGGGGCTCTGGTTGTGCTGCAGTAGAGTAGTGCATGGTGCTGGTTGGTAATGGCAATGATAAGAATGTAGATTTGTTGGTGGTATCGGAGTAGGGGATGGATTCTGATAGAGGTCTGATATAAGTCTGATGAGGGTGGCTGGTGGTAAAGGTGGCACTGAACAATGGTGAGGTGGCCATCATTGGAGGCTCCGTCGGAGGCATCCTATGATTGTTCTTCGGAAAGAACGTGACCGAGCACAGACCATGACACTATCGTGGTTCAGCTATTTGAAAATCCCAGGAGTTTGAAAATTGTATTTTTTTTATCATTCTTCATCTTCCCATGTTCAAGTTTTGCACAACAATTTATCATACTATTCATTTGGGATAATAAAAAGAAATTTGATCAGAACTACAAAAAGACATCAAATAAGATTGTACATCATGCACAGAGGCAATGTATCTAGTGTTGTGCCGGCTCGGCTCGGCCTGAACCCCCCCCTGGCTAAAGCTCAGCTTCAAAGGGCTCAGGCTTGTGGGCCCAGCTCATTATAGGAAAAATGAATAGAAGTAAGTAAAAAAAGTTGATATA
>Ga0193743_1002233_pt1 | contig 13849 bp, 14 predicted proteins | sample L2c2metaG_FD_143038 | JGI IMG/M metagenome (GOLD analysis project Ga0193743, IMG submission 143038) | Soil microbial communities from a riparian zone of the East river system, Colorado, United States - L2c2 | ecosystem: Environmental > Terrestrial > Soil > Riparian zone | place: USA: East River... | reverse complement strand
GGTCTTTGCGCCTCACATGATCGAGCGCGGGCGGCCCGGTCTCATTATCAATACCGGCTCGAAGCAGGGCATCACTACCCCTCCCGGCGATCCCGCCTACAATGTTTCGAAGGCGGGCGTGAAAGCTTTCACCGAAGCGCTGCAACACGAGTTGCGGAACGCGGCGGGCAGCCGGATCAGCGCTCACCTGATGATTCCAGGTTTCGTGTTCACGGGCCTTACGGCCCGGGGCCGCACCGCGAAGCCGGCCGGCGCCTGGACGCCGGAGCAGACCATCGACTTCATGATCGAACGAATAGATGCCGGAGCCTTTTATATCCTGTGTCCGGATAACGATGTGCCGCGACGCCTTGACGAGCGGCGGATTCTTTGGGCGGCGAGCGACATCGTCGAAAACCGCCCGGCCCTCTCGCGGTGGCATCCGGATTACGCCGAGGCCTTCGCTGCGTTTGTGGAGGATTCTTAGTATCTGCGTCATCTCCAGGTCGTCGCCGCGTTCGCAGACACACCTTCGTAATCTCGCCGCATGCGCGCGAGTCTTGCTCGGAATGTCCTGCCTTCTGAAATCAGAGGGCGCAGGGAATGCCGGGCGCCCGATGCGCCCGCAGCCTCGTGTGCAGTGTGTTGGTAGCACACGAGTGTCGTCACCACGGTCACACCGAAAATCGCCCGGCATTCCCTACGCAATGGTTTTAACGGCCTACTTCGTGCTCTCCCCGGTGATCGGCTTTCTTGTCACCGTCATCAGCGGATATGGCTGGTCGAACCCGGTCGGGCCGACATGCCTCCGCAAACTTGACGCCAGCGCCGGGGCGTCAGGACCACACGACTTCACCGTCCGCGAAAAGCATTGTTCGTCAGCACGCCCTTGATCGCTCACAAGCCGAAGCCCGCCCTGCCATCACGTCGCGTGCCCAACGCTGCCGCGTCCACTGCATCCCGCCCCGCGTCCGTGACGATCGCGAGCCGCCCCTCTGGGGGACGGGACGGCGAGGGATATAGAGTTGATTTGGGTCAGGCGGGAAGGGGAATATTTTTGGAAGGGGGACTCGACAGCTAGAATCGCGGAACCGTCAAAGCGTCTCTTGCTTGTGTCCGCATTGCTTGCAGGCGAATTTCACGCGGGTGGCGCCTTTTTCAGCCTGGACCCGATTGGGCGCGCCGCATTTGCCACAGGTCGTCTCGATACGGGTATTTCCCTGCTTCACGACAATGGCCTTGCGCGCCATGGTTTCGCGGATCAGGCGCTCGGCCTCTTCACGCATCGATTGCTTCGACATCCGCTCTTGCCTGTCATGAAATCGCGAAGCCTTGAATTAAATCTCCACAATGACGTAGCTGTCCTCGATGTGAACCGGAAATGTCTCGGCCACATAAGGGCCCTTGGCCAACGTTTCGCCATCCTCGATGACAACCGGATAGGTCCGCACCTTTACCCGCTTCGGATCGAAATAGGACTGCCCGTTGCGCATATCGAATTCCCAACCGTGCCAGGGGCAGCGGAGCAGTTCGCCGACCCGCGAGCGCTGATAGACGCCCGGCTCAGGAGACGTCAGCCGTGCCACGCACGCCGCCTTGTCGAGCGGCGCACCTTCATGCGGACAGCGATTGAGCAACGCGAAGAACTCGCCGTTGACATGGAACACGACAATGTCGCGGCCATCGACGCCGACCACCTTGTTGCCGCCGGGCGGGATCTCAGTGGTGCGGGCGACGATGTGACGGGCCATTTTGCGTAAGACTTGCGATCAAAGCTTGTAAAGCGCGCGGGCGTTGCCGTTGAATATTTTGCGGCGTTCCACCTCGCTCAGCGGCGTCTTGAAGGCGAAACGCGGATCGTCGAAATCCCAATGCGGATAATCCGACGAGAACAACAGACGGTCCACACCGACCCAGTCGATCAGGGAACGCAAATGCCTGGCCTCGTCGGGCTCGTCGATCGGCTGCGTCGTAAACCAGAAATGCTCCTTCACATATTCGGACGGACGCCGCTTGAGGTGCGGGACTTCGTCACGGAAGCGTTCGAAATGCTGGTCCATTCGCCACGTGGTCGCCGGAATCCAGCCGAAACCGCCTTCGATGAACACGATTTTGAGGCGCGGGAAATACTCGGGCACGCCTTCGATCACGAGGCTGGAGAGCTGGGCTGCCACCGAATGCGCATTGCTCTGATGCTCCTCGGTGTAATAGGACGGCCAGCCACTGCCGGTGGGCGCGTGGCCGCCATAGCCGCCGACATGAATGCCGAGCGGCAGGTCAAGCTCCTGCGCCAAAGCGAAGATCGGCCAGTAGCGGCGTCGTCCCAGCGGCTCGTTGGCGCGCGGCGAGACGTTGATCTGCACATATTGCCCGATCCTGGCGCAGCGGTTGATCTCCGCGACCGCAGCCTCGGTGTCGTCCTGCCCGACCAGAATAGAAGCTTTCAGCCGTGGCTCGCGGCTGGTCCAATGCGCGAGCTGCCAGTCGTTGACGGCGCGCTGGATCGCGGCGCCGAATTCAAGGTTCTGCTGCGAGAAAATAAAGAGATCCAGCACCTGCAGGATGCCGAACTCGATGTCGAGGGGATCGAGGTGCTGCTTGCGCATGAAGTCGAGATCGGAGCCGGGCGGACCGCCGGTCGGCGGCCACGCATCGCGGCGCGCGATCAGCGGCGAAGACCGCGGATAGGGCGTGGTACCGATATAGGGCGTGCGCAGATGATCGCCGTAGGTTGTGAGATGCTGCTGCCAGCGTTTGGCCAGGAACGGATAGAGGTCGGAGCGCGCATGCAGGCTCGGATGCACATCGCAATCGATGATCCGGAGCCGGCTCCTGGCGGTCGCTTCCGGCTCGAGCGCGGGGCGGTCGATGACGTCGCTCATGCGACCCTCCTTCGGATTCTTAAGGTCTATGCGGCCAGAGCGAGCCGCGGAAAGGTTTCAAGCGGATTATCGGCGCACATGCGCGAGACGATGCTGGCAGGCAGGTGCGGCGGTATCGCGTCATCGCCGTCGAATTGCCAGTGCGGATAATCGGACGCGAACAGCAACATTTTGTCCGAGTCGATCTGATCGATAATGTCGGCAACGCCGGCGGCATCGGGCGGACTGTCGAACGGTTGCGTCGTCAGGCGAATATGGTCGCGCATGATCGCCGCCGGCTCGCGATCAATCCAGGGCACCTCGACGCGCACGCCGCGCCAGGTCTTGTTGGCGCGCCACATGAAGGCCGGCAGCCAGCTCACACCGGATTCCATCAGCACGACCTTGAGGCCGGGGAATTTAACGAACACGCCTTCGTAAATCAGACTGAGCACCTGGGCCTGAAATGCCTGGGCCTCGGCGAGATAATATTCGTAACGATAGGACGGCCAGCCGATCGAGCTAGGCGCCGCGCGGTACTGACTGCCGGCATGGATTGCGATCGGCAGTTTGTACTTTTCGGCAACCTGATACACCGGCCAGTGATGCCGCCGTCCCAGCAGGGTCTCGCCTTGCGCCAGCACCAATATCGATACGAACCTGTTATCGCCGGCGCGGCGCTCGATTTCCTCGATCGCCAGATCGGGCGCCTGCAAGGGAACCACGATCGAGGCCCGGAGCCGCGGGTCGCGCGCCAGCCATTCGGCTGCGATCCAGTCGTTGATCGCCTTGCAGAACGCAGCCGCCATGTAGGGATCGTACACCGCCTGCGCGCCGTACAGCACGTTGCAGATCGCGTGGCTGGCCCCAAGCTGGTCGAACGCCCCGCGCTGCACCATCGCAAGATCGCTGCCGGGCTTGCCGTTGGCGGGTCGCCAGTCGGATCGGCCGGACAGCGGCATGTTGGGTGGATAGCTGGTGAGATCGAGCCCGTCGATCGCCCGGCTCACGACCTGTTCTTTCCAGTGATCGTCCAGATAAGGCAGCAGCGTGGTGCGGGTTCCGCCCACGGCGGGATGGATGTCGCAGTCGATCCGCGTCGCCGCCATGGAGTTTCCCTCGAACCAGTTTTTGGCGGCGATGTCGCGCCGCACAGCGAATGTGCCGCCGGGGGCCTGCAAGCGCAAGCGCTGAGCCGCAAAACCGGCCGCGTAACAGGCAATGAATGAATGCATGGCGATCATGTACGGCGCCTCGCGCCGGCCTTGCGGCGAGGCCGTAAAACACAAATACTTGAGCCGGACTGGAAGCCTGAGCGAAAACCCAAAAAATCAGGCAGCAAGGGGAGGATATCATGGCGCGAGAAACCGGGCGGAACGCCGCCGATAGCGGCAACAGCTTTGAAGCCAGCCGGCGCGGATTTCTGGGCAGCACAGGTTTGGCTGCGATGGGGGCGATCATCGGAGGCACCATGCCGCTTTCAGAAAACGGCGCCGGAATTCCCAGCGCGCATGCGCAGGCCGGCTCTGCTGCCGCGCCCGCCCCGGTGAAAGGGCCGCAATATCTGAAATTTCCCGGCAAGAACGAAGGGCTCGTCGTGCTCGGCGACCGGCCGCTGGTCGCCGAGACGCCCGAAAGCCTGCTCGACGACGACACCACGCCGATCGAGAAATTCTACATTCGCAACAACGGGCAGATTCCCGAGGAGACTAAAAATCCCGACGCCTGGAAAATCACCATCGACGGCGAAGTCAACAACAAGATCGAGATCTCGCTCGGCGAGCTGAAATCGAAATACAAGGCGGTGACGCGGCGCATGGTTCTGGAGTGCGGTGGCAACGGGCGCGCGGCGTTCTCGCCGCCGGCGCGCGGCAACCAGTGGACCAATGGCGGTGCGGGCTGCGCCGAATGGACCGGCGTGCCGCTCGCCGATCTGCTCAAGGCAGCCGGCCTGAAGCCGAGCGCGAAATACACCGCGCATTATGCGGCCGACCTGCATCTGTCGGGCGACGCCAGCAAGCCGAGCATCTCGCGCGGCGTACGCATCGAAAAGGCTGTTGACCCCAACACCATGATCGTGTGGGCCATGAATGGCCAGCCGCTGCCGAACATCCATGGCGGGCCGGTGCGCCTGATCGTGCCGGGCTGGGCCGGCTCCGCATCGCAGAAATGGCTGACGCGCATCACCATCCGCGACAAAGAGCATGACGGCCCCGGCATGACGGAATTTTCCTATCGGCTCGCCATCAAGCCGATGGTGCCCGGCGGCAAGGCCGACCCGGCGAATTTCCGTATCCTGGAGTCGATGCCGGTGCGCTCGATCATCACCAATCCTGCGAACGGCGCCAAGTTTGCTGCCGGGACCAAGGAGCTGAAATTGCGCGGCGCCTCGTGGGCCGGCGATCTCGCGGTCAAGCAGATGGATGTCTCGACCGACTTCGGCGCCACCTGGCAGCGCGCCAAACTTGAAAAGCCGAAGAACAAATTTGACTGGCAGCGCTGGACGGCGACCGTGAAGCTGCCGACCGACGGCTATTTCGAGATCTGGGCGCGCGCGACGGATTCCAAAGGGGCGATGCAGCCGCATCAGGCCGGCTTCTGGAATCCGCAAGGTTATGGCGGCAACGCCATGCACCGCATTGCAGTGCTGGTGGGATGATGCTGCGTTTCGTTTGGGTGGCGATGGCCGGACTGCTTTGGGTTGCGCCGGCCGTTGCTCAAACAGCCTTCGCACCGCGCGACGAAAGCCCGGAAGATTTTCCCGCAGGTTCAGGCCGCGATGAAACCTTCTACACCTGCACCGCCTGCCACGGCTTCAAGCTGGTGGCGCAGCAAGGCATGACGCGCGCGCAGTGGGACGATTCGATCAACCTGATGATCCGCCGTCACAACATGCCTGCACTCGATGACAAGGATCGCGCCCTGGTGCTGGGCTATCTGGAGGCGACATATCCGCCGAGCCAGCCGGCGGCTCGCGGCGGCTGGCAGAACCCGTTTGCGAAGTGAAGGTCTTCGCAGGACTTAGCGATGGGAGGATTCTCTCGCCTTAAGGCGAAGTTGTTTGCCGTTGCGCGTTCAGCCATTGTTCGAATTCCTTCCATGCGTTGCCGCTGTGGCACTCCCTGTTCTTGTTAAAAACGGGTGATTTTAGAAGAAAACAGCGAGAGGAATGACCAAAATCCGCAAAAAAGCCCGGTAAACTTGCAGCTTCTCCGCACTCAACACATTGGACAACAGGGGTGTGTCTTGGCGAGATCAGCGAGGCGGTTGCCGTTAAATCGCCAAAAACGCGGATCGATGTTGGTGCCTGACGATGCACGATCGCACAGGATCCGCGCTCGTTCTGCACGTGGTGTGTAATGATAAAACGCCTCGTAATATGTTTGTTGATGTGTTTCTTGCTGACGACGATCGCGGCTGCATCTGTTCGCGCCTCGGAGTCCGGGCTCTTGCCCGACATTGCCGCTCATCTGGTGAGAGCCGGGCTTGTTCTCGAGGGCTTAAGCCCTGCGCCTGTCGACGCTGCTTCTGATGAGAAGAAGACTTGCGCGGGCGTGTCGTTTTCCCGGGGCCTGAAATATGGCGAAAACGATCTCAATGTCCTGGACGTCGCGACCGGAGATTCCAAAGATGCATCGCCGCGTCCCGTGCTGTTGTTCGTGGCGGGGGAAAGCTTTGTCGGCGAAAGCGGAGATCCAGACATCGCGAGTGCGCTCGAGGATGAAGCGATGTGCTTTGCGGCGCGCCACGGAATGGTTGGCGTGAAGATGTCCTACCGGCTGGCTCCCGCAAACCCGTGGCCCGCCGGGGCTAAGGACGTCGCGGCAGCCGTCTCGTGGGTCCGCCAAAACATCGACCTGTTCGGAGGAAGTGCCAACGAGATAGTAGCCATCGGTTACTCCGCCGGCGCATTCCACGTGGCAAGTTACCTCGCCCATCCGGAATTTCAGGAGCGAGATTCCGGCGTTGCCGCAGTGGTGCTGGTGTCGGGCCTTTATCGTTTAAGCGAAGATGCCAGCGCATCCGAAAGGGCCTATTTTGGCCCGGACGCGAGCAAATACGATGAGCGATCGGTATTTCCCGGCATCCTTAACACCGAGACGCCCATCCTGCTCGCCTGGTCGGTTCTCGACTCGCCACACCTCGTCGCGCAAGGCGAAACACTTAAAGAGCTTTTGTGCAACTCCGTCGCCCATTGCCCACACACAACGGTGCTGAGGAGCCGCGACAGTCTGGCTTCTGTCTTTGCACTCGATGACCCCGGCGACAGCCTCGCCAAGCCAACCCTGGAACTGGTCCGGGAAATCGAAGCCAGAGGCCTGCCCTGAGACGTTGCAGAGACGTTGCAGCGTCGAAAACCCTGAGTGAAACCGGCGACGGCCTCTTTTTAGCTCGATCTAAAATCTGCAGTTTGGCTTGCTTAGGATGGTGGTGTGCGCAGTCATATACGAACCAGTCTCGACCACATATTCCCTATTAACAGGGAAAAATACAGGGAAAATGCCTTTTATGACCCTATCCCAAGCTCCGATCGGCCGAGTAAGCGCTGCAGCATCGGGTGTTCTACGACTTTTCCCTAAATCCAATATCAGGGAAACGAATCGTAAGAACAGCGAACCTGATGTCATTTATCAGGGACTGCATTCGGCTAACTTGGTTTTCAATCCTTGTGGCATCTGATTGGGGAGAATCGTGATGGATCGGAGGCGCTGGAACCTCATCCCCGCTTAGAACCGTTGCCGCTGTGGTCTGGTGGGCAATTCGAGAGTGCTCTAACAAATCGGGCTGACGTGTTGATCTGAGTTTTGCCGCTGTTGCCGACGTCCTTTCGCCGCTGGCGATGCGGTCGAAAACGGCCCGTTGCAATAAAACCTGCGTGCCGTTTAAATCGGTTATGGCAATCGGCGAGACTATTCTTGATCGATCCAAAGTTGGGGGGCCATACATGCCGCCAACTGCTGAAATACGCTCGGTTGCCGATGTCCTAGCTTATGTGGACGAGCAGGGAATTCTCGATGAGAATTTCGTAGTTCACTTCTATGCAAGATCTTGGACGCTACCTGACGGCAAACAAACTGGCACCGTGGCTGCAACTGCGGAATTTCAGAGCATTGGCACCTTGCTTCTGATCAAAATCCCACCATGCTCCAGATTTCAAGCTGCTTTGTCAGATGGCACGCCCTTGCAAACCATTCCGATCGAAAATCTGGACGGCGCAATTGCGAGCCGAGACGGTTTGGTGCGGCTGGCACCCACTAAGATCCGGCCGAACCACTTGCTTGTGAAGAACGTTAGGTTTTTGCCGGCGCCTTTTGATTGCGGTTTTTCGAGTATCGAGGATCTCGTTGTGAGGTACGCCATTAAATATTTAGGCATGGAAGATTATTGCTATCGCGAAATCGCGCCGCATGAGCTTCCAGGTTTAAAACGACTGGACTACCGACGCGTGTCGCAATTTCCGATCACTTCACAGAAAGGAGTCCTCAATTACGTCGAGGATTGCTTGAAGGATCTCATGTCGGGTTGTTTAGATCGAGACGCGCTTGACGATTACGAGTCTTGGAAAGCACGAGGCAGTCTGCGGAGCGCCATTGCAAGGACTCTGAAAAGATCAGGTCTCCAGCAATCGCGAAAGCCTAAGGCGTGAGCCATAGTCGAGCCACAATGGAACTCTCCAGGCTTAAGTAGCCAGCAAGAGCTAGGCGGCTTACGGATACTTCAACTCACAAACGGGGTTGAAGTATGCGAAAGCGCTACCGGACACCGCCTAGAACTGAGTCGCCGCTTGGTTTTCAACACCCGGCTATCGAGCAACTGCCGATAGAGCAGCTGAAGCCGGCTGAGCGACGGCCACGCACTCACAATAGAGCACAAAAACGGAAGCTCGCAGCGATCCTCCGTACTGTCGGTTTCATCGATCCTATTGTCGCAGACGAAAATTGGAATGTGCTAGCGGGCCACCTTCGGCTGGAAGTCGGGCATGAGCTCGGTCTGAAGACGATTCCCGTCATCCAAATTAGCCATTTGAACGATACTGAAAAACGAACCTATGTGCTAGCTGCCAATCGCATTGCCGAGGATGCCGGCTGGGATCGCTCGCTGCTTGCCGTTGAGCTCGGCGAGCTCGCGTTAATGCTGCCGGAAGCCGACATCGAACTCGAGGCGACAGGCTTTAGCATCAATGATTTTGATCAAATCGTTGCGGATTTTGGTGAACATTCACCAGAGGCGGCTGAAGCCTTGCCTAAGCCAGGACCTTCTGTCAGCCAACTCAACGATCTTTGGCTATGCCACAAAAGCCGACTGTATTGCGCCGACGCGCTGCAGGCGGCTAGCTTTGTCGCGCTCATGGCTGGACAACGCGCCACGATGACGTTCACGGATGCTCCTTACAACGTATCGATACTCAAGCATGCCCGCGGGCGGTCGCGCACTGCGCTGAAAGAATTTGCCGTAGCGTCGGGCGAGATGACCACTGCAGAGTTTTTGCATTTTTTGCAATCGGTCTTTCAATTGATAGCCAGCGTGAGCATTGATGGCAGCATTGTTTTTTCCTGCATCGACTGGGCGCATGTTCATACCATGCTCGAAGCCGGTGGGCAGTCGTTTTCTGAACTCAAGAACATCTGCGTTTGGGTCAAATCCAACGGCGGGATGGGCACGTTTTACCGCTCCCGCCATGAGATGGTCTGCATTTTTAAAGTGGGAAGCGCGCCCCATATCAACACGTTTGAGCTCGGCCAACACGGACGATCGCGCACAAACGTCTGGGAGTATGCGGGCCTGAGCGGTTTCAAATGCGGACGTGCCGAGGAACTGGCAATGCACCCGACTGTAAAACCGGTCCGGATGATCGCAGATGCAATGCTCGACTGCTCTAAGTCGCAGTCTATCGTACTTGATCCTTTTTTGGGATCCGGCTCGACCCTCATCGCGGGCGAGATGGTCGGCCGACGCGTCTTCGGTCTCGAACTCGATGCAAGTTATGTCGATGTAGCGGTCCGCCGGTGGCAAGCCTTCACTGGGCGCGACGCCATTCTAGAGGCTACGGGGCAGACTTTCGAAGAAGTTGAGAACGAGCGCAATCCCGCTGGACCGGAGCCCCCCGCCAAAGAAGGCGTCCGCCCGCGACCTGAAGTCTAGCCATGAGTAAGCGCATTCCGAGTGGCAAATATACCGTTGGTAAGGGCCGGCCCCCCGTCGCAACGCGTTTCAAGCCGGGCAACAGCGGAAATCTCAAAGGGAGACCCAAGGGCTCCAAGAATGCACAAAGCCTGGCAAAGGCCGAGCTCGGCCGCAAGGTAGTCGTCACCATGAACGGCAGGAAGAGGACAATGACGGTCGCGGAAATCGCCTCACGCCGGATCGGTGACAAAGCAATGGCGGGAGACGCCAAGGCATTCAGCTTCCTCATTGCGATTGCAGACGATAGCGGCACTCCTGACGAGTTGTTTGCAGATCGCGTAACTACACCCGAGCAAGATCAGGCCATTCTCGCCGACTATTTTAAACGTAAAGGGTTCTAAAGTGAAAAAGCCCTCTCGCCACCGCGTTCAGCGCGCAAGGCGAACGCCGCTTAAGAAAACAACCCTATCTAAACCTGCCGTTGTCGAAGCAATATTTGCAGCTGCTCGCGACGACCTTGTCGCCTTCGTCCAACTTTGCTTTTTCATCTTGTCGCCGAAAACCCCTCTCCTAATGAATTGGCACATTAAGGCGATTGTCTGTCAGCTCGAGCAAATCAGGCTTGGTCATCGAAAGCGGCTTATTGTGTCGATGCCTCCTCGGCATCTAAAATCGATCATTACGTCGGTCGCATTCCCCGCTTTTATATTGGGCAATGATCCATCGAAATGTATCATTGTAGCCAGCTATGCAGCTGACCTCGCGATCAAGCACAGCAACGATTTCCGTACCATCATCGAATCCGCCATCTACCGCGAAATCTTCCCCAATGTTCGTATTTCCAAGAATACCGAGAGCGAAGTTGCGACCACCGCCGGCGGCTTCCGAATAGCCACTTCGGTTGACGGTCCAGTGACCGGCCGTGGCTGCGACATCGCAATCGTTGATGATCCATTGAAGCCAAGCGAGGCCTGGTCGGATTTACGGCGAGAGCGCGTCAACACCTGGTTTTTCCAGACGTTACTATCCCGCCTTAATGATCCGCGCACGGCGTCAATGATCTTGGTCATGCAGCGCCTACATTTAAATGACTTAGCCGGCACACTGCTCAACTCGCCGGAGACATGGTTTTATCTCAAACTGTCCGCTATTGCGACGGTTGACGAAACCATTAGCACAGGCCCTTACACGACATATACACGTTTAGCGGGGACGGCCCTCCACGAGGATCGTATGTCGCTCTCTGATCTTCAGAAGATACGTGAACAAGTCGGCAGCGACACGTGGGAGGCTCAATATCAACAGGAACCTGTACCCCCAGGTGGTAGCATGGTCAAACGCGCCTGGGTGGCTCGTTACGAGATGCTGCCCGAACGTAAGTCCGGCTCACAGATTATTCAGAGCGTTGATACCGCTATTAAGGCAGGACCACTGAATGATTTTTCAGTGATTACCACATGGCTTTTCCAAGACCACTGCTATTGGTTGATGGATGTTGCACGTAAACGGCTTGAGTACCCAGCTCTAAAGGCATGGGTCATGGCTAATGCGCAGAAGCATAAGCCGTCCAAAATCTTAATTGAAGATGCGGGCACGGGTTCGGCCCTCATTCAAGAATTGCGCTTCACAGCCCTTTCCGCAGTGGGAGTGAAGCCAACCAATGACAAGATCACCAGGATGCAAATTGCAGCGGCGAAATTTGAGAGTGGAAAGGTTTTCTTCCCGCGAAACGCTCCCTGGTTGGCGGAGCTGGAAGCTGAGATATTCTCTTTTCCTCAGTCGCGACATGACGACCAAGTCGACAGCATTAGTCAGGCCCTGAATGAAACGGTGATTTCCTATGATCCAGGCGCCATAGCAGACGGGTTGTCCCGATTCTTCTTCTCAACGCCCAATTGGCATGTAGTTTTTTGAAAGCGCAGCGCGACTAAATGTGGACGCCTGTACATTGTCTTCAGACCATCATTGTCAGAACGGGAGACTGAACAGAATGCCGGAACGAAAATAATCCGCCGCTAATGAATTTCCGGAGCTGAAGACATCCGCTCGTGAACTGGCAAAGATCCACGGAGCACGCATCGTTTTAGTCGAAGATCAAGTCTCTGGTACATCATTGATCCGAGAGCTTCGCGCCGACCATTTTTCAATCGTGCAAGCCGCGCCGCAGCAAATTACGATAATGTGTTATCGCGTCATCCATTATTTCTAGCGCCTTCGGGAAGATGGGGCAAACCGGTTTTCAGCACTGCTTTTGATTGATCAAGGCAGCCGGCAATTTCTGGATTTTGGACTCTGAATGGAAGACGGCTCAGAATTGACTGTCCTTACAAATTAGAATGGCCATGCCGAAATTTGTTATTGAAAGAGAAATGCCAGGGGCCGGGAAGCTCAGTAAAGATGACCTCAAAGGTGCATCCCAAGGCCTCTGGCGGCCTCTTTCGATTCTAGAGCCTTTAACATCAAATCATTTGACGTTTGACGTTGGATGAACTGCCCTAACAGCGGCACCGCCAGAGAGTACTTGCCGTGGCGATTTTTGTAGACCAGACCAACCTCCGCAAGCGTCGATAACATTTGACTCCCTTGACTTGAAGTAATGGCTTCCTCGATAAATTCGCCTGCGAAGCTGCGCCCACTTCTTGCACTTGTAAATTCTTGATCCGCATTGGCAAAGCCGATACGACCTGTGGCAGCTCGCGTTGGCGGTCTGTAGCTTTGGCCCATCGACCGTGGAAGAAGTCAGCGTCCAGTTTTCTGGTTAAGTCATGAATGGGAACGCTCGTCACTTCACCCCGCTGCATCTTTGCAATCCAGGCATGGAATGCCTCGCGACAGAAAAAACTGTATGAAATAAGGATAACCATTGGCCAATCGCCCGAGTGCCGGCGAGATCGTGCGACGAGCCCGCGAGGCAACGATAGCGTTCCTGCATCTCTATCCGGAACCCGGTTGGAAACGCCCGTCGCGCGGCCGCAACTCCACCAAAATAATTTCAAGCGCGGCACCAAATGGAATGTCCGAACGGCTTGCGCGCGCGGCCTCCGCGAAATTGTAGAGCCCGGCAATCGAACGCCAGACTCTACTAAGGCCTGTTTACAGTCAGGATTCCCAAATCGGTTGAAAATTGATTCAAGGCTGAAAATGGAGATCAGCCTTGATTCGATTGATGTTGAGCGACGCCCAATGGGAGCGGATCGCGCCGGAGCTGTCGGGCAAAGCCGGCGATCCCGGTAGCGGGCGTGACAACCGGCTCTTTATCGAAGCCGTTCTTTGGATTGCGCGCACCGGCTCGCCGTGGCGCGATTTGCCGGAAGCGTTCGGCAAGTGGTTCACCGTCTATACGCGCTTCTGGCGCTGGGCGCAGAAAGGGGTCTGGGAGCGGGTTTTCAAGGCGCTCTGCGACGATCCCGATTTCGAATATGTCCTCATCGACGGCACACTCGTCCGGGTCCACCAGCATGGCACCGGCGCAAAAGGGGGACTCAAAATCAGGCCATCGGCCGCTCGCGTGGCGGCCTGACCACCAAAATCATGGCCTTGGTCGACGCCCTCGGCAATCTCATTCGCTTCGTCCTTTTGCCCGGCCAGCGTCACGACAGCATCGGGGTCGAGCCTTTGATCAAGGATCTCGATTTTGAGGCGTTGATTGGCGACAAGGCTTTCGACAACAACTGGCTGCGCGCCAACCTCGATGAACATGGCGCCGCTGCGGTCATCCCGTCCAAGGCCGACCGCGCCGGGCGCATTCCTCACGACACCGAAATGTACAAATGGCGCCATCTGGTCGAGAACTTCTTCTGCTCTCTCAAGGCATTCCGACGCATCGCGACTCGCTACGAAAAGACCGACGCCTGCTTTGCTGGCCTTCTCAATCTCGTCGCGAG
>Ga0193743_1002232_pt1 | contig 13850 bp, 14 predicted proteins | sample L2c2metaG_FD_143038 | JGI IMG/M metagenome (GOLD analysis project Ga0193743, IMG submission 143038) | Soil microbial communities from a riparian zone of the East river system, Colorado, United States - L2c2 | ecosystem: Environmental > Terrestrial > Soil > Riparian zone | place: USA: East River... | reverse complement strand
CCGGCCACCATCTCGTCGAGCGTGACGCCCACGCCGCCGCCGATCGAGTTCTCCAGCGGCACGAGCGCGGCGTCGGCGTCACCGGAGCGCACCGCGTCGAGCGCCTCCGGCACGCTGCGGGCGGGACTCCGCTGCCCGCGCTCAGCAGCCGGAATCGTCCGCAACGCCTGCTCGGCGAACGTCCCCTCAGGGCCGAGGAAGACGTATCGAGTGGGCGGGGTTCCCGGCATGAGGCCCAGCCTAGGCGGACAAACGGCCCACCCCGGTGCGCGGGGTGGGCCGTTTTGTGAAGAACTAACCCAGCAGGCCGCCGAGGACGCCGCCGCTCTGCTGCTGGCCGCCGCCCGCACCGGCGATGCCGCCGGGGGGCTCCTCCGAGGGCTGCACGACGACGAAGCCCTGGCCCGCGAAGCTCATCGTGAAGGCCTCGCCGGTGCTCCGGCCGAGCAGCGTGCCGAGGCCGAGCTGGTCGGCGCGGTGGTAGCCGGTCTGCAGGTTGGCCGACCAGCAGATCGCCGCCTGCGGGTCGACGTAGGTGGGCTGGTCGACGGAGAGCACGACCGGGGTGCCCTTGGTCGTGATGGCGATCCGGCCCTGGCCGGAGAAGACACAGTTGAACAGGCCGGCCGAGGACATCATGCCCATCCCCTGGACCATCTTGATGTCGTATTGCAGCGTCGAGTCGAACGCGAGCACGTTGGCGCCGTTGATCGACAGGGTGTCGCCGTGGTCGAGGTCGACCAGGTGGATGTCGGCGGCGCGGTCGCCGAGGAAGACGTCGCCGCGACCGGTGACCTTCATCAGCGGGACACCCTCGCCGGTCAGCTTCTGCTTGAGGAACTTGCCGATGCCGCCGGAGCCGAGCGCCTGGAACTGCACCTGGCCCTGGTAGGCGACCATCGACCCGGTGCGCGCCATGCACTCACCGTTGAGCTCGATCTTGAGCATCTTGGAGTTCTGCAGCCGCATGCCCGGCTGGTCGGACTCCTTCTCCAGGTTCTCCGCGGAAAACAGCGCGCTACGCATGTGGGCGTTCCTCCATCGACAAGGTCTGTGTACTGCCAAGAGCGTAGGTATCCTGCGCAAACGCCATGCGTGCAGTGTCGCGAAACCGACCTTGACTTAACCCCAGCCGAGCTGATGCAGGCGCTCGTCGCTGATCCCGAAATGGTGCGCGATTTCGTGCACGACGGTGACCGCGACCTCGTCGACCACGTCTTCCTCGGTGTGACAGATCGACAGGATCGGCAGGCGGTAGATGGTGATCCGGTCCGGCAGCACGCCCGCGTAGTTCCAGCCGCGGTCGGTCAGCGCGTGGCCCTCGTAGAGGCCGAGCAGCCGGGTGCCCCGCGGCGACCGGTCTTCGACCAGGATCACCACGTTGTTCATCAGTCGGAGGAATTCTTCGGGAACCTGGTCGAGGGCGTCGGCGACCAGCTCTTCGAAGCGCTCGCGACTCATCTCGACCGGCACGGCTCCTATTGTGCCGTGCCGGTCGCGACAGGACCGCCGCTCAGGCGAGGCGGGCGGTCAGGGTGATCTCGGCGCCGGGGGACAGCAGGCGGGAGATCGGGCAGTTCTCCTTGGCGCCCTGGGCGATCTTCTGGAACTCGCCGTCGTCGAGGCCCGGGACGTCACCGACCGTCTCGAGGTCGATGCGGGTGACGGTCATCCCGGCGTCGGTCTTGTCGAGGTGCACCTTGGCCGTCGTGTCGACGGCGGTCGGCGTGTGGCCGGCGTCGGCGAGGCCCTTCGAGAACGCCATCGAGAAGCAGCCGGCGTGCGCGGCGGCGATCAGCTCCTCGGGGTTGGTGCCCTCGCCCTCCTCGAAGCGCGACTTGAAGCTGTAGTTCCCCTCGAAGCCGCCCTTGCCGGTGCGGATCGTGCCGGAACCTTCGGTCAGGTTGCCCGACCAGCGGGCGGATGAAGTGCGGATTGGCATGCCCTCGACGCTAGTCCACCGTCCGGCATGATTGCTGGATGCGGATCGGCATCCTCGGCACCGGAACAGTCGGCCAGACCTTCGGCACACGGTTGCGCAATCTTGACCACGACGTCACGCTCGGCGCCCGCGAAGCGGGCAATCCACGCGCGGTGGACTGGGCCGAGGCACACGCCGCCAAATGCGGCACCTTCGCCGACGCGGTCGCCGGCGCGGATCTGGTGATCAACGCCACCGCCGGCCAATACGCGGTCGGCGGGCTGGAGATGGCCGGCGGCAACGCCGCCCTGGCCGGCAAGGTGGTGCTCGACGTCAGCAACCCGCTCGATTTCGCCACCGGAGAGCTGCGGCTCACCGTCTGCAACACCGACAGCGTCGGCGAGCAGATCCAGCGGGCGTTCCCCGACGCGCGGGTGGTCAAGAGCCTCAACACCGTCAACGGCAGCGTGATGGTCGAGCCGACCCTGGTGCCCGGCCCGCACACGATCTTCATCGCCGGTGAGGACGCCGACGCCAAGCGCGTGGTGCTCGGCCTGCTCGGCGAGTTGGGCTGGGCGCCGGGCAACGTCCTCGACCTCGGTGGCATCAAGGCGGCCCGGGGGATGGAGATGTATATGCCGTTGTGGGTGTCGATCATGCAGGCCGTCGACGGCAACCTGGCTTTCAACATCAACGTGGTTCAGGGCTGATGATCTCGGCGTACGACGTCATCGTCGTCGGCGGTGGCCACAACGGTCTGGTGGCCGCCGGTTACCTGGCCCGCGCCGGGCGCCGGGTGCTGGTGCTCGAACGCCGCGAGACGGTCGGCGGCGCCGCCGTCTCCGAGCACCCGTTCGGCCCGGACTTCACGGTCACCAGCCTGTCCTATGTAGTCAGCCTGCTGCCCGAGCACGGCTACCACGTCTATCCGCAGGGCCCCTACTTCGCGCCGCGTGCCGACGGCCGCTACCTGCGGCTGCCCGACGACCCCGCCGAGCGTCACCGGGAGATCAGCCGGTTCTCCGCCCGCGACGCCGACGCCTACGAGCGCTGGGACGCCTGGCTCGGCCACCTCGGCCGGCTGGTCGGCCCGCTGTTGCACGAGATACCGCCGAAGCTGGGCTCGAAGCGGCCGCTCGACCTGGCCCGCCAGCTCGGCCTCGCCGCCCAGCTACGCGGGGTCGACGTGCGGGCGGCCGTCGACCTGACCCGGCTGTTCACCGCGAGCATCGCCGACCTGGTCGAAGACCGGTTCGAGTCCGACGCGCTGCGCGGCATCCTCAGCGTCTCCGGCGTGATCGGTACCTGGGCCGGCCCACGCAGCGCCGGCACCGGCTTCGTCACCCTGCACCACCACCTCGACCAGACCGGCGGGCAGCAGGCCGGCTGGGGCTTCCCGCGCGGCGGCATGGGCGGCGTCACCCAGGCGATGGCGTCGGCCGCGCGCGCCTTCGGCGCGGAGATCCGGACCGGGTCGCCAGTGGCCCGGATCGACACCCGCGGCGGTGCGGCGGTCGGTGTCACCCTCGCCGACGGCACCGAGTTCCGCGCGCCGACCGTGATCACCACGGCCCACCCGCGGATCTCGTTCCTCGAACTGCTCGACCGCGCCGACCTGCCGGCCGACTTCGTCGCCGACATCGAGGCGTGGCGCAGCCGCTCGGGCACCGTGAAGGTCAACTTCGCCGTCGACCGGCTGCCGACCTTCACCAGCCATCCGGCGTACGCGCCCGAAGTGCACGGCGGCACGATCGTGCTGGCCGACTCGCTCGACGAGATCGAGGGCTCGTTCCAGGAGGCGGTCACCGGCCGGCCGGCCAGCCTGCCGTTCGCCGACATCTGCATCCCGTCGGTGTTCGACCCGACCCTGGCGCCCGAGGGCAAGCACGTGGTCAGCGCGTTCACCCAATGGGTGCCGCACACCTACGCGGCCGAGCCGCACACCGCAGACCTCGACGCCTACGCCGACCGGCTGGTCGCCCGCCTGGAGGCGGTGGCACCGGGCTTCACCGATTCGGTCATCGGGCGCCAGATCATCGGTCCACACCGGATGGAGCAGGAGTATGGGCTGGTCGGCGGCAACATCTTCCACGGCGAGCTGACGCCGGGGCAGATGTTCCACTGCCGGCCGGCCGCCGGCTACGCGGACCTGCGTACCCCCGTCCAAGGGCTTTATCAGGCAGGAAGCGCGACGCACGGCGGCGGTGGCGTGACCGGTATTCCGGGCCGCAACGTGGTCCGTCAGATCATGAAGGATCGGCGCCGCCGACCTTGATCAACTGAGTACCCCGCCGCGGCCCACGCCATGGCATGCTGATGAGCATGTCCGAAGACCCCTCCGGGCCGGCCGTCGTGGCGTTCGGCGGCGGCGAGCCCGCGACCGACCGGCTGCGTGCCGGCCGGTTCGGTGCACTGTTGCGTCGGGTCGGCCGCGACCGGCTGGTGGCGCCGATCCTCGCCGTGCTGGCCGCTGTCGCCGGCTTCGCCTCGCTGACGGCGCAGTGGTACTCGATGGTGATGCCGATCGGTGACGTCAGCCCTGGCGAGGGCGGCACGGTTGGCAACACGCTGACCTTCACCGTCAGCGATGTCGGCACGTTGGGCAACGGGTACGTGCTGGGTTTGCTCGCCCTGGCCGTCGCCAGCACGCTCGCGCTCTTCGGGCCGCCGGCGCTTCGCCCGGTGCTCCGGCTCGGCGGGCTGACCCTCGTCGGCGGGCTGGTCGCGGTGCTGGTGGCGCTCGGCCTGACGTTTGGCCACTCGATCGAGCGCAACTACTTCGGCCAGGACATCCACCTTGACCTCAGCGGCAAGGCCGGCCTGACCGCGGCGTTCGCGACGCTGGTGCTCGCCGGGGCCGCCCTCTTCCTGGCCGGCCGCGGCCCGGTCGCCACGGTGCCGGCCGCGGCACCGCCGGTGGCGGCACCCGACTGGGCCTGGCAGGCACCACGGCCGGCCCGCGACGAGGCCGCGGCCGAGATCGCGGCGGCGGCCCCGCTCGACCTCACGGTCCAGCCCGCCCGCCCGTTCGCCCACCCGGACGGGGACGACGGCCGCGCCCGGTGATATCCGCGCGACCGCTGGGAACCGGTCCCGGTAGGCTGATTTACCGTGATTGACCTTCGACTGCTCCGTGACGATCCCGATGTTGTGCGCGCCAGCCAGCGGGCCCGGGGTGAGTCCGAGTCTGTCGTCGACGACCTGATCGCGACCGACGAGGCGCGGCGGGCCGCGGTGCAGCGCTTCGAGCTGTTGCGCGCCGAGCAGAAGCAGCTCGGCAAGCTCATGCCGCGCGCGACCGGCGCCGAGAAAGAGACCCTGCTCGGCCGTACCAAGGAGCTCTCGACCGAGGTCAAGGCGGCCGAGGCGGCGGTGACCGTTGCCGACGCGGCGTTGCGTGAGGCGCAACTGCGCGTCTCCAACGTGGTCGAAGACGGCGCGCCGGCCGGCGGTGAAGACGACTACGTCGTGCTGCGCGAGGTGGGCACCAAGCCCGACCTGCCGGCCCCACGTGACCACCTGGAGCTGGGCGAAATGCTCGGCGCGATCGACGTCGAGCGCGGCGCCAAGGTGTCGGGCAGCCGGTTCTACTACCTGACCGGCGTCGGTGCGCTGCTCCAGCTCGGCCTGCTGCAGATGGCGATCGCCCAGGCGGTCGAATACGGGCTGACCCCGTCGATCGTGCCCGCGCTGGTCAAGCCGGAGGCGATGGAGGGCACCGGGTTCCTCGGCGCGCACGCCAGTGAGGTCTACCGGCTCGAGGCCGACGACCTCTACCTGGTCGGCACCAGTGAGGTGCCGCTCGCGGCCTACCACGGCAACGAGATCCTCGACCTGGGCGAGCCGGTCCGCTACGCGGGCTGGTCGAGCTGCTTCCGGCGCGAGGCCGGCTCCTACGGGCGCGACGTGCGGGGCATCATCCGGGTACACCAGTTCGACAAGGTCGAGATGTTCTCCTACTGCCGGCCCGAGCAGGCGCACGACGAGCACCTTCGGCTGCTGGCCTGGGAAGAGGAGATGCTGGCCAAGGTCGAGCTGCCCTACCGGGTGATCGACACCGCGGCCGGCGACCTGGGCAGCAGCGCGGCGCGCAAGTTCGACTGCGAGGCCTGGCTGCCGACGCAGGGGCGCTACCTCGAGCTGACGTCGACCTCCAACTGCACGACCTACCAGGCCCGCCGGCTCAACATCCGCTACCGCGACGAGGCGGGGCGGCCGCAGACCGCCGCGACCCTCAACGGCACCTTGGCGACCACCCGGTGGATCGTGCCGATCCTGGAAAACCACCAGCAGAGCGACGGCTCGGTGGCGGTGCCCGAGGCGTTGCGCCCCTATCTGGGCGGTCGTGCCGTCCTGGAGCCACTCAAACGCTCCTGACCTGCTCTTCCGCCCCTGGATGGCGTCCGCCCGGTTGCGACGATTTCTCCCAAACGTCATGGCTGGGCTACCTACTGCGAGGTACGGTTGCTGCCCGGCCGCTCGCGGCTTCCTCCCGGCAGCTGTCACGGGTCGGGGCGAGGAGGAGCCATGCCCCGACCGGGCCTGCCCAAGTTGGTCGCAACGGACCTCGACGGCACTATCGTGCGCAACGACGACACGGTGTCCGCCTACACCCATGAGGTCTTGGACCGGGTGCGGGCCGCCGGCATACCCGTCGTCGGCGCCACCGGGCGGGGCCCGCGCCTGGCCGAGCTGACCCGCAACGACATCCGCGACGCCGACTTCCTGGTGATGGCCAACGGGGGCCGGGTGGTCGACCAGACCGACCCGCTCGACCCGATCGTGCTCCGCGATGCCCGCCTGCCGGGCCAGGTGCTCGCGTCGGTGATCGCCGACCTGGAGGCGGCGGTAGGGCCGCTCAGCGTGATGGTCGAGGCGCTCGACGGGCACGACGAGCCGCTCTGGGGAGACCCGGACCCGGTGTGGCGCTACCCCGACCGGTTCGAGGCGCGCAGCCGCACGGACTGCTTCGCCGGTGACGTGATCAAGGCGTTCGCCCGCGCTCCCGGGCACGACGTCGACGAGTTGCTGGCGGCGGCACACCGGATCGTCCCCTCGTCGGCCGCCACCGTCACCCAGGCCGGGCTCGGCTTCATCGAGATCCTCCCGCCCGGCGTCGACAAGGCGACCGGCCTCGCGGTGGTCACCGAGGCGATCGGTGTCGACCCCGGCGACGTGCTGGTCTTCGGCGACATGCCCAACGACCTGCCGATGTTCGGCTGGGCCGGCTGGGGCCGGGTGGCGGTGGCCAACGCGCACCCGCTGGTGCGGGCCGCGGCCGACGAGATCGCCCTGAGCAACGACGAGGACGGCGTGGCCGTTTACCTCGACCGGCTACTGTCGCGATGATGCTGATCGCCACTGACCTCGACGGAACCCTGCTCCGCGCCGACAAGACGATCAGCGCCCGCACGGCGGCCGCGCTGGACCGCGCCGCCGCGGCGGACCTGCCGGTCGTGCTGGTCACCGGCCGCCCGATCCGCTGGCTGAAGCTGGTCTACGACCAGCTCGCCAGTCCCCTGCCGGCAGTCTGCGCCAACGGCGCGGTGGTCTACGACCCGGCGCGCGACCAGGTGCTGCGGGCCGACCCGCTCTCGCCCGAGGTGCTCACCGAGATCGCCCGGCGGCTGGCCGACGAGGTGCCCGAGGCGGCCCTCGCGGTCGAGATCGTCGACGGCCGGGAGATGCGGCACCAGGTCGAATACCCGATCCAGTGGGACAGCGCGCACGGCGGCGTGCGTGCCGTCGACGCGGTCGCCGAACTGCTCACCGAGCCGGCGGTCAAGCTGCTGGTGCGGGCCGGCCAGCGGGATCCCGACGAGTTCACCGCCCGGATCGGCAAGGCGCTGCACGGCGTCGCCGAGGCGACCCACTCGTCGCTGTCGGGCCTGGTCGAGGTCTCCGCCTCCGGTGTCACCAAGGCGGCCGGGCTGGCCTGGTATTGCGACCGGCTCGGCGTGCCGGCAGCCAAGGTCACCGCGTTCGGCGACATGCCCAACGACGTGCCGATGCTGGCCTGGGCCGGGCGGGCGGTCGCGGTGGGCAACGCCCATCCGGCGGTGAAGGAGGTCGCCGACGAGGTGGTCGCCTCCAACGAAGACGACGGCGTCGCGATCTACATCGAGTCCCTGCTCGGCTAGAGGTATTGGCCGGTGCCGCGCCCCTCGGTGCCGGGCTGGCCCGGGTTGGCGCCCGCGCCCGGTAGGCCGGGGATGATGCCCGGAATCGCGCCGGGCGGCAGTGCCTTCTGACCGCCACGCATCTGCTCCAGTTGCATGCGGGCGGCCATCTGCTGGGCCACCAGTGCGGCCTGGATGCCGTGGAACAGCCCCTCGAGCCAGCCGACGAGCTGGGCCTGTGCGACCCGCAGCTCACCCTCGCTCGGCGTCGACGTCTCGCTGAACGGCAGCGAGAGGCGCTCGAGCTCCTCGCGCAGCTCCGGCGCCAGGCCGTCTTCCAGCTCGATGATCGAGCGCTGGTGGATGTCGCGCAGGCGGACCCGGCTGGCCTCGTCGAGCGGCGCCGCGCGGACCTCCTCCAGCAACTGCTTGATCATGCTGCCGATGCGCATGACCTTGGCGGGCTGCTCGATCTGGCGGCCCGGGTCTTCGTCGCCGCCGCGGCTGTCGGTGTCGACCGTGCCAACCGGCCGGCCGTCCGGCCCGACCACCACCACGGTGCCCGACCGACGGTTGGGTTCGGCCTGCTCGTCCGGCGCTCCTGGGGTTTCGGTCATGGGCTCCATCTTTCCCCAACGCCCGCCGGGTGTGCTCCCCGGACCCGGCAAGCTAGCGTTCCGCACATGCCCGCACGCGAACCCGACCCGCGCGACGTGCTGATTCTTCCGGCCCCTCCGCCGGACGCCGTGGTCTCCTACGGGCCGCACCTCGATCACGTCGCCGACGTGCGGCTGCCGCTGACGGGCTCCGCGCCGCTGGTCGTGGTGATCCACGGCGGATTCTGGCGCGCGGGGTACGACCGGGCGCACACCGGGCACCTCGCCGCGGCGCTGGTGGCCTCGGGGTATCCGGTCGCTCAGCTCGAATACCGGCGGACCGGGCCGGGGGCGGCCGGTGGCTGGCCGGCGACCTTCGACGACGTCGTGGCCGGGGTGCGGGCGCTGCCGGGCTTGGTCGCCACCGTGGCGGCGGAGCTGGGCCGGCCGGCGCCGCCGGCCGGGCCGCCGCTCGTTGTCGGTCACTCCGCCGGCGGTCATCTCGCACTCTGGTACGCCGCCCACGCGGCATCCGCACCCGCTGGCGTGTTGGCGCTGGCACCGGTGGCGGACCTGGCCGAGGCACACCGCCTGGACCTCGACGGCGGTGCCGTGGCGGCCCTGCTCGGGGGCGACCCGACCACGCGGGCCGAGGCCTACACCGCGGCGGAGCCACTGCCGAGAATGCCGTTGCGGTCACCCACGGTGATCGTGCACGGCACGGCGGATGTGCAAGTTCCGATCTCTTTGAGCCGCCGGTACGCGTCCGCCGCGCGGGCCGGCGGTAGCGAAATCACGCTTTCTGAGCTTCCCAATGTGGGTCATTTCGAGCTCATCGATCCCCGGTCGGCGGCCTGGCGCAAGGTGACAGAGGCGTTGCGGTCGTTGCAGTGGTGATCATCTTCATTGACGCAGCGTCGTTGAGACGGTAGGAACCCGGGGGAGTGTGGGAACCAGCCCACCGGTCGGGGAGGGTCGTTCCGTGTCGCAGATGGATCGTCGTCAGGCGTTGCGTTTGTTCGCCGCGCTGGGCGCCGCGGGCTTCGCCGCGGGTTGCGGCAATGGCGACACCGAGGAGGCGGCCGCCGGCAACCAACTGGTCAGCGACAAGCCGATCAAAATCGGTCTGATCGCACCGCAGACGGCGGGCTACAAGAGCGTCGGCGACGAGATCGCCCGGGGCTTCAACCTGTTCCTGGAGATGAACGACCAGCGGCTCGGCGGTCACCAGGTGCAGCTTGTGGTGGCCGACGAGGGCGACACGGTCGAGTCCGGCAAGGCCGCCCTCGACGGGCTGCTCAAGCAGGGCGTGCTGGCGTTGACCGGCGTCGTCAACTCCACCGTCATGCTCGGCATCCGGGACACCGTCGAGCAGGCCCGGATCCCGCTGATCGGGTCTGCCGCCTCGCCGTCCGACCTGCAGAGCGTGGTCTACATCTGGCGCACGTCCTATGTGAACAACGAGCCCGGCCAGGCGCTCGGCCACTGGGTGGCGCAGGAGACCAAGGGCAAGGTCGGCATCATCGCGCCCGACTACGAGGCCGGCCGCGACGCCGTCGAGGGTTTCCGCAGCACGTTCGGCACCACGGACCCGCGGATCGCCGCCGGCCCGGTGTGGACCGAATACGTCGCGGAGCCGACGAAGAACTTCTTCCGCGCCAAGATCGACCAGGTGCGCCAGGGCAGCCCTAAGACCATCTACTGTTTCTACAGTGGACAGGCCGGGGTCGAGTTCCTGCGCCAGCTGCACGCCGACGGTTTCCGCGGCGCCGTCTACGCGCCCGGCTTCCTCACCGAAGGCGAGGTGCTCGGCGAGCTGAAGGGCACCGAGGCCAGCAACATCTTCACCGCGCTCAACTATTCGCCCGACCTCAACAACGCGGCCAACCGCGAGTTCGCGACCGCCTACCGCAACGCCTACGACGCGACCCCGACCACCTACGCGGTCGCCTCCTACGATGCCGCCCAGGCGATCGACAAGGCCGTGCGGATCGCCGGGCCCGACCCGACGCCGCAGGCCGTCAACCTGGCCATGGGCAAGATCGGTGTGATCGACAGCCCGCGCGGCGAGTGGCAGTTCAACCAGACCCGCACCCCGCAGCAGAAGTGGTATCTCCGCGAGGTGCGCCGGGACGGCCCGGTGCTCTCCAACGTCGTGATCAGCGAGCTGGCGACGCTGGGCTGAGGCTGGGCCGCAGCTCCGCGACGCAGCACTTGACGCTGCCGCCGCCCTTCTTCAGCTCGCTCAGCTCGACCGGGACGGGCGTGTAGCCCACTGCGGCCAGCTTCGCCGCGAGGCCGGTCGCCTCGGCGTTGAACACGACGTTGCGCCCGTCGCTGACCAGATTCAGCCCGAAGTCCAGCGCGTCGGCCTCGTCGGCGACCAGGGCGTCCGGGAAGAGCTGGGCCAGCACCCGCTGCGAACCGGCGGAGAACGCACCCGGGTAGTAGGCGATCCGGGCGTCGTCGAGCGCCGCGAGCGCGACGTCGAGGTGGTAGAAGCGCGGATCGACCAGCTGCAGCGAGATCACCGGACGGCCAAGCGCCTCCTGCGCGTGGCTGTGCGCCGCCGACGCGGTGCGGAAGCCGTGACCGGCAAGGATCATTCCGCCGTACGCGTCCGGCAGGTAGGCGAAGTCGCCCTCGCCCTCGTTGATCTCCGTGGGCTCGACGTAGGGCCAGCCGTGCTCCGCGTAGAACGCCCGGTGGGCGGCTGCCTCGGCGGTCCGCTGCGGATAGCGGAAGCGGGCGCCGAACGCCGTACCGTCGACGGTGAAGGCGCCGTTGGCGGCGTAGACCATGTCTGGCAGCCCGTCTTCGGCCGGCAGCACGTGGACGGTGTGGCCAAGCCCGGCGAGCGTCTCGCGGAGCAACTGCCATTGCTTCAGGGCGAGCTCCGGGTCGACGGGCGCGCTCGTGTCCATCCAGGGGTTGATCGCGTACGCGACCGCGAACCGTTCCGGCGGGCACATGAGATATGTCCGCATACGTGACATCCGCTCGTCCTTCACGATCACCATGATCAGGTACTCTTCGTGGTCAAGACAGCCGAATCTCTTGCTTGGGAGAGGCGAAACGTTGCAGATCGACGACGTAGATCAGCGAATCATTGCGTCACTCGTCGCCGACGCCCGCGCCTCATACTCGGAGATCGGTGAAAGGGTTTCGCTTTCGGCTCCGGCGGTGAAGAGGCGCGTCGATCGCCTGCGATCCGCGGGTGTGATCCGCGGCTTCACGGCGGTCGTCGACCCGGCCGCGGTGGGCTGGACGACGGAGGCGTTCGTCGAGCTCTACTGCACCGGCCGCACCACGCCCGCCCAGCTGACGGTCGCGACCCGGCGGCATCCGGAGGTGGTCGGCGCCTACACGGTCTCCGGTGAGGCCGACGCGCTCGTCCATCTGCGGGCCGCCGACATCCCCCACTTGGAGCAGGCGCTGGAGCGGCTGCGGGCCGAGCCGTTCGTCACCTCGACCCGCAGCATGATCGTGCTGAGCCGGCTGGTCGACTCACCGAACGTGGTGCCGGCGGAACGCTGACGCCGGTGCGCGCGTCCAACCCGGCATGACCATCGCCCGACGCGCCGCGTACTCCGTTGTCGCCGTGTTGCTCGTCTCGGGGTGCACGGCATCCCCATCGCCTGCTCCCGCCCCGGCCCCGGTTGTGGCCCTCCCCGCGCCGGCGTTCAAGTTGGTCTCGTTCGACTCCTGCGCCGACGTGCTCGATGGTCTGAAGCGTGCCGCCAAGGCGGTGGTGACGCCGTGGGGGTTCGGCGGGGGCAAGGTCCCGGTCCGGGGTGATGCCCGCCGGACGACAGCCGCTTTCGCGGAGGACCAGGCGGCCAAGTCGGTGCCCGAGCCGGCCGGGGTCGGCTTCTCGGGGACCAACACCCAGGAGACCGGCGTCGACGAACCCGACCTCGTCAAGACCGACGGGCACCGGATCGTCACCATCACGGGACGCGTGCTCCGGGTGGTCGATCCCGCGACCCGGCGGATGACCGGCCGCATCGACCTCGCCGAAGCACCGGACCAGTATGGCGACGCGAGCCTGCTGCTGTCGGGTGACCGGGCGCTGGTGCTGATGTCGCGGTTCAGCGCCGCTTCCCGTTCCAAACTCCTTTCTGACGTCGACCTGACGCTCCGGCTGGTCACGGTCGACCTGGCGGGGCCGCAGCCGGCGGTGCTCAGCTCGTTCACGATCGACGGTTCCCTGGTCGACGCCCGCCAGGTAGGCGCCATGGCGCGGATCGTGGTGCGCAGCACGCCGAGGCTCGACTTCCCGTTCCGGGAAACCGCGACCGACGCGCAACGCCTGACCGCGAACCGGCGCACCATCGACCGCTCCACACTGGAGGATTGGCTGCCGCGCTGGAGTTCGGTCAACGGCGGCGAGAAGCGGGGCGGTCAGATCGACTGCGGCGCGGTCCGCAAGCCGGACACGTTCTCCGGCACGTCGCTGCTGACGGTGTTGAGCTTCGACATCGGCGCCGCGCTGGGCACCGGCGACCCGACCACGATCGTCGCGGACGGCGACTATGTCTACGGCAGTGGCACGAGCCTGTATGTAGCGAATGACGAGAGTTGGCGCGGGATCCGGTCTGACGTGGGCTGGGGTGCCATCGCGCCGGAGGACCCGGCAACGAAGATCTACCGCTTCGACATCACGGGAGCCGGGCCGCCGCGCTTCGTGGCCTCCGGTTCGGTGCCCGGGTCGTTGCTCAACCAATACGCGATGTCCGAATTCGACGGCCACCTGCGGGTTGCCGCAACGCAGTCAACGTCGTCCTCGGTTTACGTGCTGCGCTCCGCCGACATGTCCCAGGTCGGGATGGTCGGCGGCCTGGGCAAGAACGAACGGATCTACGCGGTCCGCTTCACCGGCCCGGTCGGATATGTGGTCACGTTCCGCCAGACCGATCCGCTCTACACCCTCGACCTGCACAACCCGACGTCCCCGGCCGTGGTCGGCGAACTGAAGATCAACGGCTACTCCTCCTACCTGCACCCGATCGACGCGGACCACGTGATCGGCATCGGCCAGGACGCCGACGCCCGCGGCCGCGTCCTGGGGGCCCAGGTGTCGGTGTTCGACGTGACCGACCTGGCGAGCCCGCGCCGGATCGCCCAACACCTGGTGAAGTACGGCTGGTCGGAGGCCGAGTCCGACCCACACGCCTTCCTCTACTGGCCCGAGACCGGGTTGATGGGCGTGCC
>Ga0193743_1002231_pt1 | contig 13850 bp, 16 predicted proteins | sample L2c2metaG_FD_143038 | JGI IMG/M metagenome (GOLD analysis project Ga0193743, IMG submission 143038) | Soil microbial communities from a riparian zone of the East river system, Colorado, United States - L2c2 | ecosystem: Environmental > Terrestrial > Soil > Riparian zone | place: USA: East River... | reverse complement strand
CGGCGGCAAGGCCACCGAGGGGATCGCGTCCACCATCGTCGACCTGACCGCGAGCGAGCCGCGAATCCTGCGGGAGGGCGCGGTCTCGGCCGCCCAAGTTGCCGAGGTACTCGGCCGCGAAGTCCCCCTAGCCGGCTGAGTTTCCGGCACGCGGGTACCCGTGCTGCCGCGGCGAGGTCGCGAGTCTGGCTTTCGTCGCCTCACAGCAGACTGAGGTCGATCTCGAGGCGCCCGTAGTGTCCCGGAGCACGCAGCGTCAGCAGGTCTGCCACCTGGCGGACCGTCTGGAACATGCCGATGTCATCGGGCCCGAACCGGAGCGACTGCCAGCCTGCGCCGGCCAGGGTGGTGTCCCGTGCCCGGTCCCGCGACCAGCGCTGCCGGTCGAGATGCCGGACGCCGTCGTACTCGATCGCCACCTGTGCGGGCGGGTAGGCCAGGTCCACCCGGGCCAGCGGGAACCCGTGCTCGTCGAGCACTCGATATTGGGCCTCGGGGCGGGGCAGGCCGTGTCGGACCAGGGCGAGCCGCAGGCGGGTCTCCATCGGTGACTCTGCGCGGCAGTCGCAGAGGTCGACCACCTCGTCCAGCTTCCGGCAGCCCCTGGCGCGCGGTTCGGTGAGCCGTCTGGTCAGCAGGTCGGCGGGTGGGAACCTGCCGACACGCGCCAGCGAGTCCACCGCGACCACGGCTTCCACCAGCGGCAACCGGCGAGCCAGGTCCCATGCGGTGCGCGCGGCGGAGGTGACGCGGCAGCCGTCCACGGTAGCGATCTCGGACTCGGCCAGCCGGTCCCGGCGCACCCGCAGTCCTGGGTGCCCGCGCGCGTCGGAGGGGACCAGCACCTCGGCGGGAGCGTCGGATGGCGCGCAGCCGGCGCCCAGCAGCAGTGCGGCCGAGTAGCCGGCGAGCACGCCGCCCCTGCCCCTCACCAACAGGTATGCCGCCTGCGTGCGTATCGCGGTTGCGGGTCAGCTCACCGACGGCGAGGGCCTCGTCGCCTCGGAACGGACCGGTGATCATCGGGCCGAACGTACGCGACCTCGACGCCAGTCTGGGTCCGATTCGAAGAATCCAGATTGGCGTCGATCTCGACGCGCTAGCAGTCAGTCGATCGGACCGGTGAAACCGGGAGGTGGGGCGAGCCTTGGTGCGCGGGTCGGCGCGGGTACCGTGACGCATCGTGAGCACACCGTTCTGGGGCCCTGACTTCGACGAACTGCGACAGGTCGATCCCGAGATCGCCGGGGTTGTCCTCGACGAGCTGGACCGGCTGCGCGGCGGGCTGCAACTGATCGCCAGCGAGAACCTGACCAGCCCCGCGGTGCTGGCCGCGCTCGGCTCGACGCTGTCGAACAAGTACGCGGAGGGGTATCCGGGGCGTCGCTACTACGGCGGTTGCCAGGTGGTCGACCAGGCCGAGGAGGTCGGCATCGCGCGGGCCAAGGAGCTGTTCGGCGCCGAGCACGCCAACCTCCAGCCGCATTGCGGCGCGACCGCGAACTTCGCGGTCTACGCGGCGTTCGCCCAGCCCGGCGACACCGTGCTGGCCATGGACCTCAAGCAGGGCGGGCACCTCACCCACGGTTCCAAGGTGAGCTTCTCCGGCAAGTGGTTCAACGCGGTGCCCTACACGGTCCGCGAGGACACCGAGCTGATCGACTACGACCAGGTCCGCGACCTGGCCAAGCAGCACCAACCAAAGATCATCATTGCCGGCGCGACCGCCTATGCCAGGCTGATCGACTTCGCGGTCTTCCGGGAGATCGCCGACGAGGTGGGCGCGATCCTGATGGTGGACGCCGCGCACTTCATCGGCCTGGTCGCCGGCAAGGCCATCCCGTCCCCGGTGCCCTATGCCGACGTGGTGTCCGCGACCACGCACAAGGTGCTGCGCGGCCCGCGCGGCGGCATGATCCTCTGCCGCGAAGAGCACGCCAAGGCCATCGACAAGGCGGTGTTCCCGTTCTCCCAGGGCGGCCCGATGATGCACGCGGTGGCGGCCAAGGCGGTCGCCCTGAAGGAGGCGGCGAGCGCCGACTACCAGGCCTACGCCGCGCAGGTGGTGACCAACGCCGGCGCGCTGGCCAAGAGCCTGGAGGCGGAGGGCATGCGCGCGGTGACCGGCGGCACGGACACCCACCTGGCGTTGCTGGACCTGCGCCCCCTCGGGGTCACCGGGGCAGAGGCCGAGGCCCGCTGCGACGCCGCGCGGATCACCCTGAACAAGAACTCCATCCCGTACGACCCGGCTCCGCCGCTGCGCCCGTCCGGAATCCGGGTCGGTTCGCCCAGCGTGACCACCCAGGGCATGACCGAGACCGAGATGGCCGAGGTCGGCCGCCTGGTGGCCCGCGCGGTGAAGGCGGAACAGGGCACCGACGCGGGCGACCGCGAGCTCGCCGCGGTGGCCGACGAGGTGGCCGCGCTGGTCGCCCGCACTCCTGCGTACCCGCGCGGGTAGGCCGTGCCGCCGACCAGCACGGCAGGGGTGGAGCCGCCCCGGCTGTACGCCCAGGGCCTGAACACGCTCGGCACCCCAGGCCTGCCGATCCGGGAGTACCTGCTGGTCGGCCTGACCGCCGCCGTGGTGACGTTCCTGCTGGTCGGATTGGTCCGGGTGCTCGCGGTGCGGTTCGGCGCGGTGGCCTGGCCCAGGGGCCGGGACGTGCACGTCACCCCGACGCCGCGGTGGGGCGGGCTGGCCATGTACGGCGGGGTGCTCGGCGGGGTCGCGGTGGCCGGGCAGCTGCCCGCGCTGCGGCTGGCGTTCGCCTACTCCTCCGAGGTGATCGGCGCGATCGTGGCGGCGGGGCTGCTGGTGCTGGTGGGCGCGCTGGACGACCGGTTCGAGCTGGACGCGATCACCAAGCTGGCCGGCCAAGCCACCGCCGCCGGTGTGCTGGTGCTCTTCGGCGTGCAGTGGGCGGTGTTCTGGGTGCCCTGGGGGGGCGGCGCGACCAGCGCCGGTTCCGCGCTGGTGCTCAGCCAGGAGCAGGGCGTGCTGCTCACCGTGGTGCTCACCGTGGCACTGGTCAACGGGATGAACTTCGTGGACGGGCTGGACGGGCTGGCCGCCGGCATCGGCTGCGTGGCCGCCTCGGCCACCTGCCTGTTCTCCCTCGGGCTGCTCTACAACGCGGGCAATGACCCCAACGCCTACACCCCGGCGCTGATCGCCGCCCTGCTGGCCGGGGTGTGTTTCGGCTTCCTGCCGCACAACTTCAACCCGGCCCGGATCTTCATGGGCGACTCCGGCTCGATGCTGATCGGCATCATGCTCGCCGCCGCGACCACCACGGCGTCCGGTCGCATCCCGTTCGCCAGCACCGACGGCAAGGACGTGGTGGGCCTGCTGGCGCCGCTGATCGTGCTGGCCGCGGTGGTGTTCGTGCCGCTGCTGGACCTGCTGATGGCCGTGGTGCGCCGGACCAGGGCGGGCACCAGCCCGTTCAGCCCGGACAAGATGCACCTGCACCACCGACTGCTGGAGATCGGCCACTCGCAGCGCCGGGCGGTACTGCTGATTTACCTCTGGTCCGGTGTGCTGGCCTTCGGCGCGGTGGCGCTCGCGGTCACCGACGACACCGCGTTGGTGCTCTGGGGAGTCGGGTTCGGCCTGCTCCTCGCGGTGCTGGCCTCGGCCGTGCCCCGGCTGCGGGTTCGAAGTTCCACCGATCGGGTAAGTCCTCGGCGCTGAACCGGGCGACATCCGCTGAGAGGCCATCAGCTTCCGGTCGGGCGCGGCGCCGGAGGATCATCGGACAGGCCGACTCGAGCGGGGCCGTACGCGAGTTGAATCGGCGATCAATGCCGGGGTGTTTATCGCTGGTCAGGGCGCAGCAAGCAACCGAGCGGCGCTGTGGTAGCGTCGCCCCATTCCCGCCGACAGGCGGGGAGCCGATCGTCAGTGTGGCACAGACCATGGTCCGGGGGACCAGAGGCTCACGCCATGCGGTAGGGGAGAAGCGTTTGAGCGATTGTGGCCAGTCCGCCGATCTGACCCGCTGACACCGACGAGCTGAGCACGCGGTGAGTAGCCAGGGTCCCGAGATAAGCGACCTGCTGGGGATGGGTGCAAGCATCGCCGGCTGTGTGGTCGTGGGTTTCGGCATCGGTTGGCTGGTCGACCAGGCGTTGGGGCTGTTCCCGGTCTTCGCGCTGGTCGGCCTGCTACTGGGCATCGTCGCCGCGTGCTTCTACGTGTACGGCCAATTCAAAAAGTTCATGTGAGCGACCGCGATTCGGCGGCTCGACACAACGGTGAGACAGACGACAGCGAGACATTGAGGTGACAGGGCAAGTGATCCTCGGAGCACCGACGATGGTGCCCCCCGTCAACCGGCGGACCCTTCGCAGGACGCTGGTGTGGGCCGGCGTGGCCGGCGTGCTCGGCACCGTCGTGCTGGTATTGGTCGGTCACCCGCTGGCGGCGCCGCTCGGCTGGGTTGGCCTGATCCTCGGCGCGCTGAACGCCCGGATGGCGCAGGTGTCCGTCGCCCGGTATTCCGATCATGGCGAGTTCAGCAAGGGCAGGTTTGCGATCAGCGTGCTCGGCCGGCTCGGTGTGATCACCGTCATCGCACTAGGCTGCGCCGTGTTGTTCCAGCCGGCCGGCCTCGCGGTTTTCGCCGGCCTGGCCATCTTCCAACTTCTCACCATCGTGAGTGCCATGCTGCCGCTGGTCAAGGAGATCCGACAGTCATGAGAGACATGCTCGAGGGCCAGCAGGTGCTCGCCGCCGAGGCCATCCAGCCAGGTCACCACCCGACGGTGGAGTTCCTCGGCCTTACCTTCAACACCGACACGTTGATCAGCACCGTGATCGCGGGGGCCATCGTGGTCGGGCTCGGCCTGTACATGGCCAGGGGCGCGAGCGCCGGCAAGCCCACCAAGCTGCAGATCATCTTCGAGATGCTCGCCGAGTGGGTGCGGGGCCAGATCGACGACGGCATGGGCATCCGCGCGCCGAAGGGCGTGACCGAGCTCGGCATCACCACGTTCGCCTTCATCCTGATCGCCAACTGGCTGGCCGCGCTGCCCACCGAGCACTACGCGCCGCCGCCCACGGCCGATGTCAACCTGGTCTACCCGATGGCGCTGCTGGTGATCATCTGGGTGAACGTGGTGGCCATCCGGCGCCGTGGGTTCAAGGGCTACTTCGGGCACTTCGCCCACCCCTACGCGTTCCTCGCACCCATCGAGATCGTCACCCAGTACTTCGCCCGGCCGCTGTCGCTGGCCCTGCGGCTGTGGGGCAACATCTTCGCCGGTGTGCTCATGGTGCAGGTGATCGGTTTGATGCCGGCCTATGTGCTGTGGCTGCCGAACGCGGCCTGGAAACTTTTCGACATGTTCATCGGCGCGCTGCAGGCGCTGATCTTCAGCCTGCTCACCATCATGTACTTCAGCGAAGCGGTGGGCGAAGAGGACGAGGCTGGCGCGCATTGAGCCGCCGACTCACGGTGTGCTCCGCCAACTGATCCCCCAACTAAACGTGTCACCAGAGAAACAAGGAGAGTCATGAGTCTGACCAACCAGCTGCTCGCCCAGGGCTCGGCGGCGGGCGAACTTCGGCTGGCCGGAGCGTTCATCGGTGGTGGGCTGGCCCTGGCCGGCGGCGCAATTGGCGCGGCGATCGGCGACGGCCTGGCCGGTGCGGCCACCATCCAGGGTGTTGCTCGTCAGCCGGAGGCCCGCGGCCGGCTGAACACGATCATGTTCCTGATCATCGGTCTGGTTGAGGGTATGTACTTCATCAACCTGGCCTTCATGGCGTTGTTCGTGTTCGTGCTCGGCGCCTAGTGACCGATGTCGGGCCTGTGACGACCGTGGGGAGACCCTGATGCGAACCACCGTCTTGGCGCAGGACAACTTCCTGCTGCCGAACGGAACCATGATCGCCGAGCTGGTCGCGTTCCTGCTGATCCTGTTCGTGCTGTGGAAGTACGTGGTACCGCCGCTGTCCAAGTCCCTGCAGCAGCGCCAGGACATGGTGCAGAAGCAGGTCGAGGACGCGGAGGACGCCGCCCGCCGGCTGAAGGCCGCCGAGGAGCGCTACAACGAGGCGTTGACCGAGGCCCGCACCGAGGCCGCGAAGATCCGGGACAACGCGCGGGCGGAGGGCGAGCGGATCCGTGAGGAACTCCGCGGCCAGGCCAGCGCCGAGGTCGAGCGGATCCGGCAGCGCGGCGAGGAGCAGCTGGCCAGCCAGCGCGACCAGGTAGTCCGGCAGCTGCGCGGCGAACTGGGCGGGCTCGCGGTCCAGCTCGCTGAGCAGCTGGTGGGCCGAGAGCTCTCCGACGACGAGGGCAAGCGGTCCACCGTGGACCGGTTCCTCACGCAGCTGGACGAGCTGCCGGCCAAGCAGTCGGGTACCCCGGCCTCGGCGCAGCAACCCGCGCCGGCTTCCGGTGGAGCCAGCTGATGGCGCTCCAGCTGCAGGCCGCCAGCCGGGAGTCGTTGGCCGAGGCGGAGGCCCGGCTGGACAGCCGGGTGGACAGTGCCTCGGTCACCGAGCTGGCCGCCTTGGGCGAGGAATTGTTCGAGGTGATGCGACTGCTGATCAACGAGCCTGGCCTGCGGCGCCACCTGGCCGACTCGTCGGTGCCCGGGGCGAACCGGTCCCAGCTGGCCGATCAGCTACTCAGCCGGCAGCTCGGCCGGGCCGCCCTGGACACGGTGTCCGACCTGGTGTCGGCGCGCTGGTCCCGGCCGTCGGATCTGGTGGAGGCCGTCGAGGTGCTGGCCCGGCGGGCCACCTTCGCGGTCGCCGAGAAGGACGGCACGCTCGCCGAGGTGGAGGACGAGCTGTTCCGGTTCGGCCGCATCCTGGACAGCGAGCCAGCACTGGCCTCGCTGCTGGCCGATCCGAATGCCCCGGAGGACCGCCGGGTCGCGCTGCTTGACCAGGTACTCGGGCAGAAGGTCCGCCCGGTCACCAAGGCGCTGCTCGAACAGACCGTGCGCTCCCCTCGGGGACGCAGCCTGGATCTCGCGGCGGAGGAACTCTCCGAGCTGGCCGCCGCCCGCCGGGATCGGTACGTAGCCCATGTCGGCACTCCGGTGGCGCTCACCGCACAGCAGGAACAGCGGCTCACCGACACACTGAGCAGGCTGTACGGCCGGCAGATGTCACTGCAGATCGAGCTGGATCCCACCCTGCTGGGCGGCCTGGTGGTGCGGGTCGGCGGCGAAGTGATCGATGGCAGCGTGTCCAGCCGGCTGAGCGCCGCCAAGCGCGCACTGCCCAGATAGCGGCGCACGCGGCCTGGCTCAGACGGGGGTCTGACCGGCGGCGCGAGCGGCGCAATCGGCCCATGACGAGACGTAGATTTTCTCCGTAGAGAAGGAATCAAGAACCATGGCAGAGCTGACGATCTCCTCGGATGAGATCCGGAGCGCGATCGCGAGCTACGTCTCGTCGCTGGAGACCGAGACCTCGCGGGAAGAGGTGGGCACTGTCTCCGACACCGGAGACGGCATCGCCCACGTCGAGGGCCTGCCCTCGGCGATGACCAACGAGCTGCTGGAGTTCGAGGGCGGCATCCTGGGTGTCGCGCTGAACCTGGACGTGCGCGAGATCGGCGCGGTCATCCTCGGCCAGTACGGCGGGATCGCGGAGGGCCAGCAGGTCAAGCGCACCGGCAACATCCTCTCGGTGCCGGTGGGCGACGGCTTCCTGGGGCGCGTGGTTGACCCGCTGGGCCACCCGATCGACGGCCAGGGCGACATCGAGGCCGAGGAGCAGCGGGTGCTTGAGCTGCAGGCCGCCTCGGTGGTCGAGCGGCAGAGCGTGAACCAGCCGCTGCAGACCGGCATCAAGGCCATCGACTCGATGACCCCGATCGGCCGAGGCCAGCGCCAGCTGATCATCGGTGACCGGAAGACCGGCAAGACCGCGGTCTGCGTCGACACGATCCTCAACCAGAAGCAGAACTGGGCCAGTGGCGACCCGGAGAAGCAGGTCCGCTGCATCTATGTGGCGATCGGCCAGAAGGGCTCCACGATCGCCGGTGTGCGGCAGTCCCTGGAGGACGCCGGCGCGCTGGAGTACACCACCATCGTGGCCGCCCCGGCCTCCGACCCGGCCGGCTTCAAGTGGCTGGCCCCGTACACCGGCTCGGCCATCGGCCAGCACTGGATGTACCAGGGCAAGCACGTGCTGATCGTGTTCGACGACCTGTCCAAGCAGGCCGAGGCGTACCGGGCGATCTCCCTGCTGCTGCGCCGCCCGCCGGGCCGCGAGGCCTACCCGGGCGACGTGTTCTACCTGCACTCGCGGCTGCTCGAGCGCTGCGCCAAGCTCTCCGACGAGTTGGGCGCCGGTTCGATGACTGGGCTGCCGATCATCGAGACCAAGGCCAACGACGTCTCGGCGTACATCCCCACGAACGTCATCTCGATCACCGACGGGCAGTGCTTCCTGGAGTCGGACCTGTTCAACCAGGGCGTGCGGCCGGCCATCAACGTGGGCGTCTCGGTGTCCCGAGTCGGTGGCGCCGCGCAGATCAAGGCGATGAAGGCGGTGTCCGGTTCGCTGCGGCTGGACCTGTCGCAGTACCGCGAGCTGGAGGCGTTCGCCGCGTTCGGTTCTGACCTGGATGCCGCGTCGGCGGCGGCCCTGGGCCGCGGTAGCCGGCTGGTCGAGCTGCTCAAGCAGGGGCAGTACTCCCCGTACCCGGTCGAGGAACAGGTCGTGTCGATCTTCCTGGGTACCAAGGGACATCTGGACTCCGTGCCGGTAGCCGATGTCCGCCGGTTCGAGACGGAGTTCCTCGACTACGTGCGGCGCAACGAGCAGGGGATCCTCGACGAGATCCGGGAAAGCGGCCAGCTCTCCGAGGACAACACCGAGCGGCTGGTGCGGGTGGTGGGCGAGTTCAAGAAGGAGTTCACTGCGAGCGACGGTTCGTCGGTGGTACCCAAGGAGCAGCAGGCCGAGGCGATGGACGAGGAAGACACCACTCGTGAGTCGGTCAAGGTGAACAAGCCAGCGCCGGCCAAGCGCTGAACGGGTAGGCGAGATACATGGCGGCACAGATTCGAGTCCTGCGGCGGCGAATTCGCTCGACGCAGTCGATCAAGAAGATCACCCGGGCGATGGAGCTGATCGCCACCTCGCGGATCGTCAAGGCCCGCGGCCGGGTGGAGGCCTCCAAGCCCTACGCCGAGGAACTCACCCGGGTCCTCACCGAGCTGGCCAACAACTCGGCGCTGGACCACCCGCTGCTGGTGGAGCGGGACAACCCGACTCGGGCGGCGGTGCTCGTGGTGACCAGCGACCGGGGGCAGTGCGGCGGTTACAACTCCAACGTGCTCAGGGCGGCCAGGGAGCTGGAGGAGCTGCTGCGCGAACAGGGCAAGGAAGTGGTCCGGTACGTGATCGGCCGCAAGGGCGTGAGCAACTACCGGTTCCGCCGCCGCGCCGTCGAAGCGTCCTGGACCGGGTTCTCTGAGCAGCCCAGCTACGTCGACGCCAAGACGGCCGCGGACACCCTGGTGGCGTCATTCATGGCCGGTGGCGATGAGACCGCCGAGGCTCCCGGGGAAGGGGAGGTGCTCGGGGTGGACGAGCTGCACCTGGTGTACACCGAGTTCAAGAACATGGTCACCCAGATACCCAGGGCGCACCGGCTGGCTCCCATCGAGGTCGAGTACAGCGAGGAGGGGGGTGCGGCGGAATCGGCTCCTCAGGCCGAGCGCGCGTATTCCTTCGAGCCGGATGCGGACACGCTGTTCGATGCGCTGCTGCCGAAGTACGTCAGCGCGCGGCTGTTCGCCGCACTGCTGGAGTCGGCCGCGTCCGAATCGGCCGCCCGGCAGCGGGCCATGAAGGCCGCGACGGACAATGCGAACGACCTCATCAAGAGCCTGACCCTGGAGGCCAACCAGGCCCGCCAGGCCCAGATCACCCAGGAGATCAGCGAGATCGTCGGTGGCGCCGATGCTCTCGTCTCAGCGGGAAGTGAGAACTAGAGATGACTGTCACCAGCGACAACACTGCCTCCGCTGCCCAGGGGACCGAGACGAACACCGGCCGGGTCGTCCGGGTCACCGGGCCGGTCGTGGATGTGGAGTTCCCACGCAACTCCCTCCCCGCGCTGTACAACTCGCTCTCCGTCGAGGTCACCCTCAGCGGCGAGACCAAGAAGCTGACCCTCGAGGTTGCCCTGCACCTGGGCGACAACCTGGCCAGGGCCATCTCCATGCAGCCCACCGACGGCCTGGTCCGAGGGGCGCCGGTGACCGACTCCGGTGGCCCGATCTCGGTGCCGGTTGGTGACCAGGTCAAGGGTCACGTGTTCAACGCACTGGGCGACTGCCTGGACCAGCCCGACCTGAAGATCACCGGCGAGCGCTGGGGGATCCACCGGGTGGCACCCCCCTTCGACCAGCTCGAGGGCAAGACCGAGATGCTGGAGACCGGCATCAAGGTGATCGACCTGCTCACCCCGTACGTGCAGGGTGGGAAGATCGGCCTGTTCGGCGGCGCCGGCGTGGGGAAGACGGTGCTCATCCAGGAGATGATCACCCGGGTGGCCAAGAACTTCGGTGGTACCTCGGTGTTCGCCGGGGTGGGCGAGCGCACCCGCGAGGGCAACGACCTCATCACCGAAATGACCGAGGCCGACGTCATCAAGGACACCGCGCTGGTGTTCGGTCAGATGGACGAGCCGCCGGGCACCCGGATGCGGGTCGGGCTGTCCGCGCTGACCATGGCGGAGTACTTCCGCGACGAGATGCACCAGGACGTGCTGCTCTTCATCGACAACATCTTCCGGTTCACCCAGGCCGGCTCCGAGGTCTCCACCCTGCTCGGCCGGATGCCGTCCGCGGTGGGCTACCAGCCCACGCTGGCCGATGAGATGGGCGAGCTGCAGGAGCGGATCACCTCCACCCGAGGCCGGTCCATCACCTCGATGCAGGCCATCTACGTGCCCGCCGACGACTACACCGACCCGGCGCCGGCCACCACGTTCGCCCACCTGGACGCGACCACGGAGCTCTCCCGGCCGATCTCGCAGAAGGGCATCTACCCGGCTGTCGACCCGTTGACGTCGACCTCCCGGATCCTGGACCCGCAGTACATCGGCGAGGAGCACTTCCGGGTCGCCAACGAGGTCAAGCGGATCCTGCAGAAGTACGCCGACCTGCAGGACATCATCGCCATCCTGGGTATCGACGAGCTGTCCGAAGAGGACAAGCAGCTGGTCGGCCGGGCTCGGCGGATCGAGCGGTTCCTGTCGCAGAACCTGATCGTCGCCGAGGCGTTCACCGGTCAGCCCGGCTCGACGGTGCCGCTGAAGGAGACCATCGAGTCGTTCGACAAGATCGCCAAGGGCGACTTCGACGACGTGCCGGAGCAGGCCTTCTTCCTCTGCGGTGGCCTGGAAGACCTGGACCGCAACCGCAAGAAGCTGCAGTCCTGATCGCGGGCCCTACGGCCGGACGAAGTGAGGTATAGATGGCGGAGATGACCGTCGAGTTGGTCGCGGTCGAGCGACGGCTGTGGTCCGGCGAGGCGATCTTCGTCTTCGCCCGGACCACCGAGGGCGAGATCGGCGTGCTGCCCGGCCACGAGCCCACCCTGGCTCAGCTGGAGCAGGCCGGCGTGGTTCGGATCGACACCCCGCAGGGCACCTCGGTCACCGCGGCGGTGCACGGCGGGTTCCTGTCGATCACGCCGGAGGGCGTGACGGTGCTCGCGGAGATCGCCGAGCTGGGCGAGGAGATCGACGTCGAGCGGGCGCGCGCGGCGGCCAGCCAGGCGGACGAGTCCACCGAGGAGGGCGCGGCGGCCAAGGCCCGCGCGGAGACGCGGCTGAAAGCCGCTGGATCGACGGCCTGACCCGCGATGTGCCAGTAGAGCGGCGGGGCGGCGATGGGCATTTCAGAGATCATCGGCGTCGCCCTGCTGCTCGCCTGCCTGGTCATCGGCTGGCTCGCGGTTCGCCGCCTGCGGTTGATCCGGATCGGCGGGGTGGACGTTGCGCTGCGCCGGGTTCGCGCTTCGGCCCCTGGGTCCACGCGTGGGTGGAACCTGGGCGTCGGGCGGTACCGGGGTGACGAGTTCGTCTGGTACCGGGTGATCAGCCTGGGTGCCGGGGCGAACGTGGTGCTCAGCCGGCTGGACCTGGAGATCGTCGACCGGCGCCGGCCGGGCTCCACCGAGGAGTACGTGGTCCCGGCCGACTCCACCGTGCTGCGCTGCCGAGACGGCGAGCGCATCGTGGAACTGGCCATGACCCCTGGTGTGCTGACCGGATTCCTCTCCTGGCTGGAGGCCGCGCCACCCGGCCGCTTCGGCGGCTACCGCAAAGCCTCCTGATCAGGCCTTTTGGTCGGGGCCGCCGGGCCGCCACTTCACGTCGCCGCCCGGGTTGGCCACCCGACCGAGGATGAACAGCAGGTCGGAGAGCCGGTTCAGGTACTTCGCGGTGAGCGGGTTGGTGCGCTCCTCGTCGGCCTCCAGCAGCGCCCACACCGAGCGCTCGGCCCGCCGCGCCACGGTGCGCGCCACGTGCAGGTAGGCGGCCGCCGGGGTGCCGCCGGGCAGGATGAACGAGTCGAGCTTGGCCAGCCCGGCGTTGAACTCGTCGCAGGCCGCCTCCAGCCGCTCGACGTACGGCTCGGTGACCCGCAGCGGCGGGTATTCCGGGCTCGGCACGATCGGGGTGCACAGGTCGGCGCCCACGTCGAACAGGTCGTTCTGTACCCGGCGCAGCACCGCGGCGACCTCCTCCGGCGCGTCACCGACGGCGAGCACCACGCCGAGCGCGGCGTTGCACTCGTCCACGTCGGCGTAGGCGGCCAGCCGGACATCCGTCTTGGGCACCCGGCTGAAGTCGCCCAGCGCGGTCGTCCCGGTGTCCCCGGTGCGGGTGTAGATCCTCGTCAGGTGCACGGCCATACCGGCAGCCTAGAACCCGTGAGTGGTTAGCGTTGCCCTGGCAACGCTAACCACTCACGGGGCTACGCGTTTGTCCCGCCGTCGACCAGCAGCGCGGCGCCGGTGATCATGCGGCCGTCCGGGCCGGCGAGCAGCGACACGGTGGCCGCCACGTCCGCCGGGGTGCCGAAGTGGCCCAGCGCGGACACCGCCCGCTGAGCGTCGGCCGAAGGGCCGTCCGGCGGGTTCATGTCCGACTCGGTGGATCCGGGATGCACCACGTTGGCGGTGATGCCCCGGGGGCCGAGCTCACGGGCCAGCGCCTTGGTCAGCCCGTCCAGCGCGGACTTGGTCATCGCGTAGAGCGCCAGCCCGGGGAACGGAACCCGCAGGCCGAGGTTGCTGCCGATGCTGATGATGCGGCCACCCTCGCCCAGGTGTCGGCTGGCTGCCTGCGCGGCCGCGAACGCCGCTGTCACGTGCACCGCGATGACCTCGTCGCGTTCCGCCGGGCTGACCTCCTCGATCGGCCCGTGCGGGAAGACGCCGGCGTTGTTCACCAGGATGTCCAGCCGGCCGAGTTCGCGGACGGCCCGCTCCACCGCCTCGGTTACCGCGTCCGGGTCGGAGCTGTCGGCCTGGATGGTTAGCGCGCGCCGCCCGGTCCGCTCGATCCGCGCGGCCACCTCCTCGGCCTTGTCCTTGCCCGCCCGGTAGGTCAGCGCGACGTCCGCCCCGTCCTCGGCGAGTCGGGTGGCGATCGCGGCGCCGATTCCCCGGCTGCCCCCGGTGACCAGGGCGACCCGCCCGTTGAGCTGCGACATGTGCTCTCCCCATTTCTGTAGCGATGACTTCAAAAGTCTGCGAGATCGCGGTGCCGCGCGTCAAGGGGTATTTTTAGGGTTCGATACAGAAAGAGGTGCGCGATGGCTGAGCGAGGGCGGCCCCGCGGTTTCGA
>Ga0193743_1002230_pt1 | contig 13854 bp, 11 predicted proteins | sample L2c2metaG_FD_143038 | JGI IMG/M metagenome (GOLD analysis project Ga0193743, IMG submission 143038) | Soil microbial communities from a riparian zone of the East river system, Colorado, United States - L2c2 | ecosystem: Environmental > Terrestrial > Soil > Riparian zone | place: USA: East River... | reverse complement strand
CCGATAGAGTAAGCGACTGTATGCGTCTGGTCGACCAGGCCATTCACGATGTCCGTGAAATGTCGCAGCTCCTGCGTCCCACCATCCTGGACGATTTCGGCCTTGATGCCGCCCTGCGCTCCGTCACCGAGAGTTTCTCGCAACGCACTGGAATTGCCGTCACTTATCGCAGCGGGCTCAACGGCGTACGGCTAGGCGATCAGGCGGAGACCAATCTCTTTCGCATCGCGCAAGAGGCGCTCACCAATGTGGCCCGCCACGCCCGAGCCACATCGGTCTCCGTGGACTTGGAGACGCACGTCGGCGAAGTAACCCTGGCCATTCGCGACAATGGACAAGGGTTCACGCCCTCCGCTCGCTCAAGCGGTTTGGGGCTAGCCGGTATGCAAACCCGCGCCCGGGCCTGCCGGGGAACATTGAAAATAGAAACTGCAAAAGGCAAAGGCTTGAGTATCGAGGTGAAGTGTCCGGCCGAATCATAAAACTCCTGCTGGCCGACGACCACACCATTGTCCGCCAGGGTCTCAAGCTCATTCTTTCCGCGCATCCTGACATGCAAGTCGTTGCCGAAGCCTCCAACGGTCGCGAAGCGGTCGAACTCGCCGCCAAGCTCCATCCCGACATTGTGCTGATGGACGTCGCCATGCCGGAAGTGAACGGCATCGAAGCCACCCGCCAAATGGTAGCGGCCAACACCCGCATCCGGATTCTCGTCCTCAGCATGCACAAAGAATCCATGTACGTCCGCGAGATTCTTCGCGCCGGTGCCCGCGGCTACATCTTGAAGGACGCCATTGACACGGAGTTGCTCACGGCTATTCGCTCGGTGGCCAACGGAGATGGTTACATCAGTCCCGCTGTCTCCGGCGCGCTGCTAAATGATTTCCGCGGTGCGACGGCCGATCCGATTGATCTGTTATCCCCGCGCGAACGCGAAGTCCTTCAACTCATAGCCGAAGGCAAGACCAACAAAGAAATCGCCACCCATCTGAATCTCAGCGTGTACACTGTCGATTCTCACCGCGGCAAAATCATGGAAAAACTCAACCTGCACAGCACCGGCGAACTCGTGCGCTTCGCCATGAAACACGGACTCGTGGATTAGTCAAAGTAGAGTATGTCCACCACTTCAAGCCAATCTCACGCCACCCCCACCGTTACCGAGTTGCGAGTCGTCCCGGTCGCTGGGCGTGACAGCATGCTGCTGAATCTGAGCGGGGCGCATGGCCCGTTCTTCACACGCAACGTTGTGCTGCTACGCGACAGCGCCGGCAATACCGGCGTGGGCGAAACGCCGGGGGGCGAGAACATCCGCCAAACCATCGACGACGCGCGCCCGCTCGTCATAGGTCAGTCCATCGGCAACTTTCATGCCGTGCTCAACACCGTCCGCAAGCAATTCGCGGACCGCGACACAGGCGGTCGCGGCCTACAGACCTTCGATCTACGCACAACGATCCACGCAGTCACAGCACTGGAAGCGGCGCTGCTCGATCTGCTCGGCCAGCATCTCGGTGTGCCGGTCGCGGCGCTGTTAGGCGAAGGACAGCAGCGCGAAGAAGTGGAGATGCTCGGTTATCTCTTCTACATCGGCGACCGGAACAAGACGGGCCTTCCCTACGCGAGCGGCACACGTGACAGCAGCGGTGCACGTGCCAGTGATGACTGGTCACGCCTTAGAACCGAGCAGGCGCTGACGCCCGATGCCGTCGTCCGCCTGGCGGAAGCAGCACACGCGCGCTACGGCTTCAATGATTTCAAACTCAAGGGCGGCGTCTTCGCTGGTGATGCGGAAATCGAAGCTGTCACTGCGCTGGCAGAGCGTTTTCCTCAGGCGCGTATCACGCTGGACCCGAACGGCGCGTGGTCACTCGCCGAAGCAATCCGCCTGTGCCGCGATCAGCACCATGTCCTGGCCTACGCGGAAGATCCATGCGGCGCCGAAAACGGTTATTCCGGCCGTGAAGTCATGGCCGAATTCCGCCGCGCCACCGGCCTGCCGACCGCCACCAACATGATCGCCACCGACTGGCGCCAGATGGGACACGCGATCCAGTTGCAATCGGTCGACATTCCGCTCGCCGATCCGCACTTCTGGACGATGCAGGGCTCGGTGCGCGTGGCCCAGATGTGTAACGAGTGGGGCCTCACTTGGGGCTCGCACTCGAACAACCACTTCGATATTTCTCTTGCGATGTTCACGCATGTCGCCGCGGCGGCCCCGGGTAACATTACAGCCATCGATACGCACTGGATCTGGCAGGACGGTCAGCGGCTGACTCGCCACCCGCTTCGCATCACAGAGGGCAAAGTGAAAGTTCCCGCGCGTCCGGGGCTTGGCGTTGAAATTGACATGGACGAACTCGAAAGGGCCAATGTGCTCTACCATCAGCACGGTCTCGGCGCACGCGATGACAGCGTGGCGATGCAATGTTTGGTCGCAAACTGGAAGTACGACAACAAACGCCCTTGTCTCGTGCGCTAATGCGCTATCTGACGACGCTGGAACGCGCATAGTCGAACGTATCGATAGTAATGCTAATGTCCTTTTTCGGGGCGGACACTACCGTATGAGCCGCATAGATGGGACCGTCCGGCAAGCCAGCTTATTCCACTGTAACCCCGACGGGTTTACCCTCCAGTTCGGTGCGGATCTCGATTCGCGCGGGCCGGCGATTGGCAACGCTCCAAACGAGAGTGAACGAGTCGGTAGGTTTAACAAGGCCGCTGGCCACAATTTTGACATCGGCGTTCGGCTCAGGACCTGTTCGGGAGATGGCCGCTTTCTCGAAGACTGCCCGCATCGAATCGGAGCCAGGACTGTAGCTCTGCAGAAGACTCTTTAGGTGCTCCACATCTTCCTTCATCTCTTCCCTTTTGCTTGCAATCTTCTTCTCGATCATTCTCCCGCGTAAGCCGCGGCCACGCGCTGATCCGGCCGGGCGCGCCGGCGTTTCCAAGGGAACTGGTCTCCCATCCTTCTGGAGTCTAATCACGATGAGGCTGCGCTTATAGTGGCTCCCGCGTTGATAGCGCACAATGTCAAACTGCCTTGAGCGTTCATGCCTACAACCTTATTGTCGCGGCGCGCTCCGGCTCATTTGCGCGTATGGTCCTGGGGGAATACCCGCCCGATCACTATCGCGGCCCCTTCTTCGCCTATGCAGATCTGGCAACCGACAAATCGCCTCTGGGCTGCGCCGTTTCCCTTTGTCGCAACTGTTCTCGGTTTTGAGCCAAACCTCCGGTATGAATTTAATGATCTCGGAGCTCTGATCCCAGGTCAGGGGCGGATTATGCCGGCGGGCCTTTCCCTCGGCGCTTATCACGGCAGCGAGGTGCAGTACCTTTTCAAGATGACTCAATTGCCGGGTCCCCAGGCTACGGCGCAACAACAGCTCTCCAGCGAGATGACGCGGTATTGGGCGAACTTCGCAAAGACAGGTAATCCGAATGCTCCGGGACTCGTGGATTGGCCGCGTTACGAGGCGAACACGCACCAACTGCTTTCTCTCAGGCCAGGCGGCAGTGCGGTTATAGACAACTTTGACTCGGACCATCATTGCGCATTCTGGGCAGCCGCTCCAGATCCTGTTCAATCAGTGAGCTTCACGGCCCAGAATGAAATGAACATGATCCACAATGAATGAACAGGATAAGGATCGAAACACAAACGGAGGTAAAGGCATGGCCGAGCGGGATGATGCGGACATTTGGACTCTAGGTGACCTCTGCACGCCGTGGTGTGTGCATGTCGTGGCGACGCTCCGGGTCGCGGACCACATCGCCGGCGGGACAACGGACATCGACGACCTCGCCATCTCGGCGGGAGCGGCCTCCGCTTCCCTCCACAGAGTGCTGATTCACCTTGTGAGCAAAAGTGTGTTCGAGGAACTGGCGCCCGGCCAGTTCACCCTGAATGAGGCGGCGCGCGCGCTGCTAGATTCCGGAGCCAGTCTCGGCTTCGATCTTGCGGGCATTGGTGGCCGGATGGCGTACGCGTGGGGCAGCCTGCTGACCGCCGTAAGGACCGGCGAGCCCGCGTATCACACGATCTTCGGCCGGCCGTTTTGGGAAGATCTGGAAGCAAATCCCGCTATCAGCGCGAGCTTCGACGAATTGATGGGGCCGTCCGGTCATGGTACGCCGGACCCTGGGGTGCTGCTGGCCGGTGATTGGGAGGTGGTACGAACTGTCGTCGATGTGGGCGGCGGTACGGGATCGCTCTTAGCGGAAATTCTTCGGACGCGGAGCAATGTGCGCGGCATTCTAGTGGACCTCCCGTCAACCGTCGCTCGATCCCGCCAAGTTTTCCAAGCTGCCGGCGTGGCCGACCGTGTGACCACGGTTGCGCAAAGCTTTTTCAATCCTCTGCCGTCCGGGGGCGACCTCTACCTCCTGAAAAGCGTCCTAAGCGACTGGCCGGATCCCGAGGCAATAGCCATCTTGAAGAATTGCGCGGAGGCGGCGCGTCCCGGAGGTCGCGTAGTTGTGCTGAATGGAGTGTCGCCAAACGAGCGAAGCAGCACATCGCCGGCCCTGCTGATGATGGTGTTGGTAGGAGGGCGGGAGCGAAGTCTGACTGAGTTCACGAAATTGGCACAGGAGGCCGGATTGGAAGTGCTTGCCGCCGCCCGGCAGCCATCTGGCCGTTTTATTGTAGAGTGCCGTCCCCAGAATCTCGGTTGACCGGAAGCGTGATCCACGCTCCGGTTCATACTTGTAGCCTCGAAATCGGCGTCTGCCGCAACCTCTTGCACAAAGCTCCCAGGTCAATAAATTCCATCGATGGGGGCTCGTCCAGGCTACCAGCCGTGAGGGTCAACAGTTGTGCAATCAAGGCGTTCAGCCGGTCCACCTCTCCTTCCCTGCGGCGCCGGATTAGTCCGAGCGCCAGGCAGAGGGACGCGTAATCGGCGACCGCAATTCGTGCGACACGTCCGCGATCAGCCGCCGTGGGCGCCTGCAGCAAAGTCTCGATCCGCGATGGCATCTGGTTGAAGTCTCTAGCGAGGCCGCCAATCTCGTTCCTCCGCTTCAGCACGCTAGTCAAAGTGATGCGCGCCTTGAGGTCGCCGCTGGAAAATCTGGAAGTCACGGCGCGCAGATGAACAACCGGTGAAGTGATATGGCGGGCCAGCAGGTAGCATAGCAAACCTCCCGTGAGAATGAATGAAATGAATGAGAGGATAAGCGCCCCGTACCAGAAACCCCCGCATCCCGGCGAGGCACGCTTGTCACGAAAATGTACGAGCTGTTGTCGCGGCCGCTCAGCCGGATTCCAGCCAGACGCCCCCGCGGAAAGCAGTCCGGTTGAGTCGTAGAGCGTGCCTTTGCAAACCCGTGTCACGCACCAGCGACTAATAATGCGCCAGTTCCGTCTGTCCGCCGCGTTCGTAGGAATCCACGGCTGTGTGCCCGGCCAAAACTATCGCGCCTCGGCCCACGCGTGGCCAGTTGAACGGAACCTGGTCAACTCCAGGGATGGAACCTGAGCGCTGTCACAGATGCGGGCATGAAGGGACGGTCGATAGGATCGTCCCGCATGCATCATGCTCGCTGAAAAGCGATAAATCCCGGGGGTTTGGGGGCGGGCCCCCATTTTAATCAAAGACCGTTTCCTTGATGTCGTTCCGGGCCACAGAAGGAAGTCCGGTCTCGGCACCCAGCACCAGTTGCCTGGCGATTGTGGTCCGCCACTCCTTTACCCGCCTTTGTAGCGTGCGCAACTGACCGGGCTGAAATGAATTGGGAAGGTCCGTCCGCAAGCGTTCAAACAGATCTTTGCTCAACGCGTCCGGCTTCTCGTTCAGCCATTGTTGGATGGTCGGCCAAACACCTTCAAAAGGATCTTCGCGAGTTCGCCAGGACCGAGGTGTCGCATTCCGTTTCCGGTGAGTGGCACGAATCTCTCCCTGCTTCCAAGCTGTCCCGAGATTCCGGACAAATTGATCGACTGGAGTGTGGGTCGCCGGCGGTTCAACAGATGCAGCGCCCGCTTCGAGTTGCGCAAGCCTGTTCTGTGCCTCGCGCACTTGGCTAAGTAATTGGATCGGATCCAGGGTAGCGAAGGTCTGTCGGAGTTGATCCTTCTGCTCGTCGGTAATTTTGTCCGAGGCCAGGAGGCGTTCATATGGCGTTGCGGGCTTGTCATATCTCCTGCTGAGTCTGGCTCCTTTCCTGATTTTGCTCTGCAACTTGAAGGACGGCAGAAAAAAGTTCACATAGAGCCGTGCCGCCCGATGCAACTGCGCGAGTTCTGCAACGGCTCGCATTCCTTCCAGCCTGCCGTAGCCCACCATTCGGCGAACCACCGACCCGTTCTTCTGCTCGATCCACGCCTGGTCATTCTTCTTGTAAGCGCGGGATCGCGTGAGTTCAATTCCGCGTTCCCTGCAATAGCCCAACAGCGTGCTATTGATGAATGCGCTGTCGTTGTCCACATCCAGTCCAAGCAGCGGGAACGGCAACTCGCGCCGCAGTTCCTCGACCGTCATGATGATCAGCGTTTGCTCTCGCACCAGCAGGGGCGCGGCAATTGTCCATGCCGAAGCAATATCGGTGAGCACCAGGCTACGAACATGACTTCCAGCGACAGACTTACCGCAATGAGCCACCATATCCATCTCGAAAAACCCTGGCGGCGGATCGTTCCAATCGGTGAAGGTGCGCACCGCAATGCCTTTCCGTAATGGAGTATTCACGCCTTGTTTTCTTCGGCCTTGCTTGCTCGTGTCCTTGGTGCAAGCCAGCATCCGATCGATAGTCGCCGCACTGGCGGCGAGAACAAGTCTCCGCAGCTCCGCATCTAACTTGAGGTGGCCATGTCGTTCCATGGAATCCAGCAGCGCTGGTATGGCAGCCTTCAGTCGTTTCCCACAGATCCGGTCGGCTGCCTCCCAAAGCAGCGTCAGCGTCTGTAGAACACCCTCGTCATAAATGCGTGTCCGTGGCGCATCCGAGGCCGGCGGTAAATGTGTCGCTACTTTACGCAGTACACGAATTGCGTGCTTTCGATGGAAGTTCGTTACCTCGATAAATTCATCGAGAATTTGCTTTTTGTCCCTCCGTGCGGCGGCGTGATAACGCCCCGCAATCGCGTCGATCAGTTCTCGCCTGGTTGCCAAGCTCAAATGCCTCCCGATTCTGGTACCCGCCATATTGAGATTTGATGGGTAACATTTTCATGAGGCAACCACCCCGCGCCGGTAACAAATCTGATGAGTCAATGCGTACCCTGGCGACCAGTTCCTGCGGGTCGAACGGCTTTGGGAGATAATCGTCAGCGCCTGCCTGCAGCCCGACAACACCGTCCACCGAGTCGCCGCGAGCCGTCAGCATCAGAACCGGCATCTGTGAGGCTGTTCGCAGCCGCCGCAGGGGCTCAAATCCATTGATTCTGGGCAGCATCACATCAAGGATGACAAGCAGGCAGTTCCCCTGGAGCGCCTTTTTGAGTCAGGATCGCCGTCGTGGCAAACTTCCATGGCAAAGCCTTCCGGCGCCAGATACTCGGCTGGCATTTCGGTCATCTCGACGTCGTCGTCCATAACTAGTATGGTTGCGCGATCAGTGGCTTTCACGGCAGCGTGCGATTCCCAGGTGTTGGCCGGCGCCGCTTCTTCGGAACCGGCCATGGCCGCTATCCAGCTCACCCGATCATCCCACCCGCCTGAATTCACTTGCAACAGGACCGCCGCCGATGCTCCTGTTTCCTACCGCCAGAACCCGGCGACGAATACATAGGACCTCTTACCGGCACATATTCCCAGCGAGGTGGAACCCAGACTGCCGCCCGGCGCGGTGGATAGGCCCACCGGCCGGGCGCCCACACATAGGCAGGTCCGCCCCCAGCGGGACATAGCCGGGACCGGGCGCCCGGACAACTCGCTCAACTACCGGTCGCGGCGGGGCGATCCTCACACACCGCTGCCGCGCTTGCGGAAACCAAAGGCCACACCGCTAGTATTACGCTCGCCATCGTCAACGGAGAAAACCGTCTGATCATTGTTGGAACCTCCTTCGTTCGGGCGCCGGTTCTTATGCTTCGTTGACCAGTGCCGGCCGCCCACAACCTCATCATCCAGGTGAACCCGTTGATCGGAGGATAGATATGTCGCGCGGAAGTAAAGTATTATTGGTCAGCCAGCCGATCTGTCAGCGACGAGTTGCACCTGATCCAGATAATGACCAAGGCCGGTCATCTGTGTGCGCAGGGCGGCTCCATCCTCTTGTTTCGCAAACCGTTCCAACGTGGCGCCGAACCGCGTTAGCTCTGGAAACCCATACGCTCCGCCGCTTCCCTTCAGATTGTGGCCTAATGTGGCCAAGCGATCAAAGTCCGATGCCGCAAGCAGCTTGAGCATTTCGGGAACCTCTTCCCTGCGGCTCGCAAGATAGCTGGGAACTATTTCCTCCAAGCCGGGTGTGATCTCGATCTTGATTGGTTCGAGAGGAACGGGCTGCGCAACTTCCACCGCCGGCTTCAGCCGCCGCCACTTCTCTATGCTACTGAGGAGTTCAAGCTTCGAGATCGGCTTGGACAGATGCGCATTGCAGCCGGCCTCCCCACTCCTTTCGAGATCCTGCAAACTGGCGTTAGCCGTCAACGCGATGATTAGAATCGGGGAAAGCCCACGCTCTCGCTCAAGGGTACGTATGGCGCGGGTTGCGGTTAGCCCGTCCATTACGGGCATACGCATGTCCATCAGGATGAGATCGAAATCCGAGGTGACAAATTGCTCTACCGCCGCCTCGCCGTTTTCCGCGAAGGTCAGTTGATAGGGACTGTCCTTCATATATAGCTGAATCAGCAGGCGGTTATCCGGCGAATCTTCAGCAACCAGGATTCTAGCCGGCTTGACCGGCTCCTTTTCTTCGCGATCCAGCGTGAGAATCGGATCCGTTTCCGGACGCACTGGCGTTTCTATAGCTTCATTGACGAGCCGGACTAATTGGCCGCGTGCCACCGGTTTGACGGCATAGCCGGCTAACCCGGCTTGCGCGCTGCGAGTGAAGTCCCCTGGCCGCGTCTCGCAGGCCAATAGCACTATTGGCAATTCCCCGGCAATTCGCTTAATATCGGCAGCGGTTTCGAACCCGTCCACCCCAGTTGCACAGCTGTCACTGACAATCGCAAGCGAATAGGGCTGTTTACCGGCCATATTCTCAGCAAGACATGCGAGAGCCTCCACCGGCAGCCGGAACACGTCGCTTTCCAGTCCACAGGTTTGCAATTTCTCCCGTAGCATCAAACTGTGAGTCTCGTTGACGTCGATCAGAAGCACGCGTTTGCCGTTATGATTCGTTAGCGCCGCGCAAACGTCGCAGGCATCCTCGGGCGCTGGATCAAACTGAATGGTGAAGCCAAACGTGCTTCCCTTGCCTACGGAGCCGGTCGCCGTCAGGCGTCCTCCCATGGCCTCGACTAGTCGCCGGCTAATCCCGAGTCCAAGGCCGGTGCCTCCGTATTTTCGTGTCGTGGAGGCATCCGCCTGGGTGAAATCGTCGAAGATCGTTTCCAGCTTGTCGGCGGGAATCCCGATGCCGGTATCGGAGACGGCAATTTCCATGTGGCCAGGCTTGCCAGACTCATCGTTCCGGACGGTGAGCACAATTTCCCCTGAATCGGTAAATTTAACCGCGTTCCCAAGCAAGTTGATCAGTACCTGTTTCAGCTTGGCTGGGTCCCCAACCAAACACGTTTCGACGCCAGGCGCCAAACGTGATAGCAGCATGATGCCTTTGTCGCGAGCCTTTACAGCGGTCAACTCGATCGCCTGATCCATAACTTCTTCAAGATCAAACGCGACACGCTCTAACTGGAGGTGGCCCGCTTCGATCTTCGACAGGTCGAGAATATCGTTGATCAGCAACAGGAGACCGGCGCCGGCGCGCCGAATCACCTCTACATATTGCACCTGCTCGGTGTTGAGCGGCGATTCCAACAGCACGTCAGCCATACCGAGGATCGCGTTCATCGGGGTACGCATCTCGTGACTCATGGAGGCAAGGAAGGCGCTCTTGGCCTGATTTGAGGCTTGCGCCTGCGCCGTGGCATTTCGAAGCGCTTTCTGCGTGCGTCCGCGTTCGACGGCGTACCGGATCGACCGTTCGAGCACGGCCGCGGTCACTTCGCCTTTGATCAGATAATCGGCCGCGCCAGCCTGAGTTGCGATGACATCCAGGTCCCGGTTGCCGGCGCCCGTCAGAAATATGATTTTCCGATCTCCTGACTTGGCCGTCACTTCCGCCAGCAGTTCCAGGCCACTGCGCTGCCCCAGGCGGTAGTCAACCAGGCATACGTCGCAGCGTGTTGCCAGGATCGCCTCGAGTCCTTGATCGTACGTTGATGTCCAACTCAGATCGTAGCTGTCCGCGGAGGCTGCCCGGAGCAGGTCGCCGACAATGACGTATTCGTCTTCGTCGTCGTCGACCAGAAGCACGCGAACCGCAGGCTTGTCCATGATCTTAATTGAGTTGTTGAAGCGCTCGTCGCATCTACGGGCTTCGTTTCTTTACACAGGTGGGTAGCCGGACGATGCGGAGCCAATACTCGGTGGCAACTGTCATGCTTCGCACCAGGCCATCGAACGTGACGGGTTTCACAATGAACGAGTTTGCGCCCAAGTTGTATGTAATCTCAACGTCAGTTTCCATTTGGGAGGTCGTCAGGATGACCACCGGGATAGATCGCAGCATCGGGTCGGACTTCATTTCGCGAAGAACTTCCTTGCCGTGTTTCTTGGGCATATTCAGATCGAGGAGAACCAAGCTTGGCCTCGGCGAGGAGGCGTCCGGCGCGAACTTGCCGCGATGATACAGGTAATCCATCAACTCTTCGCCATCTGCGACGGTCTTCACGTGGTTGCCCACCCTGGATATCCGCAACGCATCGGCGGTCAGCAAGCGGTCGTCTTCGTCGTCGTCGGCCAGCAGAATAAGAGCCGCACTTTTGTGAGCCTTCGTAACTGGACAGTCAAGGTCGAATTCTTGCCGCATCCTGCGTTCAGTATCCTGAATGGATTATCGGTCCGGTGTGCGAAATCTGTAGGCTATTTCTCGACCCGGCGCCGAACGGGAAGCGACACCAGGAACGATGCGCCTTGGCCCGGCGTGCTTTTCCCGGTAATCTCCCCGCCGTGCCGTTGCACGATTTTGCGGCAGATCGCTAAGCCGACTCCCGTACCCTCATATTCCGCCCGGCCGTGCAAACGCTGGAACATCGTAAAGATTCGATCCAGGTATTTCTCATCGAAGCCGACGCCCTGGTCTTCCACGATAAGCCGGAACATGCCATCCGCTCGCGGCCCGCTGCCAGGCTCTTGCTCATACACCCGTACCGCCGGAGCCTTTCCCTTTTGGTGGAACTTTAGAGCGTTCCCGATCAGATTCTGTAGAAGCTGCCGCATCTGGATAGCATCCGCCTCGATGATCGGTAGCTCTCCTACTTCTACCTGCGCGTTTGTTTCATGGATACGCACTTCGAGGTCGGACAGTACTTCTCGCGTCACAATGGCCAGATCCACCGGCAAGAACGGCTGCGCACGGATGGTGACCTGAGAGAACATGAGCAGGTCCTGAATTAGCGACTGCATCCGCTTAGCCGCGTTCAGCATCCGGTCCAGATAGTCTCGGCCTTGCTCGTCCAGCGCCGCCCCATAACCGGTCTTTAGCCGGTCTCCGAAAGTTTGCACCTTGCGCAGCGGCTCCTGCAGGTCGTGGGACGCCACCGACGCAAAATCCTGCAATTCACTGTTACTCTGTTCGAGCTGGACGGAGGACCCTTTGAGCTCCTCATTGGCTCTCGCCAGTTGCCGGACGCGTTCCTCCAGGCCCTGATTCAGGATTTTGATCTTTGCTTCTGCCTGTCTGTGTTCCTCGATATCGGTGCAGCTGCCGAACCATCGGGCCACCGTTCCTTGCGCGTCTCGAACAGCGCGCGCGCGTGCCAGGTGCCAGCGATACGCGCCGTCCCGGGCTCGCTTAAGACGGCATTCGACCTCATAGCGATCGCCGGTGGTGAGGGCGTTCGTCCACCGGTCCGTAGTAGCTTGCAGATCATCCGGGTGCAGGATCGGCTGCCAGCCCCAATTTTTGGTCTGCTCGAAGTTCAAGCCGGTGTAGTCGTACCAGCGCTGATTGTAGTAATCAACGTTGCCATCCGCGGCCGCCGTCCAGACCATTTGTGGCATTGAGTCGGCAAGCTGCCGCATGCCTCCCTCTGCCCGGGCGCGCTCAACATCCAACCTGTTGAGTATTTGCGCATTCCTCCAGATCAGGAACGTAAAAACAAAAATGTTAACCGCCGTGAACAGCGTCAGTCCGAAGGCGGTATCATAAAATCCCTTTAGCTGGCCCTGCCATCGCAGCCAGCCGGTCACTGCCGGGATGAGCAGCGCGGCAGGCAACAACCGCCTGGCCAGCACGCCGCCGGGCGCCTGACTGTTGATAGTCGCCATAATGCCCCAGCTGGGCCGGGAGAGGAGCGCACCCGCGCACAGCGTGAGAAGGCCCACGGACGTGTGGATCGCCATTGCGCTGCGTCCCGGCGTGAACGCGATTCCATAAGAGCTCCTCAGTCCGTAGAGAAGGCCAATCACATTGAACATCGACAGGATGCCCACTGTAACAAGTAGATACTGGGCGGCCGCGAAACCGCGCCGGCGAGAGGAAAAGAACAGCGCGCCGCCTAGCAGTACGAACGTCACTGCTGTCATCACAGACATCTGGCCGGGAGTAACGTGCCTTACTGAGCTGGCGAAGAGCCACTCGCTAACGCTCAGATTCTTTCCCAGCAGCTGCCCGATCAGCCTTGTAACGCCAAGCAACCCCGCCATTACAGCGCATGACTGAGCCAGTTGCCGCTTCGCCCTGCTGGCTTGGCCGGCGTAGTCAAGCCATAGCGCCGCTCCACACAACAGAAGACCGAGTGCGGTATCGGGCCGCATTGCCGGATATCCGGAGACCACCACCCGTACGCTCGCAATATCCCATCCCCATCCTGCCAGCAATACTGTAAAGCTGGCACAGGCAGTGAACGCGCCCGCCAGGCGAGACGCCAAGATGCAATTCGCCAGGCGCCGCGAACCGTTTGGCGCGGCCAAGTCCCCCGGATCACTAGTTTCTTTCACAGCCGGGCCGGCCCGGAGCCGGTCGAAGGTATCCCCATACCCTGCCTATCGGCGGGAAAGTGACCGCCCGAGAGTAGGCTGTGCACTCGATGAGGCTCTGGTGCATAGTTGCGAAATGATGGCCGAGCGCGGAATAATCCTGGTGCACACGACGATTCTGCGTTGGGTACGGCACTACGTGCCCGGAACTCGAGAACTGCTGGAGCCATTATGCGCGGCCCGAGAGTTGGGCCGCCACGAGTGATCACTCTCGATGCCTACGTCGCTTCACACCTTGCGGTTCGGGAACTGAAGTTGGATGGCCGGGTTCCACCGCATTCGGCGAAAAGCAGGTTCTTGCTAAATATGAGCACGCATCTCCAATAAAGAAAGGGGTAACGATATTGCAGTTAACGTTAAAAACAGAGTGACTGGTTGCATGTAGCTCATGCTCTTCTATTGTAAGTGCTGCATCAATTAGAGCGTTGTTGGTGAAGTTACAAAAACAAAATGCCGTGACAAAACTGGAAGTATCTGCGATGCCCTAAAACTCGACTTCTCAGTCAAACCTAGTACCCACGCCTCTAACATGCTGATTCATCACCCATTCACAAGCATTATTCTTCTTCATTGCTGTCCAAAACACGGCGAGTAGATGCCGGGGTTTGTTGAAAGTAAGGGTATTGAGAGCGCTGTGACGGAGATTTCAGATTGAGGTCACTTATTTTCATCGACGGTAGCC
>Ga0193743_1002229_pt1 | contig 13854 bp, 19 predicted proteins | sample L2c2metaG_FD_143038 | JGI IMG/M metagenome (GOLD analysis project Ga0193743, IMG submission 143038) | Soil microbial communities from a riparian zone of the East river system, Colorado, United States - L2c2 | ecosystem: Environmental > Terrestrial > Soil > Riparian zone | place: USA: East River... | reverse complement strand
AAAGGATAAAGCCCTGCTAAGGTGGGATGCATGTCTATATACCAAAAATCGGAGTTGAAATAATAAAATGATGAAAAATAATGAAATGATGAAAAAGATGGAGAATGGTGAAACAGTGATAGGAATGTTATGTCACGTGATCATCGGACTCCGGTATCGGAGCCACGAGTGCACTCCATCTTGGGCTGGCAACAATGAGGAGGAATATACAGAGGTGACGGAGAAATATCGGAGGAAACATCAGAGGACATGGAGCGTCCCCTAACAATCTCTGATAGAGGTCCCCAGTTTGTAGCAGAATTCACCCGGGAACTCTACCAGTTACTCGGAATTAAGTTGGCAGCCACCACCGCCTACCACCCGCAGGGTGATGGACAGACAGAACAGGTCAACCAGGAACTGGAACAGTATCTCCGACTCTTCACCAACCAGAGACAAGATGATTGGGTGGGGCTCCTGCCATTCGCGGAATTCCAGTACAACAACCAGGTTCATTCTTCCACTCAGCACCCTCCTTTCCTCCTCGACACCAGACGTGTTCCCCAAATGGGCTTTGAACCGACCAGCCTCGGTCCCACGTGGAGTCCATTAACGAGTTTAGAGACTGGATGAGGGACACCTTGGAGGAAGCAAAGGCGGCTCTGGCCAAGTCGAAGGATGACATGACACTCTACTACAATCAGAAACGGACCCCTGCTCCGGAGTTCAAGGCGGGCAATGTGGTCTTCCTTGATGCTAGTGACATTCAGACCACTCAACCTTCATGTAAGCTTTCTCACCAGATATTGGGACCGTTCCTGATCGACAGTCAGGTTGGTAATAGTGCGTACTGGCTCTGCCTTCCTCTGTCGATGGGTCGACTTCATCCCATCTTCAATGTGGTCAAATTATCTTTGGCTCCTGCAGACCCCACTCCTGGCTGTCACACATCTCCACCTCCTTTACCGGAAATTGTGGACGACGAAGAAGAGTGGGTGGTGGAGGAAATCTTGGATAGTCGAATGGTCAACCGGAAACTTCGTTACTTGGTCAAGTGGGAGGGTTTCGGTGTTGAACACAACTCCTTGGAACCTTGGGATAATGTTCATGTGCCAAACCTAGTGGCAGATTTTTACCAGAGGCACCCTGGTGCTGCTCGTCACATCCGTATGGTCAACTTCCGCTCCATTCCTTTCCGTTCAGTGTCAGGACGTCACTGCCTTGAAGGGGGGGTGGATGTTAGGGGATGCTCCACTTCGTCCAACGTTTCCTCCAATATCTCTCCATCACCTCTGTATATTCCTCCTCATCATCGCTAGCCCAAGACGGAGTGCACTCGCGGCTCCGATACCAGAGTCCAATGGTCACGTGACATAGCATTCCTATCACCTTTTCACCATTCTCCATCTTTTTCATCATTTTATTATTTTTCATCATTTTATTATTTTTCATCATTTTATTATTTCGACTCTGATTTTTGGTATATAGACATGCATCCCACCTTCAGCAGGGCTTTATCCTTTTCTTTTAGGATCCCCTGCTAGGTGCGCTTTCCTGTCGTATTTTATGTTTATATATATGTTTAGGATCCCCTGCTATATCTCGACTAAGTTGTTCCGCAGTTGCCCTAACAGAGTGGAGGAAGTATTCCAATGGAGCTCCGATATAAGTCTGACAAGGGTGGCCGGTGGTAATGGTGGCACTGAACAATGGTGAGTCGGCCATCATGGGAGGCTCTGTTGGAGCCGTCCTTTGATTGTTCTTTGGAAAGAACGTGACAAAGCACAGACCATGACAATCTTGTTCTATACTAAAATATGCCAAGAATGCCAAAAAAATTCTGAAAATGCATGATTCAGTTACTGGAAAGCTCATATACCCCAGATAGATCTGTTGGAATGATCAAGATCTTGGTAGTGATGGGCACTTTGAAAAGGGCAACCTCAGCCATCCTAGTTCCTGATGGATCACCCAGATAAAAATTTGCACAAGGACAATGTTCAAGGGCATGGCTGTGATTCTGTAAGAGTGATGATTTGTAGACATGTCAAAGGTGTGAGCAGAATGTAAAGGGTTTAGGTGCAAACCTTGAGAATCAACATACCACTGTTATTGGATCCTCTTTGTTGAGGGGGAGTTGTTGCTTGAAACATGCTGGTGTGCCTATGGAATCCATGTGGTTATCTTCCTTCCAAAATTCCACTGTGAACTCAATTTTATTGGGCAGTGTTGGGGTCAAGCAAAAAGTGTATACAGGGCTCACCTGCTGTCCTCAAGCAAAGAAGATCTCAAGGCAAACATCCTTCACTCTCTGGAAAGCATCCCTTTGCAAATGATGAAGAAATTTGCAATGTGATCTTGCTGTTTCATGGATGCCTATGATGCATCAAGTGTTACCACAGAATATACTTGAAGAGTTGGGAAAAAAGGTTCTTATCTAGACAAATTTTTATGTAGATCCTTTGTCTCACAGAACAAACAAGAACCCACCTTCTTTAACATGCTGTAGCCTTGCTGCCAATATTTGACAATCCGAGGGAAACTCCTCAAGACCGTGTATTCACGAAACCTCGCAGGAATGTTGAAAATGATGTTATAAAAACTTTCCTGATATCTTTATCTATGTCACTACACCGTACACATGACTTTGTCGATATTATTTTAATCATTAATGCCATACCACATAAGCTTAAGACAAGAGAAAGAATGGCCAAAAAGCGATCCAGCCGACTTAATCGGCGGACCCACCAAGACTCCATCGTGGTCACACCCGTCACAAGACCAATGAGGCCCAAGGGGTTATGCGTTTTTTCAGAGGTATAGAATACTACCAGACAGGCACCATGATGTCAACCGCTTATACATAGCATTGCGAATATATTACAAAATTGACAACGACATTGACACAGTGCACCGTGACACACGGTGGACGTAAGTTGTGTACACTCAAATGTCGTAAACTTGTGGATGCATTTGGGATGCACCATTTGATATTCGATAAAGGTCTACATTCATATATTCAAACAAAGAACTCGTCTTTTGGTTAAATTTTGACTATTGGTGTCGGCGCATAATTAGTAACTTGGCTTTTCACTTATTTTCAGTGCAAAACTGCTTCCAGTAGCATAGAGTGAATTTTTAAATAATGCCAATACTTGCTAACGGTTCAAAAGTTGAAGAACAAAAATTACTACAAAATTAACTAATTGCAAGTATATAGATCTGGGGAGATTTTTTATTCCTCAAGCCCTAAGAAGTCTGTTTAAATTGACCATACATACTAGGTGATAATGAAGCCAACGAAATATTAACCGGACCACATATAGCGCTAATATTATAATACGTACATCAAAGGCACCAAATAGATCCATCCATAACTATACGATCTTGGAAAAGAGGTAATGTCAAAACAAAAAAACAAAGAGTCACTCAAACCTCAACGTTCAAAGTTCAACACAATCCATAAACCCAGATGTCGTTCTCGGAGGCGCGCCATCAAAATGCAAATTAGCACCAAAAACTGTGATGAACGGTAGGAAAAAAAAACTATCTATCAATATAAATGCATATGTGTATGGGATGTGTATGTGTATGTGTATGGTATATGCTATGTATGAAAGAAAAAGAACAGACAACTGTTGTCATGATCAAGAAGAAATCGTAATCAGAGAAGAACTTCCTTGAAAACGAAAAATGCGCGGAGGAAAAAAAAGAGACTGGAGGGATCGATCCCGACTGAATCTACTCTCTCAAAATATTAATCCCTCTCCCTCGTCTCTTCCCCTCGGTGTGCCTGTGCCCGTTCCCACTCCTCCCCCCGTTGTGCCTGTGCCTGTTCCCACTCCTCCTCACCGCCATGCACCATCCCAGGATTCACACTCCTCTTATCCTCCACCAAAACCCCAGCCCCATCAAGCGACGAATACCCTTGAGGTCTACAAAGCACAGCCAACAGATTTCTCCTCCAATTGCCATGCGAGAATGGGTTCGGAGGTGGTGGGCCCGGGACGAGTGTTTTGTGTGCTTGATTGCGGATCTAGGAAGGAAAGAGAAGGAAGGCGTAAATATAGACATAGATAAATAAGGAAGATGAAAGAAGGGAAGGAAGGACGGATGGATGGATGAAAGGAGAATAGAAGTGTCAGTCATTCGGCAGATAATAGCAATGGCATATCGGAAAGAGAAAACATTCCGTCGATCCTTCATATAAAAGTTAAAAGTATATAAAGATATATGTGACGTAACAGCAAAGTGAAAGCGAAGGACGGAAGGGAGGGAAAACAAGGGTACTATAATGGATTGAAGAGGACTCACTTGTTCAATGGTGGTTATATTGAGGAGCAATAACTGTTATTTTACCATGTCAGTTATCATTTTTCGTTTCGAATAAATAAATAGTAACATGAAAACGATGTCATTTAACTGATCCCTTTTTCTCTGGTTTCGAGATGAGGGATCGAAAGGTCGAAATGAAGGATGGAACAGAGAGGCGATATGTTACACCCTTGGTTTGTTCCCGCCCCCGAAAATCATCCCCGCAGAAAGAAACAAAAATTCAAATCATAAAAAAGACATACCCGCATGTGATACGTTAAAAGCGCAGCAACAGGCCAAATCACCGCAATAGAAAGACAAAATACCACAGCGCTCCCTATACCTTCGCCCAACGCACGCCGGAAGCCCAAATTGTGTCGTCTTGCCAAAAAGAGGAGATGGAGAGCCGAAGTAACGATTATGAGAATTAATGTTGTGGTCTGGATTCATTGAGGGGAAGAGTAAAGGTTAGTTTGTTGCTCGTCTGATTAGAGTTGGCAATCTCATGTTGGGAGAAGGAAGTTGGAACGTAAAAGAGGGTAAACAAAAATGATGCTCACCGCCGCTACAAGGAGTGCAAAGAAGGTAGTGTAATTTCGGCGTCCAACGCAATTGTTCACCCATTGACAATGATGATCACAACCATCCACACAGTTGTCGCACTATGAATGAACAAACCAGCCAAAGAGAAAGAGGGAGAAAAAGAAAAGTTTAGTCATGACTGCACAACCGACTGCAGAGGGGACAGACCATTTTGCAGTGGCTCGACCGAGGTGGGCGATAGGTCTTGCATGTGGGACAGTATTTCACACGAACGCTGATAAACAAAAGGTTGATCAATTAGCCGAAAAAATACCTGCATACGCCATGCTACTTACACATCCGTTCGCACTTTAAGGTCGCGAGGCATGGGTACGCGGACACCTCCATCTGATGGAGAGGTAGGTGGGTAAGGTGGTTCTGGGTCTAGATTGCGAGGTAGAATCCCAGGATCGATGGTAGCCTTTATGTATCAACGTATGGTTAATTGAATAAACTACAGAATAGAGAGCGTGAGACATACCGTGGCCAACATGGTTGAAATGGTTAGTAAAGAAAGGTATGCGCCTACAACAGCAACAGCGGGACTCTCGTTCCTCCACCACCAAACCGCCGTTGTGCCAAACCACACACCAGCGATGATTAAAACCAAGCTAAAAGAAGCCATGAATGCCCACGGTGAATCACCACCCGTCAATAACCTCCCGCCGAGAAAGAAGCGGTTTCGAGAAGGGTGTAATTCATATCGACGAACGTGTTTACCGGTTTTGGAATTAATGACGGGAACAGCGGAGAGTGGGGGGTACCGATTAGGAGGTATAGGATTAAAAGAAAGTTCTGGAGAGGCTGAAGCTGCAGAATTACGGGAAGCGCGGACGGAGATGGATTGTCCGCCAGTGAAAGTGTGATGTTGTTGGATTGGAGAATGATTATACTGTTTAGAAGAAGGTAGAGTAGATGGGTATCCGTACGCATTAACACCTCCTTCGTGTTGATCGTCACTTGGTTTGGATTCAAACGTGGGATGACCTTCTGCAGAATGGGCTGGGGTACGCGTACTTGTTGATCTTCGGATGGAATCAAGACTTATGCCGTGACCGATGCTCAAGACTTTGTCGAAACTAGTCCTGATAGCGCTTTTTGTTGGATTCGAGGTAGAGCTGCTGTGTTGACGTCTGAGGGAAGGTCTGGAATTGGTAGCACCACCAGAACGAATGTTGTTAGCAGAAACGGGTAGAAGAGGTTCGCGACTTTGTTTGATGCGCTTGAGAGACATAAGCTGGTGCTGGTCTTCTATTGTAGGTTCTGGACCACCATCGATACTCTCTGAGATATTGTGATGGTGGTCATCTGAATTTGAGATGGGTGGTAACGGGTGGACATCTGCGAGGTCTTGTGGGGCAGCGTTTGAAGAAGAAGCAGTGCTAGGTCGAGAATATTGAGGATGGTACTCAGGTTTTGAAGGTCTGAAGAAAGAAGCTGGCGGTTGTATACCACCTGTATGGGTTGCACTAAGCGGAAAAAGAGAACTTGTAGGTGAATTCGGTTGTGTGCCAGGGAAATTGAAGGAGCGTGATGAGGACATGGAAGAAAGGATAATGATTACATCAGCATCCCTTTCCTTAGCTATACCGCTATGAGGCTACCGTTCCTTCTCTTACTACAGTCGCTCCTTACTTCTGCTGCCACATATCGTTGGCCATCTCCCCAATACGATGCACTTGAACGTCTCCTCTATGAAGGTCGCAGATCAGACGGTTCAAGTCTCGCTTCTATTGTCCATCCATGTCGGAAAAGGACGGGCACTTTGGCATCAATAGGTGCAGAGTGGCTTCGTTTCGTGGGTTTCCTTGATTATTCTTTGTTCCTTTGTTCTTGATATAAACAGGCCTTTCATGATATGGCAACCCATAATATTGATAATGGTTCTGGTGGTCTTGATGGTTCCCTCGTTTACGAGCTCGATCGTGCGGAGGTGTGCTTGACCCTTCCTTCTGTGCTCCTCTAACATTGGTTCCTCTCTAGAACTTTGGTCTAGGCTTCACCCAGACCGTAAGCGATTTCCAGACATACCCCAATAAACTAATCTCTCGTACGCGCCTTCTTATTCCTGTCGTTTCCGCATCTCAGGCTTTCACCCCGTGCAGGAGCCGACGTCATTACCATTGCCGCCATATTGGCAGTGTCCTCATGCGGAGGACCAATCCTTCCGCTCAGAGCTGGTCGCATTGATACCTACGTCGCAGGAGGCACCGGCACACCTGAGCCTCAACAGGACATCTCCACTTTCATTGAGAGCTTCCGTAAACAAGGCTTCAACCAAGGCGAAATGATCAAGCTAGTCGCATGTGGACATACGATGGGAGGTGTTCGCAGCACTGATTTCCCACAACTAGTTCCTCCGAACCCCACCAGCCCCCTCCCAGTTATTGATGATTTTGATCAAACGATGCAGTTTGATAATCTTGTGTTGGTCATTTTCTTCTAGAACTGTTTTTGATGCAATCCTCACTGCCCCCTCCTTTATATATATATGTCGGTGAACGCAGAGTTACGGATTACCTCAAGAACAAAACTCAAAACGTACTGGTTACTAGTTCGAACGCGACCATGACTTCGGATCTACGTGTCTTTGAAAGTGATGGGAATAGCACCATGCGCAGGTGAGAATTTGATGAACACAACTTTGAACACGCTGTCTAAAACTTGACCTGTTTAGCTTGACCGATCCCAACGTCTTCCAATCGCAATGCAAGGCTATATTGACGCGCATGCTTGATACGGTGCCAAATAATGTTAATTTGACCGATGAGATTACGCTATTACCTGCAAAGGTCAATGACGGCCAGTTGTACTTTGAGAAGTCTCATTTGGTATTCAAGGCTTCTCTACGTGTCCGTTCTTCTTTCCATGATACCGATTCAATTCAAACTGATATCCACAACCTATTCATCAGCTCATCCAACCTATCAACGCAAACGCCAGTGCCGACCGCGTAGTTACCATGTTCTGGTGTGACAGATATGGTACCAACCAAAACTGCAAAGGCAAAACCAATACCGCACTCCCAGTCAACACAGTCAACGAGGACCCCAACCTCTCTCCCGTGACGTTCAATCTAGGCTACTTCTTCATCAACTACAACTTTGTCGTCCCTATCACCTCCACCTCATCCATCAACCAGTTTTGGTTCAGTGTTGATGATAAGAATGGGACGGCGCCGACGGTGTATAATAATGAAGGCGATTTTTATATTGTGAATCAGGATCAAGTTTTTTTGTCTCCGATGATGAGTCGAGTGGATGTTGTTGCGAATAGTACTAATGCTGGGAATTATGGGAGTAGCAGTGTTGGGTATACGAGGGTGTATACACTCGTTGCTGCTGTGCGTAATCATTTTTTTCTTCTCTCATACTTTTTTTCTTCTGGCGATGCTAATATCACTGATGCCCTAAGGTCCGCGACGGTACCAACACTTCCAATGTCTACGGCAACGCTACAGACACAGCCATCACCAACTTCCCCTATGCCATGAACTCTCCTATCACATTCTCACTCAACTCAACTTCCTACCCACCTCTTCAAGGATATTCTTTCTACACCGGTATTGTCCAAGATAGCGGGTTGCATATGACGCTGGATCTGCATGCAGATATATCTGGGGGTCAAACGGCCACACAACCATTTGTGCAGACTTTATTGTTGGATAATACACCGTTTGTGGCTCCGGGAACGGTGGGGAGTGTTGCTAGTACAAGTGTGGGACAAACGACGGCCGGAGGATCATCTTCTGCTTCTTCTGATATGCGAGGTTGGAGGATGTCGTCCTTGATGTGGGTGGTCTGTGGGATGACTGTGTTGAGCATGGTTTTATGATGGCTGACTCCATTTCGTTCGATCCAACCATCTGTACCATTTTGAATTTCTTCCGAATGCTATTGCATACTTACATCTTATGACCAGTGCAAGAATTTATGGACACTGGCTACGATCGGACGAACTTAGTAGCGTTAACTACGTTGCATCCATTCATTTATTCATATTCATGGAACGGACCCTTTCTATGGTATATAATCTCATTTTTGACGACTATTTATTAATTTATACCTACCCATTTGGCACATGTAGTTAGCGATTTTTTCTAGAATGTGGCTTTAACCACAACTTGAAAAAAAAAAATTTACCTTCATTTTTTGTTTATCTCCGTTTCAGTGAGTACATAATTCATGAAAAGCGTCATTAAAGGGTCATTAAAAGAGATAAATCATGAAAAATAGTAAGTACTTCCTAGATGTCATAAAAATAAATGAAAAGGTGTACAAAATAAGTAGTGAGGTAGTCCGTTGCAATGCATATATGATGGCAGATGATAGGCGAGGAAGAATAAGATACATACTCGCAAAGGCAGAACCCAAGACTTTCATGTCCTCGTACGTGGTGACTGTTTGCTCGAATGTAAATCCTGCACATCAAAGAAGATGCTAACCCCAAACGTAACACATAACAAGCAAGCAGCGGCTGAAGATATGTTATATGCGTTACACCTGGTAGATATTAGAACAAAATCAATAACTTTGAGAGATTTTTCCAACGAAAGAAGTGGACTTACCACCCTCCAAACCCTCCACTTGGACACCTTTTCCCAGTTAGCACAAATATAAAAGTAGCTCCCCATATTATGAGACCTGCTACATCTATCATTGTCGTCTTCCGTAACCAAGAACGAGCAACAAGCCATTGTTCTTCCATAGCTAGACCTTCGAAAACCCCACGTCTCTTCCTCTGATTCCGCTTCTTCTTCTTCTTCTGATTCGTCTTTGTCTTCTTCCCCCCCTCATCCAAACTATCGTCATCCTCTGAATCTTCACTTTCAGAAACCTCAGGATGCTGGAAAGCTGTAGGATCAACGATGAGGTTGATCTGTACGTCTTGTTCGCCTCTGGGATTTGCTCCGCGTTTGCCTTTACCTGCCTTGGGTTTCTTTCCACCTGGACCATTAACAGGCAACACCATCATCCCTGAAGTGCCTAGAGGGTGCTTCGAGGAGAGTGGTTTCTTGCGAATGCAGCAGCATGGACGAATGACGAAAAAGTAGAGAAGGACGAAAACGGTGATGACAGAGATGATGTATAGGACATATGCGGGTGGTTTGTTGGCGGGTGGTGGCGGATCTTTGGGATTTGAAGATTTTATTGCCTGATAGAGGGTTTAGCTATACAAAGAAGATAAAGAGAAGAGAGGAAAAACTGACCAGAGCTGCATAGATAGAAGGCACGGCAGCAGTCAAAGCCAACAGGATCTGTAAAACCCTTATGAACACGCGTTTCTTTGGACCGACGGTCACCAGTCGTCCTTGATCATCGATGGTACCCACGATGGGCTTGCCATTCTGATCCACCAGCGGATCATCCTTCTTTGTTTCCTTATTTCCAAACTCTTTCTCCAGCATACGCATCCTCTCCTCTCTGAGTGCAGGGTTAAGAGGAGGTTCGTATTGAGGAGAGTCGTTGTTCCATGGTAATAAATCCCGGGTAGAAGAATTATGGACGGGGGAATAAAGTGGAGGAGAACGAGTATCATCATAAGCCGAATACGGATCTGAGTGGCGTGGATCATGTATGTATCCTGGGTCAAATACTGATTTTTTGTTCAGATCAAAAGAGGAGGGTGGAACGGGGGTGTAGATGTCGGCATCCGGATCGGTGGTAGAGTCGTTGTGAATGTTGGGTTTATTGCTGTACCAGCCCCGGGACCATTTTGGGAAGTGGGAGATGTCGATTTCTTCTGAGGGTGTTTGGATCCTGTTTTGCTCGACAATGCGTGGAGATGGATGAAGACGGGTTCGAGAAGAGGTAGCATGGGAAGAGAAGGAAGGGGTATTTGGTAGAGAAAAGGGTCTGCTACGAGGGGCAGTAATATATGTGTTACTGGAAGATTTAAGAGATGGAATATTGGCAGATGATTGTGTTAGACGCGGGGATTGTGGTGTGTAGGGAGTGGATGTATCTAGAGTCATAGCATAATCTGCAAGGTCAAGAGCTTCAATAGATACATCAGAAGGCTCTCGTCGTTGTTGGCGATGATCAGGAGACCATGGACGACGGGAATGAGGGTGTGGGTCAGAATACATATCGTTAAGAAGTCGTTAGTAGTAACAGTGAGAGGTTGTGGGGTCTTATCCCAATTAGGAGTCGTGTCTTCATCATCTCTCTCATGGTCAGTCCAACCAAATCACTCATCAAAGCTCATCCCTTACCCCCCACCCCTCCCCAGTATGCAGATATTGAAGCTCTGGTTCTGTCTGGAGAGTTGTTCAATGGGACATCCCGTTCCTCATCACCGTCGCGGTCTGCTTCACCAGATCACGATACCGGCTGGCACGACGATGATCTTATCTCCGAGGAACAAAAATATCAAGAAAAAGGTCTAGACTATGATTCAGATACAGCTAGACGCAAGGCACAACAACATGCTCAGTCAGAATCTATTGGGATGGGTCCTGGAAGGACAGGTGTTAAAGGTGTTATTCGAGATCGAGATGAAGCCGCTGAGATACGTCGGGAGAAGAAAGCAAGGGAAGTAGAGGAAGTAAGGAAGAAAATGGAGGCTAGCAGTCTAGGTGGCAAGACGTTCTTGGAAGACGAACGCGAACGGGCTGCTAAAGGAGAGAAAGTAGATGGGTTGGTCATGAAAGAGCTGGAGAAAGAGGAGAGCAAGCGGGATGTGTTTGGACGGAAAAGAGAAGGTAAATTTGGGCATCTAAGGGAAGTAGGTATCAAAGGCTTTTTGGGAGCAGTCGAAAATGAAGATAAATCAGTTTGGGTGGTAGTCCACCTTTACGATCCAGTCAGGCCATTATCTCCCTGCACACACACACACCATCAGCTCACTCACTTTTCCTAGTCATTAGAGCGCTGCTACCTTGTCGACGAAACCTTGGCACGCCTCGCACGATCTTTCCCAGACACTAAATTCCTTAGAGCAAAAGCGTCTGCCCTAGGTTTCGCCACAACAAGATCATCTAGTAGTAAATCACATAATTTTGGAACACCTCTAAACTCATTACAAGAGGAAGATGACGATGACGATTTAGATGAGAAAGACGAATATGACGACAGAAACGGAGACGAATTCGACTCGGATGATGTCGATCTTGACATGCTTCCAACCATGCTCGTTTATCTGAATGGAGAACTAGTGCATAACTGGGTACGTGTCGATTGGGAAGCAGGACAAGCAGGCATCCAAGAGTTACTTGACAAGTTAAGCTCTTCCTTGTTCTTTATTTTTTACCCTAAATTTTCATGGCGCTTTTTCAGACACCATATCCTACCTCACATCTCTTCTTCTCATCAAGATCATGATAACCTTGGATTACCCAGCGACGATGAGGACTTTGATTTGATGTGGAGTGATGACGATGATATCAAGCATGAGCTATAAATAATCCACATCTGGTAATGTTTTTGATTAAATTTGCACAGTACTTTTCTTTTTTCTTTTTTTTGTACGCATAGGAATTGTTATATGCCAATATGCAGACATTAATGCATTTTATGTAGTGGGTTGGCCTCGTTGGCTACTCCGTTTTTATACCAAAGAATAGTCCGTTATCTACGCAGGTAACAAACGAATGAAACTTTTATTCTTAACAGTGGCAAGCAAACATGCCAAAGAACGCTTGATGATTCTCGACCTAAATGAAGAGGAATGCGAGAAAGAGTTTTAGTGGAGATCGCTTCTCATTGCTTAGAAACTCAGGTTATCAATGATGATACAAATTGGTTTTTGATAGAAAGAAGAGGCATGGTCATTGATTGGTTATGATTAGGGAATGATCACGCAGACGCCGAGACCTCAGGAGCATTGGCAGAAGAGTGACCCTCGACACGAATATCATAACCATAGCCACCACCCGGTGCGCCAGGAACATTTCCAGGACCATCGTAGTGTAATGTGGAGATATCGTAGTTGCCTGGAAAGAAGAAAGTGTCAGATACGCCAGTTAAAATAATAATAAAAAGAGAAACTGGAACGTTACCAATAAATTTCCAGCCATCTTCCTTGACATGGTAAAGGTTACAAGTATTACCTGAGAACGCATCACGATGGCCAGCAGCATAGATGCTACGTCTGCCTAATTCTTGAGCCTCTTCATCCGTCAGATCCCAACGGTACCCTTGATCAAGCACACCGTAGGCGAAGGTACTCCCTGAACCAACGGAGAAAAGGTCGCCTTTGAGGCGTGTACCATCCGAGTCAACGTAAAACACTGAAGGGCCCGTCTTGTCCCATCCACAGATCATCGTACCCTGGATCAATATGTTAAAAAGGGCAAAGAATCGAAAAAATGCCGTGACTTACCATGCTCAACCCCATCCCTTTGTAGCTGTATACAAGATTACTCAAGTATTTGCTGGCCGCAGATACTGATATACGTTCGCGATTTCGGAGTTCATGCAAACGGCAATGGATTCCAAGGTATGTCTCCCAATACTGACAGTCAGCTTAGAGGATAAATGTTGCATTTAATATAACAGAACACTCCCACATGGCAGTAAAAAAACTCACCAGCACCACCAGCCATCGTTCCGAGAAGGTAGGGATTGATTTCGATGACCTTCTTCACGGTTCCAGATGCTGAAATACTTTTCTCAGAATTCAAGTTGAAGAGTCGGAACACGATTCATATTTTTTTTTACCAATATAGCTCCCTGCCGTCGCTCTGGAATCGACAGCGACAATGACACCGCCTTGAAATCTGAAAGCAAGAGTTGTAGTACCATGCTGAATTTTGATTCTGCAACTGGGATCGGCGTGATCATCTGTATGTAATCTTAGGAAAGCTGTGGGCTAATTTTTTTCCCCTAGAGTTCAGGGTAATTTGAAAGCATAAGGGTTTCCAAAAGGCTTACATCTGGTATGTCAGGAACAGCAAACGTAGGCGGGCCATTGGCGAGGTTCCCGAAACCAGCTTGCGAGCCCCATGCAGCGTCTGAGAATTCTTCGTCTTCATCTGCA